>Ga0173480_10000424_pt1 | contig 13975 bp, 14 predicted proteins | sample NitcycUS209509C1_FD_122622 | JGI IMG/M metagenome (GOLD analysis project Ga0173480, IMG submission 122622) | Soil microbial communities from Arlington Agricultural Research Station in Wisconsin, USA - Nitrogen cycling UWRJ-S209-509C-1 (version... | ecosystem: Environmental > Terrestrial > Soil... | reverse complement strand
GCCACGTCCATCAGCACGACTGCCGGCTGTGTGTAGTGGGCGACGATCAAGCCCTCGAGGCCGTTGCTCGCGGTGATCGCGTCGAAGCCCGAGCTCTCGAGGAGCAGCGCGGCCACGTCGCGATTGTCTTTCGAGTCGTCGACCACAAGCACCAGCGGCCGTCGCGGTGCATCGCTATCGTTGCTCGAAGCCATGGCGCCGGCCAGGCGATTGCGCAAGCTCTCGGCGATGCGTTTTTGCTCCTGCACGCCGACCCGCAGTTCCTGCACGGTGGTCAGCAGGTCGGGAAGGCTGTCCGGTGACAGCGCATTCGCACCTGTCGCACCGACGTCGTAGCTTCCCAGCGTGGCGCCCGCAACTGCCACCGGGGCCGCGACGGGGCCGCCGTCGCCTTCCAGTCGGACCGCCAGCGACGCAAGCCCGCGTTCGTGATCGGAGACCTGCGCGACGAGACGCTCGGCGTCCACTACGAGTTGTCCGAAGCTGCCTTCGCGTAGCGCGTGTCCCATCGAATGTCCGTCCTCGAACTGCTGACGTGCGAGCCGCAGGCGAGCAGTCGCAACGTCAGATCGTTAGCGAGAGTAGCCGATTGCGTGGCTAATCGCTAGCAAGGAACGCGGTTAGAACGGCTTCGTCCAAAAACCACCTTGTGTGTCGAAACAAGACAGACGAGCGCCTATGGTTGTGCTTGGATGCTGCGATTCTTGCACTCCCATTCCAAAGGCGGAGATGGTTGCGACTCGACCGGAAAATCGTTTGCTCCAGGAGCTCTACCACGCCGATCGCGGCGTATTCATGAAGCTCGTCAAGGAGCTTGAGCCGCACGCGCTGCAAAGCGGTGCGTTGCTGGGACATCCGCGCGCCTTCACGGATTTCTCGTACTTCGTCGAGTCGGGCGTGGTGGCGCTGGTGGCGACGACCCGCGGCGGCAGCTCGGTCGAGGTAGCCCTGATTGGGCGCGAGGGGGTGGCCGGAATTGCCGACGCCCTCGGCAATCAACCACTGCCGTACGGCTTGGTAGTTCAGCTGCCCGGGCTTGCCTATCGGGTGCCGAAGGCAGTGATCCGCGAGCACATCTTCTCCTGCAGCGCGCTACACGAGCTGCTGATGGACTACTCGCAGCGGGTGATGCACCAGCTCGCGCAATCGGCGCTCTGCAACCGCTTCCATACCTCGGTGCAGCGGCTCGCGCGCTGGCTGCTGCTGACGGCGGAAAAGGCCGACACCAATCGGTTCGACCTGACGCATGAGTTCGTCGCCCAGATGGTAGGGGCTCCGCGCCCCGTGGTCAGCGAGTCGCTCGCGGCGCTGCGCGACAAGGGCATCATCGACTACCGGCGCGGCGTGCTCACGATCAAGCACTCGGGGAAGCTGGGGAAGGTGGCGTGCGAGTGCGCCGAGGTCATCTCACGCGCGTCGAACGGCATCGCGCCGGTGGAGCCCCGGGTGCGCCGGGCGGTGCAGCGATGACTGGACCGGCTAGCGCTCGAGGCTCTGCTTGCCTTGGTCGTCCGAGGGCACGAGCAGCGACAGCGCGAAGCTGACGATACTCACGACGAGGCCGCCCAGGAACGCGGTGCCGAAGCCGTCCACGTGGAAGCCGAGGCCAAGCGCGTCGGACGCGGCGCTGGTGATGAGCAGCATCACTGCGTTGAGGACGAAGGTGAAAAGTCCCAGCGTGAGGATCAGGAAAGGGATGCTGAGGACGAAGAGGACCGGCTTGATCAGGACATTGAGCACCCCGAACACGAGCGCGACGCCGAAGAGCGCGACGCCGTCGCCCGTGTAGGAAATGCCCGAAACCAGCCGCGTAGCCACCCAGAGCGCCGCTGCATTGATCAGCAGGCGCAGCAGCACGTGCATCGCGCGTGTCCTCGGCCGCCGTGGCGGCCCGCTTCAGGAAAAGCTTTTGATCGCCGCGTCCTCGGAGTCGTGTGAATCGAAGATGGTCGCCAGTTTGGTGAGGACCAGCAAATCGTTGAGACGCTTGGTCATATTGAGAAGTTTCAACGAGCCGCCGTTCTTCGACGCGGTGACGTTGCACTGCACGAGCTGTCCCAGGCCGCCGCTGTCCACGTAGGCCACCGACCCCAGATCGAGGAGCAGCTTCTTCTTCCCCTGCTGCAGCAGGCTCTGTACCTTGTCCTTCAACAGGACATCGCCCCCCGAGCTGAGGGTGATGTCGCCGGTCACCTTGACCACTGTCACGTCGCCTACTGTCCGCTCATCAAGCTGCATGGCTCCTCCGGAACGCGCGCAATCGCAGGAAGGGTGATCCTATCTCAGCGCAGCTTTTTCTGGGCGTCGCGATAGCGGGATGAGGAGGCCGGGACCAGGGCATACGCCGCCCGTGCCCGGGCGGGATCCTTCACTTTGTCCTCGTACAGTTCGGCGGCACGCCACGCGGCGTCGCGCCGGTTCGTGGGGAAACGGGTGGCCAGCTGCTCGAGCGCCTCAGCCGCGAGGGCGAACTGACGCACGTCCTCATAACGTTCGGCGAGTTCGTAGAAGGCCGCTTCGGCGGGCGCGCTCGACGGGTAGGCCCGCACCAGCGCGCGGTAGCTGACGAGCGACGCCGGCACCGACGTCTGCAAGTCCGGGTCGAGCATCCGCAGCCTGGCTTTGTCCTCGAGCGCCGCTTTCCGGGCCAGCGCCTGTGGCGCCAGCGCGCTCTTGGGGAACTGATCGGCCACCTCGCCGTACAGCGTTCGCGCGGCCGGCTCGCGGTCTGGCCGCTTCCCGCGCAAGATCAATTCGGCCAGCAGGTACGTGGCGTCGGCGGCTGCCGGGCTGGTGGCGTAATGGCTCCGCAGCTCCACGTACGCCGCCTGTGCGTCCTCGAAGCGGTTTTGCCGCTCGTAGACCTGGCCGATCAGCAGTTGTGCCGCCGGCGCGCTTGACGCGGTGGTGTCGCTCGTGACCGCCCGCTTCAAGTCGTCGAGCGCCTGGTCGAGCAGATGCGCGTCGATCTTGGCCTGCGCGGTCTTGAGCAGCGTGGCGGCCGTCTCGTCGGGCACGGTGGTTCCGGCGGCCGCGGCCACGGCCGCCGGCGCCGCCGCCGGTTTGGCTGCGGGTCTGGATTCCGCCTTCGGTGGGGGTGGCGTCACCGGACGCGGCGCTGGCGCTGGAGACGGCGGGGTCGTGGCCACGGCGTATTCGACGGGCCCCGGCGCCGCGGCCGCAGCTTCGGCAGGAAGTTCAGGCCGAGTCCCGGCATCCGTCACCGGCACGGCGGGCGATTCCGCCGAGAGATCCGCGCCGGGCGACGGCGAGGCGATTCGGAAGCCGGCGTAGGCGATCGCGAGGACGATCACCGCGGCCGCCGCCGTCAATCCGATCGTCAGAGGCCTCGCCCCGCTCTTTGTCGTCGTCTTTGCCCCGAGGGCTCCGCCCGCCGGTGCCTGGGGCGCCGGCGCAACGGGCACGCCAGGCTGTGGAACTGCCGCGACGGCCACGGTCGCCGACGGCCACCTCGAACCGCTCGGCCCCTGGGCGTTCACCGCGGCTGAAGCCCGCACCGACGACGACGATTCGCGCTCGCGCCGCACCTCCTCGAGCGTCGCCCGCATCTCCGCCGCCGACTCGAAGCGCCGCGTACGGTCCTTTTCGATCGCGCGCGCGATCAGTCGCTCGAGCGCGAACGGGACGTTCGCATTCAGCTCCATCGGCGCCGGCGGCTCGCGATTGAGGATGGCGTCGAACACCACCGCCGTCGTGGCGCCATGGAACGTCTGATACCCGGTGGCCATCTCGTAGAGCACGAGCCCGAACGAAAACAGGTCCGAGCGCCGATCGAGCTCTTCGCCGCGCGCCTGCTCCGGCGACATGTAGGCGACGGTGCCGAGCGTCATGCCGTGCGCCGTGGTCAGCAACCCCGTTTCGATCATGGTCGCCGACTGCGGGTGCCCGTCGCCGCCCGGCGTCTGTTTGGCCAGACCGAAGTCGAGGATCTTGGCCTGCTCGCGCTCGGTGACGAAGATGTTGGCGGGCTTGATGTCGCGGTGGAGGATGCCGCGTGAGTGCGCCGCGTCGAGCGCGTCCGCAATCTGCACGGCCAGCCGGAGCAGCAGCCCCATCTCGAGCGGGCGCCCAGCGATCTTACTTGCCAGCGTGCGGCCTTCGAGCAGTTCCATGGCGATGAACGGCCGCCCGTCGTGCTCGTCCACTTCGTAGATGGTGCAGATGTTCGGATGGTTCAGCGCCGAGGCGGTGCGCGCCTCGCGGAGGAAGCGCTCGGTCGTCTGGGAATCGTGGGCGCGGTCGTGCGGCAGGAACTTCAGCGCGACGCGGCGGGCCAGTTTGACGTCTTCGGCCAGATACACGATGCCCATGCCGCCGGCGCCGAGCGGTTCGAGAACGCGGTAGTGGGAGATGGATTCACCGACCATGAACTGGCTCGCAGAATGTCAGCTTAGATGGGCGCCGGGGAGCAGTCAACGTCGGAGAAGTGCCCGCGCCGCTGTCGCTGTCGGCTCTGAATTAAGTCGCCGCCGGGGCCGACAATCACGCGATGAAAGCTTCCGTAGAGGCCGGTCTTTAGACCGGCCTACACCAGGGCGGTCTGAAGACCGCCCTCTACGAAAGCGCCCCGCGATAACGGAACACCAGCACCGTGATGTCGTCGGCCTGCGGCGCGCCGGTGGCGAACTGGTTCACGGCCGACAGGAGGAGGTCGAGCACGAGGTCTGGCTTGGCTCCGTGCATCGACTTCATCGCGTCGAGCAGGCGATCGCGGCCGAACTCCTCGTTGGCCACGTTGCGCGCCTCGGTCACGCCGTCGCTGCAGACGATCACCAGGTCGCCCGGCGCCAGCGTCACGGTCTCGTACTCGTAGCGCGCCCCCGGCAAGAGTCCGAGCACGGGGCCGCCGGTCTCGAGCCAGCGGATGCCGTCTTTCGCGATCACGAGCGGTGGCTCCTGGCCGGCGTTGCAGTAGCTGAACTCGCCCGACGGCGTGGCGACGCCGTAGCACATCGTCGCGAACCGCGCGTCGATGGCGCGCCGCAGCAGCGCCAGGTTCAGGCGCGTCATCAGCTCCGCGGGCTCGCGCGTCACGCTGGCAAGCGCGCCGAAGTTGCTCTGCACCACCGCGGCGAGCAGCGCCGCCGGCGGACCTTTGCCCGCCACGTCGCCGAGCGCGAAGCCGAACTCGGTGTCGCTCACGTCCACGTAGTCGTAGAAATCGCCTCCGACGGTGCGGCACGGTACCGAGACCGCGGCCAGGTCGAAGCCGGGGCGCTCGCAGGTGCCTTCGGGCAGCAGCGCCCGCTGGATGTCGGCGGCAATCCGCAGGTCGCGGTCGATTTTCGCTTTCTCGGCCGAGTCGGCGTAGAGCCGGGCGCTCTCGATCGCCAGGGCCGCTTGCGTGGCAAAGGCTTCGAGCGACGACATGGTGGCGCTCGACAGCAGCGTGCCGCGCTCGCGACCGTCGAGATACAGGACGCCGATGACCTCGGTGGTGTTGCCGCCGCCGCGCGCGAACACCCGCAGCGGCACGCACAGCACGTGGCGAATGCCGATGGCGATCGTGCCGCCGTGGGCGCCCGCCAGGTCTCCGTCGAGCAGGTCGCCGACCAGACGGCTGGTTCCGGTCTTGAAAACTTCGCGCGGGATCTTGCTGCTGGTCGTGAACTGCGTGCCCGGCAGCGTCAGGCCGCCGCGGCCCCGGGCGTTCTTGAACTCGAGCTCGCCCTTGAAGTCGGGCATCATGATGAAGCCGCGTTCCGCCTTGGTGACGTCGAGCGCCGAGTCGATCACGAGGGTCAGCACCTCATCGAGCACGCGGCCCGATCCCAGGGCGCGGAGGCCGTTGAGAATCGCCGCCATCTGCGCCAGGTCGCTCGCGTCGGTGGAGGCGGAGCGGAGTACCGAGGAAGCGTCATCGTCGGCCAGGAACACCAGTTCGACGTTGTCACTATGCCCGAGCCGGATGTTGTCGCCGTGCATCAGCGGCCGCTCGGCGATCTGTTCCCCGTTCACGAAGGTGCCGTATCGCGAGGCCCGATCGCGCAGCAGGTACCGGCCGGTGTCGTCGCGTACGATCTCGGCGTGCTCACGCGAGACGTCGGCGCTGACGAGCTGGAGATCGGCGGTCGTGCGGCGGCCGATGACAAACACCGGGCGGTCGAGCCGCACTACTCTGCGGCCTTGGCTGTCAGTGACTTGCAGACGTCCGTCGGGCATCGGGTCTGCCTGGATTCTGTCATAGACACGCGATTCGCTCGCCCCCGCCGCCCCGCGGATCTTCGGACTTCCTTACCGGCGCGGCTGAAGCCGCGCCCCACGCTGCGCCTTCAGGCCCGGCGGAACAGCCTCGTCCGCAGCATGCCGCGGGCGTCGGCCGCGTCGACCTGCAGTCTCGCTCCCGTCCCCCCGCACGCGTAGAGCCGGCCGGTCAGGCGGCTGCGGCTCGTGTACGGCCCCAGGCCTCGATAGCGCAGCAGGACTGCGTCGCGAATCGGTGTGTGCCACTCGACTGTGGCCACGCGAGCGGTCACGGGCGCGGGCCTGACCGGTATCAGCAGTTGACGGCGGTCATCAGCGAAATCCATGGCGACCTCCACTTTTCCAAACGGCTCATACCGGCCTTTCGCACAGGCCGCCCGCACGTCCGCGGTGCCCCCGGGTGGCCCGCCGCGCGCCAGGCATGGAAGTCGCGGCGAGGAGCCGCTGCCGCAACCGGTCGAACGCGCGGGAGGCGGTGGCCAGCGGGGCGGGCGGCGGAACGGGGGGGGCCGGCAGCTTGGGTGGCCTCGGCGGTGGCGAGGTGCCGCAGGACGCCACGAGCATCGGGCGTGCCCGGGGCGGCGCGACGCCGAGTTTGACTACAATACGGCCTCGACGCAGGCTACCGCCGGCTCAGGGGTGAGCCGCCGGGCAGCATGGCCTGGTGAGAAGGATTTCCAATGGTTCGCCGATTCCTGGTTGCCGCCGTGGCCCTGTCCGCCGCGGTTTCGCTCTCCGCACAAGCGCCGCAAGGCTGGAAGGTCCGCGTCGACCGCAGCACGAACGCGTCGGACCCCGACAACACGCCCAATCTCGTCTTCAAGCCGATGGGCAAGGGGCTGCACGTCAAGGGCGGCCCGGCGGGGACGTTCTGGAACCCGGCCAATACGGCGACGGGCAATTACACGCTGAAGGGCACGTTCAATCTCCAGGAGCCGAGCAACCACACGAACTACTACGGTCTCGTGTTCGGCGGCTCCAACCTCGACGCGCCGACGCAGGCCTATGCCTACTTCGTGATCGCGCAGAACGGGACGCTCATGGTGCGGCAGCGCCAGGGCGAAAACGTCACCGACGTGGTGTCGCGTCAAGCCAATGCCGCCGTCCGGCAGCCGGGCGCCAATGGCCAGTCGTCGAACGCGCTCGAAGTGCGGGTCAACGGCGACACGGTGTCCTACGTCGTCAACGGCACGGTGGTGCATTCCGGGCCGAAGGGTGCGCTCAAGACCGACGGTCAGGTCGGCGTGCGCGTGAACCACGTGATGGACGTCCAGTTCGAAGGGTTCGAGGTCGGCAAGTAAGCCGCTAGAGGAGTTTGCAGATGCGTACGTTCGCCGTTGCTCTCGTGTTGTCGGCGGTGGCTCTGGCCGGCGCTCCGGTCGTCGCCCAGGAAGGGCATCCGTTGAAGGGGTCGTGGATTGGCACGTGGGCGGGCAACGCCGTACACGGCAACGACCTGTTCATGGTGCTCGATTGGAACGGCAAGGCCATCACCGGCACCATCAACCCCGGCCAGGACAACATCGCCATCAAGACGGCCACGTTGAATCCCGATGGCTGGGTGCTCCACTTCGAGGCCGAAGGCAAGGACAAGGCCGGCGCGGTGATCAACTACGTGGTGGACGGCAAGATCGAGAACCTGGCCATGCACAACCGCTCGGTGACCGGCACGTGGAAAAGCCAGCGGGGCTCGGGCGCGTTCAAGATCACGAGGCAGTAGCTACTGTGAGGACCACTATCTCGTCTCGTGCGCGGCTGGCCGCGCTCTCCCTGGGGGCGGCGCTGCTGGCGGTGGCCACCACCACCGCGCATCACTCGATCCTGGCCAAGTTCGACGACACCAAGGCCGTCAACCTCCGGGGCATCGTCACGCTCGTGGACTGGACCAACCCCCACGTGCACGTCTACATGAACGTCCGCGACGCCAAGGGGCAGGTGCTCAACTGGGCGGTCGAACTCGAGAGCCCAATCGATCTCAAGCAGAGCGGCTGGAGCCCGGAGACGCTGAAGCCCGGCGACGGCATCACCGTGCAGGGGATCGCCGCGCGCAACGGCAGCCGGCAGACGTGGGGACGATCGGTGGTCGTCACCGCCACTGGACGCCAGGTGTTCGCGGTCGTGCGCACGCCGCCGGCGGCGCCGCTGTCGCCGCGTCCGGTGCCGAAGTTCGCGGACGGTCAGGTGCGCCTCGGCGCCCCGCCGGGATCGAGCGGCTACTGGGCTTATCCGAGTGCCAGTGCGCTCGTCGAGGACGGTGTGACCGTGGGGATGGATCTCTACGGGCAACTGAAGAACGTCGCCGACGCTTCGAAGGTGGCGCCAATGCAGCCGTGGGCGCTCGCGGTCTACCAGAACCGGCAGCGGCGGTTCCTGCAGGACGATCCCACTTACATCAACTGCAAGCCGCCGGGCGGTCCGCGGCAGATGCAGCAGCCCTTTGGCGTGCAGTTCGTCGAGGACCGTGAGCGGCAGCGCATCTTCACGCTGATTGGCGGCGGCAACCACAACTACCGCATCCTCTATCTCGACGGCCGCGGCCAGAAGGGGCAGGTGAGCGGCGACGACGACAACCCGCTCTACTACGGCCGGGCGGTCGCAAAGTGGGAGGGCGACACCCTGGTCGTCAATACCGCCGGGTTCAACGAGGATTTCTGGTTTACCAACGGGGGGCTGCCGCACACCGACCGGCTCCAGCTGATCGAGCGGTTCACCCGAACGGACTTCGACACATTGAAATATGAAGTCACGGTGAACGATCCGGCCGCCTACACCCGGGAATGGAAGGCGACCTGGACGCTTCGCTGGGTCGGCGGCGAGGAGTTGCCTGTATATTTCTGTCAGGACAATCGACCCTGATTCTTTCGCATAGCGAATATGTGAGATAGTAGAGTGAGGCGCGGGCCCCTGGTGCCCGCGGGAGTCGAAGGAGTGGATATGAGCAGGTATTTGTTCAGCGGCGTCGTGGCCGCGTTGCTGCTGGCGGCAGGTTCGGTGCAGGCGCACCACTCGTTCGCGGCCGAGTTCGACGCCAACAAGCCGATCACGCTCAAGGGCATCGTCACGAAGATCGAATGGACCAACCCGCACGTGTGGTTCTACGTGAACGTGAAGGATGAGAAGACGGGCGAGGTCGTGAACTGGGGCGCCGAGATGGGGCCGCCGCACGGGCTGCAGCGCCGCGGCTGGCGCCGTGACACGCTGAAGATCGGCGAAGAGGTCACGGTGGCCGGCTCGCTGGCGAAGAACGGCTCCAAGCGCATGAACGCGCGCAGCGTGACGCTCACGTCCACGGGCGGGCGACCGGGCGAGACGCTGGGCGCAGCCTCGAGCGAAGGCGAAGGCGCCGGCCAGTAACACCGGCCAGGCAGACAAAATGTAGAGGGCGGTCTTCAGACCGCCCTCACAGCACGGCCTTCTTCCCGGACTTCAGCGTGTGAGCGCATTCGAAAGAAGCCGGGACCACTTCCGCATCACCACGGACACCGGCGCGATGGATGCCGATGCCATTCACGCCTATCTGTCCCGTTCGTACTGGTCCGAGGGCATTCCCAAGCCGTTGCTGCAGAAGGCGATGGCCGGCTCGCTCTGCTTCGGCCTGCTCGACGGCGCGCGTCAGATCGGCTTTGCCCGCGTCGTCACCGATCGGGCCACATACGCGTATCTCTGCGACGTCTACGTGTTGGAGGACCATCAAGGGCGCGGCGTGGGCACCTGGTTCATGCGCGAGCTGATGACGCACCCCGACCTTCAGGGTCTGCGGCGCTTTGGTCTCGTCACCCGCGACGCGCACCGCCTCTATGAGAAGTGCGGCTTCACTGCCCTCAACAACCCCGGCGGGCACATGGAGATCGTGCGGCAGGGACTGTACCTGGGGGGCGAAAAGGCTTAGGGAATCGGCGCGTTCACGAGCCGCTACCTGATACGGGCTCGAACCCGATGGGGAACGAGAACAGGAGCGCTAGGTCAGTTCCTTGGGCCGCCAGAGGCCGACGAGCGTCCCTCGCGTCGACCGTTTGAGATCGCGCCACTGATCGATCGGCAGGCCAATCTGCGCGAGGGCGGCGGTCGGCAGGTCCTGCGGCTCGCCCGTGAGTTGCTCGACCAATTGTTCGAGCCCGGGATTGTGCCCGACGATCATCACGGTCTGGGCGTTCTCGCGCACCCGCTGCAGCAGCGAGAGGATGTCGGCCGGACCAGCCAAATACAGATGCGAGTCCAGCCGGATTTCTCCGGTAAAGGAAGCCGCTTCAGCCACCGCGTCAGCCGTCAGCCGTGCCCGCACTGCGTCGGAGCTGATGACAACATCGGGGATCAGCCCGTACTCCCGCATCAGTTTTCCCATCCGCGGGGCATCGCGCCGGCCACGCTGGTTCAGTGGTCGCTCGTGATCATCGAGCGCCGAATCGTCCCAGCTCGATTTGGCGTGCCTGAGAACCAGCAGTGTCTTCATCGGTGTGACGCTGCCGCTCTCAGGTTTTTCCGCTGGCGCGCGTGTACTGCCTCCGGTTCGCTTCAGCCCACGCGGCCAGCCGCTGGCGCAGGCGCGCGCACCGCGCCCGCTCTGAGGCCGCGAGGTTGCGCTGCTCGGTGGGGTCGGTGTCGAGCCGGTACAGCTCCTCCGACCCTTCGCGCAGGTCGTAGATGTACTTCCACGCGCCCTCACGCACGCCGAGGCGGAAATGATCCTCGGCCACGTAGAAATACGCGCGCGGTGCGCGTGCGGCATCGAACAGGCTGCGGCCCTGCCAGTCGGGCGCGGGCGGCAGGCCGGTGAGCTCGGCGATGGTTGGTGCCAGATCGACGTGGCTGCCGATGGCCCCGGGCCGCGGGGCAGGGCGGAAGCGTCCGGGGAACCACAGCATCAGCGGCACGTTGACGTCTTCCTCGTAGATCGTGCGCCCCTGGATGTAGGTGTCGTGCGGGTAGCCGAAGGCCTGGCCGTGATCCCCGGTCACGACGATGAGCGTGTCGTCCGCAAGGCCGGCGGCACGCACCGCCGCGAACAGGCGCGCCATCTGCGCGTCGGTCTCGTGCAGCACGTTCAGGTAGCGGCCCAGGTCGTACGAGTCGCGCACCGGCTCCCGCACCAGTGGCAGCGACCGCGTGCCCGGCGACGGCTCGTACGGATGGTGGGTCTGCTGACTCCACGCCATCAGGAAAAACGGCCCGCCGCGATCCTGTTGGAGCAGCGCGATGAGGTCGTCCACCATGCAGCGGTCCTCGACGCCCCACGACGACACCGGCTCACCGCAGGTCAGGTCGCGATAGTCGCGCACGCGGTCGAATCCGCGGGCGCTGATGAACTGTTTCCATCCCGCCCACTGCAGGTCGCTGGGCGTCACGAACGACGTCCGGTAGCCGCGGGCGCGAAACTGCGTCGCGAGCGACGTGCCGCCGAGCGCCGGGTACTGCTCGGTGACGTCCTGGAAGTCGAGCTTCGGATACGTGGAGAGCAGAATCGCCGCGAGCGAGTTGGAGCTGCGCCCGATGTGAGCGTAGAAGTTGTCGAAGACGAGCGAGTGCCCGGCTTCGGCGGTGAGGGTGGGCGTGGTGTCGTAGCGCGCGTTGCCGAGGCTGGTCCAGCGGGCGGCAACCGCTTCGAGCACGACGAGGATCACGTTGGGCGGGCGCGCCGGATTCCGCGCGCTGGCGCGCGTCGCCCGAGGCCCGCGCGGCGTGACGAGGACGGCGCGCGCCACCGCGTCGCGGGCGGGTGGAGCCGGCGGCGCAAAGTCGACGAGATCGCCGTCGCCGAATCCCTCCGACAGGCGCACCGTGTCGTCGCGCATCGCCGCGCGCGCGATCGATGCCCCCAGCACCCAGTGCGCGTTCTCCGCGATGCGGCGGTCCTGCCGGGTGGTCCACTCACGGCTGTAGGCGTACTGCCCCGCCCCCGCCCACGCCGCGAGCAGACACGCCGACGTGGCCATCCGCCAGGCATGCCCGGAGCGCGCGGGCGGCGTGATGCGGTGCGACGCGAGCAGAACGGCCAGATAGGCGAGCGGCAGCAGCACCAGGCTGCTGGCCACCGCGGGCGTGAGGTGCAGTGTCACCGACGAGCGGACCATGCGCAGGTCGCCGACGAGCGTGAGCAGGTGATAGGTGAGGAAGCCGCCGAAGATGCCGAACATCACCACGCTGGCGACGGCATAGAGCGCGGAGACGGCCGCCGCGCCCAGGAACACGCCCACGACTGCGCGCCCGAGGCGCGGCCGCCCGGCGCACACGGCCAGGGCTGCGAGCGCGGCCAGCCACAGGCCCAGGACGAACACGACGTCGAGCGACGTCGTGGCCGCGAGCGCGCGGGCATAGCGGCCCCATCCCCACAGGGCGGGGTTGCCCAGGTAGAAGGCCTTGACGGCAACGAGCGTGAGCGCGAGGAGCAGCGCGCCGCGGTGCAGCAGGGCTGCCGCGCCGCCGGCGCGCTCCGGCCCGGATTGCGGCGTCACGACCGTATTGTAACGAGGTTGTGATGGTCGTCTGGGCGATACTTACGGGCGTCTGTCCTCACAGCCTCTGACCTTCCACTCGGCGCGCGGCGGGCCGGTCTCGTGAGCACGGTGCTCATCTATCTGTGGGCGCCGTTCGCCAACCTGCTCTGGTACCTCTACACAATCGTGATGGGCTCGCTGTCTCTGCTGGTGTCGCCCTTCGACCGCACCGGAGAGCTCCAACATGCCTGCGCCCGCTGGTGGTGCCGGCTGGTGGCCTGGACGATCTTCGCCCGTATTCGCGTGCACGGGGTGGAGCACGTGCAGCGGGGACGGCCGTACGTCTACATGGCCAACCACGCCAGCCTCATCGACACGCCGGCGCTGTTCGCCTACCTGCCGTACCAGTTCCGGATCATGGCGAAGAAGAGCCTGTTCAACGTGCCGTTCATGGGCTGGCACCTGCGGACGGCCGGGCACTTTCCCATCGACCAGCAGAACCCGCGCAAGACCGCGCTCAGCCTGCGGCGTGTGATCGAGGGTGTGAAGAACGGCCGGTCGCTGGCCGTGTTTCCCGAAGGGCGGCGCACCGATGACGGCCAGTTGCAGAAGTTCGAGCCCGGAGCGTTCAAGCTCGCGCTCAGAGCCGGCGTGCCGATCGTGCCGGTGACCATTCGCGGCACGTTCGAGATGCTCCCGCGCACGTCGCTGGCGCCGCGGCCTGGCCGCGTGGACGTCATCCTCTCGGAGCCGATCGACACGACGGAGTACACCGAGAAGACTTTGGCGGCGCTGATTGAACGGACTCACGCCGCCATCGCGGCGCATCTTTAGAGCACGTTGTGAAATCAGATGTGGGGGCCGCCTTCCGGCGGCCCAGGGCCGGCTGAAGCCGGCCCCCACGTCAATTCTGCAACGCGCTGCTATTTCGTCTCGTCCCACACGATCTGCACGTTGTTCTTGAGGCGCGCTTCCGCGGGGGCGGCGTAGCCCTTGAAGCGTTCGGGGATCTTGTAGGCGGCGGCGATCTGATCCACGGTCTGGCCCGCCTTCTTGCCGGCCTGCACGGTGTTCTTGAAGTCGGTGTTGAACGCGGCGTACTCCTCGAGGTCGGCGACGGTCATCACCGTGCTGTGACCGGTGATGATGCGGTCCACGTTCTTGACGTCCTTGGCTGCCTTGGCCAGCGTGTCGCCGATGAGCACGCCGCTGCCGCCGTTGACGGCGTCGAGCAGCGGAATGTTCTTGCCCGAGAAGATGTCGCCGGCGTGCATCACCCCCAGCGCCCGGAACACGACCCAGGCGTCGCCGTTGGTGTG
>Ga0173480_10000422_pt1 | contig 14020 bp, 14 predicted proteins | sample NitcycUS209509C1_FD_122622 | JGI IMG/M metagenome (GOLD analysis project Ga0173480, IMG submission 122622) | Soil microbial communities from Arlington Agricultural Research Station in Wisconsin, USA - Nitrogen cycling UWRJ-S209-509C-1 (version... | ecosystem: Environmental > Terrestrial > Soil... | reverse complement strand
ACAAGGGGGTGGCGCTCGCGATGCATTATCGTCTCGCCCCCAAGCTCGCGTCGGAAGTCGAAGTCGTGATGAACGAAATGGTCGCGGAGCTCGGCGACGAGTTCGTCGTGCGTCCGGGCAAGTGCGTTTCCGAGCTCATGCCGCGCGGTTTCGATGAGCGCAGCGCCATCCAGATGCTCATGAGGGAGCGTGAGTTCGCCGGGCGTACGCCGGTCTTCGTGGGCGACGATCCGACCGACGAGGTTGGCTTTCAGGCCGTCAATGAAATGGGCGGCCATTCCATTCGGGTGGGCAATCTCGAGGAGACGGCAGCTCGATATCGCTTCAGTAGCGTGTCTACGGTTGTCGCGTGGCTCAGGGATCGAAATTTGAGCCGATGAGGCCGCAGATGTCCTAGTGAAGACTTGCGGGACTTTTGCGTGATCAGCTCTGCTCGGTTGTGCTCAGTGCGGATATTCGGCAACGGACGCCCGCAGCAAGTGGTTGATTAATCTGCACTCAGTGGCTTAGGGTCGGCACTCATAATGCCGGGGTCGAGGGTTCGATTCCCTCCCTTTCCACCATTCTTATATAGGGATACGCGCGGTCCATCGCGAACCCTTCCCACGGTAAGCGCAAGCGCAAGAATTGGCTTTTCGTTGAGCTTGGCCACGGCCTCGCGCCGTTGATCCGGCGCCAGGTGTGCGTAGCGCAGCGACATCTGTGCCGTGCTGTGCCCTAACAAGTCGCGCACCGTGTTCAAGGGAACGCCACGCTGCACGAGGCGCGACGCGAAGTGGTGGCGCATACTGTACTCGAGGGGTAGCGCCATTCGCGAAGGGCTCAAGACGTGGCACTTCATGTTGGGGCTCTCAGTGTTCACGCTCGTCTGGCTGAGGCTGATTGCGAGGTTCCTGGCGCCAGTGCCAGCAATCGTGCCTCGACCGCCGCAGTGGCAAATGCGGATCGCGCACGTCACCGAGTTCGCGATCTACATCTTCATGCTCGTCATGCCACTGCTGGGTTGGCTGATCCTGAGTGGTGAGAACCAGCCAGCGCCGTTCTTTGGTCTACAACTCCCGCGCTGATCGGCGAGAACTGGCGAAGCAGTTCGAAGAGATTCACGAAACCATCGGTAAAGTCGGCTACCTTCTGATTGGACTGCATGCCGCGGCGGCTTTGACCCACCACTACTTCTGTCGCGACAACACCCTCGTCCGGATGCTGCCGTCGCGATCGGCGAAATCGCCCAGCTAACAAGTAACAACACAATGCTGACAAGATCGCACGCTCCAGGTTCGCTGCGCTACTTCGACGTTGAATTCAAGGCACAGCCAAGGCCTCAATCATGTTTGCCGCGTTCCGTGGTCGTGCAGCTTCGCGAGCTCTGAGATGTTGCGCGCGTATTTTGGGAAATCGAGCCGGAACTGCCGCTTGAGGTCGCGCGCACTTGCGTCGAGTCTCGCCCGGCGTACTTCGGGACGGCGTCCTTTGAAACCAAAGACGATGACATTGCCGTCTTGCTGGACGTGCAGGGCCAGCAGCTCATCCTCGAAGGCATCACCAAGTTTCGCAAGATGCGCGGCGATGGAAGCTTTGTCGCCGCACACGTTGACGACAAATACACCGTCGGGAGAGAGGCGGCTTCGCGCGTTCCGGTAAAAATCAACGGAGTCAATTTCAGAAGCGATTCCCTTTCGATCGCATGCGTCGACAAGGATCACGTCCGTGTGGTGCGTCGGCGCCGATAGATAGGCCGCGCCGTCGGCCTGAATCACGCGAAAACGATGATTGTCCGCGGGGATGCCGAATTCGTTTCTTAGTGAAATGACATCCTGATTCACTTCGACCGCAGTGAGCGACGCTTGGGGGAGTTCGCTATAGCAGAACTTGGCGAGAGAGCCGCCCCCCAGGCCGAGCAGCAATATGCGTTTTGGAGTCCTGTTGAAGAGCAGGAATGTCATCATCTTGCGGGTGTAGGCGAGGGCGAGTCGCTGCGGATCGCTCATCTCCATCACACTCTGAATCGCGCCGAAGTCGAAGTGAAGAAATCTCCGCCGGCCGTTGTCGACGATGAAGGGCTTATTGTAGGAACCCGAATACACCCGCTCGCGAAGTTCCACATGGCAACTGCCCGGCGGCTCCAGAAGTCGCAACATGACATTTGCGTCTGGAAACGGGCTTTCGATCTTCAAGAGTTGCGGCGATCTACGTTTCATTGGTAGTTGGCCGAAAGATCCATGCCGGCAGGCGTGCGGCGGAAGCTGCGCCGAAACGAAAAGCGTGTTTGATCAGGCTGATCGCTTGCCGGACTTTCGAGAACTTGCACCCGACTCAACAGGCATCGCTGGTTCGGTCGGTACGTCGAGGGGGACCGCAATTTCAAGGGGACCCAACGGCCCGCGGGAAGGCCGTTGTTCCATCAGCGCCAAGACGGCGCTCACGACGTTTTCGACCGCTTTCGGACCGAACGGCGCAGATGCTGCCGTAGTGCCGGCGATGAGCCGAACGGCGGCGCCTGCGCTGGCGCTGCGCCCCTTGAGTCCTTGCGAGCCCAGCGCCATTGCCGTCATGAATCCCTTTCCCCAGCCGTGAAGCGCGTCGATGCGAGCACGGCCGCTCAGACCGTGGAGCACCGACGATTCGAAACGTGACGGTTGGCGGGAAAGATTTCGATCGAGATCTCGCATGAAACCGACAATCAAGGAGACAATTTCCTCGTACTGCGATTGCGCTGCGATTTTTGTCGGCACCTTCCAGCCGCGCTCGCCCCAAATCGGCGGCAACCATGCTCCGGCCGAAATGCCGACGGGCCAGGCAATCAGCGCTACCAAGTAACCCTCGAGAGTCGCGATTTCCATGTGTGCACGCGGCCAGCCGGCTTCGCGCAGCCAGGAGGTCAGACGGTCCCGCTGCTCCTCCCCGAAAGGTGCGGCCGCCAACGTGCGCAGATCGGGAGGCATCAGCTCACCCGGGTCGGGGCGTCCGGCGCCTCCGCTGCGATACCTTCTCGCCAAGCTACTCATGCATTTCTTCGCGCTAACCGTTCTTTCGGCGCGACGAGCTCTTGGCTTCCGCATCCGGCGCCCACGGCTTGCCGGTGCGCGATTCGATGTAGGCGCGCATCAGCCTTCGTACGACCTGAGAAGGTGTCGAGTCTTCCTCCGCGCAGAGGCGTTCGAATACCGCCTTCTTGCGCGGGTCGATCAGGATGGTCAGGCGCGCGGTGCGTTCTTCCAGGGCCAAGGAGATTCCCTCGTGGAGGTGGGTGCGAATTACATTATCATACTATTCACATTTGAGCGCCATCCTGTAACACTAGGCTCGGTCCATGGTCAGTTGGCGCGCAGTGGCACTCGGATCGTTCTCTCCGCTGGTTGCATGCATATCCTCGGCTGTCGCCTGGGGCGTCATTGGCATGCTCGGACTCCTCCGCCCGTCGAGCGTGGGGTTGGTGCGCCGATTCCTGTTTCCGATGGGCGCAATCGTGGGTGTGGGGCTCGCCGTCGTTGCGATGGCAAGCATCGCGTTTCCCACGGAGCAGCAGATCCTGCCCATTGGCTTGCCGGATCTGCCGATACACCTTCGACGCGATGCGCTCAGCAACGTGTTTCTCTTTCTGTTGGGTGCAGCGTCGGCCGGCGTTTCGATTTTTGGCGCCGGATATTTCCGCGCGGGCGAGGGCACCGCTCCAGGCCTCCTGTGCCTGCAGTACCACCTGTTCCTCGCGAGCATGGCGTTCGTACTGCTTGCGGACGACGCCTATGGATTCATGGTGTCGTGGGAAATGATGGCGCTGTCGTCCTATTTTCTCGTCACCACGCAGCATCGAATCCCCGAGATTCGCAGTGCGGGTTTCCTCTATCTGCTGATCGCGCACCTCGGTGCCATTGCCATCCTTTTGTCATTCGGCGTGATGCAGGGAGGTAGCTGGAAGTTCACGTTCGACGCGATGCGATCCGCCACGCTTGCTCCGACTTGGGCCGCAGCTGCCTTTTCGCTGGCCCTGTTCGGCTTCGGCGCAAAGGCCGGACTGGTTCCGCTGCACGTCTGGTTGCCGGAAGCGCACCCAGCTGCGCCGTCCCCGGTCTCGGCACTTCTGAGCGGTGTCATGCTCAAGACCGCGTTGTACGGCGTATTGCGCGTCACGTTCGACTTGTTAGGGAACCCGGTGTGGTGGTGGGGCCTGGTCCCGCTCGTGCTCGGGCTGTTCACGGCGATCTATGGCGTAGTGTTCGCGGCCGCGCAGACGGATATGAAGCGTCTGCTGGCATTCTCCTCCATCGAGAACATCGGAATCCTGTTCACCGGTGTCGGTCTCGCCATCGTCTTCTCCGGTGTGGGTATGACGATGCCGGCGGCGCTGGCGTTGATCGCGGTGCTGTATCACGCCATCAACCATGCGTTCATGAAGAGCCTCCTGTTCCTGGGTACCGGATCGGTACTGCATGCGACGGGTGAGCGAAACCTCGGACGCCTCGGCGGGTTGATCCATCGCATGCCGTGGGTCGCGTGGCTCACGCTGATCGGCGCGCTGGCGATCGCCGGCCTGCCGCCGCTCAACGGCTTCGTCTCCGAGTGGTTGCTGCTGCAGGCATTCCTCTCGGCGCACGAAGTGCCGCGCGCGTTCGTCAACATGTTGCTGCCGCTGGGTGCTGCCGTCATCGCTCTCGCGGCGGCACTGGCCGCCTACGTCATGGTCAAGTTTTATGGCGTGGTGTTCCTGGGCAGGCCGCGCGAGGCCGCCCTGGCCCAGGCGCACGATGCGGGCTGGCTCGAGCGCGCGGGGCTGCTGTGGCTCGCGGCGGGCTGCGTGACGCTTGGCCTCATGCCGACGCAGGTGATTTCGCTGCTCGCTGTCGTGCCCAAGCAGTTGGGCATCGTCGATTCCTTCCCGACCACGTCGAGCTGGTGGCACCTGGTCCCCGTGTCTGGACGCGAAGCCGCATACGCACCGCTCGTGTTCTTGTTAGCCATCCTGACGACGATCGCCATCACCGTATTGCTCGTCAGTGTGTTTTATCACCGCCGTATTCGTCGCGCCGCTCCCTGGGACTGCGGGTTCGCGCGTCTCGATGCGCGCATGCAGGACACCGCGGAAGGCTTTGGGCAGCCGATTCGCCACATCTTCCTGCAATTCTTCGACATGCAGCGCGAACTGCCCACCCCATTCGATCGTGCGCCGCAATACCGAGTGGTCATCGGTGATCGGTTCTGGCGAACGATTTATCTGCGCCTCGCGCAGTGGGTGCAACGCGTCGCGGAGGCGGTCGCGTGGTTACAGCAGGGGAGAATCGCAACCTATCTGCTTTACAGCTTTGTCACCTTGCTGGTGTTGTTGGGGCTGGTCCTATGACCTCGCTGCCCTGGCTCACGCAGTTTCTCGAAGTGCTGACTGCTCTTGCGGCGGCACCGCTGTTTGTCGGCTGGATCAATCAGTGTCGGGCCTGGCTTCAGAACAAGGCGGCGCCGCCCTTGCTCCAACCGTATCGTGCAATCCGCAAGCTCTTTTACAAGGACGCCGTACTTGCCACGCACGCTTCGCCGTTGTTTCGCATTGCACCGTACATCGTGTTTGGTGCCATGGTATGCGCCGCGGCTGTGATTCCGTCGCTCGGCACGCGCCTGCCGTTTTCCGATGCCGCTGATGCGATCGCGCTCGTTGGCCTGTTCGCGACCGCACGAGTATTCATGTCGCTGGCCGCGATGGATGTGGGCACGGCGTTCGGAACGCTCGGTGCAAGACGCGAAATGCTGGTGGGCTTTCTCGCCGAACCCGCGCTTCTCATGGTGATCTTCCTGGCGTCGCTGATTGCCACGAGCACGGCGCTGCCAGCGATCTCCGAAGGGCTGGCGACGCGAGCTCTCGGCCTGTATCCGAGCCTCGCTTTTACCGGCGTCGCTTTCCTGCTTGTGCTGCTCGCCGAGAACGCACGCATTCCCGTCGACAACCCGGCCACCCATCTCGAGCTCACGATGATTCACGAGGCCATGCTGCTCGAGTATTCCGCTCGGCATCTCGCGCTGATGGAGTGGGCCGCGGCATTGAAGCTCTTCAACTACGCCTGTATTGGTTTTGCATTGTTCCTGCCGTGGGGCACCGTCACCGGCGCCGCACCGTCTCCAATGACCCTGTTCGTATCCATTCCGGTCCTGGGCACCAAGTTGCTCGTCACCGGTGCGGTGTTGGCGCTCATCGAAACGGTATCCGCAAAGCTGCGCATCTTCCGCGCGCCGGAGTTTCTCGCGACGGCCTTCTTGTTCGCGGTACTCGGGCTCCTCGTGCACCTGCTGCTGGGAGCTTGAGACCATGAGCAACCTGACCTTCGACCTGCAATTGCTCAACACCTTTGCCGCGTTGCTGCTCTTGTCGTCGTTCGCCATGCTGTCGCAGCGTCGCGTCGTGACCATGGTCAACCTGCTGGCTTTCCAGGGTGTGCTCCTTGGGTTGGCGACACTGCTTCTAGGCTGGCGCACCGGCAACACTCATTTATATGTATCCGCGGCGATGACCCTGGCACTCAAGGCGCTATTCCTGCCGTGGTTGCTGCACCGGCTGATTCGCCGTCTCAATGTCTACTGGGACAGCGAGCCCCTGCTCAACATTGCGGCGACGATGCTGGTGGGATTGCTGGTCGTAATCTTCGCATTCGGCCTCGCGCAGCCAATTGCGGCACTGGCAACCACTTCCACACGCAGTTCCATCGGTATTGCGGTCGCGGTCGTATTGCTTGCGTTCCTCACGATGATCACGCGGCGCAAGGCCATGTCGCAGGTGGTCGGGTTCCTCTCGATGGAAAACGGGCTGTTCTTCGGCGCGATGAGTGCAACCTACGGAATGCCGATGATCATCGAGCTCGGCGTGGCGCTCGACATTCTCGTCGCGATGCTGGTGCTCGGTGTGTTTTTCTTCCAGATCCGCGAGCAGTTCGACAGTCTCGACCTGCACCACCTCGAATCGCTCAAGGAAGAGAAGTAATGGTCTTTCTCTTCCTGTTGGCGATCCCGCTGCTCGGTGCCCTTACCCTGGCATTCTTTGGCGCGCGGCGCTGGGCGCCGGAGGCGAACGCTGCGTTCAGCCTGGGCACGTTCTTTGCCGCCTGCGCGCTCACCGCCCGCGTCGTCGGCGAAGGCAACCTGAGCGCGGCACATGAGCAGTTCTTCATTGATCCGTTCAACGTTTTTCTCGTCACACTGACCGCCTTCGTGAGTCTCACCACGGCGCTGTTCTCGCGGCCCTACATGCGCATCGAGCGCGAGCACGGTCGCGTCAAGCCCGTCCAACTGCGTCTGTATCACAGCATGTACCAGGTATTCATCGCCGCGATGCTGATCGCGCTGACCACCAACAACATGGGATTGATGTGGGTGGCGATGGAGGCGGCGACGCTCTCGACGGTGTTGCTCGTGACGCTCTATCGCACGCCCGCGAGTCTCGAAGCGGGCTGGAAATACTTCATCCTGTGCGGCGTTGGCATCGCCCAGGCTCTGTTCGGAACCATTCTGTTGTATTTCGCCGCCGAGAAAGTGCTGGGCGCGGAAGGCATGAGCGCGCTGCTGTGGACGCACCTGAATGAGGTCAAGGGCCAACTTGAGCCGACCGTTCTGAGCCTGGCGTTCGTGTTCCTGCTGGTGGGGTATGGCACCAAGGTGGGTCTCGCGCCGCTGCACAACTGGCTACCCGACGCGCATGCGGAAGGCCCCACACCGATTTCTGCGGTTCTTTCCGGTCTGCTGCTCAATGTCGCGATCTACGCAGTGGTTCGCTGCAAGGTGCTGGTGGAGGGCTCGCTGCACTCGTTGTTGCCCTCGCGCATGTTGATGGGTTTTGGACTGGTGTCCGTGGTGCTCGCGGCATTCTTTCTCTGGCGTCAGCGCGACATCAAGCGGCTCTTTGCCTATTCGTCCATCGAGCACATGGGCATCATCACATTCGCGTTCGGAATGGGCGGGGCGGTGGCGAACTTCGCCGCGCTGCTTCACATGACCGTGCACTCATTGACGAAGTCGGCGATTTTCTTCGCCGTCGGTCACGCCGCGCAGAAGGCTGGCACGCAGGTCATGGACGACATCCGCGGATTGATCACGCTCAGCCCGACTGTTGGCTGGGGATTGATGTTAGGGACGCTCGCAATCCTCGGGCTTCCGCCGTTCGGAGTATTCGCCAGCGAGTTCCTGATTCTCACCACGGCCATGCGCGAGCAGCCTTGGGCCACGCCGATCCTGTTGCTGGCGCTGGGTGTCGCTTTTGCGGCGATCTTCCGGCGCGTGCAGCCGATGGTCTTTGGCGAAACGACGGCCAGGCGCTTGTCGCATCCGCCCGCGTTGCTGCCCGTATTTGCCCACCTGGGGGTGGTGCTCGTGCTTGGGCTGTTCATTCCCTCATACCTCGCCGACTGGTTCCGGTTGGCGGCAAAACTGATTGCGGGCGTCTGACATGGAACTTCAGACCTGGATCGATAAGTCGACTCCTGTGGCGGGATCACCCGGCATCCGGCGGCTCGATGTAACGGTCGATACCTGGCACGCCTGCGCAACGGACGTAGCAGCGAGCGGCGGTCGGTTGTTCGCGTTGTGGGTGGACGGCGCGAGCGAGCCCACGGTGCTCGCCGCGTTGATCGCCGAACCGGTCGTGCTGGTTCTCTCTCTGGAACTACCTGGCGTGCCGGCTACGTATCCAAGCCTTGCGGAGATCTTTCCCGCGGCGGCACGCATGCAACGCGCAGCCGCAGATTTGTGCGGCGTCCGGGCACGCGATTTCGACCACCGACCCTGGCTGCGGCATGCCGCGTGGCCGGTTGACTATCTACCCCTGGTGAATGAGGTGCCCCCAACGGCGGGCAGCGCATCGGTAGTCGATCACTACGCCTTTGTAAGGGTCGCCGGAGATGGTGTGCATGAGATCCCGGTGGGCCCGGTGCACGCTGGCATCATCGAGCCTGGGCACTTCCGCTTCTCGGTGGTCGGCGAGAAGGTGCTCAAGCTCGAAGAGCGACTGGGCTACGTCCACAAAGGGATAGAGCAGAGGTTTGCCGGACTCAGCGCGAGCGAAGGTCATCGCCTCGCGGCGCGGGTCTCCGGCGACTCGGACGTCGCCTACTCATGGGCATATTGTCAGGCGCTCGAAGGCATCGGCGGCGTGGCTGTTCACGAGCGGGCCGCCTGGCTACGCGCGCTTGCTCTCGAAAGTGAGCGCATCGCCAATCACCTGGGCGATCTCGGCGCGCTCGGCAATGACGCCGGGTTCGCGTTCGGGCTCGCGCAGTTCTCGCGGCTCAAGGAATTGTGGCTGCGCGCAACCGAAGCCGCGCTCGGCCAGCGGTACCTGATGGATTTCGTCGTACCGGGTGGTGTATTCACCAACCCACAGACCGAGCCACTTGCGGCCTTGAGCGCCTGCGCCACAAAGATTGCCGATGAGGCCAGGGTCATTCGCGGAATCTATGATGAGCACGCCGGCGTTCGCGATCGCTTCGCCGGCGCGGGCATCGTCACGCCTGCGCTCGCCGCAAAACTGGGGCTGTGCGGTCTCGCCGGACGCGCGAGTGCGCAGGTGCATGACTTGCGCGTTGACATGCCCTTCAGACCATATCCGGAGCTTCACGTGCGCAGCTTCACGAGCCGCGATGGCGACGTGGCGGCGCGCGTGGCGGTGCGTTTCGATGAGTTGCAGGAATCCGCGCGGCTCATCGAAGCGATCGTACGCAGGCTTCCGAAGGGTGCATTTCGCACGGTCTTTCCGTTGCCGGAGCGTCCCGGCTTCGGCGTGGGCATCGTCGAAAGCTGGCGCGGCCCGGTGCTGGTCTCTCTGCGCATCGCGGCCGATGGCCGCATCGAGCGTTGCCATCCGCACGATCCATCGTGGCAGAACTGGCCGGTGCTTGAACACGCAATCATCGGCAACATCGTGCCGGATTTCCCGCTCATCAATAAGTCATTCAATCTCTCTTACAGCGGGCACGATCTGTAAGCCATGCTCAAGACGCTTCGCACAATCTGCAGGGCAGGCATCGCGTCGGAACCGGCGCCTGCAAGTGACGATGCGCTGCGCGATGGCGATCAGTTGCAGAACCGGATTCGCGACATTCTGGGTCGCGCCTTGTGCATTCGTCACGTGGACGCCGGATCGTGCAACGGGTGCGAGCTCGAGATCCATGCGCTCGGCAATCCTGTCTACAACATAGAGGGCCTCGGGATCAGGTTTGTCGCCAGCCCGCGTCACGCCGACTTGCTGTTGGTCACGGGTCCCGTCTCACGCCATATGGAAGTGGCATTGCGAAGGACCTACGAGGCCACGCCGGATCCGAAGCTGGTGATCGCGATCGGGGACTGCGGGTGCACAGGTGGAGTATTCGGCGAGAGCTATGCGAGCGCCGGACGTGTAGCAAACGTGATCCCCGTGAATGTCTCCGTGCCCGGCTGTCCGCCGAGCCCGAACCGGATTCTCGCCGGCATATTGACGGCGATTTCCGCTCCGCGGGCCAAATGACGGGCGGATCGGAGAATGAAGACTCCTCTCTGGGACATCGAGCCGTTTCCGACGCTGCTCTTCGATCCGGATCTGAAACATGCCCGAAAGGTTGCGACCAGCCTGCGAAAGGAAGGACTACCGGTCGAAATCGCGTCAGATGCCGATGCCATGCTCCTTGCCGCTCGCGATAGATATTTCCGCACGCTCGTCGTCGCCGCTGACCTCAGTGATGCGGCTTGCCTGGCATTCCTCGACATGCTGCGCCAGGAGGCGCCGGGCAGCTGGCTGATCGTAACGTGTGCGCGCGCGGATGAGGATGCGCTCGCGATTGCCCATCGTCACGGCGTCGACTCGTTGCTCGCCGTGTCGGCCGCGGTGCCAGATCTTTTCGCCCGGATTGCAGCGCTACAGTTGCGATCACGCCCTCGCTTCCAGCAATTCGCATTTTAATGGTGTTAACCCATGCCCGAATCCACAAAGCGTCGCTGGATCGAATTCGAGAGTCCCTGGCCTTGCCAGCCCGGCAAGATCCGCGTGATTCAGCCCGACCCACGCGTCAGTAGTGAGGAATTGGCGAAGAGGGCGTGGCGCGACGAACTGGAACAGCCATACATATTCGACACCGTGTTCGAGCGCCGCATGCAATTCACCAACGATGCGACGCAAAGCGCGATGTTGTTCTCCGATCCCGATGCGCTGATCGCCCAGTACACGCGCAAGATGATGGCGTTCCTGCTGTTCAATCCGAATCCGAAGCACATCGTGATGATCGGGCTGGGCGGCGGTTCATTGCCCAAGTTCTGCTATCGCCATTTGCCGCGGTCGCTCATCACAGTCGTCGAGATCAATGAAGACGTGATTGCATTGCGAGAAGAGTTTTGCATTCCAAAGGACGATGATCGTTTTCGCGTCGTTCACGATGACGGCGCCCGGTTTGTCGAGCACCTGGCTGAACCCATCGATGCGCTCTTGATCGATGCATTCGACGCCGAGGGCATCGCACCGTCGTTGGCGAAGGCCAGTTTCTATGAGTGCGCCGCGCGTCAGCTCACCGACAACGGCATGCTCGTGATGAACTTCTGGGGTCCGCGCGAGCGCTATGTCGACAACCTCACACACGCGCGCGCGGCGTTTGGCGACAGCCTGCTGCTGGTTCCGGTTTCAGGAGACGTCAACGTGCTGATGTTCGCCTTCAAGCAGCCGCCACCGAAATCAATCACCGACGAACTCGAGACTGTGGCAATGCGATTACAGATGCGCCTGCTGCTCGATTTCCCGCGCTATCTACAACGGATTTGTCAGGGTTACTCCCTCTCAGGTTCTCCGGAGTCCATCGAGATCGAGGTCGCCGCCGCTTTTTGCTCGCCGGTGCTTGGGATCGATGGAGAGTAGGGCGGAGCCGGCTTTCACTCAGTCAAAGGGATCGAGGATTTAAATGATTGCGCTGCCGCCTTGCCCGAAATGCAATTCCGAGCTCACGTACCAGGATGGGCAGATGTGCGTCTGTCCGGAGTGCGCACATGAGTGGATACCCGGGCCTGCGGCAGTCGTGCCCATGGGAAGTGGCGAGTCGGAGCGAGTGGTCCGCGACTCCAACGGCAACATCCTCGCGGACGGAGACTCCGTCATCGTGATCAAAGATCTGCCCGTAAAGGGAGCTTCATCGGCACTGAAGGCCGGCACCAAGGTCAAGGGCATCAGACTGGTCGAGGGCGATCACAATATCGATTGCAAGATCGAGGGTTTCGGCGGAATGAAGCTCAAGTCCGAGTTCGTAAAAAAGGCTTAGCCTAGCCCGTCTTTGTGCCCACGTCGGGCTTGTATGGATCCTTCTCTCGAGCAAACGTGGTGTCGGCAATGAAATGGCAGGCAAGACCCATATCAACTTGAAGAGTCGACTCGCGGTAAGTCAAGGTAGTGCGGGATTTTTGCGTGACCTGCTCTGCTCAACTCTGCTCAGTGCGGATGTTCGGCAACGGACGCCCGCGGCAAGTGGTCGATTACTAAAGTTCCTTGCGACCCTGGACGGCACTCATAATGCCGGGGTCGAGGGTTCGATTCCCTCCCTTTCCACCATTTTCCAATCGACGAATTGAAGCGGGCCGATGCTCACATTTAGAACCCGCGGACGAAGGTGGCTCGCAGTAGCAATCGCCGCGGTGCTGATCGCAATCCTGGCCGCGGTGCTGCTGAAACCCATGCTCGAGCGCGCGGTCCGCGAGCGGATCGAGTCCTCTGCATTACGCCGTGGAATGGTTTGTCGAATCGGTTCGGTTCACGTCGGCGTGTGGCCATTCTTGCGACTCGAAGGCTTCGATCTCGACCTCGGCCACGGAGTGCGACTGCATGCCGACACGATTGCAGCCACGTATCCCGGCCGCCTGCGACTCGCAGTCCGGGCGGCCAATCTGGTCGGCCCGGCAGGCCTCAAGGTCAGCTCGCCGATCACTGCCTGGTATGTGTCGGGCAGTCGCGGCGAGGATTTCCAGCTCACGCTGATAGAACCGCAGGCAGGCCTGTCCATTCGCAAGCAGGCGGATTCGGTGAGCAATGGTTGGACCGTCGAGGCGCATGGTCTCGACATCGGCCGCCTGCTCGACGTGCGACGCGAAGGTGACCCGCTCCTCGACGGAGGTGTCACGGACGGCAGCATGAATCTTCAGTCGAGCAGCGATGCGCTCCGTTTCCACGTCGACATCGCCGCGCGAGGTGCGCGTTTCGGAGCGCTGGCGGACAACGACGGCGACGAACCAAAGCTCGGCGATGCGACGAACGTAGCCCTGCAATTCGACGGCGCCTGGCAGCGTGCCGAGGGCACGATCGAAATCCCCGAGATTCACGGGAAGTTAGCCGGCGCGGACCTGTCGGGCTCGATCACGCTGCACGACATCGAAACCGATCCGACGGTCGATCTGACACTCGGCGTGCGGCAGCTGGAGTTCGGGCGACTGCTGGGCGCGGCCGGTCTCCCGGTGCCTGAAAGTCTGGGACTGGCGCCCGGTGGTAGCCGTGATCTGGGATCGGCCACGATAGAAGTGAGCGTGCACGGACGTGCGTCGGAGCCTGCCGCCCTCGCGGTGAGTCAGAAAATCAACTTCACTCCACCACGCCCGGTGCCGTCTGCGATCTCGCGACTGCGCGGTGACTTCATCTTCCGCTCCGACGGCGGCCCCGGCCCGCATCGCGCTATCGATGTCTCGCCTTCATCCCCCGATTTCATCGCCCTGCAAGACGTTCCTCCGCTGTTCGTGCGCACGCTGCTGCTTGCGGAAGATGCGGGCTTCTATGGGCATCGCGGCATCGACCTTCGCGAACTACCCTCCGCGCTGCTCGTCAACTGGTCGCGCGGGGAAGCGGCACGCGGCGCTTCGACAATTTCCCAGCAGTTAGCCAAGAACCTGTTCCTGTCGCGTGACAAGGAGGTCGGACGCAAGCTGCAGGAATTGGCGATTACGTTCCTGCTCGAGTCGGCGCTCGGCAAGGATCGGATTCTCGAGGTCTACCTGAACATCATCGAATGGGGACCGGACCTGCGTGGACTGCGGCCCGCGGCCCACCACTATTTCGGTT
>Ga0173480_10000421_pt1 | contig 14022 bp, 4 predicted proteins | sample NitcycUS209509C1_FD_122622 | JGI IMG/M metagenome (GOLD analysis project Ga0173480, IMG submission 122622) | Soil microbial communities from Arlington Agricultural Research Station in Wisconsin, USA - Nitrogen cycling UWRJ-S209-509C-1 (version... | ecosystem: Environmental > Terrestrial > Soil >... | reverse complement strand
TCGTCTGAGGCGATTCGGCTGACAGTGCTGGGATGCAGCCCGAGGTACCGCGCAACCTCTGCCGCCGCATACCGTTCACGGAGGGCGGTTTCAATCGCCTTGTTCCGCGCGCAGCGAGTGATCGCGCCTTGGAAGATAGCGTCCAGCGCGGGACGTCCTTCCCGACTGGGGACTTCGCGACTCGCTCGTGCGCGGAGCGACTGGAACCGTGTAATGAACGCATCGTCGCCGACGATGGCGGTTCGGGGAAACCTGAGCGCGAGTGCGTCGGTCTCCATTAGCGATCGGCGAAGGCGGTTTGGACCGTCTGCAGGATTGTCCGGAGCCACCGCCGCCATCAGCTGATTGCAGTCCAGGAAACGTGGAATGGGATCCAGTCCGACCGTCGCACGATAGCTGCTCCACGGCCACTCTTCCGGCGAGCCAGCCATCCCGGCTCGGACCGGATTGAGGATGATGTACCGACAGACGTTTACGAGGTACGCATCCTCCTGAATGAGTTGCGAATTGAATCGGGACTGGAAGACATGGCCGATGCGCTCGTGCCGCCAGTTCCACCACTGCGCGTAGTGACTATTGAGCCGCTGCACCGCCCGCGACAGGTTGGCCTCTGTGGTGGTAACGGCGAGATGATAGTGATTGGTCATCTCGCAATAGGCGTGGCAGAGAAGGGCATAGCGCTGGATGACATGGGCCAGCAGTTTCAGAAATTTGTGTCGATCTACCTCGTCGACGTAGATGCTTGTTCGACGGACGCCGCGGGCGACGACGTGATATGTCAGCCCTGGAGCTTGGATTCTGAGCGGTCGCGCCATGTGGGCCAGCTATTCACGGGGCGGGCCAGCACGAAAGGCACTGGACTAGCGGTGTAGAGTCCAAAAGAGAGAAGAATCCGCACTCCCGCCTCAGTCGCTGCGTTGCGGAGTCTGCGACGCGGGTGGATGGGTCAGAGCGTGAAAAATGTGTGGATTCAAGATCTGACCCCAGGACAGCCATGCGCGACATCATCAGCTCGTATCGCGACGACCTGCCGCTCGCCGAGTCGTCCACCATTCCCGCATCCTGGTATACCGACCCGCGTGTCCGGGATCTCGAGCGGCGCACGGTGTTTGCGCGCGCATGGATGCCGGTGTGCCGCGCGGAGCAGCTCGGGACGGCGGGCAGTTTTGTCACACTCGACCTCGACGGCGAACCGCTCGTCATCGTCCGCGGCACCGACGACCGGGTGCGCGGCTTCTTCAACGTCTGCCGCCACCATGCGGCGGCCGTTGTCACCAGCGGTGACGGCGTGGCCAGCCAGTTCCGGTGCCCGTATCACGGCTGGACGTACGCGCTCGACGGCTCACTGAAGGGCACGCCCGATTTCGGCGGCGTCTGCAACTTCGACCGCGGCGCTCACGGTCTGGTGCCGGTGGAGACCGACGTCTGGGAGGGCTGGGTGTTCGCGCGGCTCGACGGCGGCGGTCCGGCGCTCCGCGACTGGCTCGGTGCGAATCTCGTGGAGGGAGTCGACCGGCTCGGCCTCGAACGTTTCCGCTGGGTGGAGCGGCGGACCTACACACTCGCCTGCAACTGGAAGGTGTTCGTCGACAACTACCTGGACGGCGGCTATCACGTGCCGCACGTGCACAAGGGGCTCGACAGCGTGCTCGACTACTCGGACTACACCGTCGAGATCGACGATCGGTCCTGTCTGCAGTCGAGCCCGCTGGTGCAGGAAGGCGCCCGGCCTGAGGTCGCCGCCCTGCGCGCCGGCGATCGGGCCTCGTATTACTGGGTCTATCCCGCCTTCATGCTCAACGTCTACGGCACGGCCATGGACACGAACATCGTTATCCCGCGTGACACGGACCGCACCGACGTCGTGTTCGATTTCTTCTTCAGCGACACGTCGGAGCCGCAGCAGTCCGGCCGAGCCGCCAGTATCACCCTGAGCCAGCAGATCCAGGACGAGGATGTGGCGATCTGCGAATCGGTTCAGCGCGGGCTGTCGTCGCGCGCGTATGCGTCGGGCCGGCTGTCCGTGCGGCGCGAAGCGGGCGAGTGGCTGTTCCACCGGCTCCTGTCCGCCGACCTGAAGCGAGGGCTGTAGTCAAACCTTGCAAGATTGGGCTTTGGGCATTCGGCATGAGCATTCAGGTCGCGGCCCTGGCCAGGAACCTAGTAGAGGGGCGCTTCTCCCATGTTCGCGGTTGTCCTCAAAAAAGTGCCGATTCACAACCCTGCCCCCACTACAATGCCGCCCACGGGAGGACAGAGGATGTCGCGTGTGCAGCGGTGGCTCGGGTGCGCGGTGCTGGTCGGACTGGTCGCGTCGGCGTTTCCGGGAAGCGCCCAGAAGGGATCGCCTGCGAACGGGGAGTGGCGGGCGTATTCGGGCGATACCGGCAGCACGCGGTATGCACCGCTGGACCAGATCACCCGCGACAACGTGAAGAATCTCCAGGTGGCGTGGGCCTGGAAGTTCGACAACTTCGGTGGCGGCACCAGCCAGACGACGCCGATCGTGGCGAACGGCATGATGTACTTCACCGTCGGCCAGCGCCGGAACGTGATTGCCGTCAACCCCGGAACTGGCGAAACGCTGTGGACGTGGCGGACGGACGAGGGCGCACGCTTCGATCAGGCGCCGCGCAAAGTCGGACGCGGCGTCGCCTACTGGACCGATGGCAAGGATGCCCGGATCATCACGGTGACGCCCGGCTTTCAGCTGGTGGCGCTCGACGCGAAGACCGGTGTTCCGGTTCCGGGATTCGGGACCGCCGGAACAGTCGATCTGTTCACGCAACTGGACATCGTCGGCAACGTCGATCCGCTCGGCAAGATTGGCAACAGCTCGGCGCCCGTCATCGCCAACGACGTGATTGTCATCGGACCGGCGCTGACCCAGGGCGGCACGAGCCCGAACAAGGAGAACATCAAGGCCGACATCATGGCCTTCGATGTCCGCACCGGCAAGAAGCTGTGGGTGTTCCACACGGTGCCGCGCAAGGGCGAGCCCGGGTACGACACCTGGCACAACGGCTCCGCCGACTACACGGGCAATGCCGGTGTGTGGGGCCCCTTCTCGGCCGACGAGGAGCTCGGATACGTGTACCTGGCCACCGAGTCGCCGACCAACGACGGCTATGGCGGCCATCGTCCTGGTGACAATCTGTATTCAGGATCGATCGTCTGCCTCAATATCAAGACCGGCAAGATGGTTTGGTACAAGCAGCTCATTCGGCATGACATCTGGGACTACGACATGCCGGTGCACCCGATCCTGATCGACGTCACCGTCAACGGCAAGCCGATCAAGGCCGTCGTCCAGATGGGGAAGATGGCGTACGCGTGGGTGTTCGATCGCACCAACGGTCAGCCGGTGTGGCCGATCCCCGACGTGGCTGTCGAGCAGACCGAGGTGCCGACCGAGTGGACGGCCAAGACGCAGCCGATCCCGTCGAAGCCACTGCCATTCGATGTCGTCGGCATCAAGCAGGACGATCTGATCGACTTTACGCCGGCGCTGCGACAGGAGGCGCTGAAGGCAATCGAGGGATACCGCCTCGGTGGCCCCTACGCGCCGCCGTCGCTCGTGGGGCCGAATGGACACAAGGGCACCATCGTGGCGCCCGGCTTCGGCGGTGGGGCGAACTGGGGCACTGGTGCCGCCGATCCGGAGACCGGCTTCGTGTACGTGGGCTCGGTTACCCGGCCATTCGTGGCCGGCGTGGTGAAGACCGATCCTCCCGATCCGACCCGCGCCGCGTACACCTCCGGCAGAGGAGGCAGCGTTCCGAACGTCCAGGGACTGCCACTCATCAAGCCACCCTACGGCCGCATCACCGCCTACAACATGAACACCGGCGACATCGCGTGGCAGGTGCCGAACGGCGCCGCGACGCCGGAGAACATCAAAGCCATCTTCACGAAGCTGGGACTGACCAACGTGCCGCCGACCGGCATCGCAGCGCAGGCCGCACTGCTCGTGACGAAGACGCTGCTCTTCGGCACGGAAGGTGGCGGCGGACGTCCGTTGCTGCATGCGTACGACAAGAAGACCGGCGAGAACCTGGCGGAAGTCACCATGCCAGGCAACTCGAGCAGCGTGCCGATGACCTATATGCACCAGGGCCGACAGTTCGTCGTGCTCGCCGTTGGTGGTCAGCCGGCGGGTCAGCTCGTCGCCCTCGCCCTGCCGGCGCAGGCGACTCCAGGCGGCGCGGGTCGCGGCGGTCGCGGCGGTGCCCGCGGCGCGGCACCCCAGTAGGCCGGGGCCTGTTGGCCCCGGCATCAGCCGCATTCATCGGCTGTCCGGTTCGTGGCACAGAGGATTGGCCACATCTTCTGTGCCTTTTCGTTGTACGAGGATTAGCCGTGCGGCGTGTTCTTCCGTAGTCGACCTGCTGGTTCTTAGAGTCCGTTCGTTTCCCGTGTTTGCAATCCTTGCCAAAGTTCGTAACTGACGGGTGCGCTCTCTCCCGGCCTCATCTATACTTTTCGCCTCGCGCGAATTCCTAACTCGAAAAGCACGCTAATGGAGATTCGAACTCACATAGTGTCCGTGGTCGTTGTGTGCGCCGCGGCCACGTCGGCGCAGGCACAGCCCGCACCCGAATACGTCCTCGATTCGCTCGGCATGCGTTTCGAGCGCAACGTCGGACAGGCGCCTTCGGACGCACAGTTCATCGCCCACGATTCCGGGTACGACCTGATGCTGACGCGGGGCGGCGGTGTCATCAGGGGCGCCAGCCATCGTGACGTACGCATCGTTTTCCCCGGCAGCGACATGACGTCATTGCCGATCGGCGAAGCTGCGTCCCCAGGCGTCGTCAACTATCTCCGTGGCAACGATCCGTCACGCTGGCACACCAACATTGCGACGTTCGACCGGGTGCGATATCGCCGCGTCTATCCGGGCATCGACATTGTCTACCACGCGTCGCAGGGACAGATGGAATACGACGTCGTGCTCGACGCCGGTGCCGACCCCAAGCAGATCCGCATGCGATTCGACGGTGCTGAGCGAGTGGCGCTCGAAGTCACCGGAGACCTGTCGGTTCACGCTGGCGATCGTGTCCTCACTGTCAAGAAGCCGGTGCTGTATCAGGAGTCCAGTGACGGTCGTCAAACAGTGAACGGAAGGTTTGTCCGACTCGCTGGTGGGGACGTTGGTTTCGAGGTGGGCGACTACGACAAACGGTTGTCGCTGGTCATCGATCCCGTTCTGGTCTATTCGTCCCTGCTGCCGGTGGGAAGTGAGGGATTCAACACGTTCCCGCACGTGCCGGCGGCTCTGGCCGTTGCCAACGATGGCGCCACGTACATCGTGGGTACGATGATGTTCTCGGGCGGGGGCGGTTTTCAGAACGACGTCTTTGTCGCCAAGGTCAATCCGTCTGGATCGACGCTGGCATTCATGACGTACCTCGGCGGCGCAGTCGCCGACACTCCGAGAAGGGTGGCCCTGGGGCCAGGGGGCGAGATCTACCTGACTGGCCAGACATCGTCGTGGGATTTCCCCATGGCTTCCGCCGCGCAGCCCGTGCACGGTGGTGGCGCAGACGCCTTCCTCGTGAAGCTGTCACCGACCGGAGATGCCCTGGAGTACGCCACGTTCATCGGTGGAACCGCTGCGGAGGACGGCGAAGGCCTGGTCGTTGACCCTGATGCGAATGCCTATCTCGTCGGGACGACGAGCTCGGCGAACTTCCCCGTGCTATCGAGCTTGACTGCGTTCGGCGGCAACGATGATGCGTTCGCCGTGAAGTACGACTCGTCCGGGAACAAGATCTTTGCCCTGCTGCTGGGCGGCACGTTCTTCGATCGCGGTCACGCCGCGGCGCTGGCGCCCGACGGAACGCTTCTCGTCGCCGGTGAAGCGAGCTCCGTAAACTTTCCTGTAACACCGGGTGCGTACGACATCACGAGTTCGGCCACTGAGGGTTTCGTGACGCGGTTGCGTCCGTCCGACGGGCTGATTCTGCAGTCCACGTTTCTCGGCGGCAGCAGCACCGATTCGATTCGTGGCATCGATACCGATCCATCGGGCGCCGTGTATGTAACCGGAGAGACGCTGTCCCAGGATTTTCCGACGACTCCCGGGGCTGTGCAGCCGAGCGCATTCTCGTCCTTCAACGCATTCATCTCGAAACTGTCGGTGAACCTCGATGCCGTTGCCTATGCGACGTACCTCGGGAGTTCCGGCTCGGATCGTGGGTTTTGGATCGCCGTTGATGATCTGGGTCAGGCGACGGTCGCTGGCCCTACTACCTCCGCGGTCTTTCCGCAGTTCTCTCCGCTTTATTCGACGACCTCGTCCAACGTGCCGCCGTCGTTCATCACCAAGGTGTCGGCAGACGGCTCGCAGTTCCGCTATTCGACCTTCTGGCCAGCGGCCCTGACAGCGCTGACATCCGGCCCATCGGGCGACGTGTACATCGCCGGGACTGTGTCCTTCTCGTACTCGGAGGTCTATCCGACAACGCCGAACGCGTTGGTCCCGAGTCTGGAGGGCTCGAGTCTCACTGCATTTGCCCGGATCAGCGATGCGTCTCCGACGTGCAGCTATGACCTGCCGTCACCGATCCTCCTGTCGTCGTTAGGCTCTCCGACGCCCCTTGCTGTCGTGGCACCGAGCGAATGCTTCTGGACCATCACCTCGAGCGATCCGTCCTGGCTCACGACGACGCCTAACAGCGGAACTGGCACAAGGACGATTACGCTCGTCTCCCAGGCTCTGGGGTCTCCAGTCAGTCGTTCGGCGACATTGACGGTTGGAAACGGTGCGGCCACTGCGGTGACGACTGTTCATCAGCAGGCATGCGCTCCGAACCTTCCTTCAATCCCGAAGCAACCGGCAGCCGGCGGATCGATTGTCCTCAATGTGACAGGCGCTGCAGGCTGCGTGTACGCGGTAAAGACCGACTCCCCGTGGGTGACTATCGAGCCCGCATTGGGCGTGCTCGACGGCGCCGGCAAGGGACAGTTGACGTTGACGCTCTTGCCGAATCCCTTTCTCGCTGACCGCATTGCCTACGTACGGCCGGATCCATCGCGAAGCGTGGAACTGCGCCAGGCAGCACGGTGTACGGCGACACTGTCGTCATCGTCACTCACGATGCATTACACAGGTGCGACGACGTCCGTGAGTGTGGCGGTCGCACCTCCCGATTGCCAGTGGACGGCACAGTCGGACTCGCAATGGCTCGCGTCCTCCATCAGTGCTGCCACCGGCAGTCAGACGGTGACGATTACGGCAGCGCCCGGCACGGCCTCCCGTTCGGGCCACATCATGCTTGCCGGGCAGATTCTCAACGTCCATCAGAGTGGGCCGTCCCCGACTTCCAGTGCCCCGGTCGTCTATCCGCCGCAGCCGCCATCGGGGAGCGGCCACAGCCAGACGTTCACGTTCACGTTTCTGAACGTGCCATTCGCGACCAACCTGAGCGTCGTCAACGTGTTGATCAACAGCTTTCTGGACGGTACCGGCGCCTGCTATCTGGCCTACGACCGGGCGGGCAACGTGTTGTACCTCGTCAACGACGCAGGTGATGGTTTGTTACCAGGGATGGTCCTGGACGGCGGCACGCAGACGATTGGTAACAGCCAGTGCGAGGTGGATGGCTACGGGTCGTCGGCGACCATCAGCGGCAACCTTCTGACGCTCAGGCTGACGATGGCGTTCAGCGCTCAGTTCGCCGGTAACAAGGTCGTGTATCAGGCGGCCCGCAACATAGGCGGGTTCAATTCGGGATGGGTGCAACAGGGCGTGTGGAACGTGCCACCGCCAATTCCAGAATCGCTGCAGGTCGTGTCGATGACACCGGGACGCAATTCCGGCAGCGGATATCCGTTCCAGTTCACATACCGGAACCTCGCCGGGGCCGAGCAGCTGGTCTCGACAACGGTACTGATCAACGGGTATCTGGACGGGTTTGGCGCCTGCTACGTCGGCTACCACGTGCCGACGAATTCGCTTCTGTTGCTGAACGATGCCGGAAACGGCTACGTCGGCGGCATCGTGCTTGGCACGAACGCGACGATCGAGAACAGCCAGTGCCGCATCAACGGACAGCAGTCGGGCGCTGAGGTGGACGGCACAGACCTGAGGTTGACGCTGACGATCGCGTTCAAGGCCGGATTCGCGGGCAACAAAGTGTTCTACGTGTCAGCGCAGGATGGCGTGGGCACGTCAGGCTGGCAGGCGGTGGGCTCATGGTCCGTTCCGTAACCGTGGTGTGCCGGTGGCGTGAAAGCGTGTGTCGTCAGGCGTCGATTCTGATGGCCCTGCTGTGCGTCGTGACATCGCAGGCGCATGCGCAATCAGCGTCTCAGGCAGTGCCTCAGACTGGGGCTCACACGGTGCTCGAGGCACTCGGGGCGCGCTTCGAACGCAATGCAGGCCAGGCGCCTGCCGATGCGCATTTCGTGGCGCAAGGCCCAGGGTACGCACTGCTGCTGACCGCTCGCGGCGCCGTCATCAGGGGACATGGCCAGCGCGATGTGCGCATCGTGTTCCCTGGTGGCGAGACGAACGTTCCGCCAGTCGGCGAAGCCGCAGCGCCTGGCGTCGTCAACTACCTCCTCGGCAACGATCCGTCGAACTGGCACACGAACATTCCGACCTTCGAGCGCGTGCGCTATCGCGATGTTTATCCTGGCGTCGACGTCACCTACCACGTGTCACAGGGGGAGATGGAGTACGACGTCATCGTCGCGCCCGGTGCCGATCCGAAGCGCATCCGGATGCGTTTCGACGGTGCTGACCGACTGTCCTTCGAAGCGAATGGCGATCTGACCATTCACGTCGGCAATCGCGCACTGACGATGCGACGACCGGTGTTGTATCAGGAGACAGGTCACAACCGGCGTCCGGTGGATGGAGCCTTCGTGCGGCTTGCCAATGGCGATGTCGGGTTTGATGTCGGGGCGTACGACATACGGGTTCCGCTGATCATCGATCCGGTGCTGGTGTATTCGACGTTCCTGCCGGTTCAACCTTCTCTGTCAGGCTCGAATCCACTGCTGCCGACAGCGGTCGCCATTGCGCCAGGCGGCGGCATCTACGTCGTCGGAACGGCGTTGCTGCCGTTTGCGAGCGGCACCCAGAACGATCTCTTCGTCGCCAAGCTGAATCCTTCCGGAACTTCGATCGCGTTCACCTCGTACATTGGCGGCACGTCCGCCGACGTCCCCAAGGCCGTGGCGCTCGGCCCCTCGGATGAGATCTACGTGGCTGGCCAGACCTCTTCATACGACTTTCCGTCGGTGTTGACATCGCAAAGCCTGTTTGGGGGGGGCACGGATGCCTTCCTCGCCAAGCTCGTTCCGACGGGAGACGTGCTGGAGTACGCGACATTCGCCGGAGGCAGCGCCGACGATGTCGCCGAGGCGCTGGCTGTGGACGGAGATGGCAACGCCTATCTGGTTGGTACGACCAAGTCAGTCAACTTCCCACTATTCGCGAGCAGTGCCTCGTTCACCGGTGTCGAAGATGCGTTCGTCGTCAAGTATCTCGCGTCCGGCGTGAGGGTTTTCTCCCTGCTGCTAGGCGGAAGCTTCACCGATCAGGCGCATGCCGCGCGTCTGGCTCCGGACGGCACTCTCCTTGTCGGCGGAGAAACGATCTCCGCAAACTTCCCCATCACGTCGGGAGCCTACAAGACAACGCTCACCGGTTTCGACGGCTTCGTCACGCGGCTGAGTCCCGACGATGGCCACGTGATCCAGTCCACGTTTCTGGGAGGCACCAGCCAAGACGAGATTCGAGCCGTTGGGACCGATGGGTCTGGGGCGGTGTATGTCACCGGCGAAACCCGTTCGTTGAATTTTCCCGTGACGGCAGGGGTTGTACAGCCACTGTATCCGGGAGCCTCCACCGAGCAGAACGCGTTTGTCACGAAACTGCGTGACGACCTGGGCGACCTTCTCTACTCGACGTTCGTGGGTGGCTTGGACGTCGATTCCGCCAGCTCCATTGCGGTCGACGCGGCAGGGCAGGCCATTCTGGTCGGCACCATGCAGTTGTTCGCCTCTCCGCCGGCGTCCGTCACTTTTCCACAGGTGGATGCACTGTTTCCGGTCGCCGATGCGAACCGGCAGCCGTCGTTCATCTCGAAGCTGTCTGCGGACGCGTCGCACTTCGTCTACTCGACATACTGGCCAGCGACGATCACGGCGTTGGCGTTGGGTCCTGCCGGAGACGCCTACGTGGTCGGCAACTCGAACTCGTCCGCGTATCCGACGACGGGGAGTGCATTGCCCGGACCCGTTACCGGGGACATCGTTGCGCGTGGCGTCCTCGCGCGCATCAGTGACGCGTCACCGCCATGCGGCTTCGAACTCCGCCCGTCGTCGATCGTGACCCATACGGGAGTTTCAACGCACTCAATCCGCGTCGTCGCACCGAGCGCATGCGCATGGACCGCGGCGCCAAGCGACCCGAGCTGGTTGATCCCGACGCCATCGGCAGGCACGGGAACAGGTGTGATCACGTTCGCGCTTACGCCGACCCAGTTGGCAACGCGAATCGGAACCGTGACGATCGGCAACGGGGCGGCGCAGCAGATCCTGACCGTGCAACAGGGATACTGCACCGTCAGCGCCCCGGCGCCGCAGGTGCAGCCGGCCAGCGGTGGTTCGCTCGTCCTCAACCTCCTGGGCCCCACGTTCTGTCCCTGGCGAGCGGTCTTCGACGCACCGTGGATGACGGTGACTCCATCGTCCGGCGTCGCCGAATTCCCGATGACCACCCCGGTGACGGTGACACTGGCGCCGAACACGGGCTTCAACGGCCGTGGTGCGCGCATCGATTTCACCCCGAACACCGGCGTATTCGTTCAGCAGGCGCCCCGCTGCAGCGCGTCACTCTCGTCGTCCTCCATCACGATGCCACGCGTGGGTGGAACGACCATGGTGACGCTGACCGTGACGCCGCCTGAGTGCCAATGGACGGCACGCTCGAACGTTCCATGGCTCACGCCTTCAACCGGGAGTGGCACCGGCACCCATGTGCTGAGGATTGACGCCGGGGCCAACACCGGCAGCTCACGATTTGCAGCGCTGGACATCGCCGGCCAGGCATTGTCGGTGTCGCAAAGCGGCACGCCACCCTCCAACGCGCCTCTTGTTTACCCGCCCTCGCCTCCGGCCGGGAGCGGGCTCGCAGAGACTTTCACGTTTACCTTCTACGATTCGAACGGCGCCTCGACACTCGACGTGGTCAACGTGCTGATTAACAACGTGCTCGACGGTCGTTCCGCCTGCTATCTGGCGTACGCCCGGTCTATCAACGTGTTGTATCTGGTGAACGATGGAGGCGATGGCTTGCTTCCGGGGCTGGTGCTCGACGGCAGCCCGCAGTCGGTCGGCAACAGTCAATGCCAGATCGACGGACTTGGCTCTTCGGTCACCGCAAGCGGCAACGTACTGACGCTTACGTTGAAGGTGAGCTTCAGTCCCGAGTTCGCTGGAAGCAAGGTGGTATTTCAGGCCGGGCGGGACGTTAGCGGCTTCAATTCGGGTTGGGTGCAGCAAGGCGTCTGGAACGTTCCCGATGCCGGAGCGCAGCCCCTCAAGGTTCTGGCGATGGCGCCTGCGCGAGGCGCCGGATCCGAGTTCCCCTTCCGGTTTACGTTCAGGAATCAGGACGGTGCCAGCAGCATCGTCTCGACCTCGATCCTGATCAACGGCTACATCGATGGGTTCCGCGGCTGCTACCTCGGATATCACGTACCGTCCAACTCAGTCCTGCTGTTGAACGACGCCGGCAGCGCATATATCGCCGGCGTGACGCTTGGGACCAACGTGACCGTCGAGAACAGCCAGTGCCGGATCAAGGCGTTGCAATCAGGAGCCGAGATCAACGGCACCGATCTCACGCTGACCCTGATGATCGAGTTCAAAGTCGGCTTTGCCGGCGACCGTGTCTTCTACGTGTCGGCGCAGGACGGCGTCGCGACGTCAGGATGGCAGGCCATGGGTTCATGGACGGTGCCATGAGACTGATGACATCAATGCGTGTCTCCATTGTCGCGCTCTGCGCTGTGGCTGCACTCGCCGCCCCTGCATACGGCCAGAATGTCGAGCCGACGGTTCTGCAATCGTTTCGCGCCAATTTCGAACGCAACGTCGGCCAGGCGGCGCCCGACGCGGTGTTCGTGGCGCATGATGCCGGGTACGATCTGGTCCTGACCCGCGGCGCCGGAGTGATCCGAAGTGACGGACACCGCGACCTGCGCATCCTGTTCTCCGGCGGCGATGCCACGGTGTCGCCCGTCGGTGAGGAACAGTCGTCCGGCGTAGTCAACTACCTGCGCGGCAACGAACCGGCGCGATGGCACCGGAACATCACGACGTTCCAGCGCGTGACGTATCCACGCGTCTATCCGGGCATCGACGTCGTCTATCACGCCTCGCAGGGGCAGATGGAATACGACATCGTCGTCGATGCCGGTGCGGATCCTGAGCAGGTGCGCATGCGCTTCGATGGCGCCGACCGGGTCGCCCTTCGGGATTCCGGAGACCTGGCTGTTCATATCGACGATCGCATCGTGACGGTAAAGCGGCCCGTCCTGTATCAGGAGACTGGTGACGGACGGCGCACGGTTGACGGGAAGTTCGTGCGTCTCGCCGGCGGCGACATCGGCTTCGACGTCGGTGCGTACGATTCCTCGGCGTCGCTGGTCATTGACCCGGTGCTGGTGTACTCGACCTACCTGCCGATGCGCGATAGCGGATCGTGTTGCCCATCGCTGTCGTCGCATGTGCCGGGGGCCATTGCCGTGGCGGCCGACGGCGCCACGTACATCATGGGCACCGTAACCATTCCGTTCGCCGGACTGCCGCAAGACGATCTCTTCATCGCCAAGATCAACCCTTCGGGCTCGGCACTGTCATTCATCACCTATCTCGGCGGCACTGGAGCGGAAACCGCCAAAGCTCTCCGGCTAGGTGCGTCGGGCGAGATGTACCTTGCCGGTCAGACGTCGTCGTGGGACTTCCCGACTCTGTCAGCGGCTCAGACCGTTTACGGAGGAGGGCTCGGGGATGCATTCCTGGCGAAGTTGTCAGCCGCCGGGGATGCCTTGGAATACGCGACGTTTGCCGGCGGCAATTCCCGAGAGGTCGCAGAAGCGCTGGTCGTTGACGCTGATGCGAATGCCTATCTCGTAGGGACGACGAGTTCGGCAGACTTTCCAATCCTGGCCAGTCCGGCTGCGTACAGCGGTGGCGACGATGCCTTCGTCGCGAAGTACGACTCCATGGGCAGCCGGGTGTTCGCGCTCCTCATCGGCGGCAGTTCGCTCGATCAGGCGCATGCGGCCACGCTCGCGCCCGACGGAATGCTGATCGTGGCGGGCGAAACCGTTTCCGCCAATTTCCCGGTCACCAACGGAGCGTTCGACATCATCCCGTCGAGCTTCGAGGGTTTCATCTCGCGACTCCGCCCGTCCGATGGACTGCTGCTCCAGTCGACCTTTCTCGGCGGCACCGGCACGGACCGTGTCTTTGCTGTGGACACCGACGCATCGGGCGCGGTGTACGTGACCGGGAGCACATTTTCGACAGACTTTCCGACGACGCCTGGAGTCGTTCAGACGTTGGCCGGCGCCAACAACGCCGGCGACGCGTTCGTAACGAAGCTGTCGGCCGATCTGGGCACCGTCATCTATTCGACGTACCTGGCAGGTTCGAGTTCGGAATGGGGGTCGTGGATTGCCGTGGATGGCCTCCGCCAGGCAGTTGTCGGCGGCTCCACCTCCACTACGTCTATCGATTTTCCACAGTTCAACCGGCTGTTTACGGCCACGACGTCGACAGTGCCGCCGTCCTTCCTCACCAAGCTGTCTGCCAACGCCTCCCAGTTCGTGTATTCAACCCTCTGGCCTGCGAACCTGACCGCGATGACGTTAGGCCTGACGGGAGATGCATACGTCACGGGCACAATGTCGACGTCGTACGGTCTCTATCCGACGACGGCCGATGCGCTGCTGGCGCCGACGACGTTGTTCGAGATCTCAATCCGAAGCGTGGTCG
>Ga0173480_10000418_pt1 | contig 14055 bp, 14 predicted proteins | sample NitcycUS209509C1_FD_122622 | JGI IMG/M metagenome (GOLD analysis project Ga0173480, IMG submission 122622) | Soil microbial communities from Arlington Agricultural Research Station in Wisconsin, USA - Nitrogen cycling UWRJ-S209-509C-1 (version... | ecosystem: Environmental > Terrestrial > Soil... | reverse complement strand
CCCCTCCATTGCCTCCCAGTCGTGGAGACATTTTGGAGACGGAACCCGCAGAGGGCTAAGAGTGGGCGATTTGCTAGGGAATTTGGTTGCGGGGGCGGGATTTGAACCCGCGACCTTTGGGTTATGAGCCCAACGAGCTACCGGACTGCTCCACCCCGCGTCATGGTGCTGGACGCGCTGACGGCGCCCCCTGAGACTCTCGAATTTACCACGCTGAGCCTGAAGAGTAAAGGCCGGCGGGCTGAAGCCCGCCCTACGGCGTTGGCGGCTCGGCGTCCCGAATGATGAAGAGCTTCTCGCCAGGCTTCATCATGCCGAGTTCGCGGCGGGCGACGTCCTCAATGGTGCTGGGGTCTTTACGCAGCAGTTCGACGTCCTGCTGCAAGCGCTCGTTCTCGCCCTTGAGCCGGGCCAGCGAACGCCCGAGCGCCTGAAATTCCTGCCGGGCTTTGAGGTTCTCCACCAGCCCCTTCTCGCCGACGAGTGCATCGAGGAAGAGCAGGCAGCCGAGGAAGACCAGCCCGTACTGCACCACACGGCGGCCACGCTGCCGCGGGGCAGCGGCGTCGGACGCGGACGGTGTGGATACGCTGGGCTTCTTCACGTTGTCGACAGATCTCCGTGGGAGAATATCGCGGTTTGATCGCGAGTACAACCGGAAATGTGCGTGATCTCGAATGACTTTTATCACTCTGGATCAGAAAGTACAAGCGCAATGACGCAGCCGGCACAGCAGGTGGCGATCGTGTTGACGACGTTCGGAGTCGGTCAGTCGATGGCGGTAGCGCGCGCGCTGGTCGAGGAGCGGCTGGCGGCGTGCGTGAATGTGCTGCCGGCGATGGCCTCGGTCTACCGCTGGCAGGGCGAGGTGCAGCAGGAGGCCGAGGAGCAGATGGTGATCAAGACCACGGCGGATCGGCTGGCCGACCTGGAGGCGCGACTGCGCCAGCTGCACCCCTACGGACTGCCGGAATTCCTGGTGATTTCAGCGGATGCGTCGTCCGAGGCCTACCTGCGGTGGATCGGCGAAGCGGTGCACGGCGGGCCTGAAGGCCCGCTCTACCACAGGGCGGTCTAAAGACCGCCCTCTACGCCGGCGGCGGGATCGGTCTCTTGTGGCGGAGCCAGGCCCAGGCCGGCGGGATCAGCGATATCGCGATCACAACCGCCACCACGTAGTGGATGCGCTTCTCGATGTCGGGCACCATGTTGCCGAGCGCATAGCCGCCCAGCAACATGCTCCAGACCCACAGAAACGCACCCACGACGTTGTAGGTGGCGAACCGCGTGTAGCCCATCTCCGCCACCCCGGCCACCATCGGCGCGAACGTCCGCAGGATGGGAATGAAGCGCGCGATGATGATGGTCTTGCCGCCGTGCTTCTCGTAGTACTCGTGAGTGATGCGCAGGTGCTCGCGGCGGAACAGGAATGAGTCGGGCCGGTTGTAGAGCGCGCGTCCGGTGCGCCTGCCGATGGCGTAGCCGGTGGCGTCGCCGGCGATCGCCGCGATGGTCAGCACGGTCCCCAGCATCCACACATTGAAGTCGCCGCGGGCGGCGAACAGGCCCGCAGTGATGAGCAGCGAGTCGCCCGGCAGGAAGAACCCCATCAGCAGCCCGGTCTCCGCAAAGACGATGGCGATCAGGCCGTAGAAGCCGACGAGGCGAATCAGTTCGGGGACGTTGTAGACGGTGTCGAAGAACCAGGAGATGAGATTCTTGATGAAGTCCATGCCTGCGGCTAGACGCGGTCGAGCGCCTGCGCCAGGTCCTCCAATAGGTCGTCGCAATCCTCGATGCCAACCGAAACGCGGACCAGATCGTCCGTCACTCCGATCTCCTGACGATGGTCGTAAGGCACCGACGCGTGGGTCATGGAGGCGGGATGGCTGATGAGGGTCTCGACGCCGCCGAGGCTCTCGGCCAGCGACATCAGCCGCACGCTGTTCAGCAGGGTGCGCGCCTTCTCGAGCGAGCCGAGGGCAAAGGCAATCAGGCCGCCGAAGCCGCGCATCTGCCGTTTGGCGAGGTCGTGCTGCGGGTGGTCGGGGAGGCCGGGGTAGTGGACGCGCGTCACCTTGGGATGGCCGGCCAGGAACGCGGCGATGCGCTCGGCGTTGGCGTTGTGCCGTTCCATCCGGATCGGCAGCGTCTTGGTGCCGCGCAGCACCAGCCACGAGTCCATTGGCCCCAGGATGGCACCCTCGGCGTTCTGCACGAACTTCAGCCACTCGGTGTGGTCGTCGCGCACGCTCACCACGATGCCGCCCACGCTGTCGCTGTGACCGTTCAGGAACTTGGTGGTGCTGTGCAGCACGAGGTCGGCGCCGAACTCGATTGGCCGCTGCGCGTAGGGGCTGGCAAAGGTGTTGTCGACCACCACGGCCACGCCGCGGTCGTGTGCGCACTGCGAAACGGCGGCGAGGTCGGTGATCCGCAGCACCGGGTTGGTGGGCGTCTCCACGAACAGCATCTTGGTGTTCGGGCGGATCGCCTCGGCGGTGGCGGTCAGGTCTGACGTATCGACATAGCTGAAGTCGAGCCCGCCCTTGCGCAGCACGCGTTCGAACAAACGGTAGGTGCCGCCGTAAGTGTTGTCGGTGACCACGACGTGATCGCCGGCCTCCAGCAGCGTCATGACGGCGCGGGTGGCGGCCAGGCCCGAGGCAAATGCGAAGGCAGCCCGGCCGCGCTCCATGGCGGCGATGTTGCCCTCGAGCGCGGCGCGCGTGGGATTGTGCGTGCGTCCGTACTCGTAACCCTTGTGCACGCCGAGGCCGTCCTGCACATAGGTCGAGGTCTGATAGATCGGGGTGATAATGGCGCCGGTAGAAGGATCCGGCTCCTGCCCCGCATGGATGCACACGGTATCGAACCGCGCGTTGTCCCGCAACTTCACGATGGTCGAGCGTACTCCGAGAGCAATTGAGGGCGCAATGACGGCCGCTCGATCGGGCCGCATGCGGCGGAGCTGCCGGTGACGTCCGGCGAGTTCGCCCGTCGCGCATGGCGGTGGCTCACGCGCACGTTCGCGGGCCGGTTGGTGCTGGTGTCGCTCGGCATCAAGGCGGTCGTGTGGACGGTACGCGCCGCCACGCAGTCGATGACGGCGCTGAGCGGGCTCAACTCGCTCGCCACGGCGCTGCTGCTGGTGGCGCTGGTCGTCGTCGGCTACAGCAGCTACGTCCACGCCAAGCGGGCGCTGTTGTGGCGCGTGCGGCGGAAGCTCACGCTCAGCTACGTGTTCATCGGCTTCGTGCCGGTGCTGCTGCTGGTGCTGTTCTTCTCGATCGCGGGCCTGCTGCTGATCGTCAACGTCGGCGGCTACGTGCTGCGCGCGCGGATGACGACGCTGGTGGATCGGGCGCAGGCGATGGCGCAAACGGCGGCTGCCGACCTCGCGCACGTGAACGGCGCGGCCGAAACCGGCGCCGCGCTTGCACGCCACCAGCAGGGCTCGAACGCGCAGTTCCCTCTGGTGTCGTATGCGGTGGTGCCGTCGTCGGCGGCGTGCACGGCCGGCAGACCAGCCGGCGCGGCAGGCCCGATCGCGGTGGCCGGTGCCTGGGAACACACGCCGGCGCCGATGCTCGTGCCGGAATGGGTATCGTGCGCCGGCTACGGCGGCCTGGTGGCGGGGGAGGCCAGCGCGTCTTCGCGCCCCTGGATGGCCGCACGCGCCGTGGCGTGGGTGACCCACGGCGACGTCCGCGAGGCCGTGGTGGTGGACGTGCCCCTGGGCGCGATGCTCCTCGACCAGATCGCCGGCGAGACGGGCGTCGCGGTGCAGACGCTGCAGATCTATTCGGACGTGGACGGCCCCGTCGAACCCGAGCCGACGCCGGAGCCGCAGGCGCCGTCCGGCCCGGCCGCCGCCGACGCCGCGTCGCAGCGCGGTTCGTTCCTCGGGCCAGCCACGATCTCGCTCGGCCGCAGGGGGCTGTTCTCGTTCGTCGTCAGCTGGGCCGCGCTGCTCGACTACATCGCGTGGGACACTGGCCGTCCCGAGCAGCTCCTGGTTCAGTTCGATCTGGCGTTGCGTCAGGTCTACGAGCACCTGTCGTCGTCGGCCGGCCGGATCGGCGGGCTCAGCATCGGCCAGCTGTTGTTCTTCGCGCTGGCGATCGTCGGGGTGCTCTTCCTGATCATCCTGGCGGTGGCGTTTCTCATGGGCTTCGTGCTGGCCCGATCCATCACCGGCGCTGTGCACGAGCTCTTCGAGGGCACCGAGAAGGTGCGCGGCGGCGACTTCTCGCACAAGATCGTGGTCCGCACGCAGGACCAGATGGGCGAGCTCGCCGAGTCGTTCAATTCGATGACCGCCAGCATCGAGGATCTGCTCGTGCAGAAGGCGCAGAAGGAGCGCCTCGAGCAGGAGCTGCGCATCGCCCGCGAGATCCAGATGTCGCTGCTGCCGCAAGTGGCGCTGACGTCTGGAGGGCTGTCGTTTGCCGGCCACTGCGAACCGGCGCGCGAAGTGGGGGGCGACTACTACGACTTCTGGGCCATCGACGACCACCGCTTCGGCATGCTCATCGCCGACGTCGCCGGCAAGGGCACGTCGGCCGCGCTCTACATGGCCGAGTTGAAGGGCATCGTGCTGTCGTTCAGCCAGTCGCACATGTCGCCGCGGCAGCTGCTCATCGACGCCAACCGGATCATCTCCAACCACCTCGACACGCGGCGGTTCATCACCATGACCTACGGCGTGGTGGACGTGCGCGCCGCTACGCTCACCTACGCGCGGGCGGGCCATTGCCCGCTCATCCGCCTGCCAGGCCCGAATTCGCCGTCGCAGGCGGCCGAGGTCCTGGCGCCAGACGGGCTGGTGCTGGGCCTCAAGATCGACGACGGCGAGATGTTCGCGCGCCTGCTCGAGGAAGCCACGATCCCCATTGCGCCGGGCGACGTCTTCCTGTTGTATACAGACGGATTGACGGAAGCGATGAACGCCGCGGGAGATTTCTTCGGCGATGAGCGCCTGAGCGCGCTGGTGCAATTGCACGGCACGGCGCCCTTCGCCCAGCTGCGCGACGAGATCCTGGGCGCGATCTCGACGTTCGTCGGCCCGGTGGAACAGCAGGACGACATGACGATGCTGCTGCTGCGCGTGCAGGGCACGGAGCACGCGGCGGCGTGAGCCACCCCGACCCGCCGCCGGCCCCGGTGGTCGTGTTCCATACCTCGTCGAACATCGAGGCGAGCGTGGTGATGTCGCTGCTCGACAGCCACGGCATCGACAGCTTCCGCATCAGCGGCAACCCGCAATCGATCTGGCCGATGTCGGTCAACGCGCTGGGCGCCATCCAGATTGCGGTGGCGAGCCCGGCGGCGGACGACGCGCGCCGCATCATCGACAGCCACCGGCAGGACGTCGGCGCCCGCCTGGTTCGCCTCGAGGACGCCTGCGCGGCGCTCGAATCGCGCATCGGCTACCGCTTCCGCGATCGCGGCCTGCTCGAACAGGCGCTTACGCACCGGTCGCGCGCGGCCGAAGACGTGTCGGGCGCGGCCGACAACGAATCGCTCGAGTTCCTCGGCGACGCGGTGCTGGGTTTCGTCGTGGCCGATCGACTGTTTCACCAGTTCCCCGAGTACAACGAGGGGCAGAAGTCGAAGATCAAGGCGGCGGTGGTGTCGACGCAGTCGCTGGCGCGGCATGCCGAGGCGATCGCGCTGGGCGATTACCTGCTGCTCGGACGCGGCGAGGAGAAGACCGGCGGCCGTCTCAAGTCGGCGCTGCTGGCCGACACCTACGAGGCGCTCGTCGCGGCGATCTACCTCGATGGCGGCGTCGAGGCCGCGGCCACGTTCCTGCAGCGCGAGCTCAAGGACGCGATCGACGGCGGCAGCGAGCGGCTGTTCGTGCAGGACTACAAGTCGTCGCTGCAGGAGCGCGTGCAGGCCCTCGGTCGTCCATTGCCGGAGTATCGCGTTTCTGGCGAGTCGGGTCCCGACCACCACAAGCTGTTCACCGTCGAAGTCGTGGTCAGCGGGGAAGTGCTGGGCGCGGCCACGGGGCGCGCGAAGAAGGAAGCGGAGCAGGATGCCGCACGCCAGGCGTTGGTTCGCCTGGACGAACAGCGCACGGCGTGAACGCGACGGCGGGGCTGAAGCCCCGTGTGGGGGCCGCCTTCAGGCGGCCCGTGCTGGGCCGGCTAAAGCCGGCCCCCACGTACCTACCCCCTGCCCCTAGTCGATCTCGATGATGCCCCAGCCCTTGCGCTCGTCGGGGGCGCCGGCTTCGACGCCGGCGTAAGCGAGCTCCGGCGAGCCGCTGTTGGTGATGGCGGGCGCGGGTGCGGCGCCGCCGGATTCGGCGGGGACCGGGGACGGCGGGGCCACGGCTGGCGCAACCAACTGCAGGCGTCCGAGCGCATACTTCTGGACCTCGCGCGCGACGTCTTCCGGCGGCGGCGGCACGGCCCGGCAGTGGAGCCGTACCCACAGGCGCAGCAGCGGGTCGGTGAAGCTGTATTTCTTGTGGCTCGACGACACCAGATCCACGTCTTCGAGCCACGACAGGTAGTCCTTCGTGGACCCGGGCGTGCGCTTGAGCCGCAGGGAAATCTCGGTGAGGGTGAGCGGCTCTTCGGCGGCCAGGATGTCGAGGATGGCCTTCAGCGCCCCGTAACCGCGCGCGCGGTGCAGCCGCAGCTCGTAGCAGAAGCGGCAGGCCCGGTCGAGCTCGCCACCCGGCGACAGGAGCGCCGCCAGAGCCCCCACGGCGTCGCTGGTGCCGGTCATGCGAGCCGTGGCTTCGCCAATGGCGGCGGTATACGAAGCTCGACCGTTGGAAAGGGCCTCGATGGTACGGCTCAGGTCGTCGCGCTCGGCGGCCGGCACCTGATCGTAGCCGTTGAAGGTCGGCGCCAGCAGGTCGGTGACTTCGCCGGCGGTGAGGGGCAGCACGTGCATCACCTCGAAGCGCGCGGTCGCGTCGCGCAGCAACTTGTGAGCGCGGGCGACGTAGCGCGAGGTCAGCACGAAGCGGTTGTTGCTGGTAGCGAGCGCGTCGAAGAGGTCGCGCAGCACGTGACGCAGCCCGGGGAAGCTTTCGAACGTCCGCAGTTCGAGCACCTCGTCGAGCAGGAACGTCGCCGGTTCGCCGCCGGGCGCCGACGCGTGGCTCATGAACGCCATCGTCATGTCGAACGCCTCGCGCGCGTTGGCCGGCGTGCGGTGGTCGTGCGACGGGAAGGGCGATGAGCTGGTGACGGCGGTGAGGAATCGCTCAGGTGTGCTGGCGCAGCGCTCGACGTCGAGGTACTGCACGGCGTCGCGGCCCATGCGATCGCGGAGGCGCTGCAGCATCGATGTCCGGCCTGTGCCGCACCCTCCCAGGATGACGGGGATTCTTGAAGGCATCGCTTCGAGCGCGCCTTGCACTCGCCGTTCGAATCCTGCTTGTGGGCCATTCATCTCGTGCTGTGCCTCTGCGTACGTCGTCGTGAAGGATCAGAAGGTAAGAATCGGCGGCGGGCTTGTCAATTGGTTTTCGAAAAAAAATTCCGTTGACATTCGGCGCGCATCCGCAGATCGACGCCGCCTCCGCGCACGCGCGAATCGCCGCGTATTTCGCATACGATATTACTGAATGGCGAAGACGAATATCGCGGTGCTCGGCGCGCAGTGGGGCGACGAAGGCAAGGGCAAGATCGTCGACATGCTGACGCCGCACTTCTCGGCCGTGGCGCGCTATCAGGGCGGCCACAACGCCGGCCATACCGTGTACGTGGACGGCCAGAAGTTCGTGCTGCACCTGATTCCGTCCGGCATTCTGCACGCCGGTGTCACATGCGTGATTGGCAACGGCGTCGTCATCGATCCCGAGGCGCTGTTCAAGGAAGTAGACGAACTGGCGCGGATCGGCATCAGCGTCGACGGACGCCTGCTCGTCAGCGAGAAGGCGCACGTCATCCTGTCGTACCACCGCGAGCTCGACGTGCTGTCGGAGGCGCGGCGCGGTGAACGGAAGATCGGAACCACCTCGCGCGGCATCGGTCCCGCCTACGAGGACAAGATCGGCCGCCGCGGCATCCGCATCTGCGACCTGTTCGGCGAGCGCGAGGCGCTGGCCACCGAGGTGCGCGAGAACGTCCACGCCCGCAACCACGCGATCAACGAGTCCACGCTCGATTGGAAGCCGGTGTTCGAGCACCTGATCGGGCACGGGGAGCGGCTGCGGCCGTGGGTGGCCGACACGTCGTTGTTCCTGCACGAGACGATGGCCGCCGGGAAGTCCGTGCTCTTCGAGGGCGCCCAGGCCACGCTGCTCGACATCGACCATGGCACCTATCCGTTCGTCACCTCGTCGAACGCCTCCGTCGGGGGGGTGTGCACCGGTCTGGGTGTGCCGCCGCGGGCGATTGGCGGGGTTCTGGGCGTGGCCAAGGCCTACACGACGCGGGTGGGGGAAGGGCCACTGCCGACCGAACTCAGCGGCGAGCTGGCCGAGCGGCTGCGTGAGACCGGGCAGGAGTACGGCGCGTCCACCGGACGGCCGCGGCGCTGCGGCTGGTACGACGCCGTGGTCGTGCGCTACTCGGCCCGCATCAACGGGCTCGACGCCATCGCGCTGACCAAGCTCGACGTGCTCGACGGGCTGCCCGAGGTGCGGATCTGCACCGGCTACCGGACCGCGTCGGGGCTGCTCACCGAGTTCCCGGCGGACCTCCGCCTCCTCGCCAACGCGGAGCCCGTGTACGAAACGCTGCCCGGATGGTCGTCGCCCACCAAGGGCGCCACCCGCATGACCGACCTGCCGCTCGAGGCGCGCCGCTACCTCACGCGTCTCGAGGAAGTGAGCGGCGTTGTGTGCGGTCTCGTCTCCACCGGATCGGATCGCCGCGAGACGATCATCAAGCCCGGCTCGGTGGTGGAAGGCTGGATGGAGAGCGTGCCCGTACGTACGTAGGGCGCCACGTACGTGGGGGCTTTAGCCGGCCCTGGGCCGCCTGAAGGCGGCCCCTACGACTGCGAGTTAGTTTCTCTTCGAGTCTTCGGCGCGGTTCGTGTCGCAGAAGCGTCCCACCGCATCCGGATCCGCGTCGAAGAACTCGATGCCCGCGCGATAGCGCGGCCCTGCCTTCGGCAGTTCGAACGCCGACCATGCCACGCCCGCGCTGAACCGCACCGGTTTGGCGCCCTCGGTGAACGACAGGCGCACGCGCTGATTCGGCTTGAGCAGCGTGCCCGACACCACCTGGGCGCCGACTGTGGAAAGGTCCACGAGCATCGCCGGGTTGCCGTCGATCAGCACCTCGATGCCCTCGATGATCCTGAAGCGCGGCGCGCGCCGCGTGCCCTTTTGATCGAGCGCGGCCGGCGGCGTGGCCACCGCCGCCGCCGTGGCGGCAGCGCCCGAAGGTCCCGCTGCTGGAACCGCCGCGGAGCCGCCGCGGCCCGACGACTTCGAGGCCCCCGACTCCGCCGAGACGATGCGGATCTCGACCGTCTCGAGCGAGGTGTCGGCCTTGATGCGGTTGATCAGCGCCGCGCCACGCGACTTCTTGGCGAAGATGCGCTCGATGGCGACGATGTCAGGTCGCCCGGTCATGATCGCTTCGAGCGCGGCCGGCGTTTCGGCGTCGGTGAACGCCTGTGCGTCGCTGTACTCGGAGCGGCCCTTCAGGACGCTGAGCTGGTCGGGTTCGGCGATGAGAACGATGGACACGATTGCTCTGAATATCGGCAGGGCTCGCGCGGTTCTTCACCGCGCGTTTCTGGCGCGCCAGCGCTTGCCTTCGCGTGCAGGCGCGCGCAGGTCCTCCCCACACAGCCCGCCTGATCTACAGTCATCCGATGTCCGATCCTGAAGTCTGGCTGCGCGGGCCCGTGCCCGGCTACGACCCGATGGTGCTGCCCGTGGTGCACTCGCTGCTGCAGGTGCGGGAAGATCTGGCGCGTCTGGAGGCGATGGTGGCGCCCGCCCACGTGTGGACGCGGCCGGGCGGCGCCGCGTCGATCGGCTTCCACGTCCGCCACACCGGCGGCGCGCTGGATCGGCTCCTCACCTACGCGCGGGGCGACGGCTTGAACGACCGGCAGCGCAAGTTTCTCGCGGCCGAAGAGACTCCCGGCGAGCCGGCCCCCGGCCTCGCGACCCTCGTGGCCGAAGCCAACGACACCATCGAGCGCTCGCTGGCCCAGTTGCGGACCACCGACGCGACCCGTCTCCTGGACGAACGGCGCGTGGGGCGCGCCGCACTGCCGTCCACCGTGTTGGGGCTCCTCGTGCACGCCGCCGAACATTCCACCCGGCATCTGGGCCAGGCGCTCACGACTGCGCGTATCCTCATGGGCACGTAGCCGGAGGACGGACGTCCGTAGCTGCGGGTCCTCAGACCCGCCCTCAGACTGGCGGCCGTGTGCGATCGCGGCCGGCCGGACGTTTCTCTCAGGCGAGAAGCGCGACGCGTGCCCGCCCGGCACTGCGCGCGCGTGCGTCAACCGCAGCGAAGGAGCTCCCCATGGCGAAGAAGAAGTCCGCGGACTACGAGACCTACATCGCGTCTGCTAAGCCCTCGGCTCGCATGATGGGCGCGGCGGCGGCGGCAGCAGCCTCGGCGTTCAAGATCGAGGTGCGGTTCCTGGGTGGGCTCACCACCCCTCAGAAGAACGCGTTCAAGGCCGCAGCCGACCGCTGGGCCAGCGTGATCGTCGGCGACCTGCCCAGCGTGCGCGTGGACGGCGAGGTGATCGACGACCTGCTGATCCTCGCCCAGGGCACCGCCATCGACGGCCCCGGCCGCATCCTCGGCCAGGCGGGCCCCACCCACATCCGTCCGGCATCGGCCGGCAAGTCCGCGTTGCTGCCGGTGAAGGGCATCATGTCGTTCGACACCGCCGACCTGAAGGACATGCAGAGCGCGGGCACGCTCAAGGACGTGATCACCCACGAGATGGGCCACGTTCTCGGCATCGGCACGATCTGGGCACAGAAAGGGCTGCTGAAGAACGCCGGGCAGAACACGGTGCGCTTCACCGGCAAGAACGCCCGGCGCGAGTACGGCAAGCTGCTGAAGAAAGCGGCCGCCGACGTTCCGGTGGAGAACACCGGCGGCCCGGGCACGGCCGACGGCCACTGGCGCGAGAGCGTGTTTCGCAACGAGCTGATGTCGGGCTTCATCGCCGCGCCGAACAACCCGCTGAGCCGGGTGACCGTGGCCAGCCTGCAGGACATGGGATACGAAGTGGACCTGTCAAAGGCTGAGCCCTACAAACTGCCCGACCTGTTTGCCGTGGCCGCGGCCGGCGCGACCACCACGCACGACGAGCTGCACGCGCTGCCCGTCATCCCGATCGAAGTCCCCGACAGCAGTATGATCGAGTAGCTGATACAGTCCTTCTTGATGAAGGGCATGCTCAGGCCGGCGCAGACGGTGGTGCCGGAATCGGCGCTCGAGCCCGACACCGTGTCGCCGCCGCCCAACCGCTTCACGCACGTCGTCCGAGCGCGGCAGCCGTTCTTCATCGGCGCCGCGCTCGGCGGCGAGCCCGACGGCACGCTGGCCGCGGGCGCGAAGGTGGTGCTGATGGTGCGGGGCAAGGGCGACGCCTGCCGCGTGATCGATCGCCGCGGCCGCTACGTCACCACCTCCTGCAAGGCGCTGCAGCCACTGTCATGAGCGTCGACACCGTCGATCCCTATCGCATCGTCCACTCGCCGCTCGCCGAGAAGCCGTGGGTGGCCGAGGTGGAGCTCAACGCGGAGCTCGCGACGTCGTTGATCGAGTCGCAGTTCCCGCCGCTCTCACCGGTCTCCCTCGAACCGATGGGCGCGGGATGGGACAACACCGCTTACCTCGTGAACGGCGACTGGGTGTTCCGGTTCCCACGGCGCACCATCGCCGTGCCGCTGCTCGAAACCGAAGCACGCGTGCTGCCCGCACTCGCGCCGCGGCTGCCAGTTCCCATCCCGCGGCCCGAGTGGTTCGGACGGCCGGACGCGACGTATCGCTGGCCGTTCCTGGGCTACCGGCGGCTGGCGGGGCGGGTGGCGAGCGACGTGGACCTCGACGAGCAGGCGCGGGCTGCGCTGGCGCGGCCGCTGGCGCGGTTCCTTCGAGTGCTCCACGACGTGCGGCGGCCCGAGGCCGAAGCGTGGGGCGCGCCACCCGATGCGTTCGGACGTCTCGATCCCCATCGGCTCGAGCAGATGGTGCGGCCGGCGTTGGCCGATCTCGCGGCACGCGGCACCATCGACGACCCGACCCCGTGGCTCGATCTCCTCGACGAGGGTCTGGCGGCGCTGCCGCTGCCCACGCCGCTGGCACTCGTGCATGGCGACTTCTACTCGCGCCACGTGTTGGTGGACGAGGGCGGCCGGCTCACCGGCGTGATCGACTTCGGCGATCTCCACCTCGGGCACCCCGCGGTGGATCTGTCCATCGCCTGGGCATTCCTGCCGGCGCACGCGCGCCGCGAGTTCTTCGACACCTATGGCTCGGTGCCCGCCCGCGTCGCCGCGGCGGCGCGGTTGCGGGCACTGACGTCGGCCGTGGCCCAGGAGGCGTACGGGCACGACGTGGGCGACACCCAGATCGCGCGCGAGGGCGTGCTGGCGCTGCACTTGGTGGTGGCGAAGTAGAGCGTGCTCTAATTGGTCGTCATGGCCGACACCACCCCGACAGGCACTGACATCAAGCCGCTGGTCGAGGCCCGGCGCTCGGCCGAGGTTCGTGCCGACGTCAGCGGCCTCACGCATCCCGGCCGCGTGCGCGCGAACAACGAGGATCACTTCCTCGTCACCAAGGCGACGCGCAGGCTGGAGACGATGCAGGGGAGTCTCCCCGCCGGCGACATCCCGGAGCGGGCCGACGAGATCAACTATGTGATGGTCGTGGCCGACGGGATGGGTGGTCACGCGGCGGGTGAGGTGGCCAGCCGGCTGGCCATCAGCGCCCTCGTCGGCCTGGCGCTGCAGATACCGGACTGGATTTTCTGGGCGGACGACGACCACATCCCCGAGATCGAACGGCGAACTCGTGAGGCCATTCAACAGGTGGGGTCGATGCTGATCAAGCGCGGACGTGAGGAGGACGCGCTGCGCGGCATGGGGTCGACGCTGACCGCCGCCCGAAGCTTTGGCCGCGATCTTCTCGTCGTCCACGTGGGCGACTCGCGGGCCTACCTGTTCCGTGCCGGCCGGCTGGAACGTCTGACCCGAGATCACACCTACGCGCAACTGCTCGTTGACGCGGGGGAACTGTCGCCCGACGAAGCGAACCTCTCCCGGTATCGTCACGTCCTGACCAACGCGCTCGGAGGGTCCGAGGAGGAGGTCCATGTCGATATGGACCTCTTCCCGCTTGAGGACGGCGATCGCCTGATGCTCTGCAGCGACGGGCTCACCGACGGCGTCGATGACGACGCCATCGCCGCCGCGCTCGGCGCCGCGCAGCCGTCGGCCGATGTTGCGCAAAAACTGCTGCAGTGTGCGCTCGATGCGGGCGGCCGCGACAACATCACCGTAATCGTCGCGACGTTCCGGCTCTAGGCACGAGCCCGGTCGCCGCCGGTCGTGACGGCCTCGGCGAACGCAGTTATAGTGATCAGGTAGCCAGACCGTTGCGGGCCCCTAGCTCAGTGGTAGAGCACCTGACTTTTAATCAGGGTGTCCCGGGTTCGATCCCCGGGGGGCCCACCACCCGTTTCTAACGATTTCCTTCAACGACTGTGATTTGCGACCGGCGAGGCCGTTCCATCGCCTCCTCGCAACTTCCAGTTTCCTGACGACCACGTCCGCCACTCTGGCAGCGCTTCAGAGGGCGGCCGCGTTCCGTCCCCGAGTGTCGCGCTCCCAGCGTGCGCCGCGTCATCGAGTGTGGATGTCTGGCCTCACACGTTGCGAACGTAGAGGGCGGTCTTTCAGACCGCCCTGGTCAATGCGAGTGGCTGTGCTCGGCGGGGGGAGACGGACCCACGTGTACCGTGCCCATCAAGCCGATCTCCGCGTGATCGAGGATGTGGCAATGGAACATCCACGTGCCCGGGCGTTCGTCGAAGGCGACGAGTACGCGCGCGATCGTGTTCATCGGGATGTTGATCGTG
>Ga0173480_10000416_pt1 | contig 14059 bp, 9 predicted proteins | sample NitcycUS209509C1_FD_122622 | JGI IMG/M metagenome (GOLD analysis project Ga0173480, IMG submission 122622) | Soil microbial communities from Arlington Agricultural Research Station in Wisconsin, USA - Nitrogen cycling UWRJ-S209-509C-1 (version... | ecosystem: Environmental > Terrestrial > Soil >... | reverse complement strand
GCGGTTCATCACGAAGTCCTCCGTGCTCAGCGAGAGGGACATTTCGACTTCTTCTGTATCAAGTCGCGGACCCCAGCCTGAACAGGCGGGCTCATCTGTGATGAGCGCTATAAGTATTTGAGTTTAAATGGGTTGACAGTTCTTGGCTGAACTGTTCGCCACACGCGAATGGATACTAAGTATCCAGCAGGCCTGTATACCTGGCTACTTTGTATCCGCCGTTGCGATGCTCAAGCCGAGCCGGGCCATCTTCATGTAGAGGCCCTTGCGCGTCAGGTCGAGGAGCCGCGCGGTCTCTGAGATGTTCCCGCCGGTCTTCTCGAGCGTGGTCATGATGTAGGTCCGCTCGAGCCGTTCCACGTTTTCGGCCAGCGTGCCTGCTTCCGGCGCCCAGCCGCCGGGCGAGGGGGCTGCCGCCGAGACGCCGGCCAAGCGCTGCACCGAGAGATCGGGTGAGAGATGCTCGGGCTCGATGATGCCGCCGGCCGCGCTCATGGCCACAGCCCGCTGAATCTCGTTCCACAGCTGGCGGACGTTGCCCGGCCAGTGATAGCGCGCGAACACGTCCAGCGTCGCCGAGCTCAAGGTGACCTCGGGTTTGGCGAGCTTCTCACACGATTCACGCAGGAAGAACGTGCTCAAGTGAGGGATTTCCTCGCGGCGGGCCCGCAGCGGCGGCACGTCGATACGGATGACGCTCAAGCGGTAGTAGAGGTCCTCGCGAAACTTGCCTTCCGCCACCCGCTGTTCCAGGTCGGCGTTGGTGGCGGCGAGCACCCTCACGTCAACGGCCAGCGGGCGGGTTTCGCCGATGGGCAGGATCTCGCTCTGTTCGAGAAAGCGGAGGAGCTTGGGCTGGACGTCGAGCGGCACGTCGCCGATCTCGTCGAGGAACAGGGTGCCGCCCCCCGCCGACCGGATGAGACCCTGCTGGTCGGTCATCGCCCCCGTGAAGCTGCCACGCCTGTGCCCGAAAAGCTGACTGTCGGCCAGGTCGCGCGTCATCGTCGTGCAGTTGAACGGCAGGAAGGTGGAGGTGCGCCGCGGCGAGCCGGCGTGTATCGCGCGCGCGATCAGATCCTTGCCGGTGCCGCTTTCGCCGGTGATGAGCACTGTCAGCGTCTGACCCTGCACGCGCTGAATCTGATCGGCGACGCGCGCCATGGCCGCGCTGGCGCAGATGAAGCCGGGCAGCAGCGGTTCCAGGGTCCGCTCGCTTTGCTGCTCGGCCGCCTGCGCCGGCCGCTGGCGGAGGCCGCACAGCTCGAACCCCTGGCGGGCCACCGCGGAGAGAAGCCGGAAGCCGCGCCGCTGCGCCTCGTTGACGCTCGCGCCGGTGGCGGTGCAGAACCGCGGCCCGTCCGCGTCCTTGTCCAGCGGGGCGGTGAGCAGCGGCGCGCCGTTGCGTTCGATGCAGCCATCGGCGGCCGCGCGGGCGATGGCGATCGCCTCGGCAGCGTCACAGCCGCAGAAGGCCAGCACACGCGGATCGCTGCCGCGAGGGGCGACGAAGGCCACGACCGCCCGAAGGCGAGTGATGTCCTGCAGTGTCGTCACGGTTTCACGGGCGAGCAGATCCGGCAGGATGGCCGCGTCGGTGAGGCGGGTGACGATGGCGTCGTCGGCCGCAAGCTCGATGGTGCGTTCGCCGCGCGCGGGCACCGCATCGAGCGTCGCGCGCACCGTGGCCACGTCACCGAGATCGCGTCGCGCGCCGAGCATTTGAAAGACTGGCGTGGCCAGCTCGAGACTGCGCTCGGCCGCGGATCGCGCGTCGGTCTCGGCCGCCAGGCGCGCTAAAGCGAGGTGCGCCAGCGCAGTCTGATAGCGCTCGCCAAGCAGGTCGAAGATGTTCACGCTCTGCGCGAAGTCGTGGTACGCCAGGGCGCGCTGGCCGGTCCGTGAGTGGAGCGCCCCGCGGACCCGCAGGAACTCGCCCCAGTTCGCCGGCGACGTCCGCGGGTCGAAGCGCGATTCGCAGGTCTTGAGGCGCTGTTCGGCCTCGTCCACGCGTCCGAGCTCGAGAAGCGCCTCGCAGGCTGCCAGATCGGCCTGGATCGCGTCGGCCGGCGGAATGTCGGGCGCCGCGACGAGGTCGTTGGCTCGGGCAATCGCGTCGAGGAAGGCGCCGCGGCGCACCGCCAGCTTGGTCTCCAGCACCTTGACCGACCACTCGTACCACTTGCCGGTCTGGGTGCCATAGGAACCGTAGGCCTCGCCCGCCTGGCGGAGATACTCGCTGGCCCGATCGTAGGTGCCCCGCATCAAGTGAATCTGCGCCAGCGTGTCGAAGACGGCGCCGGTCGTGACGTGGAACTGGACCGGCTTGCGGACCTCGAGCGCCCGCATCAGGACGTCCTCGGCGCGCTCCAGGTCGCCGATCTGCACGAATACCTGGCCGAGGGTGGCGAGCGTGACCGCGAGGCCGTGCCCCTCTCCGAGCGCCCGGTAGAGCGCGACGCTGCGCTCGGCGAGGGCCAGCGCTTCGTCGAGCCGGTGGGACATCAGCGCCAGAATCGCCTGGTTGTGCGCGGTGCCGGCCAGCACGTCGTCAGCGTGAATGGCCGTGGCCAGCCGTTCCGCCAGCCGCAGCGCAGTGGTGGCTTCCTGGATGCGCCCTTCCTGCCCCTGCAACACCCCCGACAGCCGGTGCACGAGCGCCAGATGGCGTTTGTCGCCGGCGGCGTGCAGGGCGTTGGCCGCCTCCGTCAGGTGTTCGCGGACGATCGCGGAATCGCCCACGCGCTTGTAGCACATGGCCAGTTCGTAGTGGGCCAGGCCTATCAGCCGCGAATCGTGCGCCAGTTCCGCAAATTTGAGCGCACGGGTGTGCAGGGCAATCGCCCTGGACTGCTCGCCGCGCTCGAACGCGAGGCGGCCGTGCAGGCGCCACAACGTAGACAGGCGCGCGTCCGGCAGCGACTCCTTCGAGACGTCGGGCGGCCGCCCGAGCGCGGCCGCCGCCTGTGTGAGGTCGTCCTGCAGCAGGCAGGCCTCGGCCATGCGGGCGCGCACCGAGAGTTCGTCGTCTCGGGACAATGCGCCGGATCGGTGATAGGGCAGCAGGATCTGAACCGCTTCGGCGCCCCGGCCGCGTTCGAGGGCTGATGCCGCCCGGGCCAGCGCGGCCTGGACCGTGGAGGTGGCCACGGTCGGAGTATACCCAGTCGAGGGCTCCACTCTTCGGGCGGCGACTATAATCCTCGGCGATGGGTGTGATGGCGCACGGCGTGACCCACCCGGGTCCGCGTGCGAGCAATGAAGATGCGTTTCTGATCGACATGACGGGCGGCGTGTTCGTGGTCGCCGACGGCATGGGCGGTCACAACGCCGGCGAGGTGGCGGCGGGGTTGGCCGTCGAGGCGATCCGGACGTTCGTCAGCGACGAGGATGAACCCTCGGCGGGCAGCTTGGAAGACGCCGTCCGCGCGGCCAACCGCAACATTCTCGATACCGCGGCCCGGCGGCCCGAGTGCGCCGGCATGGGCACGACGGTGGCGGCGGCGCTGGTGACCCCGACTGGCGCGATCCTCGCGAGCGTTGGCGACAGCCGTATCTACCGCCTGCGCGCCGGGCGCCTGACGCAGTTGACCAAAGACGACTCGTGGATTGCGAAGCTGCTGTCCGAAGGCGTGGCGATGACGCCGGGCGAGATCGAGCGTCACCCGATGCGCCACGTCCTCACCGACGTGGTCGGGACGCGCGCCGACCTGGCGCCGCATGCCGAGGAGCACGGGTTCGAGCCGGGGGACACGCTGCTCCTCTGCAGCGACGGTCTGCACGGCGTCCTGCGGTCGGATCTGATCGAGGAACTGCTGTCGGCCGACGTGGCGGTCCCGGCGCTCGCCGAGACGCTCGTCTCGACCGCGGTCGCCAACGGCGCCACGGACAACGTGACCGCCGTCGTCCTGCGCCGCAGCAAGTAGTCGTGGGGGCCGCCTTCGGGCGGCGCAGGCCCCGAGGGGTCAGGGCCGCGTCAGCGTCCCAGGAGCCGCTCGACGACCCGTTTGAGGAGCTGCGGATCCCGGCGCGGGAGGTGCACGTGCACGGCGCGCCGGCCCGTCCGGTCGAGCGCCTGGAAGTCGCCCAGCGCCTGGGCCATCTCGAGCACACCGAACGAGAACGACTCGTCGGGCACTGGCAGGTCGGCCTCGGGATCCGCGGTAATCACGAGGAACACGCCCGTGTTGGGGCCGCCCTTGTGCAGTTGCCCCGTGGAGTGCAGGTATCGGGGCCCGTATCCGAACATGCTGGCGCAGCCGGTGCGGGCGGCCAGCGCGGCCCGTACCTGGCGTAGCGCCGATTCGAACGGTTCCGAGTCGGGCGGCACGTAGGCGAGCACCGACAGGTAATCGGGTGGCCTGGCACTCAGGACCGCCAACAGCGGCTCGGTCCCGGCCGACTCGAGCGAGGTGTGGCTGAGAGTGATGCGGGCACCCTCCACGGTCGCGTGAGCCTCGGGCACCGGCAGGCGACGCTGGGCTCGATACACGTCGAGCAGCGATCGGGTGGCGTCCTTCGCCTGCGAGACGTTGGGCTCGTCGAACGGGTTGATCCCGAGGAGCGCGCCCGCCGCGGCCGTGGCGATTTCCCAGCGGTAGAACTCGGCGCCGAGCGCGAGCGGCGACGGCATGCGCCACTCCATGATCGGTGCCCCCGATGCCTTGGCCCGGGCCACGACCGAGGCGTCCGGCGCGTCATCGCCCAGCGAGATCGAGACGAACACGCGGTCGGAAGCAAACGGCGCCGCGGCGTCCTCGCCGGCGATCGGGACCACTCCGGCCCCTTGCTTCCCCGTGCTCTCGGCGACCAACTGCTCCACCCAGAGGCCCAGCGACGCGAGGCGCGGCGGCACGAGCAGCGTCAGTTTGTCGCGCCCCTGCTGTGCACTGGCGGCCATCAACGCGCCGAGCGCGAGCCCGGGGTTGGTGGCGGATCCGGCCCGGCGGCACGCGTCGGCCATGTCGCCCGCGTGGCCAAGCAGCGTGTCGAGGTTCACCCCCATGAGCGCGGCCGGCACCAGGCCGAAGAGTGACAGGGCGGAGTAGCGGCCGCCGATGTCGGGCGGATTGACGAATACGTCGCGAAACGATTCGCGCGTCGCCTGGCCCTGCAGCACCGTGTCCGGATCCGTGATCGCCACGGCGTTGCCGCCCCACCGCGCGGCCTCGGCTTCGCGGCTCCGTCGCCGGGCTTCGGCCGCCAGCACGGTGGGCTCGATCGTCGAACCCGACTTGCTGGCGATGATGAACAACACGCCGCGGGTGTCGGCCATCGCGGCGCGTACTGCGTCGGGATCCACCGAATCGAGCATGCGGAATCGCGGATACCCGGGCGCGACGCCGATCACGCGTGAGATGACCTCGGGAGCAAGGCTCGACCCGCCCATGCCCAGGAGCAGCACGTCGCCGAAGCCCGCGGCCTGGACGCTCCCGGCAAACGCCCGCAGCCGGTCCACGTGCGTGGCGGCGAAATCGAGTACGCGGACCCATCCGAGCCGGTTCGCGATCAACCGCTGGACCGCGGGATCCTTGGTGAACGCTTCGGGCCGCTGGTTCCACAGCGCCTCGGCAAATGACAGACGGTCGAGGCGGGTGCACGCGTCCTCGAAGGCCGTGCCGAGCGGCCCGGGGGCGATGGTGAACGTGGTCACGTCGTAGGTCCTTATAACATAATGAGATTGGGACACATGAAGACAGCGGGACGCGCGCGCATCGGCGGTGTCGTGTGGCGCGCGGCGGTCATCGCGTGCGGGGTCGCGGGTCTGGCGTCTGGCCTGGCCGGATGCGGCCGCGAGGCGGCCGCGCCCGCCAGCCCACGCGCCGCGGCACCCGCCGCGTCCGTCCAGGCACCGGCCGCCCCCCCGCGCACCAGCGACGGCGTCCCGCGGCCTGCCACGCCGGCCGCCGCCGCGCCGCGCATCGTCTTCCTGGGGGATAGCCTCACGGCTGGCTATGGGCTCGAGAAATCGGAGGCGGTGCCGGCGCTCGTGCAGGCGCGCCTCACCCGCGAGGGTTACCCGTTTGAAGTGATCAACGCTGGCGTCTCGGGCGACACGTCGGCGGGCGGGCTGAGCCGCCTCGAGTGGTCGCTCAGCGGCGACGTCCGCATCCTGGTGGTCGCGCTCGGCGCCAACGACGGCCTGCGCGGTCTGCCGGTGGCGTCGATGAAGCACAACCTCGAGGAGATCATCACGCGCGCCCAGGCGCGCGGCATCGCCGTGCTGCTGGTCGGCATGGAGGCGCTGCCGAACTATGGCGCCTCCTACACGGCGGAGTTCCGGGACACGTTTCCGGCCCTCGCCAAAGCCCATCGCTTGGCGCTGATGCCGTTCTACCTGGACGGCGTGGCCGGCGACCCCGACCTCAACATCGCCGACGGCATCCATCCGAACCCGAAAGGCGCCGTGATCGTAGCTGACAAGCTGTGGCCTATTCTCGAACCCCTCCTGACGGCCGCGGCCGCGACGCCGGCGGCGGCCACCGGGTCCCGATGATCGAGCTTCGGGGCGTCTCCAAGACTGTCCAGAGCGGGGATCACCCGCTCACCATTCTTCATCCCCTCGACTACTCGATCGCGTCGGGCGAGTTCGTCGCCGTGGTGGGTCCGTCGGGCAGCGGCAAGTCCACGCTGCTCGGGCTGCTCGCCGGCCTCGACGCACCGTCGACGGGGAAAATCCTCGTCGACGGCATCGACATCACCAGCCTCAGCGAGGACGGGCTGGCGAAGCTGCGCGGGGAGAAGATCGGGTTCGTGTTTCAGTTCTTCCACCTCGTGCCGTCGCTGACGGCGGTGGAGAACATTTCGGTGCCGATGGAGATCGTCGGGCGGCGCGATGCGATGGCCCGCGCGCGGCAACTCATCGGCGAGGTGGGGCTCGCCGACCGCGCGCATCACTATCCATCGCAGCTGTCGGGCGGAGAGCAGCAGCGCATTGCGATTGCGCGGGCGCTCGCCAACGACCCGCCCATCGTCCTGGCCGACGAGCCGACCGGCAACCTCGATTCCGGCACCGGGCGGATCATTCTCGACCTGCTGCTGAACGTCCGGCGCACCCGTGGGGCCACGCTGGTGCTGGTGACGCACGACCAGGAACTGGCGGCGCTGGCGGACACGCGGCTGACGCTGCGCGACGGGCGGCCGGTGGACGTGCCGGTGGGGGCGCCGCGATGACGTTCATCCTGGTGATGGCGCTGCGCGAGATCCGTGCGTCGTGGCGGCGCCTGTTGTTCTTCTTCGTCTGTATCGCGATTGGCGTCGGGTCGATCGTCGCCTTGCGGTCGGTGATCCAGAACGTCCGCGGCGCGCTCGCGCGCGAGACGCGGTCGCTGATCGCCTCGGACATCCTGCTGTCCAGCAATGCGCCCATGGCCCCGGAGGTGCGGGAGATCGTCGCGCGCGAGCAGCGGGCGGGCCGCGTGTCGGAAACGACCGAGGCGGTGGAGATCGCGACGATGGTTCGTGCGGCCGACGGCCGGCCGGTGGCGCGGATGGTGGAGCTGCGAGCCGTCCAGTCCGCGTTTCCGTTCTACGGCACGCTCACGCTCCGCGACGGCACCTACTCACACGATCGTCTGCGGGGCGGCGGGGCGCTGGTGCGCCCCGAGCTGCTCGCGCAGCTGGATCTGCGCGTCGGCGATCGCATCCTCATTGGCGCGCAGCCCTTCGAGATTCGCGGCGTCATCGCCACCGAACCCGGCCGCAGCCTGGGCGGGTTCAGCCTCGGTCCGCGCGTCCTGGTGGATTACGCGGACCTTCAGGCGACCGGGCTCCTCTCTTTCGGCAGCCGCGCCAACTACCAGTTGCTGCTGCGGGCGCCCGAGGCGACTGTGCGTGAAGTCGGCGCGACGCTCACGGAGGCGCTGGCGAACCGGTTCGTCCGGTCGCGTGGCTACTGGCAGAATGCGGACCGCATCGGCGAGGACCTCACACGTGCCGAGAACTACCTGAGCCTGGTGGGGCTGGTCATCCTGATCCTCGGCGGCATCGGCGTCTCGAGCGTGACGAGGGTGTTCGTCCAGCAGAAGGTGCGCAGTATCGCCATCCTGAAGTGCCTTGGCGGCACGTCCCATCGCGTGCTCGCGATCTACATGGCGCAGGTGCTGGCGCTCGGCGCCGCCGGAAGCGCGCTCGGCGTCGCGCTCGCCGCCGCCGTGATTGCGGCGGTCCCGTCCTTCGTCGGCAGCGCCGCCGGCTCGCTGCAGATCGATTACGGGCTGAGCGCGTCGGCGGTGGGGCAGGGGCTGGCGATCGGCGTGCTGGTGTCGCTGCTCTTCTCGGTCGTGCCGCTGCTCGAGGTCCGGCAGGTCAAGCCCTCGCTGCTGCTGCGCAACGACGTGCCGCGGACCGGCCGTATCGACTGGCTCAAGTGGGGCGTGACCGGCGCCGTCGCCGCGGCGCTCGTCGGCGTGGCCGCCTGGCAGGCGGGTTCGCTCAGCGTCGGCCTCATGCTCTCCGGTGGCTTCGTGGCCACCGCGCTCGTGCTGCACGCCGCTGGCCTCGCGCTCATCTGGGCGGTGCAGCCGCTGCGCTTTTCCCGCTCGTTCGCGCTGCGGCAGGCGGTGCTGCACGTTGTCCGCCCGGGCAATCAGACCCGCGTGATCCTCCTGGCCGTGGGCCTGGGGACGTTCTTCATTCTCGGCGTGCGGTCGCTGCAGGCGAACCTGCTCGAGGATTTTGCCGTGCAGATCGGCCCGACCGCGCCGGACATGTTCCTCATCGACATTCAGCCGGGCCAGCGCGAGGCGCTGTCGAGTTTCCTCGACAGTCAGAACGGCGACGCGCCGCCGCCGCGGACGATTCCCGTGCTGCGGGCGCGCGTCGTTGCCGTGAAAGGCCGCGACATCGCCCTCGACAGCTACGAGCAGGTGCGTGGACGCAGCGGCCTGTCGCGCGAGTTCACCGTGACGTATCGGGGGGCGCTCGAAGCCAACGAGAAGGTGATCACGGGCGAGTGGTGGGACGAGACGTCGCCGCCGCGCCAGCCTGAGGTGTCGATCGAAGAGGGCTTCCTGCGCAACACGCGTCTCAACGTCGGCGATCAGATGAGCTTCGACATCCTGGGGCGCGTGATCACCGCGCGCGTGTCGAGCATCAGGGCCGTGAACTGGCAGGACTTCCGAGCCGGCGGCTTCATGTTCGTCTTCAGCCCGGGCGTTTTCGACGGCGCGCCGCACACCTTCATCGCCTCGCTCAAGGGGCCGGCCGACCCCGACGCGCGCGCCCGCATGCAGGCGGGGCTCGTCACGCGTTTTCCGAACGTGTCGGTGATCGATCTGCGCGAGATCCTGCAGACCGTGCAGGGCATCGTCAGCAACGTGGCGCTGGCGGTAACAGTGGTGGGCTCGCTGGTGCTGCTCAGCGGCGCTCTCATCCTCGTGGGCGCGGTGTCGATGACGAAGTTCCGGCGCGTCTACGAGGCCGCGATCCTGAAGACGCTTGGCGCCAGCAGCCGTCTCATCGCCACGATGCTGGTGCTCGAGTACGGTGTCCTGGGCGCGATTGCCGGCACAGTGGGCGCGCTCGGCGCCCTGGTCCTGAGCTGGGGGGTGGCCACGTATGCGCTCGAACTCGATTGGGAGCCCGCCCTGGCCCTGACGGTCGCCGGTATCGGCGTGACCGCCGTGTTCGTGGCCGTGGTCGGGGTCGTGGCCAGTCTCGACGTTCTGCGCCACAAGCCGCTCGCGACGCTTCGTGCTGAATAGACCTTCGGCTTCGGGCCTCGGGCTTCAGGGGCTCCGGTCCAGGGGTGGCCCCAGGCGCGCTTTTGTGAAGCCAGCCGAAGCCTGAAGCCCGAAGCCTGAAGCCTTGGTAAGATTGGGGATTGTCAGCACCCCCGGGGTGGCTGTCCGAAGGAGTTCGAGAAGGCATGGACGTCGAGACGTATCGAGACGCACTGCTGCGGAAGCGAGGCGAGTTGCTGGGCGGTACGGCCGCCAAGCCGCTGCAGTGGACGATGGAGAACAACTCGGGCCGCCAGGGCGACATGGCCGATCAGGCGAGCGGCAACAACGAGGTCCACATTCAGCTGAAACTGAAGCAGACCGACGCCAAGATCCTCCAGGCCATCGAAGAGGCGCTGCAGCGCGTCGAAGCGGGCACCTACGGGCTCTGCCGCGATTGCGGCCAGCCGATCGCGGACGCCCGTCTGAACGCCATCCCCTGGACCCGGTCCTGTATCAGCTGCAAGGAAAAGCAGAAGGCGTAGACGCCGCCAGCGTCGAGCAAAGGGAGAGGCCACGAGTGCAGAACGAACTGCAGCAGCTGTTGACCGAGATCGCGGCCGAGCGCGTGGCGCTCCTCGAGCGCCATGAGGCGGGCGCCCGCGCCGTCAGCCACTACGATTTCAACAACACCTACCAGTATGTGATCGCCCGCGAGGAAACCCACCTCACGTGGCTGCAGGACGCCGTCGCCGAGCTCGGGGCGCCGATGCCGACGGCGTCGTCGACGCTGCCCGTGCCGGCCGTCGGCAAGGTGGGGAAGCAGGTGGCGCCTGCGGCTTTCAAGGACGTGTGCGAGGACGACGGCCGCACGCTGAGCGCCTTCGTCGCCAAGTGGCGGCCCCGCGTCGACGCCATGAGCCACGCCCGGCACCGCACCATGCTGAACGTCGTGCTGGGCGAGTCGCTCGAGCACCAGCGGCTGTTCGCGCAGGCTGCCTCCGGGTTCGAGGACCTGCTCGGCAAGCGTACGACCGGCTCCGCGCGCGTCGGCGGCGTGCTGCCGGCCCGCTGGATGGAATAGCGGCGCGCCGCAGGCCATGCGCGCTGCGATCGCCCTGGGCAGCAATCTCGGCGATCGCGAGACCCTGTTGCGCCGCGGCGCCGACGCGCTGCGCGGCGTGCTCACCAACCTCACGCTGTCGAGCACGCACGAAACCGCCTACGTCGGGGCCGGCCCGGCGCAGCCGCCGTACCTGAACGCCGCCGCCACCGGCGACACCTCGCTCACGGCTTCCGCGCTGCTCGACGTCCTGCTCGAAACCGAGCGCCAGTTCGGCCGCGACCGGCCGTATCCCGACGCGCCGCGCACGCTCGACCTCGACCTGATTCTGTTCGGGATGGAAATCCACGACGCGCCCGGCCTGGTGGTACCGCACCCGCGATTCCGCCGCCGCCGCTTCGTGCTCGAGCCGCTGGCCGAGATCGCCGCCGACTGGATTGATCCCGTGACAGGCCGGACGGTGGAGGAGTTGCTACGAGTGCTCGATTCTTGAGGTGTGCTCAGGTAGCCCGGGTAGGCCGGGTGGGTCAGGTGAGTCAGGTGAGTCAGGTGAGTCAGGTAGGGAAAGCGCTCTTACCCACCAGACCTACCTGACCTACCTGGCTCACCTGACCGGCATGGGGCTCCTCAGTGATGCGCGGCGCCCTTGCGAAGGCCCGCCAGTCCCTCTTCGAACAGCGTGTAGACGGCGGGCACGAGCACCAGCGTGACCAGCGTGGAGGCCAGCAGGCCGCCGATGACCACGCGGGCGAGTGGCGCCTGCAGCTCGCCGCCGTCGCCGATGCCCATCGCCATGGGCACGAGGCCGAGCATGGTGGCGATCGAGGTCATCAGAATCGGCCGCAGGCGCGTGCGGCCGGCCAGTTCGACGGCCTCGCGCAGCGGCACGCCGTCGCGCTTGCGCAGCGTATTGATGTAGTCCACCAGCAGGATGGCGTTGCTGACGACGATGCCCGCGAGCATGATGATGCCGATGTAAGCCTGCATGCTGAAGGAGGTGCCGGTGATCAGCAGGCTCAGCACCACGCCGATGCCCGCCACTGGAATCGAGAACATGATGATGAACGGGTCGCGCAGCGACTCGTACTGCGACGCCATCACCGCGTAGACGAGCAGGACCGCGAGCCAGAGCACCAGCTGGAGCTGCTGGAACGACTTGGCCTGTTCCTCGACCTCGGAGCCGAAGCCCACGGAGAAGTCCGGCGGCACGCGGATCTGGTCGAGACGCGCCTGCACGGCGTCGACCGCCTCGCTGAGCGGAATCTCGGTCTGCGCATTGACGCGCGTCACCCGCTCCATGTTCTTGCGATCGATCTGGACCGGACCCGAGTCGCGGGTCGTGATCATGACGTTCTTGGCTGGCACCACCTGACCGCCGGGCGTGCTGAGCAGCACGTCGCCGACGTCGGTGACTCCCTCGCGGTCGGCCTGCCGCAGCTGGACGACGATCGGGTACTCGTTGCCGCGCTCGCGGAACTGCGCGGCCGTGGTGCCGGCGACGTTGGTCTGAATCGTGGTGGCGACGCCCTGCACGGTGAGGCCGAGCGTGGCCGCCTTGGGCCGATCGACGCGGACCGAGATTTCCGGCCGGCCTTCCTCGCGCCCGATGCGCACGTCGGCGAGCCCAGGCGTCGCCTCCATCAACTGCTGAGCGTCCGTGGCCACGCGCCGCGCGTCGTCGAGGTCGTGGCCGCGGATTTCGAGCGCCAGGCGGGCGTCGTTGTTGCCGCCGCCGCCGAGCAGCCGCTGCAGCTGGAAGTTGCCACCGGCCGGGTTGGCCCGGACGATAACGCCGGGCAGGCCGGCGAGCTGGCGCCGCAGGTCCTGCGAGATCTCCTCGTTGGTGCGGGTGCGCTCGTCGCGCGGGACGAGCTGAATACGGATCTGGCCGCGGTTGGTCTGACCGCCGCCGCCACCGCCGCCGCCCTGGTTGTTGCCGCCGCCGCCACCGTTCGTGATGATGGTCGTCGCCTCGGGCACGTGCTGCTTGACGAGCTCCTCGAGCTTGAGCAGCGCTTCCTCGGTGCGCTCGACGCGGGTGCCGACGCCGAGCTCGGCGTTGACGTTCACCTCGCCCTCGTCGGTCTGCGGCATCAACTCGACCGGGATCATCGGGTACATCCACCAGGTGGCGACGACGAGCAGCACCGCCGCGCCGATCACCGAAGGCCGGTGGTTGAGTGCGACGTGGATGACCTTGCGGTAGCCCTCGTCCATGCGCTCGAGGAACCCTTCGCTGACGCGGTAGAGCCGGGCCATGATGCCCGTAGCCTCGCGCTCCTCGTCCGGCGTGTGCAGCCAGCGCGAGCAGAGCACCGGCACGATGGTAACGGCGACGAAGAGCGACATCACCAGCGAGAACATCACCACGACGGACAGCTGCGTGAACATGATGCTCGCCGTGCCCGAGAGGAAGAGCAGCGGCACGAACACGGCAATGTGCGTGAGCGTCGAGGCCAGGATGGCCGACCACACTTCCTCGCTGCCATCGATCGCGGCCGTCATCCGATCCTTGCCCATGTGCAGGTGCCGGTGGGTGTTTTCGAGCACGACGATCGCGGCGTCGACGATCATGCCGATGCCGAGCGCCAGGCCGCCGAACGTCATGGTGTTGAGGGTGAAGCCGCCGAAGTAGAGCAGCGCGAACGTGCCGATGACCGACACCGGGATCGAGGTGCTGACGATCAGCGTGGAGCGGAAGTCGCGCAGGAAGGCGAAGATGATCAGCACCACCAGCACGCCGCCGAGCAGGGCGTGTTCCTGGACGTTGTTGATGGCGCGCTCGATGAACAGCGAGTTGTCCTGCATCACGATCATCTGGATGCCGGGCACTTCGCGGTTGACGCGCTCCACTTCCGCCTTCACGCCGTGCGCGACCTCGACCGTGTTCTTGCCCGACTGCTTCTGCACCTGCAGCTGGACGCCCGGCCGGCCGTTGATGCGCATGAACGAGCGGCGCTGCTCGGTCGTGTCCTTCACCTCGGCGATGTCCCGCATGTACACCGGCACGCCCTCGCGGGTCATGACGACGACGTTGCGGATGTCCTCGAGGCTCGAGAACTGACCCTGGCTGCGGACGAGGAACGTGGCGTCGCCCTGGTAGACCTCGCCGAGCGGCGTGTTCTGGTTCTCCAGGCGCAGCCCCTGCACCACCTGCTTCACCGACAGGTTGAGCGCGGTGATCTCTTCCTTCGACAGCTCGACGTGGATCTGCCGGCGCAGACGGCCGTCGACGTTCACCGCCGCCACGCCGTCCACGCGCTCGAAGCGCGGCGAGATCTCGTTCTGGGCCAGCTCACGCAGCGTCACCGGGTCGTAGTCGCCCTCAACCCCG
>Ga0173480_10000414_pt1 | contig 14101 bp, 10 predicted proteins | sample NitcycUS209509C1_FD_122622 | JGI IMG/M metagenome (GOLD analysis project Ga0173480, IMG submission 122622) | Soil microbial communities from Arlington Agricultural Research Station in Wisconsin, USA - Nitrogen cycling UWRJ-S209-509C-1 (version... | ecosystem: Environmental > Terrestrial > Soil... | reverse complement strand
TGCGCTTTTGGCCACCAACTCGATGGCCCAGGCACCCGCAGAGCCGGCGCCGCCAGTGCCGGCAAGCGAAGATCCCGTCGTAGCCGCCCAGCACGAAGGACTGCGCGAGCTCAAGGTCACGATGGAAAAGGCGCTGAATGAGCGCGACCTCGACAAGCTGCTCGCCAACGTCGACGAGAACGTGGTGTTCACCACGATGAACGGCGACGTCGCGAAGGGTCGCGAGGCCATTCGCGCCTACTTCGACAGGATGATGAACGGTCCCGACAGGGCAGTAGATAGCGTCACGACGAGCTTCGTCGCCGACGAGCTCTCGCACATCTATGGCGAAGACGTTGCGGTTGCCTATGGCCACACCAACGATCACTACGTGCTGAAGGGTGGCAAGGAGATGGACATCCACGCGCGCTGGACCGCAACGATGGTGCGCAAGGATTCGCGCTGGCTCGTGGCCGCGTTCCACTACTCCGACAACATCTTCGACAACCCGGTGCTCAACACGCAGCGCACGGTCCTGCTCGCGGGCGGTGGCGGTGGCGCGGTGCTGCTCGGCATCCTGGGATTCCTGTTCGGCCGCCGGTCTTCGCGCCCGGCGTGAACACCGCACCCGAAAGGGTCGCAGAACTGCGGCGAGTACCGCTGCCGGACTGGCCGCAGGGCTGGTATGTCGTCGCGCGTTCTTCCGACCTGCCGCCGCGCGGCGTGTGCACGACAAACATCGCGGGTCACGAAATCGTGGTGTTCCGCACGGCAAGCGGCGTGCTGGGGGCGCTCGATGCGCACTGTCCGCACATGGGCGCGCACCTGGGCCGCGGGCGCGTCGATGGCGAACATCTCGAATGCGCACTGCATTGCTGGCGGCTCACGGCTGAGGGTGCCGTCGCCGGCCGGGAAAAGCGCACGCGCGCCTGGCCCGTGCGCGAGCATTCCGGCCTCGTGATGCTCGAGGTTGGGCATGGCGGCAGGATCCCGGAGGCAGGCGGCGAGGACTTCGACTGGACCCGGGGCACGCTGCTCGACATCGCGACGCAATGGCACGGCCTCGTCGCCAACGGCTTCGACATGGTCCATCTCTGCACGGTGCATCACCGCGATCTCGTCGAGCCGCCGAAGGTTGCTGTCGAGCCAGGCTGGCGCTGTTCGCTGCACTACATTTCACGGGTGCGCGGCCACGAATGGAGCGACCGCCTCATGCGCTGGCTCTCGCGCGATCGCATCGACGTGCGCGTGCATTGCTACGGCGCCATCACGACGGTCGAAACCGACCTCGGGTTCACGCGCACGTCGGCCTTCATCGGCATGACCCCGAACGGAGAGGGCACGAAGTTGTTTGTCTCGTTCGGCGTGCGGCGCGGGCCGTTTCGCCGGCTGCGCGTGGCGCTCACGCGCGCGCTGTTCACGGCCTTCCTGAAGCGCGACCTCGGCGTCGTCGAGGGAATGAAGCTGAGGACGGACGTCGACGACCCCATCCTGCAGGCCCTGTTCGATTTCCTGCGCACGCTGCGGCCGGTGCGCGAGTGACCGCGGCCAGCGCGCCCATTCCAGCGCGCCTCAACCTCGTGTTGCTGGGCGCGGGCGCGAGCGTGTGTTGCGCGCTGCTGTACGCGGCTTCACACGCCGAAGGCTGGGCGGCACCGTTGCTCGCGGCTCTCGCATTCTCGTTCGCGGCGAACACGATGTTCTCGCTGCTGCATGAGTCCGTACACGGCATCCTTCATCCGGACGCGCGCGTGAACCGATGGGGCGGAAGATTCGCGGCGGCATTCTTCCCGACTTCGCTCACGCTCCAGCGCGGCTTCCATCTCACGCATCATCGAAATAACCGCGGCCCCCTCGAGCGCTTCGATTACATCGAACGCGGCGACATCGTGTGGCTCAAGAGGGCGCAGTGGTATTCGATCCTCACCGGCTTCTACTGGGTGGTCACGCAGCTCGGGCTGTTGATCTATCTCGTCGCGCCAGTCGTCTTCACGCTGCCCGTCCTGCGTGACGCGGGCTCGCAATCTGCACAGCAGACCAGCGCTCGCGCCTACCTCGCGGCGTTCGACAAAGCCGATGCGCGAGTCGCGCGACTCGAGATCCTCGGCTCGCTCGCGTTCCAGGTGGTGCTGTTCCTGGTACTGGACGTGAACGTCGCGGGCTGGGCGCTGTGTTACGCGGCCTTCGCCGTGCACTGGTCGGCGCTGCAGTACGCGGATCACGCGTTTTCGCCGCTCGATGCGCAAGAGGGCGCATGGAATCTGCGCGTAAATCCCATATCACGTGCGCTGTTCCTGAACTATCACTATCACCGGGCACATCACCGCCATCCGCAGACGCCGTGGCTGCATCTGCCGCGGCTCGTCGATCCCGCGGAACGGCAGCCCTCGTTCCTCGGGGTGTGGCTGTCGATGTGGCGCGGCCCGCGTCGGATCGACGGACCGCAATGACGGCGCCGTTCGTGTCGCTGCCGCCACGCAGCGAGCGCGCGAGTCTCTTCATTCTCGTCGTCATGTTCGGCGTGACCTTCGCGCTGCTGTATGGCGTAAGCAGCGCGTGGTCCGAGTTCGTGCCCTGGCGCATGTCCGTCGCATTGCCCGTCGACGAGACCTGGCCATTCTGGCCGGCGGCAGCGGGCATCTACCTCACGATCACGCCGATGTTGTTGCTCGCGCCGTTCGTGCTGCGAGACCTTGCAAGCCTGCTACCGCTATACGTGACGCTGATGCTGGAGACGGCGATCGCGGCTGCGTGTTTCCTGCTGCTGCCCGTCGACGGTCCGGCGACCGACTGTTGCGAGGGTACGGTGTCCGGAGCCTTGTTCCGCGTCGCCGATGCCATGAATCTCGAGCGCAACTGCTTTCCTTCGCTGCACGTCGCATTCGCCTGTACCGCTGCACTGGCCTTTGCGCCGCGCGCGTCGCGCGCCGGCGCCGTGTCATTGCACGTATGGGCGGCAGCCGTGGCGATGAGCACGCTCGTGACGAAGCAGCACTTCCTGGTCGACGTCGTTGCGGGGTACGCGCTGGCGCTCGCGTGCTGGCGCTTCTCGAAGCGCTGGGCCGCGCGGCCGAGAGTGCTCGCTGCCTTCGACGTCGAGTTGCTCTGCCTGCGCAACTTCGGGCGCTTCATTCGCCGTCACCGTCGCTACCTCGTGATCACGATCGCCGTGCTGGCCGCCGGCATTCCCCGCTGGTGGCGCCAACGGCTGGTGCGAACGGGGTTTGCATTCCTGCAGGCGACGGATGACCTGCTCGACGGAGACCGGCCGAGCGAACGCGAACCCCTCGAGATCACCGACGAGCTGATCGCTTCCCTCGAGAGCGGCCACTTCGCCGATGACGAACTGGCGAGGCTCGGTGCGGCGTTCCGTGCGGACCTGCTTGCGCGCGGCGGGCCGGCGGCGCTCGCAACCGCGATCCAGCTGCTCAGGCGCATGCAGCGGGATCGTCGTCGCATGCTGTCGCGCGAGATTTCGACGTCTGAAGAACTCGAGGCGCTGCATGCGGCGACGTTCGGCCCCAGCCTCGATCTCATGCTCGTCGCCGCGGATTCGACACTGCGCTCCACCGACGTGCCCGAGCTCGTGACCGCGCTCGGCTGGTGTTCTTCCGTGCGTGATCTGCAGGACGATCTGCGACTGCAACTCGTGAACGTGCCCAGCGACGTGATCGAAGAGGCTCGGGCTGAAGCGCCTCACATGCCGCTGGCCAGCATCGGGGACACGATCGCCGTGCGGCGCTGGCTCTCGCAGGAGAAGGCTGGCGCAGTTTCGCTGCTCGATCGCGCGGAGATGCGCATCCGGAATCTCGGCAGCGTTCGCGGCGCGGGGCTTCTGATGCGCTTCGCGCGCTCGATGCGGCGCTACACCGCCTAGAGATGCGCGAGCTCCGGGCTCGCGGGTAGCGCGGTGTCCAACGTCGGGCTCGGGTCTTGCGGCCATCGCACGAGGTACAGCCTCGAACGGAATTCCCGTTGCGGCGCCAGCATGCGCAGGGTCGTCGCATTCGGCGTGAGTGAGCCAAACCCCGCGAGCACCGTGTCGATGCCGCGTCGCCTCGCTTCCGTGCGAGCCGTGCTCAGCAGATCCCGCAGGTCGCGCTCGCTATCTACCGCCACGTGGGAGAAATACGCGGCGCGCCAAGGCGCACCGGGCGCCGGGAGGAGGGGACGACGGCCTAGCCGCGCGATGACGTTCAGCAGGGGACGTGCCAGACCGACGACCCGCGAGTATCCCGCGACGACGATCTGCCGCTGGCTCGAAGGGTCCCAGAGCGCTGCGCAGGCGGAGATGCGACCTTCGCGTCGAATCACGAGGAAGTCGTTCGCACGCAGCGTGCCGCCACTGATGCAGGCCTGAATGGCAGGCGGGTCCCACGCGCTCGCGAACTGCAGATGGGCGTGCGCGCGAAGCAGCAGTTCCGCGATGCCGGGAAGGTCCGCTGCCGTCGCGGTCTCCGCTGCCACCTCGCCGCGCCGTGAAGACATCGCAAACGTCGAGTAGTCGCCGATGGGTTCGTAACGCGGCATGCCGCGCAGGTTGGCGCCGAGCACCCGTCGTGCGATCGCGTTGTCGCTCATGATCGAAGTGAACGCGAAAGCGGGCTCATCGGGTTTCGCGAGCAACCGGCGCACGGCCTCGAAGCCGCCGCGCAACACGTGAAGGCGATTCCGGAAATCCGGCACGACACGCAGCCCGGCGAGATAGGGCAGATCCTGTCTCGCGCCGTCCACGAACGCACGGCGCACGACGCGCTCGCAGAGCCCGACGTCCGCACCGCTCGCCGTTTCACGCGCGAGGATCCAGCCGTGCGCCAACGCGCCGAGACTCGCAAACGCATCAGGCTCGCGGCGAAATGAAAGCCGAACATGCCCGCCGGTCTCTATCCTGGCGAGCAGCGAGCGGATGCGCGGTTCGTCTTCGCGCGTGGCAACTCGGTACTCGATGTCGCCGTCGACGTAGTTCGAGGCGCTCACGCGACGGTCAGAAGCTGGCCGTTCCAGTTCGGGTCACCCAGCGGGAATCGGTCGCGCGTCGACACTTCCGTACGATGCATGCCGTTGATCAGGAAGAAGTTGCGGAACATGAAGTTCTCGCGGCGATTCACCGGGTCGAACGCACGCTGGAACATGCTCTTCCAGCTGTAGAACCGCGTGCGAGCCTCGATGCACTGCCTTCGCACGTCATCGGGCGCCATGGCCTGCGGCTGGAACGGCAGGTCGTTGTAGTGGTAGCGGTCGTCGAGCCACCAGTTTTCGTGCAGTAGCCGGCCTTCCTTCTGCAGTCGCGTATAGAGAGGAGTGCCCGGGAAGGGGGTCAGGTGGTTGAACGCAGCCAGGTAGAAGCGGTGCGCGATCGAGAATTCCGCCGCCTCACGCGGCGCGCCCGGCTTGTCGCCGTCATAGCCGAACACGAAAGTGCCGTAGACGCGAATGCCGTGGCGACGAAGATTCGCGAGGGCCACCTCGAATCCGCCGCGCATGGTGTTGAAGTTCTTGCGCATGGACTTCAGCACCGCGTCGTCGAGGCTTTCGAAGCCGATCAGCACGCCCTGGCAACCGCTGCGCGCGAGCACCGCGAGGAATTCCTCGTCGTGCGCGGCGTTGATGCTCATCTGCGTGACCCAGCGTACCTTCACCTCGGTCAGTGCGGTGACGAGCTCTTTCGCGTACTTGAGACTCGCCGCGAAGTTGTCGTCGACGAAGAAGAACAGCTTGTGGCACTTCTTGAGCTCTTGCAGCTCCGCGATGATTGCGTCGACGGGGCGATGCCGGGCCGTGCGCTCGAAGAAGGTCTGCACGGCGCAGAACTCGCAGGGAAACTTGCAGCCGCGTCCGGTCTCGATGAGGCCGATGGGTAGATAGCGTCGGCCGCGGAACAGGCGGCGGTCGTATCGAACGCTCGCGAGCGCAGGGCGCTCGGCCGCGCGATAGCTGGGTTTGAGCTTGCCGTGGCGCGCGTCGTCGATGACTTCGGCCCAGACGTTTTCCGCCTCGCCGAACACCACGCTCTCGGCGTAGCGCGAGACCTCGTCGGGTGCGAGTGTCGCGTGGAATCCGCCCATGACCACGGGCACACCGCGCTTCCGGTACTCGCTCGCGATCTGGTAGGCACGCTTCGCGGTGTACGTTTCGACGGGAATCGCGACGAGGTCCGTCGGCGCGTCGAACGGGATCGCCTCCATGCGGTCGTCGTGGAAGCTCAGGTCGACATCTGGCGGCGTGAGCCCCGCGAGTACGGCGATCGGCAACGGTTCCATCTGCCAGGTGCGCATGTACTGCACGCCGGGCCGCCGTCCGATGGCCGGATGAATGAGCGTGAGTTTCATCGCGCCAGTTCTTCGGAGCCGATCGGCCAGTCGCAGTTGTAGTGCGTGTGCAGATGGTGCGCGTAGAAGCGATACCCCAGGTTCGCGGCGATCGCGATGGGTAACTGCACGCGCGCCTTCGCAAGCCGCCGCACGATGGCGCGCCGCGCGTACACGGCCTTCCAGGCGCGCTCGTGGCCTTCCTGGAGCTGGCGCGGGGACATCAGCTTCGGCAGGTGCACGACGTGCTGGCCGTCGTACATCTCCCAGTTGCGCGTGAGGATGCGGCCCTCTGTCTCGAAGCGACGGAACAGCGGCGTGCCGGGGAATGGCGTGAGGATGGCGAATCGCGGCAGATCGATGCCGACTTCGTTGACGAATTCGGCGGTGCGTTCGAACACGTTCAAGTCGTCGTGATCGTTGCCGAACACGAAGCAGCCCTGAATGCTGATCTTGTGACGATGCAGATCCTTGACCAGCGAGGCGTACAGCGTGGGATCGTTGAACTTCTTGCCGATGTCGCCGAGCGCTGCCTTGCTGATGGTCTCGAAGCCGATCAGCAAACCCGAACAGCCGCTGCGCGCCATGAGATCCATGAGATCGGGATCGCGGCCGATGAGGCTGGTGGACAGGCCGAACCAGCGCACCTTGAGCGGCACCAGCGCCGTGAACAGTTCGCGGGCGTAGTTCCGGTCGGAGATGAGATTGAGATCGATGAAGATGAGACGGCGCGCGCCGAATTGACGGATGTCGGCGATTACGTCGTCGACGGGCTTCTGCAACTGCTTGCGGCCCCAGGCCGTCGGTGCCACGCAGAACTCGCAGTCGTGCGCGCAGGAACGAGTGGCCTCGAATACGGCCTGCGTGAGGTAGTCGCGCTTGCTGAACAGCTCGCGGCGCGCAAAGGGCATGCCGGCGAGGTCGAGATCCGGGCGCTGTGCGTAACGCGCCTTGAGTTCGCCGCGCGCGAAGTCGCGCAGCAGCGCGGGCCAGCTCTGCTCCGCGTAGCCCGTGCAGATGGCATCGGCGTGTTGCTGAGCTTCGTCGGGCAGCAGCGTGACGTGCGGTCCGCCAAGCACCACCTTGACGCCGCGACGTCGATAGGCGGTGGCGAGTTCGTAAGCGCGCGGTGCACTGCCCGTGATGACGGTCATGCCGACGAGATCGACATCGAGATCGAGCGGTACGTCGCCCGTGCCTTCGTCGATCAGCTGGAACTGCACGTCGAGCTCGGGCGGCGCGAGCGCCGCGAGCGTGGTCAGCGTCAGCGGCTGGTATCGCAGCGACTTGCGGAAGATGCCGCCGGTGCTGCGATAGAGCGGGCCCTTGGGCGAGATCAGCGCGACTTTCATGTGGTTCCTGGTGGGGCGGGCGGCAAACCGGCTCGATCCAGCAGCAGCGCGCAGCTCTTGGCGTCGCCGAGGCGTCCGCCGCGTTCGAAGACGTGGCGCGCGCGATGCTGCGCAAACCCGGGTGCGCACACGACCTGCAGGTCCTTGAGCTGCCCGAGCTCGCGTGCGTATGCGTACTGCGGATTTCGGCGCAGCGACTGCTCGACACTGCGTGCCATCGACTCGCCGGTGTGCTCTCCAGAGTCCACCCACAATTCGTAGTGCGGATCCGGTTGCGGACTCGGCACCAGCGAGGCAGCAGCCGGTAGTTGGGCCAGCGCCTCCGCGACGAAACTGTCCGTGAGCTTTTCGCCGACGAGGTCGCTGACGATGCCGGCACGGCCGATGAAGCGCAGCCGAGGCACGCCCCGTTCGATACCCGCGCATTCGAACTCATCGCCAATGTCGTAGCGCCAGAGCCCGCCGGGAGTCGTCAACACCACGCGATAACGCGCGCCGGCTTCGAGCTCGTGCGCGAGATGCGGGCCGCCGTCGTCGTCGACGAATTCCAGGAACGCGCTCGTGAGTGCCGGCACGGCACCCAGGGCCGTGCGCACGGTGATGACCGACTCCGTCGCGAGCACGCCTTTCGCGTCGAGGTGCACGCCCGGAAGCAGTGACGCGACGCGTTGCGCGTACGGCGCCGAAGCGCCGTCCATCCACAGGGAGACGGCCTGAAGCTGCGGCCACAGATGTTCGCGCAGATCGTGGCTGACCAGCGCACGCTCGAGTCGGCGCGCAGCCGATGCGTCTCCCGCCGCATGCAACTCGGCGAAGACGCGCTCGGCGTTCGAAGGCAGCGCTTCGAGGAGTTCGAGCAGGAACGTGGGACTCCAGATGGAGATCAATGTGAGATCCGCGCGGCGAGCGAGATGCGCCAGCGTGCGCACTCGCCAGGTATCGATGTCCGAGGACGAGGGTGGTGCCGCAATTACCTGCGACAACGCGGGCAATAGTTCGGTGCCGAGGTAAGCCGCGTCGGAAGGCAGGCCGAGCGTTCCTCCGCCGGGCAACTTGCGAGCCGCACGGCCGACCGGACTCGCGGCGACATACGCAACGCCGTCGGTGATGCGCGGGCGGCGAATCAGCAAGGCGCGAAGCCAGGGGAGAACGCCCGCGCGAAAGGCGCGCAGCGCAGCTTCGGGGTAGGGAATGACCTTTGCGTGACTTGCGGTACCACTCGTCGATTCGAACGCGACCGGCGGGTCGATCGTGAGCACCTGCGGTTCACCGCGGGCCACGGCGTCGAGCCACGGCGCGAATTCGTCGGCGCGGCGAATCGGCACGCGAGAGCGGAACTCTTCGACCGAGGCGATCTGATGGAACCCGTGTTCGCGGCCGAAACGAGTCGCCGCGTTCGTCCGGAGTAGTTCGTCGAGGAACGCCGACTGCTGCGTCCGCGCGTCGGCGAGTGCTGCCTGCAGGCGCGCGTGCTCGAGTTCAGCGACGGCGGAAATCTGGGCCCAGGCGTTCATCGCTCGACCCCGTCGAAAATCCGGCGTGCCAGCGGCCGCAGATTTTCGGATGCCAGTTCGCACAGGCACACGAGTTCATCTCCGCTTCGATAGCCCGGATTCCTTTCGAGAAAGAACCGGACATCTTCGCGCTCGGCTTCGCGGTCGTTCGCTTCGGCGAACTCGGGAACGAGGTGGCCGTGTGACTCCGGATATCGGATCACGCCGCTCGCGAGGTCATACGCCGCGCCGAAGCGTTCTCGCGCCAGTCGCGCCATGAGGTCGGCGGTGGCCACCGGCGTGGGTTCGGTCCAGGTCGGCCAGAAAGTTCGTGCGAAGGTCGGCAGGTAACGATAGGTGCGATGCCCCTTCACGATGAGGAACCAGAACAGCGGCAGTTCGGGCCGCTCACGCTTGATGTCGCCGACGTAGCGCAGCCACGTGAACGCCAGCGACTGCGAGCCCCAGTGCGCTCGATCCACGATGGTGTCGCCCGAGAACACGTAGCGGATCACGCGGCCTTCATGCTCGGCGAATCCGAGCGCGAGCGTCGAAAAGCCCTGGATGCGCTGCTGGTCGTCGCGCAGCACGAGTAGCGAGTCCTTGCGGGTGAGATCGTCGTCGAATCGCGCGCGGTTCGTGCCGGCATAGAAGCGGTGGTACAGGCTCCACATTTCGTCGCGCTCGGCGTCCGGAAGGGAAAACACGGGAATGACCTGCGACTTCAGCGCGGTGGCCGTGTGAGCCTCAACGATAGGGTGTCGTTCTGGCATGGAGCGGCGCCAGATTGACCGGGATACCGGCGTCCCGCAAGACGCAGAATGTTCGACCCTCGGTGTATCGGATCGACACCCGAGCGCCGGGGGCTCCTTTAAGATGGATTTCGTGCAACACGATTCGATCGAGCTTCCCCGGGTCTTTCCGGCGGCCATGCAGTTCCGCCACGCCTGGCGACCCTACCAGGCGCGCGTGCTGGCGGAATTGGACCGGCATCTCAAGGACAATCACTTTCACCTGATTGCGGCGCCGGGGTCCGGAAAGACAGTCGTCGGTCTGGAAGCATTGCGCCGCGTCGGAAAACCAGCGCTGGTGTTCGCGCCGACCATCGCCATCCGCGATCAGTGGATCCGCCGATTCCTCGATTCCTTCTGGAACGAAGCCGCGCCCGAGTGGCTTTCCACCGATCTCGAAGCTCCGCGACTGCTCACGGTCGTGACCTATCAATCCCTGGCGAGCTTCGAGAAGAACGGCGAGATCGGTTCGCTGGTGAAGGCCCTCGACGCCGCCGGCGTTCGCACGCTGGTGTTCGACGAAGCGCATCACCTGCGCAACCAGTGGTGGAAGACGCTGGACAAGATCAAGACGGCGATGAAAGCCCCGGTCGTGATTTCGCTCACCGCGACGCCGCCCTACGACGTCTCCCAGATCGAATGGAATCGCTACGCGTCAATCTGCGGAGCGGTCGACGAGGAAATCAGTTCCCCCGAACTGGTGAAGGTGAAGAACCTGTGCCCACACCAGGATTTCATCTACTTCAGCCAGCCAACGCCCGACGAACAACGGGAGCTGGAGAAATTCAACTCAGGCATCGCAGCCGTGATGAGCAGCACGGCGTTGAATGAAGCCTTCATCCAGGCCATTCAGCAACATCCCGTGCTGGCGAAGCCCGCCGACTACATCGACGAACTACTCGGCGACGGCGACTACTACCTGAGTATCGCCGTGTTCCTCAAACATGCCACCGGTGTGGCGCCCGAAGCATTGCTCGCGGTACTGGGACTGGAGGACGTCGGGCTGCCGGCGTTCAATCACGGTTGGGGAGAAGTGCTGTTCTCCGGCGTGCTGTTTTCCGATCGCGACTCGTTCAAGGCGCACGAACCGGTCCTCAAACTGCTGCAGGGCGAATTGAATGCGTGCGGTGCCATCGAGCGGCGCCTCGTGCTGCTGCGCAGCTCCGCCCACAACGACCGCCTTCTGCGATCGAGTGCCAGCAAGCTCCAGAGTGTCGGCGATATCGTCGAGCTCGAAAGCCGGAGCATGGACTGGCGTCTTCGCTTGCTCGTGCTCACGGACTTCATCCGGGACGAGGACTTTCCAGGCGCCGACGGAATAATTAAGAAGAGTACGAAGCTCGGGGTGGTCCCTATTTTCGAATACCTCCGCAAGCTGCGTTTGCCCAACGTCCAGCTGGGCGTGATGACCGGGCGCTTCGCGATCATTCCCACGGCGGCCGTCGAGGCGCTGGAATCGGCGGCGCGCGATCTGCGCATCGACACCTCCGAATATGCGATGCAGCCGCTGTGGTACGACCCGGCCTTCACGCACCTCGAGTTTTCGTCAGGCGAGGGCGGTCCGACGCTCGAGTTGGCCACGCGCATGTTCTCGGAGGGACACATCAACGTGCTCCTGGGCACGGCGGCGCTGCTGGGCGAAGGCTGGGATGCGCCTGCGGTGAATTCGCTGGTGATGGCGACGGTCATTGGTTCGTACGTTTCGTCGAATCAGATTCGCGGACGCGCGATTCGCGTGAATCCGAAGGACGAGTTCAAGACGGCCACCATCTGGCATCTCGCCTGCGTTCGCCCGGGCGAAGACACGCAGGAGGCGGGACCAGGTGACGACGACGCGGACTTCGAACGAGACGCCGGCGACTGGACCACGCTGGCGCGCCGTTTCCGGGCGTTTGTCGGGCTGCGCCACGCAGAGGCGAGCATCGAAAGTGGAATCGAACGATTGGGGATCGCGACTCCGATTTGGGGTTCGGCGGTGTCGTCGCTGAACGCACGGATGTGCAGCGAGGCGTGCAAGCGCGATGAAATGGCGAAAGCCTGGCAGGACGCGATCTTCCATCCCGACGCCCCCTACTCGCGTGTCGCGCACGAAGTGTTCGTGCCGGTGCCGCGGATACCGAGTCATCCGGTGATGCGCCACTGGTTGCGTGGCGAAGGCGGGTGGTTCGGCGGGCTTCGCGCCTGGTGGCTGGAGCGCAAGGTGTCGCGCATCTCGCGGGTGCTGCTCGATTGCTTGAAGGATCTGGAGCTCATCTCGAGCGGAACGCCTGGCGCGATTGTCTCGCTCGGAAAGGACAACGTTCGCATTCGACTGATGGCCGTCAGTTGTCGCGAGGAGTCGCTTTTCGTCAGCGCGTTGCGCGAAATCTTCGATCCCCTGCAGTCACCGCGGTACCTGCTCGTCGCCAGGGATGAGGTGTTCGCGGTGCCTCGCGTGTTAGCGGAACGAAAAGAGCGCGCGGAGTCGTTCGCCGATCAGTGGCGGTGGAGGGTTGGCAAGGCGCGCCTGGTGTTTTCCCAGACGGCCGAGGGGAAGAAATGCCTCTTGCGTGCGAAAGAACGGTATCTCGCCTCGAAGTTCCACCTGCGGACGGATTCCCGGCAGCGCTGGAGTTGACCACACACCGGAACTTCCTCGCAGTTTTCGCGCCAACGGCGGCAAGTACACGGCGCTCGACTACGCGGTCGGCCGTGTGCCGTCATTCATGCAGATTCCGGAAACTAATCGGAAGGAAGTCGTTCAAATGCTGCTTGCCGTTGGAGCCCGCAAGGACAAGAAGGGTGCCGACGGCCTCACGCCGCTCGATGGCGCGCGAAAGGCCGGTAGCCAGTGGGCGATCGAAGCGCTTACGCGGTAGCCTGATGGCGAACGGTGTGCGAGGTTCCTTTAAAATGACGCCGCGCCAAATCCGGAGAGATCCTTGACTCGAATCCTGCTCGTTCTTCTGTCGTTGATCGTCGCGGGGTGTGCGACGACGCGAGGCGCAGACGAGGAATCCGATCCGACCCTGCTGGACGAGGTGCCTGCCGCTCCGTCCGAAGTGGAAGCGACAGCGACCGAAGAGGAGTCGAAGCAGACGGAAGGCGAGGTGCCGCTGGCCGTTGCAGAGACCGAGCAACCTGACGCCATGGCCGAGGTGGTCGTCCAGGGCCACGTCCGCAACCGTCACGAGGTGATCCACGATCTCGTCACCGAGGCGCAGGCCCTGCTGCGGGACTTCGACCTCAAGTACGTGCTCACGGGCAAGGGCAAACGACAGACGCTGCGCGGCCGGCCTGTGGCGTTTGCGCTCTGGAGCGAAGAGAAGCAGCAGTGGACGCTGGCGCAGATTGAACTACCGCGTCCGCCGATACGCTGGAAACCCGGTCGCAAGCCGCTCAAGTTCCTGTCCCTCACGCCGGGCATCGAAGCGCGGCACGTGAAGGGCACCGGCGCCGAGCGGCTCATGTTCTCTTTCTCCGCGGATGGTGAACCCCTCAAGGTCTATGGCCGCAAGTTCCCCGTGTTCGACAACAAGGCAGTCAAGCGCAGGCAGTGGGCGTCGGTCGTCCAGACCGCGAAACCGATCGTCTATCTACCCTTCACCGAGGACACCTTCGATCCGGGCTTCGTGAGCGGTGGCAAGGACTTCCTGACTGCCACGGCGGCGAGGGCGCTCGAAGATCTGCGCGCCGCGAAGGTGCCCAGCTTTGCATTTCCCGGCGAGCTTCTCGCGGACGTGATTCCGCCCGAGGTGGTCACCACGCTCGCCGTCATCGAGCAGACCGACGATCGCGACTACGTGCAGAAGCAGACCGTCGCGTTCGAAGAAGTGCTGAGCCAGTACGGCCTCAAGCAGGAGGAGGCGTATCGATACAGCGTCTCGAGCGCCAAGGCGCTGGGACCGATGCAGTTCACCAATCGCCGCGGCAATGGCACGTATTCCCTGGTGGTCAGGCGTTGCTCGGGCGCGCGACTCGACCCGGTCTTCGAAAGCGGTGCCACGAACCTGCTGAATGCCATGAAGGCAGCGGTCTGCCTGCTGGACATGGAACTCGGGGGCATGCGCGCGGACATTCGCGAGGCGTACGAAAAGAATCCGGTCGTGCTCGGAATCTTCCCGGTTGCCGCGTACAACGGCGGACCGCGAAACGTCACCAAGCTCTACAACGTGCTCAGCCGGATGAAGCTCGGGCTC
>Ga0173480_10000413_pt1 | contig 14104 bp, 10 predicted proteins | sample NitcycUS209509C1_FD_122622 | JGI IMG/M metagenome (GOLD analysis project Ga0173480, IMG submission 122622) | Soil microbial communities from Arlington Agricultural Research Station in Wisconsin, USA - Nitrogen cycling UWRJ-S209-509C-1 (version... | ecosystem: Environmental > Terrestrial > Soil... | reverse complement strand
TCGTCGATCGTGATCTCGTTCACCAGCGTCGAGGCACTCGTCCGCGTGTAGCGCTCGACGATGTGCAGGCGCTCGGTGTGCGGGTGCCCCTTGAAGTCGAACCAGAACCGGTCGTTGAAGCCGACGGTGTCCACGACCAGCGTGTCGCCGTCCCACCGGCCGACCGAGTGGCCGTACCACGTCGGGTCGAGATCGCGCGGATGCGGCCGGCCGTCCATGAAGATCTGGCGGTAACTGTGGATGTTGGCCTCGAAGAGAAAGAAGATGTGCGTCGGGGTCTCGACGATGCGCCAGGGATACGGTGCGATCCGCGGCACGCCGCTCGGGAGGCAACTGGCCTGGGGATCGTCTTTCGACTGGCGCGACTCGAGCACTCGCTTGGCCTCGGGCAGCAGCGGAATCGTCTCGCCGTTCGGCAGGCCGTCCGCGATGTTGCCGATCGGCCCGCCGCCCTGCCACAGCCCGGTGATATCGATGCGGCCGTTCGTGTGTCGCGGGGCCGGCTTCGGGGCGTCGGGCTTCGACGGCGCCTGCGCGGCCAGCACCGGCACCCAGAACAGCGCGACGAAGATCAACCCGCGGCGCACGAAGCGACCTCCGGCACATCGGCCGACGCCGAATCAAGCGGCGCGCCCAGCAGCAGCCGGTACTTCGGCGTGATGTCGGGCGGAACGCTCTGCGTCCGTACTTGGTAGCGCTGCGCCGCCAGCCAGTGCGCGCGCCCCACGTCGATGGCGAGCGCCGCGTCCATCCAGCCGCGCACCGGCGACTCGGCCGCCGCGCGCGTGTCGTGGCAGCACGGCAGCACGGCGACGGCGGCGCGCGCCCGCGCCGCCAGCACCAGCACGCGATCGGTGATCTCGCCGCACGCGTGGCACGACACCACCAGATCGCCGGCGAGGAGCGGAACAGCATCGAGATCGCCGGTCACGAACCTGACCCGATCCTGCAGCCGCGGCCAGCCGGCGACGAGCGCCGCATGGAGCACGGCCGCCGAGGGCGGAACCGCGGTGTCGACGACGAACGCCGACGGCGACGAGTCGTCGAGCAGCAGCAATACCTGGGCGAGCAGGCCGTGCCCGCCGGCGAGGTCGACGACGCGGCCGCCGCGGAACCGTCGGCGCACCCGCCGGGCCATCTCCCAGGCCTCGAAGAGCTCCTTGCGCGGCAGGCACCCGGCCTCGCAGACCGCACGGCCCAGGGCATCGAAGAGTGACGGGCCGGCAAACCGGTCACGGTCGTGAGGGGTGAGGCGGTTGGTCGATGCGCGCGCGAAGACCCGGGGGTGTGACGGCGCCGGCGCCAGCGTCATGCCGGCATGGTAGCGCCATCCGCCGCGTGGCGTTCGACGCCGGCAGCGTCAACCTCCGGGTGGCGCGTTCGCACGTCTGACCCTCCTCGGCGCGTTCGAAACCTATCGCACACTGATGGCCCAGCTTCGTCCCGAGTACGAGACTGCCGCGAAATTGTAAGATCGGCACATGCCTCGTCGGTTCCGTTCGTATGCCCCACTCGTCGCGCTCGCCCTTGGCGGGTATTTCGTCTCGCTCGGCTCGGCCATGATGGTGGCGCAGGCCCAGTCGACCGTGTGGGAAGGCGCTTACACCGACGCACAGGCGGTCCGGGCCCTCGGCACGTTCAGCGCCAACTGCGCCGAGTGCCACACCCTCGGCGGCGCGGGCGACGGCCAGCTCGTGGGCACCTCTTTCTGGGAGGGCTACTCGCAAAAGACCGTCTCCGACCTCGTCACCTTCGTGCGCATGAACATGCCCAGCGGAGCCGAGGGGTCGCTGTCGCCGTCCACCTACAACGATCTGGTGGCGCTGATTCTGAAATCGAACGGGCTCCCGGCAGGGAGCACCGAACTGAGCCCAGAAACGGTGGGCCACTTGCGCATCGTGCCCAAGGACGGCTCGACGGCCCTGCCCGCCAACTCACTCGCGCGGGTCGTGGGTTGTCTGGCTCGCAGCGGCAGCGACTGGGTGCTGACCAACGCCACCGTGCCCGAGCGGATCGATCGGGCGGGCGTCGGCGAGCAGGACGCCACGCGGGCGCTCGGAACCGGCACGGTCACACTCAAATTCGTGCTGAGCCGGCTCGACGCTTTCGTCGGCCAGCGCATGTCCGCGAGCGGACTCCTGCTCGGCACGAACGGCGTGGACGGCCTCAATGTCTCGAACGTCAGCCGCGTTGCCCAGGCCTGCCCGTAGCTGCACGCTTGGATTTCCCAGGAAACCGGCCTGAAGCCTAGCGGTCTGTTTTCCCACCTCGGCCGTAGGTTTTAGTTCTGAGCGAAATTTGACCCACTCTACGTAGTGCGAAAAATCTCGCTAAGTGCTAGGATCCGAACAATTTCGACCTGACTGTCGCGATGCGGGAAACGCGCCCGGTGAACTCGGGGGAAAAGGTGCGCGGGCTTCCGTCTTGCAAGGCCGGGTCAGTGGTCGCCGGGTCGCTCGACTAACGCACGGAGGCGGTGGGAACCGCCTTCCACGAAAGAGGTGGGCCAAGGATGCGCACCGTACGTTCCTCAAGGTGGCTGCTCTCGCTGCTGCCGCTCGTCACTGTTCTCCTCGTCATCCGCGGTCAGGCCGCAAGCGACGGCGCGCTGATCGTCGCCGCCAGGAACGGCGACCTTGCCGGCGTGCGCGCGCAGATCACCAAGCGCGTGGACGTCAACCAGCAGGCCTCCGACGGTTCGACGGCACTGCTCTGGGCGGCCTATCACTCGGACCTCGACATGGCGCGGGCGCTGATCGCGGCCGGGGCCAAGGTGGGCATCGCCAATCGCTACGGCGTCACGCCGCTGCTTCAGTCGAGCCGCACCGGGGCCGCGCCGGTCATTCAGGCGCTGATTCGCGCCGGCGCCGACGCGAAGGCCGCGCCGGTCGGCACCGAAACGTCGTTGATGGCCGCGGCTCGCACCGGCTCGCTCGACGCGGTGAAGCTGCTGCTCGAGGTCGGCGCGGACACCAACGCCACCGACCCCTATCAGAAGCAGACCGCGCTGATGTGGGCGGCCGCTGAGGGCCACGCCGAAGTGGTGAAGGCGCTGCTGGCGGCTGGTGCGGATCCAAACCGCCAGGCGCACGTCAGCGCCCTCACCGAGCGCAAGAACTCCGACTTCCCCACCGGCGGCTTCACCGCGCTCATGTTCGCGGCGCGCGAAGGGCACGAAGCCGCGGTGCGCGCGCTCATCGCGGGCGGGGCCGATCCCAAGCTGACCAACGGCGACAACGCCACCGCGATGTCGATTGCGATCGTCAACGACCGGTTCGACATGGCGAAGACGATGCTCGAGCTCGGCGCCGATGCCAACGACGGGTCGCTCTATTTCGCGGTGGATATGCACGATGCCACCACCGACATGCGGGCGCGCGACGGCTCGCGGCTGCGCGCCGACTTCGACAACACGCTGACCGCGCTCGACCTCGTGAAGCTCCTGCTCGACAAGGGAGCCGATCCGAACAAGGCCTTCGTCGGCAAGCTGCACCACGCGGCGCTGTGCTGCGATGCCGACCACAACGCGTCGCCGTTCTTCCGGGCGGCACAGGCGGCCGATGTCGAAGCGCTGAAGCTGATGATCGCCAAGGGCGCGCAGGTCGAGTGGAGCCCGACCGAGGTGAAGAAAGAGCCCAAGCCCGATGCCGCCGCGGCGGCCCCTGGCCGCGGCAATCCCAACCTGGGCCGCACGCCGATGATGGTGGCGATGACCGGAGGCCGCGGCGCGGCGTTCGCTGCCGGTCCCGGCTTCGACCGGCTGAGCGCCCCGCCTTTCCGCGAGGCGTCCAACCGCGAGCCGTACGAAGCGATCAAGGTGCTGCTGGCCGCAGGCGCCAACCCGAATGCCAAGGCGCCCGATGGCTCCACGCTGCTGCACCAGGCCGTGAGCGCGCGGCAGGTTCCGATCATCAAGGCCCTGATCACGGCCGGCGCGAAACTGGACGCGGTGAACAAGGACAACCTCACACCGCTGCTGCTGGCCGAGAAGCCGGAGCCTCCGCCGCCGCCGGGCAACAACGCCGATGCACGCACCTATCGTCCGAAGCGCAACACCCGCGAAGAAGTAATCGCCGCGGTGCGTGAGGCGATGGGGCTCAAGCCGGACGATCCGGCGCCGCAGCCGCCACCGCTGCCGGCGTCCGAGAAGAAAGACGAGAAGAAGGCGGTCGATACGGAGGCCGGCGCGTGATCAGACGGGTCTTCCTCGGCGCGGGGCTGCTCTGGGGCGGCGTCGCGCTCCTCGGCGCGCAAGCGCCGACAAATCAACGGAGCGCGCAAGCGCCCCAAAGTAAGCAGAGCGCGCAAGCGCCTGCCAGTCAGGCGCGCGCCGTCGCGGCTCAGGCACCAGCGACGCCGGGCGCGGCCTCCGCATCCTCTCGCCCCGCCACCGCACCGGCCGACCTCGACAAACAGAAGGCCTGGGTCAAGCAGTACTGCGTGTCGTGCCACAACACCCGGAACCCGCTGCCCGCAAACGATCCGGTCAACCTCGAGACCGCCAGCCTCGACGACCTCACGAAGGACGCCGCGACCTGGGAACGGGTTCTGCGTAAGTTGAACGTGCGGGCGATGCCGCCCCAGGGCATGCCGCATCCCACCGAAGCGAGCTACGGCGAGTTCACCGGCTGGCTGACCTCGTCGCTCGATCGCGGGTGGCAGGGCAAGGCGACGCCGGGACGCTACGTGGTACACCGGCTGAACCGCGCCGAGTACCGCAACGCGATCCGGGATCTCCTTTCGCTCGACGTGGACGTCTCGGCGCTGCTGCCCAACGACGGCGGCGACTTCGGTTTCGACAACATCGCGAGTGCGCTCACGACGTCGCCGCTCCTGCTCGACGGATATGTGACCGCAGCGCAGCGCATCAGTACGCTGGCCGTCGGCGACGCGAAGGTCCAGCCGACCACCGCCGAGTTCCTGATCCCGCGCAACCTTTCGCAGAACGAGCACGTCGACGGGCTGCCGCTCGGCACGCGCGGCGGTCGCGTGGTGCGCCACGTCTTCCCCGCCGACGGCGAGTACAAGCTGCTGGGGCGGCTCTATCGCGGCATCGAAGAGGGCTACTCCGGCATCGAAGGCAACGACCGGCCGAACACCTTCATCGTCACGATCGACGGCGAGGAGGTCTACAAGGCGGACTTGGGCGGCCCCGAGGATCACGCCGCGCAGGCCAAGAGCATGAACGACATCCGGCCGATCATCGACGCGCGGATGACGGCCACCGTGAAGGTCACGGCTGGACCGCACGACGTCGGCTTCACCTTCGCCGAGCGTCGAGCCCAGGCGCAGGACGTCTGGGTGCCCTCGCTGCGCGACAGCCAGGAGATCCACTTCACGGGTGGGGTGCCGAAGCTGAAGACCGTCGGCATCGAAGGGCCCTACAAGGTCACGGGTGTCAGTCCGACGCCGAGCCGGGAGCGGCTTCTCCTCTGCACGCCGAACGCCGCCGCGGAAGAGGCCGCCTGCGCGAACCGCATCCTCCTCAACGTGGCCAAGCGTGCCTACCGCCGCCCGGTGACGGCCGCCGACGTCGAGGCGCCGCTCGCGTTCTACAACGAAACGCGAGCGCGCGGTGAGTCGTTCGACGCGGGTATCCGCGCGGGCCTGGCGCGCGTGCTCGTCAGCCCCTATTTCCTCTACCGCGTCGAGCGCGACCCGGCCGGTCTGCGCGCGGGCGCGAGCCGCCAGGTGAGCGACGTCGAGCTGGCATCCCGGCTCTCGTTCTTCCTCTGGAGCAGCATCCCCGACCAGCGGCTCATAGACCTGGCGTCCACCGGAGGTCTGCGCGCGCCCGGCGTGCTGGCGGCCCAGGTCACGCGGATGATTGCGGACCGTCGCGCCGACGCGCTGGTGAGCAACTTCACGGGCCAGTGGCTGCAGTTGCGCAACCTCGAGTCGAAGGTCCAGCCGGACATCCTGATGTTCCCGGACTTCGACGACAACATCCGCGAAGGGTTCCGCACCGAAACGGAGATGCTCTTTGCGCACATCCTGCGGGGCAAGCGAAGCGCTCTCGAACTCCTGAGCGCCGACTACACCTTCGTGGACGAGCGGCTGGCGAAGCATTACGGGATTCCGGGCGTCTACGGCACCCGGTTCCGCCAGGTGAAGGTCACCGATGCGAACCGGTTCGGCCTGCTCGGCCACGGCAGCATCCTGTCGCTGACGTCGGTGGCGACGCGCACGTCGCCGGTCTATCGCGGCAAGTACGTCCTGTCGACCTTCCTGAACACGCCGCCGCCGCCGCCGCTGCCAAACGTGCCCACACTCGAGGAAAGCAACAAGGAGAACGCGCCGAAGACCGTGCGCGAACAGCTCGAACGGCATCGCACCCCGGTCGTCTGCGCCAGCTGCCACCGCGTCATCGATCCGCCCGGGTTCGCCCTCGAGCAGTTCAACTCGGTTGGCCAGTGGCGGACCAAGGGCGACGGCGGGGCCGCGATCGACAGCGGCGGCATCCTGGCCGACGGCACCAAGGTCGATGGCCCGGTGGCGCTGCGGAACGCGATTCTCGCGCGGCCCGACGCTTTCGCCACCGTCCTGACCGAGCGGCTCATGACCTACGCCCTCGGCCGCGGCGTGCAACCGTCGGACATGCCGGTCGTCCGGAGCATCGTCCGCAAGGCCGCACTCGACAACTACCGTCTGGCAACACTCGTTCAAGGGATCATCGACAGCGCGCCATTCCAGATGCGCACCAAGCTGGAACCGGCAGGGACCTCGACCACCGTCGCTCGGGCCACCGCAACGCCCTCCATGGAGCATCCATGATCATCACGAAGAAGCACCTGTCGCGCCGCACGTTCCTGCAGGGCACTCTCGGCGCCGCCGTCGCGCTGCCCTTCCTCGACGCCATGGTGCCGGCGCTCACAGCACAGTCGCAGTCTGCGGCCGCCGCGCCGTTCCGGTTCGGCGTCATCTACATGCCGTGCGGCGTCTACCCGGAGACGTGGCACCCGGCCGCCGACGGCGCGAACTTCGAGTTCAAGCCGGTGATGCAGCCGGTCGAGCCGTTCCGCGATCAGCTCGTGACGATCAGCAAGCTGAAAGCGCCGTGGGGCGAGTCGGTGCACGTGGGGGCCAGCTCGGCGTTCCTCAACGGCGTCGGCCCCGACGTGTCGCGCGGCGGCACCGGCGACGCGTTCAACCAGCTGCGATCGAAGAAGACGCTCGACCAGTACATCGCCGACAAGGTGGCGGGCGATACGCCGATGCGGTCGATCGAAGTCGGCACCGAGGACATGGGCACCTCCGCCGGCGCCTGCGACGGCTTCCCGTGCACGATGTTCGAGACGCTGGCGTGGCGGGAGGACACCCGGCCGCTGCCGGTGTCGATCAACCCGCGCGTCACCTTCGAGCGGATGTTCGGCGAGGTCGGGTCGCCGCAGTTCCGGCAGGCCCGGCTGAAGGAGAAGCAGAGCCTGCTCGACTCGATGACCGCCGAAACGTCGAAGCTGCGCGGCTCGCTCGGCGCGGCCGACAAGGCGATCCTCGACGAATACCTGAGCAACATCCGCCAGGTCGAAGGTCAGCTCGAGCGCATGGAGACGCGGCTCGGCACACTGACCGGCAACCCCGACGCGCCGATCGGACTGCCCGAGGCCTTCGACGACCACATGAGCGTGACCTACGACCTGATGCACCTGGCGCTGCAGGGCGACATCAGCCGCGTGTTCTCCTTCATGATCGGCCACGAGCCGACCGACCGCAGCTACGCGCACATCGGCGTGCCCGAGACGCATCACAGCATCTCGCACCACGGCAACGACGCCGAGAAGCTCGCCAAGTACGCGAAGATCGGCACCTACCAGATGATCAAGTTCGCCGAGTTCCTGGAGAAGGTGAAGAACACCAAGGACGGCGACGGCAACCTGCTCGACCACTCGCTCTTCTACTGGGGCAGCGGCATGAGCAACGGCAACCTGCACGACCGCAGCAATCCGCCGACGCTGCTGGTGGGCGGCGCCCACGGCCGTCTCAAGGGCAACCGGCACATCGTGGCCAAGGAAGAGCCGACGGCCAACCTGCTGCTCGCCCTCGGCCACATCGCCGGCGTCGAGGTCGAGAAGTTCGGCGCCAGCACCGGCCGGCTGGATCTGTAGGCGCCTGTCGGGCGGGTCTGAAGACCCGCCCCTACGAAAACTCTTCGGATGTAAAGGGCGGTCTTCGGACCGCCCTTTGCTTTTTCCGACCCACCCGCCCTACCCGCCCCACCGGCGCGCAGCGCCGGCCCTACCCGCCTCCACTGTCTTTCTGCGCGCGGCTCTGTCTGAGGTAGTGCGGGCTGTACGACAGCCCGTACGGCGTCTGCTGTGTGACCGCGCCCTTCTGGTGGTGAAATTCCTGGCGTGACGCCTCGATCGACTCGAGCTCGGCGGCGGTGCACTGGCGCAGCGTCACCGGCTCGCGAGGGACGAAGAACACCTGACCGATCGGCAGGCTGTGCTCGAGCGTCATGCCCTCGCCGGCCTGCAGCACGTAGCGGAACTCGGTCTCGTGCGCGTACCAGTCGGTCTCGATCCGCACCGCGAGCATCGGCGCCAGCGGCCGCTCGATCATGTTGAGGATCGAGGTGTAGACCGTGTCCCATCCGGCCGGCGTCTGGAAGTTGGTGGCGGCGCGCAGCGCCACCGCGCCGGCGGGTGTCCCCATGTCCTCGGGCACCAGGAAGGCCCGCATCACCGCCAGCGCCGCCTCGCGCGACAGCATCGGCGCGCCGACGAAGGTCACTTCTTCCTTCATCATGCCCACGCCGCCGACCGAGAGGCTCATCGTCACCTGGAAGATCGGCGTCGGCCGGCCGCTCTCGGTCTTCAGGTAGTAAACGAAGCGATAGCGCCCGTCTCCCTCGTGCTCGACGTAGACCGACTCCTTGGGTTCGAGCGGCGCGTAGACCATGTAGCCGAGGGAGCTTCCCGCCTCGAGCACCGGGCAATGCCGCGCGTGCTGCGGCAGAAGGGGACGCGACGACTCGCGGCGGGGCGGCTGCCCGACGCCGGGCCGGCGCAGGTTCGAAAATGTGCGCACTTCCATCGTCTGTACTGTACGTCGCCCTGGGGCGGGGTGACCGGGCGCGACTTCCACAATCTTGTCACGGCCCGCAGCGCGAACGGGCACTTGTGTCGCTATCGCCGTCGCCGCCGGGTGCCGAAACAGCGGAAGGGTTCTCCACAAAGGGTCATGGCCGACACGGCAATCGAACACCAGACGTCACTGCTGGGCACGTTGGAGGAAATCAGCCGCCTGGTCGTCTCGCACAGCGGCGATCCGTCCGAAACTCTCACCAACATTGCCCGCGCCATCCAGGCGCAGTTCCGGAGCGACGTCTGCTCCGTCTATCTCCTCGACGCCGACCGGCGCCACCTCGTGCTGTCGGCGACGATCGGTCTCGAGCCGTCGAGCGTCGGTCGCGTGCGCATGCGCATGGACGAGGGGCTGGTCGGCCTCACCGCCGAGCAGTTGGCACCGGTGGTCGTGGCCGACGCCACCCGCCACCCTCGATTCAAGTACTTCGCCGAGGCCAACGAGGACTTGTACCGCTCCTTCCTCGGCGCGCCGATGGTGGACCGTGGACTGCTGGTGGGTGTGGTGGTGGTGCAGACGGTCGACGCGCGCGGGTTCAGCGCCGACGAAGTGCGGATGGTCGCCACCGCCGCCGGCCAGTTCGCGCCGATCGTCGGCGATGCCCGGCTCGAGTACGAGGCGCGGCTGCAGGCCGAGCGGCTCCGCGTCGTCCAAGTCACGATGCGCACCGTCCAGGACGTCGTGAACAACTGCCTGAACCAGCTGCAGTTGCTGCGCTTCAGCGCCGAGGGGCACGTCCCGGAGGAATCGCTGGTGCTGTTCGACGAGGCCATCCGCGAAGCGTCGGCGAAGCTGCGCGCCATCGCCGACATCAAGACCTTCACCGAGAAGCGAATGGCCGTGGGGCCCGGGCTCGACTTCGACGCGGCCAGCGGGTGAAGCCGCCGCCTGTTAAGATCGATCGATGCTGCTGTTCGAGCTCTTCCCCGCCTTCGTCGCGCTGGTCAGCGTGATCGTCGGCGTGGCGCTCTGGCACGCGAATACGCGCGCCCAGGCGGGGCCCGACCCGGAGCCGCTGCGCAAACCTGTGCCGCCGCCGAACGCCGGCATGGCGGGCGCCAGCGAGCGCGGCGCCGGCCGTCCCAGCTTCAGGGCGTAGAGCCCTATGGGCCTTGGGCCTTAGCGGGTTTCAGCCCTGAGCCTTGAGCCCTGAGCCTTCAGCCCTACCTGCTGACGAACGCGTCGTAGACCGGCGTACCCGGCGCGTCGGGCTGGAGCACGGCGCCGAGAACGAACGCCGCGGTGGCCGCGGTGTCGAGCGTGCGGACGCTGCCGGTCAGCGCCTTGCCACGCGCCGTGGAGGGTCCCGCGATCACCCAGGGAATGGTCGTGTCTTGAGGACTGTCGCTCCCGTGCCCCTCGGGCCGGCCGCCGTGATCGGCGGTCACGATGATCGTGGTGTCGGTGGGGAGCCCCGCGACGATACGTCCGACCGCGGAGTCGGCGCGGCGCACCGCGTTGAGATACGGCTCCGACATCCACTTCGACGCGTGGCCGACGAGGTCCACGTCGGGCAGATGGACGAACAGCAGATCGGGACGCGCGCCAAGCGCCAGCGACACGCGCGACGCCACATCGTCGTCATCGGGCGCGGCCAGCACCCAGGTGTCGCAGGCCCCGGTATCGCGGAAGGTCGCAAACTTCTCTTTCCCTACCACCATGCCCGTGCGCAGCCCCTTGGCGCGGGCGACGGAAAAGAGCGTCGGCACCAGGATGGGCCCGCGGGCCGGCGAATAGTCGTCCCACGTCACCCCGTGCTCGTCGGGCCCATAACCGCTCAGCATCGAGATGTGCGACGGCAGCGTGTTGGAGGGAAAGATCGTCTGCGCGCGCCACGTGAAGGCGCCGCGTGCGGCCAGCGCCATGATGTTGGGCGCGCCGGTCTGAAGAAGAGCGTCGGGCCGCAGCCCGTCGATCGAGATGATGGCCACCCGGCCGTGCGTGATCGTCGGAATGACGATCGGCGCGGGCGCCATACCCGGGGAAGGCCCGGTGGGCGAATGACCGCCGCACCCGGACAATGCCAGGCCAGGCGTCAGAACCATCGCCGCGATCCGCAGGAGTCGCATCTATTGAGCCGTGTGAAGGGACCTGGGCTGCAAGAAGACGACCACATTCCACCCCGCCAGTGGGGCCTGTTTCTCCGCAGGCGCGCGGGAAGTCGGCCCGGGCACTGACATCAATCCGCCTGAGGCGTGATCTCCGTCATCTGCGCGGCCGGCGCGGTGCACTCCGGCTGCGCGTTCCCGCGCATGTGTGCACTCGACGAAGGCCGCGCGATGGCTCAGGCGAGATTCTCCAGCAGCGTGCGTTGACGCGTCATGCGGCGCTCACGCTCGCGGGCGAAGCGGGTGATGCCGGCGAGGATCGACGGCGCATCGAGGTGCGCTTCGGCGATCACGTCGGGCTCGAGGCCACCGGTGAGCCACTGGTGGTCCCAATCCGACGTCAGCGAGTACTCGTCGGTGAGCGGGCCGACGTCGTGAAGCGGCCACATTCGGCGCGTGCCCGTGGACACCACCATCAGATCGTAGCGGGCTTCCGGCGGCAGCACGGCATGGCGATAGGCTTCGGGCTGGCGGTCGAAGAGTTCCTCGCTGATCGCGGCGACGACCCGCACGTTCACGCCGGCAGCTTCGAGCTTCGGCAGGACGCTCACCAGGTTGACCGTGGAGCTCGACCCCTGCGTGATCACGTAGCCATCCCGGGGCTTGCCCGGGGTGAAGTCGCGAATCAGGTAGAACCCCTTGGCCGCGGCGCGGATGTCGGTGTCGGCAAAGGCGCTGCGGTCGGCCACCGGGAAGTCGGGCCGCGCCACTTCGAGCGTGATGACGCCGACCTTCTGCTCGCGGGCGGCGATCTCGGCGGCCGCGAAGTAGCCGGGCGCCACGTCGTTGTAATCCCAGAAACTCAGATGGATCGTCTGGCCCCGCGGGAAGAGCTTCCACACCTGCGGCGCGAAGATGCCGAAGTGGGTGCGCCCGTCGGCCGCCGTCTCGGGGCCCGAGTGGCCGACCAGGATATGCAGCACCCCCATCCGGAACCGGCTGTCCTGGTTCTGCTGGCTCCACACCCGCGCCGGCGTGTACATGAGCGGCGTGAACGCTCCATAGGTCCCGCTGATGGCCCACACGCCGGCAAACTGCTTGGGATCGACCGAGGCGCTCTGGCTCACCAGGCCGATGGCGGTCGAGACGTTGCCGGCCTCCTGGATGGCGGCCTTCACCCGCGTCCCGAGCGGATTGGTCTCGGGGTCGTAGTGACCCCATAGATTGCCGTGCTCGAGATTGATCGACTCGGAGAGGTCGGCGGCGACGGTGAGGAACCGGTTGTCGGTGACGACGTTCACCCACTTCACGATCTCGGAGATGCCGCGGCGCGTGCCCGCCACTTCGCCGGCCTTGCGGAAGAGGGTGACGCCGACGTCCTTCGTAGCGCCGGTGTAGCGGTTGACGACCTTGACCTTCTGCGGCTCGAGCGGCAGGTTCGCCACCCGCAGGCGATCGTCCAGGAACGGATCGCGGTCCAGCGTGATGCGGACCTTCGACTCGTCGGTGAGCGTGTCGCCGATCGACACCAGGCGGTCGGCCAGCCAGTCGCCGAGCCCGTCGCGCTCGAGCACCGACATCGCGACGTCCATGTTGGTCTTGAACTGGACCAGCCGCTCGCGCGGGTCCTTCACCGCGCCGTCGCGAATGCCCTGGAACTGCACCCCGTAGCGCTGCTCGAAGGTGGCCGCCAGCGCGACGAAATACTCGGAGTTCATCTTCATCGCGTAGGGATGGCTCGGGTAGCCCACCACCTGATCGCCGGCGCCGGGAATCTTGCCACCGGCCGCGGTGGGCCAATAGCCCTTCACGGTCTTACCGATGAGCGCAATTGGGCGGCGGTCGAGCGGATCCGCGTCCTCGAGCGACTGGAGCGCGTTCAGCACCTGCGGGTAGTCGTTGCCGTTGGCCACGCGATGGACGTTCCAGCCGTACGACGTCCACTGCTCCACCAGGTCGTAGCCGGTGTACTTCGGATCGATCACGCCGCCGATCAGCGAGTCGTCGATGCCGGCGTTGTTGTCCGAGATCATCACCCGCAGCCGCTTGCCGACTTTGAGCGCCAGCGCCTGTGTCTTCAGCTCCTGGGCGTGACCTTCGGTCATGGCGAATTCGCCCTCGAAGGCGATCACCTTCGGCCCGCCGAGGCTGGCGCCGACGACGTCCCAGAACGCCGCCTTGCCCGCCGCGGTGGCCACGCCGACGCCCGACGGGCCGCCGTTGACGTCGTTGGTGACGTCGATGCTCTCCGCGTGGCCGGCAAGCGCCTTGATGCCGCGCGCCTTCGCCTGCGCGAACAGCGGATGGTCGGCCAGCCCCTGTTCCTGCAGCAGCGTCTTCATCGCGCCGGCGCCGCGGCGGAAGCCCAGCGCGTCGATCGGGAGAATGGTTACTTCGGGGTCGGCGTAGTAGCGCCGATCGCCGGTCGCATTGAACCTCCGCTCCAGCGCCTGCCCCATGATCATCCACAGCGCATAGCAGGTCGGGATGCAGTGCCCGCCGGCCAGCATGAACTTGTCGCTGTAAGGATGCTTGGGACGCCGGTAGTCGAACCGCAGCCCGCCCCGCTCTGGTCCGGCCAGGTGCGTCGCCACGTTGTAGGGCGTGTAGGCGAGCGGCCCGCCGAAGTGCCCGGTCTGCGCGTAGTTACCGAGCAGTACCAGGGTCATGCACGTCATGAAGCCGACGTCTTCCAACCGTTCGAGATCGGTGGAGCGCAGATCGGCGGTGAGCGAAGTTTCTGGAGCGGTAGACAGGACTGGAACCTCCGTTAAAACGGGCGCCTCATCTTATCAAGGCTGGCGACGCTGCGCCCTGTAAACCAGTACTTGCTCGAGCCCGTCACGGGCCTAGTGTCCCGCGATGTACCGGGCGTTGATCCGGACGGCGGCGGCGCCGGCGCCGATGAACACCAGGCCGATGGCCATGAGCACCAGGGGCGCGCCCAGGTTGTCGGCGAAATGCTGATA
>Ga0173480_10000412_pt1 | contig 14105 bp, 10 predicted proteins | sample NitcycUS209509C1_FD_122622 | JGI IMG/M metagenome (GOLD analysis project Ga0173480, IMG submission 122622) | Soil microbial communities from Arlington Agricultural Research Station in Wisconsin, USA - Nitrogen cycling UWRJ-S209-509C-1 (version... | ecosystem: Environmental > Terrestrial > Soil... | reverse complement strand
GACCAGGAGAAAGGTGAAGATCTGCTTGTTCATGCCCAGCGGACCGAACGAGGCGGCGATCCACGTGCCGACGACGTCGGCCGGCCGTAACGCCCTGAACGGTCCGGGCTGCCAGTAGGGCGCGGGCGGTCCGAGGCCTCCGCCTCCCCCGCCGGCGGGACGCGTCACCGGCAGCGCCGGCGGTGTGCCCGGCGGAAGGTGATACGCCGGCGCCCCACCGGGGTCGGCTCCGCGCGGGTCCTTGACGAGCGTCAGCGCGTTTCGTGCGCTGGCGGACCCCGTGACGATCAGCCGCCCATCGGCGAGCATCGCATGCTGGTCGTCGACAGACCTGATGCTGCCGTCCGGGTTGGCGAACGTGACCGTGAAGTTGATGCCGGCCTTCTCGTCCCACGTGCCGTCGATGAAGCCGATCGTAGTGGCGTCGGAGCAGTTGCGGCAGTAGACGCCGGTGACCCGGTTGCCGCGGATCACCAGTTCGTAGATGTGCGGCTCGTCCCCGAGCGGCGTTCGCCATCCGCCCCGCCAGTAGTTGGCGTCGAGCCCCATCGCCGGCTGGGCGAGCACCAGGGTCGCAAACAGCAGCAACAGTCCCGGCACGGTTGTCGAAGCCGATCGGTCTCTCATCTCTGGCACTCCCTGAGGGTAGGACGATACCGAAGGCTCGAGGCGAATGCCAGCCCGCCCATGGCAGAATCGACTCGCCCATGCAGGCTCAGAAAGCCCTCTCCGCGATCCAGGACTCCCTTCCGTTCGTGGTGATTGTGTCTGCCGACGCCGAGTGGCGTGCGGTCGCGAAACTATTCGCTGATTCCACGACGGATCGGTCGCCCTACGGTGAGTTCTTCTACCACGACAGCGGCGGGTCGCGAGGAGTCGTGATGCAGGGCGGCTGGGGGAAAATCGATGCCGCCGCATCCGCCCAGTACGCGATCAGCCGATGGCGTCCGTCCATAGTCGTCAATCTCGGTACGTGCGCCGGTATCTCGGGGCAGATCGACAAGTTCGACACCGTTCTGGCGGAGCGCACCGTGGTTTACGACATCACGGAGCGGATGGGCGACTCGGCGGCGGCGATTCGTAGTTACTCGACCACCGTCGATCTGCGCTGGCTGGGATCGCGGCCGCTGCCTTCATCGGCGCGACGCTCCCTCCTCGTGTCCGCAGACAGGGACCTCGCGGTCGCCGACGTTCCTCTGCTTCGGCGCCTTTACCAGGCCGTCGCCGTCGATTGGGAGTCAGGGGCTATCGCCAGAGTCGCGTCGAAGAACGAAACACGCGTGCTGATACTGCGTGGAGTCAGCGACCTCGTCAGCGAGGAGAGCGACAGCGACACGTACGGACGGCCGGAAGTATTCGAAGAGGCTGCCACGACGATCATGCGCCACCTTTTCGAGGTCCTCCCGAGGTGGATTGAAGCTGCCGTTCCGTCTGGAAGCCTCTGAATCCGAGGCTACGCCTTATCGGCCAGTTGGACGCCCTGGTCCCGGCTCAACGGAACCCGCAGCGAGACCAGAGTGCCGATCGGCTCGCGCTGGCTGACGACGCACTGGCCGCCCAGGCGGCGGGCGCGTTCGCCCATGCCAAGCAAGCCGAGCGAGCGGCCGCGGAGCCCGGGTGGCGGCAGGCCCACACCGTCGTCGGCCACTTCGAGTACGACCACCGATCCCTCGAGCCCGAGGTCCACGGCGACGCGCGACGCGCTGGCGTGGCGGGTGATATTGGTCAGCGCCTCCTGGAAGATGCGGAAGACGGCAGTCGCCACGTCCTGATCCAGCCTGAAATCAGCGAGGCGGGCGTTCAACTCGCACGCGATCCCGGTCTGTCTCGTGAACTCCTGGCTCTGCCACCTGATCGCCGCCTCGAGGCCGAGGAGGTCCAGGATGCCGGGGCGTAGCCCGACCGAGATGCGCTCAATCGACTGGATGATGCCGTCCGCGTTCTGCTTCATCTCCTCGACCTTGCCGATCGCCGCGGGGTCGTGGGCCAGCCGCCTGGCCAGCGAGGACATGTCCAACTTCAGCGCTGTGACCGACTGGCCCAAGTCGTCGTGGAGTTCGCGGGCGATGCTGGTGCGCTCGTCCTCGCGGATCGCCTCGGTTCTTTCAGACAGTGCCAGCGCCAGTTCATCGATCTTCCGCCGCTCGATGGCGATCGCAGCCACGTGGGCCACCCGCGACACCAGCTCGACCACCGCCGGGTCGGCTGTCCGAGGCTGGCGGTAGTACACGGCCGCAGTGCCAAGGACGCGACCGTCGGTGGCCAGAATCGGGAACGACCAGCAGGCGCGCAAGCCGTGAGACCGCGCCAGATCGCGATACGGTTCCCACAGCGGATCCGTCTCGATGTCGGCGACGAACACCGGCTTGCGGCGGAACGCGGCGGTGCCACACGAGCCGGCCTGCGCACCGATGGTGGAGCCGTGAATGGCCCGGTTGTAGGCCTCTGGCAGCGACGGCGCAGTGCCGTGCTGAATACGGGTCCCGGTGTCGTCCATCAGCAGGATGGAGGCAAGGGTTTCGGGCGCCGTCTCCTCGACGAGCCGCACCAACTCGACGAGGACGTCGGTGAGGGGCGCGCCGGTCGCGAGCTTCTCCAACGCCCGCCGTTCGCCCGCCTGCACGAGCCGCGCGAACTCTCGTGGGTCGTCCGTGATGTCGCGACACGTGCCGAGCAGCGACACTGGACGACCGTCGGCGTCGAAGACGACCTCGCCCAGGGTGTCGAGCTTGCGCACCGAACCATCGGGCCGGACGATGCGCTCGACATGGCTGAAAGGGCCCGCGCGCCCTACGACGGCCGTCACTTCCCGCCGCACACGCTCGCGATCGTCAGGGTGCACACGTGCGAGAAACCCCTCGAGGGTGATCGCGCACGACCGCGGCGCCAGCCCGTAGATGCGGTACATCTCGTCGGACCACGTCACTGCCCCTGTGGCCAGGTCCCATTCCCAGCTGCCGATGTGGGTGATCTTCTGCGCGGCGTCGAGCTGACGTGCGAGCCGCATGGCCGCTGCGGCGTTCACCGCACCGTCCTGCCCTGTGTCGGCCGCACTCGACATGTCCTGGCCTCCCGGACGCCCATACTAGCACCCGCCCGCGTGCCTCTCCGGTGCATACGACGTGCCCGCGCCGTCCCCAGAAATCGGATCTCAAAAACGAAAGGGCGGTCCGAAGACCGCCCTCTACTTGCTCGCCTGCGTTGGGTTAAGAGCTCTTACCCACCAGACCTACCTGACCGACCAGACTTACCTGACCCAGATGTCCTACTCGATGCGCACCAGCTCGATGTCGAACACCAGCATGCCGCGGGGCGAGCCGGACTGGCCCTTGTACGCCAGGTCCTGGGGAATCCAGAATCGCGTGCGCTCGCCTTCGACCATCAGCTGCACGCCTTCGCTCCAGCCCTTGATCACATCCTCGAGGCGCATGGTCGTCGGGGCGCCGCGCGGGACCGAGCTGTCGAACATCTTCCCGTCGGTCGTCCAGCCGGTGTAGTGCACGGTGACGTCGCGCAGCCCGTTGGGATGACGCGCGCCGACACCGGGCCGCAGCACTTTGTAGGCGAGCCCCGATGCGGTGCGCTTGGCGTCGTCGGGCGGGCCCGCCACGTCGGGCGGCGGAATCGTCGGCGACGGCCGCGTGTCGACGAGCTCGATGTCGAACACCACCGTGCCGGCGGGCCGGCCGGCCTGACCCTTGTACGCCAGGGTTTGCGGCACCCAGCAGCGGCGCTTCTCGCCGATCACCATCAGCTGCACGCACTCACGCCAGCCCGCCATCACCCGGCTCAGCGCGAAGGTGGAGGGGTTGCCGCGCGCGACGGAGCTGTCGAACATCTTGCCGTCGCTCGACCAGCCGGTGTACTCGACGGTGACGATGTCGGTCGCAGCCGGTTGCTCGGTGCTCTTGCCCGGACGCAGCACCTTGGAGATGAGGCCGGTGGCGCTCTTCGTGGCGTCGGCCGGGGGCGCGGTGAGATCGGGCGGCGCCGCGAGATCGCTCGCCTGCGCGAGGGCGGGACGCGGGTTCCACAGCGCGGCAACGGCCAGGGCGATCGCGACGACGGGGCGGATCGGTGTGGGCATCAGAAACACTCTACCGCCCGCCCGGAGGGCGGGCAATTAAACACTGCCTAGCGAGGCAAAGCCCGCAGATTCCCGAGGCGGCGCCTCGCTAGCTCTCGAGCAGCAGGTGCCCGGGGTCTTCGATGAATTCCTTGATCTTCACCAGGAACTGCACGGCTTCGCGGCCGTCCACGATGCGGTGATCGTATGACAGGGCGACGTACATCATCGGCCGGATCACGACCTGCCCGCCGACCGCGACGGCGCGATCCTGAATCTTGTGCAGGCCGAGAATGGCCACCTGCGGCGGGTTCAGGATCGGCGTGCTGAGCAGCGATCCGAACACGCCGCCGTTGGTGATCGTGAAGGTGCCGCCGGCCAGATCCTCGAGCGTGAGCGTGCTGTCGGCGGCCTTCTTCGCATACTCGCGGATGGCCGTCTCGACCGCGGCAAAGGCCATCGTCTCGGTGTTGCGCAGCACCGGCACCACCAGCCCGCCTTCGGCGCCGACGGCCATGCCGATGTCGTAGTACGGCTTGTAGACGATCTCGTTGCCCTGAATCTCCGCGTTGAGCTGCGGGAACGCCTTGAGCGCCGCCACCGCGGCCTTGACGAAGAACGACGCGATCCCGAGGTTGATGCCGTAGCGCTTCTTGAACGATTCCTTCTGGCGCTCGCGCAGCGCCATTACCGCCGTCATGTCCACCTCGTTGAAGGTGGTGAGCATGGCCGCGTTGTGCTGGGCCTCGACGAGGCGGCGCGCGATCGTCTCGCGCCGCTTGGTCATGCGAACGCGGGTCTCGCCGCGGCTGCCGGCGGGAATACCCGCGGGCTTGGCCGCTGCCGGCGCCGGGCTGGCGTCCGGCGCGGGCGCCTTGGCTGCCACCGCCGCCGGTTTCGCGGCGGCCTTCTCGGCAGGCCCGGCCAGGGCCGCCTGGACATCCTGCTTCATCACGCGGCCGGCGCTGCCCGAGCCCTGCACCGTGCCCAGGTTCACGTCGTGATCCTTCGCCACCCGCCGCGCCGTGGGCGTGGCGCGCGCGTCGTCCGCTGGACTGCCATTCGCTGATCCGTTGGACGCCTCCGCCGCGGGTTTGGCTGCGGCCTTGGGCTCCGGCGCGGCGGCGGGCGCGGCTGCGGCCGCGCTCTCGTCCACGACGGCCAGCAGCTCGCCGATCTTGACGTCGTCGCCTTCCTGGCGCGCGATGCTGGCGATGACGCCGCCCTTTTCCGCGCTCACCTCGAGGTCGATTTTCTCGGTCTCCAGCTCGACGACGGCCTCGCCGACTTCGACCCGGTCGCCGGGCTTCTTCAGCCAGCGCGCGATGCGCGCCTCGACCACCGATTCGCCGAGCTCCGGAACAACGATGTTGGACATGACTCTCCAGCTTCCCGCACGCCGGCGGGGTGGCGTTCACCGCCCGCCCGGAGGGGGCGGGCAATTAGACACTGTACTAGTGGGTCGCCGCCTCCATGCTCGTCGACCTGTGGCGTAGCCCGCTACTTCTTGGCGAGGCTCCGTACGGGCTTCGACCACACCACCGAGGGCGAGAGCGCGTCGGCCTCGAGATCGAACGCCAGCTCGACCAGCGCCTTCTGGTTGACCTGGTGCCAGGCCGACGACCCTTCCGACGGGCTCGAGTTGCGCGCACGGCCGATGTAACGCAGCGGGTAGCGATCGCCGAGCAGCTCGTCGAGCAGCGGCCGCATGAACTCCCACGCGCCCATGTTCGAGGGCTCTTCCTGCAGCCACACCACCTCTTTCAGCCCGGGGTAGTGCTCGAGCACTTCGCGCAGCGCGACGTTCGGGAACGGGTAGAGCTGTTCGACTCGGCAGATGGCCACCTGGGTGGCCGCGGCGCGTTTCTCGTGGCTGATGAGATCGACGTAGACCTTGCCGCTGCACAGCACCAGGCGCTTCACCGTCTTCGCCCGCGTCAGCGCCTCGGCGTCGTCGAGCACCGAGCGGAAGTGCCCTTCGGTGAGCTCCTGCGGCGTCGAGGCCACCGCGGCATGCCGCAGCAGGCTCTTCGGCGTGAGGATGATGAGCGGCAGCGGATCCCGATCGAGCAGCGCCGCCTGCCGGCGCAGCACGTGGAAGTACTGCGCCGCGGTGGTGCAGTTCACGAGCCGCAGGTTGATGTCGGCGGCCGCCTGCAGGAAGCGCTCGGGGCGCGCGCTCGAGTGCTCGGGGCCCTGGCCCTCGTAGCCGTGCGGCAGCAGGAACACCAGCGACGGCCTCAGACCCCACTTCGCCCGGCCCGAGGTGACGAACTGGTCGAGGATGATCTGCGCGCCGTTGATGAAGTCGCCGTACTGGGCTTCCCAGATCACCAGGTGCCGCGGCTCCTGCATGTTGTAGCCGAACTCGAAGCCGATCGTCGCGGCTTCGGTGAGCGGACTGTTGTGGATCTCGAACGAGGCGCGCGCCTGCGGCAGCTGCTGCAGCGGCACGTGCTCGACGCCCGTATTGGCGTCGTGCAGCACCGCGTGGCGGTGGCTGAAGGTGCCGCGCTGCACGTCTTCGCCGGTGAGGCGGATCGCCACGCCGTCGGCGACGATGCTCGCCATTGCCAGTTCTTCGGCGCCGGCCCAGTCCACGGTGCGTTCGGCGGGCTTGGCCAGCATCGCGCGCTTCCGGTCGCGGCCGCGCTCGAGCTTCTTGTGGACGGTGAAGCCTTCGGGCGTGGCCAGCAGCGATTCGTTGAGCTCGCGCAGCCGCTCGATCGGCACACCCGTCTGGGTCTTGGCGGCGATGCCCGGCGCCACCGGCGTCGGGATCGGCGGCACGAAGTCCTCCTCCGGCTTGAGCGACGCCAGCGTCTGCTCGAGCACGGTGTAGTGCTTCTTCACCAGCGTGTCGGCCGTTTCCGTTGGCAGCGTGCCGTGCTTCGCCAGCGAGTCGGCGAAGAGCTCGCGCACCGTGGGATGGGTGCTGATGCGCTTGTACATCACCGGCTGCGTGAACGCCGGCTCATCGCCCTCGTTGTGGCCGTGCCGACGGTAGCCGACGAGGTCGATCAGGAAGTCCTTGCGGAACTTGGCCCGGTATTCCCAGGCCAGCCGCGCCGCCTCAAGGCACGCCGCGGGGTCGTCGGCGTTGACGTGCACGATTGGAATCTTGAAGCCGCGCGCCAGGCCGCTGGCGTAGCTGGTGCTGTACGACTCACCGGGAGTGGCGGTGAACCCGAGCTGGTTGTTGGCGATGATATGGATGGTGCCGTCGGTCTGGTAGCCTTCGAGGCGCGACAGGTTGAGCGTTTCCGCCACGATGCCCTGGCCGGGGAAGGCCGAGTCGCCGTGGATCAGCACCGGCACCGTCATGGTGCCGTCGAAGATCGGCGCGCCGCCGCGATCGGCCAGCGTGCCGGCGGCCCGTGCCATGCCGACGACCACTGGATTGACCGCCTCGAGGTGGCTCGGGTTCGGCGCCATCGACACGAACATGCTGCCCGCCGGCATCTCAGTGGTGGCGCCCGCGTGGTACTTCACGTCGCCCATCCAGCCGACATCCAGCCGCAGCATCTGCACCGCGATCGGGTCCTTGAACTCCGCCAGGATCTCCCGGTACGGCTTGCGCAGGATGTGCGCGAGAACGTTGAGCCGGCCTCGATGCGCCATGCCGACGACCATGTGGCGGGTGCCGGTGCCGGCCGCGCCGACCATGATCTCGTCGAGCATCGGCAACAGCATGTCGAGGCCTTCGATCGAGAAGCGGGTCTTGCCGGTGAAGGTGCGCTGGAGGAAGCGCTCGAAGACTTCGATCTGCGTGAGACGATCGAGCAGCGATTCGGCGCTGCGCGGATCCATTGGCGGCAGGTAGCGTCCCGATTCGGCGGCGTGGCGCATCCAGGCCCGCTCTTCCGGGACGAACAGCTGCGCGATGTCGAAGCCGGTGCTCGAGCAGTAGGTGCGCCGCAGCTTCTCGACCGCGTCGTAGGCGTTGGCCGAGCGCTCGGCGGGGGGGCCGTCGATGAGCGACGCCGGCAGGCGCTTGAGGTCGTCGTCGGTGATGCCGTGCGCCTGCGGCCACAGCGTCGAGTCGCCGAGCGGCGGCTGACCGAGCGGGTCGAGCTGCGCGGCCAGGTGGCCGTAACGGCGGATCGATTCCGCCAGGTTGGCGGCGCCGACGATCACGTGCACGTCGGCAGGTGAAGCGCCCCTGGCTGGCGAGCCGACGGCGTCCACCGGAACCCACGCCGAGAAAATCTCGCGCGTCGCGGGGTCTACCGACTGGGGATCCCGCCGGTATTTTTCGTAAAGCTCGAGAACGTATCCGGCGTTCACTCCCGAGTACCGGTCCAATGTCATTCCGCGATTTCCTGTAACTTCCTATGCTAACGCACCAGCGAGGCCTGATTCTGGAGCCTCGCTGGTGCTTCGCACAGTGCTGTCTTTGCCCCGCTTCGCGGGGCGGGCCGTGTTGACCGGGAAAATCTGAGGCATTTTGTAATCGTCCGGCCGGTCAGCCCGGCGAGAAACCCTGATGATCCAGCTTATCGGCATTGACGTCGATGGCACGCTGCTCGACTCCGCGGGCCGGTTTCCCCCCGCCAATCGCGCCGCAATCCAGGCTGCCGTGGAGGCCGGCGTGCACGTGGCGCTCGTGACCGGGCGCAGCTACCCGTTTGCCAGACCGGTGGCCGACGGCCTGCCCGACACGGTCACCCTCATCGTCAGCAACGGCGCCGTCGAACGGGGGATGGACGGTGCCACGCGGGCGCGCCGGCTCCTCGACAAAAATGTGGCCCGCACGGTCCTGGGCGCGAACGCCGGACACCGCGCCTCGACCGCGCTGGTGTTCGACCGCGACGTCCACGGCCAGATCGTGTTCGAGACGATGGACTGGACCCACCCCGGACGCAAGGGCTACTGGGCGCGCAACAAGGCGCTCATCGCCCGCTCCGTGCCGCTCGAAGACGCGCTGGTCGAGGACCCGATCCAGGTGATGTTCAACGGCGGCTTCGAGTCGATGCGCGTGCTCGCGGACGAGATCCGCGGGCAGGCGCACCTCGTGAGCGTGTCGCTCACCGAATACGTGCACCGCGATTTCTCGCTCGTGGACATCACCAATCCCACCGCCACCAAGGGGCACGCGCTCGCCAGCCGCGCCGCTGCGCTCGGCCTCGGGCCCGAGGCGGTGATGGCGATTGGCGACAACTTCAACGACCTCGAGATGCTCGAGTTCGCCGGCCTGCCGGTGGTGATGGGGAATGCGGTCGAGCCGTTGAAAGCGCGCGGGTTTCATCAGACCGGAGACCAGGACGAAGCGGGCGTGGCGCAGGCGATTCACCAGTTGGTGTTGAAGGGGCGTAGGTAGGGGCCGCCTTCAGGCGGCCCGGCCGAGGGCCGGCTGAAGCCGGCCCCCACGTCTAGGTTTTCGAGTACGTCGCGGTGACGATCGTCTTGATGCCGCCGCGCACGGTGAAGTCGCCGACCACCGTCATCCGGCGCGGGCTGCACGCCTTCACGAGATCGTCGAGGATCTGATTGGTCGCCGCCTCGTAGAAGATGCCCTGGTTACGGAAGCCCACCATGTAGTACTTCAGCGACTTCAACTCGATGCAGCGATCCGCCGGCACGTAGGTGATACGGATCTCTCCGAAGTCGGGCAGCCCGCTCATCGGGCACACCGACGTGAACTCGGGGCAGTTGATGGTGATCTCGAACTCGCGCTCAGGACGCGGACTGGGGAAGGTCTCGAGCGTGGCCGTGCTTGACATGCGCAGGAAATTCTAGCATTTTGGCGCGAATTTCACGTTTTCCCCCTCCCGATTCGTTGACACGTGATCGGGTGCACGATAGTATCGGGTCCGATTTTGTTGGGTTTTCCGCGGCAGTGCGACCCGCGCTTCACTGCAACGGCACATCGGTAGCGCGCATCACTGACGGCCGGGTTTGAAGATCCGGCCCCACGGATTGGGGGGACGCAATGGCAGAGGCCCGACGCATGGGCAAGTCCGAGCTCTTCTCGCACTTTGCCGATCGCTTCGAAATGAAGCGCACGCAGGCACGCGAGTACTTCGACGAGCTGACTCAGCTCGCGGAGAAGGAGCTGAAACGGTCCGGCGAATTCGTGCTGCCGGGCATGGTGAAGCTCGTGGTCCAGAAGCGCAAGGCGCGCATGGGCCGCAACCCGGCGACCGGCGAGGCCATCAAGATCCCGGCCAAGACCGTCGTCAAGGCGCGTATCGCCAAGCAGTTGAAGGACACCGTTCTTCCCAAGAAGTAGCCCGCGGTCGTCTCGGGTTCCAAACGCGTGCGGCCGCGATCAGCCGCGACGGTAGCCCCCTTTTGACCCGGCGCCGCTCTTCGCGCCGGGTTTCTTTTGTACCGGCGGCCGCGGGTCGGGCGGCACCGCGCCGCCGCGGATGAAGCGCTTGATCTCCTGCACCTCGAGCCGCGTCATCTTGAACTTGAGCGTGCTGAGCGGCATCCCGAGCGCCTTTGCAGTGGCGGTGGTGTTCCAGCCGTTGGTCTCGAGCGCGCGGATCAGGTAGTTGCGGGCGAAGGTGTCCACCGCCTGATCGAACGTGTTGCCGAGGGTGGGTGCCGGCGAGGCGCCCGGGTTCACGAGGAAGTCGTAAGGCAGATCCTCGTCGGTGATCCAGTCCTTCTCGGTCACCGCCACCAGCCGCGCAATCAGGTTCTCGAGCTCACGGATGTTCCCCGGCCACCAGTGCGCCGAGAGGATTTTCAGCGTCGAGTCGGCGATGCCCTGCACGTTGCGGCGGTAGCTCACGTTGTAGCGCTGCAGGAAGAAGTTGGCCAGCTCCGGCAGGTCTTCGATGCGGTCGCGCAGCGCCGGCATCCGGATCGGGATGATGTTGATGCGAAAGTAGAGATCCTCGCGAAACCGGTCTTCGCGCACCGCCTTGTCGAGATCGACGTTGGTGGCGGCGATCAGGCGGAAGTTGGTCTTGATCGGATGACTGCCGCCGACGCGTTCGATCTCGCTTTCTTGAATCGCGCGCAGCAGGCTCGCCTGCAGATCCATCCGCAGATCGCCGACCTCGTCGAGGAACAGCGTGCCCCCCGACGCCAGCTCGAACTTGCCGATCTGCTGCTTGATCGCGCCGGTGAACGCGCCCTTTTCGTGACCGAACAGCGTGCTCTCGACCAGGTTCTCGGGAATGGCGGCGAGATTCACCGCGACGAAGGGCGCCCCCGGGTCGCCCGCCTGTCGATGGATGAGACGCGCCAGCAGCTCCTTGCCGGTGCCGCTCTCGCCGAGGACGAGCACGGTTGCAGGCCGCTTGGCGATGCGCTGCACCAGGTCGACGATCTCGCGGGTGACGCGGCTGTTGCCGACCACGAACTCGCGGTCGCCCTGCTCGGCGAGCTCGGCGCTGAGGCGCAGGAAGCTGCGGTTCTGGTCCTGGCGCTCGCAGGCGCTGGCGACCAGGGTGCGGACAGCCTCGTCGCCCACGTTCTTCGCCATGTAGTGGAAGGCGCCGTGGCGCATCGCCTCGATGGCGACCGCCAGCTCCTCGACCGGCGAGGTGACGACGACGGCGATGTGCGGGTAGTTCTCCTTGACGATCTTGAGGACGTCGATCGCGCTGATGCCGGGCAGCGTGACGTCGAGCAGCATCACGTCTACGCTTTCGCCCTCGACCATGTGGATGGCGCTCTCGCCGGTGGCGGTCCGCAGCACGCGGTAGTCGCGGCGCAGTGCCCCGCTCAGCCCTTCGCGGCTCGCCTCGTCGCTGTCCACGACGAGCACCGTCTTACGGAGCTCGGCCATGCGGGCGAGTATAAGGCGAGGCTTCGCCTCGCCTTATAGTTTCTCTTGCCCCGCGCTCCGCGCGGGCGGCTTCGCGGCGATCCTTGACACTGCCGATTTGCATTAACTAAGGTCCAAAGGCGAGGAGACTGCTTGGCGAACGCATACGATGTCGTTGTGATTGGCGCCGGAACCGGCGGCTACGTGGCCGCGATCCGTGCGTCGCAGCTCGGGAAGAAAGTGGCCGTCGTCGAGAAGCAGAAGTCGCTCGGCGGCACGTGCCTGATCTGGGGCTGCATTCCCACCAAGGCCCTGCTCGAGCATGCGCATGCGCTGAAGGTGATGCAGAACGCGAGGGAGTGGGGCGTTACGTTTCCGGGCCTGGGCGCCGACGCCTCTGCGAAGGCGGCCATCGACATGGGCCAGGTGCAGACGCGCAAGGACAAGATTGTCGTCGGCCTCACCAAGGGCATCGAGTACCTGTTCAAGAAGAACAAGATCGACTGGATCAAGGGCACCGCGCGACTCGCCGGCAAGGGCAAGGTGGTGGTGTCGGACGGCGACGCCCAGGAGCTTCAGGCGGCTGAGATCATCGTCGCTACCGGGTCCTACGCCCGCAGCGTGCCCGGCATCGAGATCGACCGGGCCCGCATCATCACCAGCGACGAGGCCATCCATCTCAAGGCGGTGCCGAAGTCGATCGTGATCATGGGCAGCGGCGCCGTGGGCGTGGAGTTCGCATCGATCTACCGCCGCTTCGGCAGCGAGGTGACGATCATCGAGCTGCTGCCACGGCTGGTGCCAGTGGAGGACGAGGCCGTCTCGGCCGAGCTCGAGAAGTCGTTCAAGAAGCAGGGCATCACGGTGATGACCGGTACCAAGGTGACGAAGGCCGTCGCCGGCGCCAAGGGCGTGGACATCGAGGCGCAGACGCCGGAGGGCGAGGCCAGGAAGCTGTCGGCCGAGCTGCTGCTGGTCGCGACCGGTCGGGGTCCGGTGACCGCCGGCCTGGGCGCCGAAGAAGCTGGCCTGGTGATGGAGCGCGGTTACATCAAGGTCGACGAGCTCTATCGCACGTCGGTGCCCAATATCTCAGCCATCGGCGACGTCGTGACGCTCGGCGATGGCAGCGTCCATCCCCAGCTCGCGCACGTGTCGTCGGCCGAGGGCATCCTGGTTGCCGAGCGCATCGCCGGGCTCGAGGTGAAGCCGCTGAACTTCGATCACGTGCCCGGTTGCACCTACTGCGACCCCGAGATCGGCAGCGTGGGCCTCACCGAAGCCGAGGCGAAGAAGCGCGGCTACGACGTGCGCGTCGGCTCGTTCCCCTTCGGCGTCCTTGGCCGCGCGAAGATGGCGGCAGAGCCCGAGGGCTTCGTCAAGATCGTCGCCGATCGCAAGTACGACGAGGTGCTCGGCGTGCACATGATCGGCCCGCGCTCCACCGAGCTGGTGGCCGAAGCCGTGCTGGCCCTGCGGCTCGAGTGCACCGTCGAAGAACTGATCAAGACGATCCATGCGCATCCGACGTTCGCCGAGGCAGTAGGAGAGGCGGCGCATGCCACACATGGCGCCGCCATACATTCGTAGGAGGACGGCTCAAGGCTCAGGGCTCAACGCATGGAGCGGCTTACGCACAAAGAGTACGCTTGCCGAGAGCTTGGTCCTGGCCGGGGCGAGCCGGGTTTTGACAAACGTACTGTCCAAGTGTTCTTGGTGAGCAACCACGCCGTAAGCCTTGAGCCCTGAGCCCTCTGATCATGCCCACACCCATCGTGATGCCCCAGATGGGGGAGTCGATCGCGGAAGGCACGATTGTCCGCTGGATCAAGAAGGTCGGCGACACGGTCGATCGCGACGAGCCGCTGTTCGAGATCTCCACCGACAAGGTTGACGCCGAGATCCCGTCGCCGGCGGCGGGCGTGCTGCTGCAGATCCGCGTCAACGAGGGCGAGACGGTACCGGTGGACAGCGTCGTCGGTCTCATCGGTGCTGCCGGAGAGGTCGTGGCGGCTGGTGAGGCCACCGGCACCGGCGCTGCCGATCCAGCCGGCGCGGCTGCCACCGCCCCGGCACCTGTCGCCGCGGTCAGTCGGGCGGGCGCGCCGTCGCCCGCATTGCCGTCGCCGTATCCGCGAGCCAATGGCGCGGCGGCCTTCCGCCGCGGCGGATCGACGCTCGACGACCTCCGGCGCCGCAAGTCGTCGCCCGTCGTCCGGCGCATCGCCCACGACCACAACGTCGACATCGAGGCGCTGACCGGATCGGGCATTGGCGGCCGGGTCACCAAGCGCGACATCATCGGCTACATCG
>Ga0173480_10000411_pt1 | contig 14135 bp, 14 predicted proteins | sample NitcycUS209509C1_FD_122622 | JGI IMG/M metagenome (GOLD analysis project Ga0173480, IMG submission 122622) | Soil microbial communities from Arlington Agricultural Research Station in Wisconsin, USA - Nitrogen cycling UWRJ-S209-509C-1 (version... | ecosystem: Environmental > Terrestrial > Soil... | reverse complement strand
GTCGTTCCACGATCTCGTCGAAAAAGCCGAGCAGGCACTCGACAAGGTCGGGCTTTTGGCGAAGGCGAACGAGCTTGCCTCAAACCTTTCGCACGGCGAGCAGCGCAATCTCGAGATCGGCATTGCGCTCGCCACCGAGCCGACGCTGCTCTGCCTTGACGAACCCACCGCCGGCATGAGCGCGGCCGAAACGCACGAAACGATGGCGTTGGTCCGGCGGATCGCGAAAGACTTCACGATCCTGATTGTCGAGCACGACATGCCTTTGGTGATGGAGCTCGCGAGCCGCATCACCGTGCTCAACTATGGCGCCGTGCTGGCCGAGGGGCCGCCGGCCGAGATTCAGAAAAATCCACGGGTACAAGAGGCCTATCTCAAGACATGAGCGCGACCGCACCATCGTCCGAACCGCTCGTGCAGGTCGAGGGGCTGCACACCTACTACGGCAAGAGCCACATCCTGCATGGCGTGACGCTGGAGGTCGGCCGCGGCGAGGTCGTTGGTCTCATCGGCCGGAACGGCGTCGGCAAGTCAACGACGTTGAAGACGATTATGGGCCTGGTGAACGCGCGGCAGGGCGAGATAAGACTCGAGGGCAGCTCAATCACGCACGAGGCGCCGCACCGGCTGGCACGACGCGGCATCGGCTACGTTCCGGAAGACCGCCGCATCTTCCGCCTGCTCACGGTGATGGAGAACCTGCGTACCGGCTTCGATCGCGCGGGCGTCACCGAGGAGCGCAAGAAGATGCTGCTCGACAAGGTGTTTGCCTATTTCCCGGTACTCGCGGAACGGCGCGACCAGGCGGGCGGGACGCTCTCCGGCGGAGAGCAGCAGATGCTCGCCATTGCACGCGCGATGATGCTCGAGCCCAAGATCATTCTTCTCGATGAGCCGACCGAAGGCCTCATGCCGAGGATGGTCTCGCAGATCCATCAGATCATCGACGCGCTCCACAAGGAGGGCGTTGCAATATTGCTGGTCGAGCAGAACGTTCCGCTGACGCTTGAGGCAAGCCAGCGCATCTACATCATGGAAAAGGGCATGGTTCGCCATCACTGCGCGACGTCCGAGATCACCATCAATGATCCGCTGATCAAGCAATATCTTGGGGTGTGAGCGATGAATACGATCATCGGTTTTATCCAGAACATCCCGCTCGATCTGCTGCTGATCCAGACGGTGAACGGCATCGTCACCGGCATGATCCTGGCACTGGTGGCCTCCGGCCTCACGCTGATATTCGGCATCATGGATGTCGTGAATTTCGCGCATGGCGAGCTGTTCATGCTCGGCGCCTATGTCGGCGTCGTCGTCTTTGCCCTGACCGGCAATTTCTGGATTGCGCTCATCCTTGCAACGATGATCGTGGCGATACTTGGCGCGTCGATGCAGATCCTGACATTGCGCCCGCTGATCGGACGCGACCCGCTCACAACCATCCTCGCCACCTTCGGCATCTCACTCATTCTGCAGAACTACGTGCTCTGGCAGTTCGGCCCGGTTGCGCGCAAGATTTCCGAGCCCATCACCACCCACTTCAATCTGTTCTACCTCGAATACCCCTGGTACCGGCTCGTGATCGCCGGACTCTCGGCAGCGCTCATTGGCCTGTTCTGGGTGTTCCTGAAGCAGAGCAAGTTCGGGGTGTGGATCCGTGCCACCACGCAAGACCGCGTCATGGCGCAGGCCATGGGCATTCCGGTGCCGTGGGTCTACACCGGCGTATTCGCGATCGGTGCCGCGCTCGCAGCCGCAAGCGGCGTGCTGTTTGCGCCGATGGCCGGCGTCACCCACACAATGGGCCTCGACTGGGTGCTCAAGGCCTTCATCGTCGTCGTGGTCGGCGGCATGGGCAGCCTCGGGGGCTCGATCGCGGCCGCCATCTTCATCAGCCTGCTTGAGGCCTATGCCGCGATCTGGGTCAGCCCCGCGCAGGCGGTCATCGTGTCGTTCATCGTTCTCATCCTCACGCTGTTGTTCAGGCCCACGGGCCTGTTTGTGCCGACACCGAAATGACAACCGCACCGCTCGATAAACCGATGGCGCCCGCGAAGCGCAGGCTGAGCCACAACGCTATTTTCTGGATCGGCTTTTGCGTTGTGATGGCGTTGTTGATCGTCGCCCCGATGGTGCTGCCGGTGTTCTGGCGCCGCTTCCTGACCGAGGTGCTGATCTGGGGCCTGCTGGCGATGTCGTCCGATCTTCTCATCGGCTACACCGGCATGGTCTCGTTCGGCCATTCCGCGTTTTTCGGGCTTGGTATGTACGGGGCGGCCGCCGCTTTGCTGCTGGTGAGTCCGCCTAATCTTTGGCTGGCAATCGGGTTGGGCCTCGCGGGCGCCGCCGGCGCGGCGCTGTTCGTTGCCTATTTCTCGACGCGGCTGCGCGACATCTATTTCGCGATCACGACCCTGATCTTTAGTCAGATTTTCTATGTCATCATCTTTACCTGGACGGCGGTCACCGGCGGCGAGAACGGCCTGATCTTCACCAGACCGCATCTCACAATCCCATTTATCTATGACGGGCGCTTCACCAACGAGACCATGCACTGGTTCGTGCTCGCGGTGGTGACCGCGTCCTATCTCATCCTGCGCCGGGTAACGCGCTCGCCTTTCGGGATGGTGCTGCAGTCGATCCGCGAGAACGAGGCGCGCACGCGTGCCATCGGCTATCCGGTTGAGCGCTACAAGATCGTCGCGGTGATGTTGTCCGGCCTGTTCGCCGGACTTGCCGGCGTGCTCTACGCGATCCAGAACGAGTTCGCCGCGCCCGACTTCGTCTACTTTATTACATCCGGCGATACGGTGATCTTCAACGTCATGGGCGGCATCGGCACGCTGGTCGGCCCGATCGTCGGCGCCGGTTTCTTCCAGCTGATCCGCGAGTTGCTGTCGCGATTGTTCGGCGATCAGTTCCCTTATCTGATTCCGCTCGGCGTCATCTTTATCGTGATGATCATCTTCCTGCCGCAGGGCCTGCTGGGCTTCGCCCGGCGCTGGCTCAATCGCTAGCGCTGATCGCTGCGCCTGTGTAGCAATAGATCCGCTACCTGCTGGCGCGCGTCCGCGCATATGCAAAGGTACCATTATGTCGCAGCCGTTTGCCGAGCCCTGCGGCCGTGGTTTCGTTGAGGCGGAGCCTTGCCCGCGTGCGCTCGGGCGTGAAATCGCCACGACACACAAGCGGATGCTGCTGGCGGCCTGCGTGCTGGCCTCGGCCATGGCCTTCATCGACGGGTCCGCACTCACCGTGGCGTTGCCCATGCTGCGCGCGTTTTTCGATGCCGATCTGGCGACGGTGCAATGGGTGCTTAACGGCTACGTGCTCGCGCTGGCCGCGTTGACCATGATCGGCGGCGCGCTTGCCGACGTCTACGGCAAGGCGCGCATGCTGAAGATCGGCTGCCTTGGATTCGGTGCAGCATCGGCAGCGTGTATTGTGTCGCCGTCGATTGAGTGGCTTATAGCCGCGCGGGTGGTGCAAGGCATCTCGGCGGCGCTCGTGACTCCTGCAAGTCTCGCTCTGATCGGGGCGACCTATCCCAAAGAGGAGCGCAACAGCGCGATCGGCATTTGGGCGGCAGCCTCCGCGCTTACCACGGCAGGTGGACCGGTGCTGGGCGGCTGGCTCACCGAGACCTTCGGCTGGCAATACGTGTTCGCGATCAATCCGCCGCTGGCGCTGATCGTGGTCGCCTTGCTGACAATTTATGCGCCGGCCGAGCAGCGTGAGCAGCGTCGCTTCGATTTTGTCGGTGCCGCAATTCTTGCCGGCGCGCTGGTGTCACTGGCCTGGGCGCTCAGCCAGATCGGACCGCAGCGGCCGGGCATGGCAAACCCTGTCCTGGCTGCGGGGGCAGGGGTGTCAGGCCTTGGCATGCTTGCCGCATATGCCGTGTGGGAGCGTTTCAGCAGCCACCCTATGACGCCGCCCTGGTTGCTCGGCAACCGGCCCTTTGTCGTGCTCAACGTCGCGACCCTGCTGGTCTACACCGGCTTGGCGGTCATGTTCTTCCTGCTGTCCTTCGATCTCATCGACCGCCGCCATCTGACGCCCACCGGCGCCGGCCTGGTTTTTCTGCCATTCACGCTCGGTGTCGGACTGTTATCGCAGCCGCTTGGAGCACTGGCCGACAGGATCGGTGTCCGCTCCATGCTGAGCGTGGGACCGCTCGGCGCCGCACTCGCCTTTATGCTGCTGGCGCTGGGCAAAGACGCATCGCTCCTGCTCGGGGTGCTTCTTCCGGTGACGCTGCTCGGCATATCCTTTGCGGTATTGGTGACACCATTGACGACCTCGGTGTTGGCGAGCGTCACAAACAGCGAGGAAGGACTCGCCTCCGGCGTAAACAACGCCGTTAGCCGCATCGCCCAACTCGCCGGCATTGCGTTCGCTGCCGGGCTGGCATCTTTCGCTGCTGGCTATATTGCGAGTCTGATCGTCGCCGCAGTCCTGGCCGCGGCCGCGGGTGTCCTTATCGCAGTTATGCTGCCCCGGCCCACCAGGAAGCACCTGCAAGTGTCTTGAGCCGCTGCTGAAATTTGGCGGCGTGTTCTATTTTTTTCGCTGCGCTTTCCACATTCCGTAAGGCGCAAAAATATAGCCAAGCACAGCCCACCCGATCATCCACGATATGCCGATCGAATTGGGCAATTCCACCAATGTCTTCGCGGCAAGGGGCGCAAACATTCCAGCGAGCCATAAAAGTGCGAGCATGAGGGCTTTGGTCCAACCAAGATGGGTGGAGACGTAGGCCCAATAGGCTCGCAAATACTCGCCGACATCGCGCATTGCGGCGATCTTAGCCTTTCCTCGACACTCCGGTCATCCACTGTCGGGTCAATAAATCCGCGCTCTCGAGCCCACGAAAACGGCATCGTCGAATGCCGACCTTTACCTGGCGTTTATTGGACCAAGATCCAACTCGATACGATGACAATCCGGAAAATCACGCGTCGGAACGCGGGAATGCAAAAGCCTGTCCGCTTTACCTCCGAAAGCGGACATTCGCAGGCATGATCGACATGTCCGCTAAGTGTCAATAGCGGACATCAGGTCTCCAGCATCGTCCCGGTTAGCCTTACTCCGATGCCTTTTACTTCTTCGGCTTCTCGGAACTGATACTGCCGGCGTTGGGATTGTAGGGCCCGGTCGACTGCGGCGGCGCCTCTTTCTTTTTCTTCTTCTTCGATTTCTTGAAGCCGACACTGCCGGCGCTGGGATCGTAGGGCCGCTGGGCCAACTGCTGCTGCGCCGTGTTCGATTTCACCAGCGGCACGTCCGCGACTGTCGCCGAGCCAACCGCATGTGCCGGCAGCGACAAAGCAACGAGACCGGCCGCTCCAAGGAGCGCGTTGCGAATGAACATTTTCATGATTGGACCTCAGAGGTTGGTGGTGATGACCGTTTCTGAACGACTGTGGCCGCTATTAATATGGCATTTTGCGCCATACACGCTGACGCAACAAGACATACACGCTGACGCAAAAAGACAGGTGTCCGCTTTGGGTCAAAAGCCGACATGTGCAGCGCAAAAGGGCCGCTAAGTGCCAATAGCGGACATTCCGCCCGCCATTTGCGATGTCCGCTTCGCTCTCAATAGCGGATTTGGCGCAAGCCTCGGTGACCGTTCAATTTTCATGAAGAAAGTTCGCCGTTGTGTGAGCGACCTCACATACGAGATCGCAGCGGCCAATAGATTATCGGCAATACGAATCGCCATGTGCCCGATTAAAGGGAGTGTCAAATGTCACACGAATTCGATTCCGGCCGCCTTGAGCAAGTTATCATGCTCGGCGGGTTGGCGTTGTTTCTCATACTTGCCACCGTCATACCCGCCTGACCAACGAGGGCGTTCGCAGTAATCAGCTATTCGATCACCTCGTCGTGAGGCCAAGCGCTTTTTTGCGGTCGTGACGTTAAGGGACGCTGCATAATTATTTAGCAAAAGCAGCACGTTGCCGCCCACCAATACCAACTGGCCGTCTAAAGCGAAATCACGACTTCCTCAAGGAGAAAACAAGCAGGCCTCAAAGTCTTTACTGCGCGCAAGGCGCATCCATACGGCACGAAACGAATGGAGCACGCCATGCAGATTTACAAATACCGCTTTCTCAAACGAATCATCGCGTTCGTGAAAAACAGGCATGAGGAACGCTCAATTATTGCGCGCTTCGACGGTCGCCGCTGGTGCGATTCCGCCGAGCGTGCGTTGAGCAATGAATTGATGCGCAGGCACGGTTTTGAACTGTGAACGCAGAAGTCCAATTCGTGCGCCAAGACATCGCGACAACAATAGCGCGATGCGACAAAAGCCTGTGTCACGCCTAAACTCTTAGGATCGGAGAAACGTAATCACTAGTTTGTGAAACGAATACCAAACGCACATCTTGTGATCGCCATCACAAGCGGAACGCCGGCGAAGTCCTAAATCTCGGTCAGTCCTCAACTCTCACATCGGAAGCACGACTATGAACAAGCACCTACCTTTTGTTTGGCGAGTGAACTATCTCCACGAAGCGCCCTGGCCTAAAACAGTGCCAGAGATCGCGCACGAAAAGGCCCGCCAAATTTTGCAGAAGAACCTTTCTCGCGCGGGCCGCTGGCAGCGTCCTTGACAATTCGCGCATCCAAAACTCCAAAACCAACAAACAATGTCCGCTCTACCCTCAAAAGCGGACATTTGCGGTGCAACCAGGGATGTCCGCTTTGTACCAATAGCGGACATCGCCACTACTCGATTACATCGTCAGCGCGCGCGAGAAGCGAAGGTGGCACCCTCAGGCCGAGCGCTTTTGCTGTTTTGAGATTGACCACTAGTTCGAAACGGGTTGGCTGCTCAACGGGAAGGTCGGCGGGCCTTTCGCCCTTCAATATGCGGTCCACGTACACAGCCGTCTGGCGAATCTGACCGGGCAAATTCGCCCCATACGACAGCAACCCACCGGCTTCAACGTTTTCGCGGCGCTGAAAGATTGTCGGCAGCCGCGCGGCTCCCGCGAGGTCAGAAATCACCGCGGCGTGGCCGACGATTGTCGGGTCGGCAACCAAGACTACACCATTGACGCCTTCCGCGTTGAATCGTCCAAAGGCACGCCGAAACTCCTCAGGATTGTTGGCCTCTTCTCTTGTAACGCGCATGCCTAACGCGCGAGCAGCATCCTCCATGCCAGTTGCCTGAAGCATTGCGCCCGGATTAGCCGGATTGCACACAAGCCCAATGCGTTTCGCGTTTGGAACGACCTCGTTCAACAATTCCACAAGCTTAGCACCAAGATCACTCGCAAGATTGCTGACTCCGGTGATGTTGCCGCCCGGCCGAGCCAGACTGTTGATAAAGCCTACCTCTATCGGATTAGAAACGCCCACCATGACTATGGGGATTGTTGACGTTGCCTTTTTCGCAGCCACAACAGCGGGCGTGGTCCAGGCGATGATCACATCGACATTGCTGCGGACGAGGTCAGCCGCAGCGCCTGCATCCTTGGCAAATGACTCTTTCGGCCAACGGACGTCGATCGAAAAATTTTGTCCTTCTATATAGCCGCGCTCGCGCAAGCCCTCGCGAAGGGCATTCAACATATCTGGGGTTGGTGCAACGGCAGCAAGAAATCCAACGCGAACGCTTCTGGCCTGCGCCAGAACTTTGGCGCTTAGGGCAATTGCTGCGACGCCAATAGTTGCTAAAAAATCGCGACGTTTTATCGGCCCGGCCCCCCATTGAACTGGATGGTAGCGGTCAGAACCGGGATCTGGAAATAGGTGGGTTAGCGGGCGCATGTCCGCTTTGGGTCAAAAGCGGACATGTGCAGCGCACAAGCCGATGTCCGCTAAGTGCCAAAAGCGGACATTAAGAGCCTAAGCCGGAATATCCGCTAAGTGCCAATAGCGGACATCGTGCAGCGTCCGTGACCGTTAGCCATCAGAAATGGCGCACACTTCAAATAGAGCGAACCGGAGGGTCAACTTTCCTCAGGCTTCTGCCCCCAAACTTGAGCCACGGTATATGTCGTGAACACTGTATCGGGTTGTCGCAAGTGTTCGCGACACTCGGCCAGCACTACCGGGAGCTCACGCTCGGACAATAATCCGAGCTTGAGCACGGTTGCGCGTACGGACTCAACAGTCGACGGTAAATAGTCGACCATTGGATCTATTGACCGCACACCAACAATGAATGGTCGAAATTGGACATCGACCAGTCCCGCTTGCCGAACGATGAAATAGAGGCGTCTAGCCAATTCCACGTCGGCTCCGACGCCACTGAATGCGCCAAACAACGCGGCCTTCAACTTGTCCCAACTGGGATGAGACGGATAGCAGTTAAGAGTCGCGATATCGGCTTCCTGCAAAGCGATCGTGCCTCCCGGTCGCGCGAGACGCTTGGCTTCTTGCAATAGCCGCTCCGGCGCTCCGGATGTGCTGGCTACAAAGCGCATATGTACGAGATCGAACGTCCCTGCAGGCAAGTTCGAGCCGTAGGCATCGGCCAGCACAAACTCCACGTTGGAAGGAGCCGTGGCGCGGGCGTGTTCCAGAAAACCGGTATTCATATCGAGACCGACCACGCGTCCGGTCGAGCCAACCCGCTTGCTCAGCAACCCGACGATCCCGCCTGGTCCGCAGCCAATGTCGAGACAAGACCAGCCCTCGCGCACACCGATCAGTTCGAGCATACGTTCGGTATCCGGCACCATGGCGGCGCTCTGGATATGCAGGCGCTCAATTTCCCCACCACGAGACTCGATCGGGTAGCTGCCGGAGAAGACCTCCGTCATTTCGATCTCTCCATTTCCTGACTGGCTAACGGCTCAGCATTGCCTGCTTTGTGCCATATCATTAGCGGACAAGCAGTACTCGGCCAAACGCTGGCTTTGTCCGCCTTACCCGGAAAGCGGACATTGCTTTTTGAGATTTTAACCCCCAGCCATTGCCTCATTGCTCCACATTGTTCTCAATGAGTTCCGGACGAAGAGCGCGCCGAAAGGACAGGTGATGGCAAAAGGATATTGGATCGTGTCGGTCGATATCAGGAATCCGAAAGTCACAAAATGTACGTGGCTGAAACCCGTAGTGCCTTCCGCAAATACGGAGCTCGGTTTGTCGTTCGCGGCGGTAAGTCAGAGGTGGTTGAAGGCAAAGGACGATCACGAATTGTGGTGATCGAGTTTAAAGACTACGCAACCGCACTGGAATGTTACCGATCATCCGAGTACGCCAAAGCTGTTGAAATTCGTAAGGACAGTGCTGTAGCTGACATCATTATTGCTGAGGGCTATCACGGTACGCAGCCGACGGACGAGTGAACAACAGTGTTGGCCTATGGCAGACCCGGTCCGCTTTACCTCCGAAAGCGGACGTGTGCGATGCAAAACCAAAATTCTGCTTTGTGCCAAAAGCGGACATCGGTCACCTGCAATTGATCAACCAGTCGGCTCGACGAGAGCAGCCCAGCCGATCCTGTCCTGTGGAATCCCGGGTGAAGTGGGCAGGCGGATCGCATGTCCAACGTTTATTCCCTTGCCTCAAAAAAATATCGCAACTTGAGACTTCGCGACTGCTTGCCTAACATTTTGCCAACCAAGAAGAAGACGTGGGCTACCGTGCCGAACAACCTTCATGGGAAAAGCATATGCCGCACAAGCTTCTTACAGCGACCGCCATGGCGGTTCTTGTTTTCACCGGCGCCGCAGTCGCGCAATCCGCACAGCCGTCGTTTGCCACCCGAAAAATTGACGGCACGGACAACGTCTATCTATTCCGCTACCAGGGCCATCAATCCATGTTCATCGTCACGCCCAAGGGCGTGATCGCGACCGACCCAATCGGCCGCTATCGTCCGGAGGCGGTGACTGCCTATCTCGCTGAGATCAAGAAAGTCACCGACCAGCCGGTGAAATATCTGATTTACAGCCACGCTCACTTTGATCACATCGCAGGCGGTAAGCCTTTCAAGGATCAGGGCGCGATCGTCATAGCGCACAAAAATGCCAAGACCCATTTCGAGTGGGCGAAAAAGCGAGGCGCACTCCTCGATTCGATTGTAATGCCGGACCAGGTCGTGGATGACAAGAAGGTGATTTCGCTCGGCGGTACCACGCTCGAACTCATCTACGTCGGCCGCAACCATTCCGACAGTTCGCTCGTCATGCGGCTGCCGAAAGAGAAATTGATCTTCGTGGTCGATTTCATTCCGATCGAAACCGTGGCATTTCGCGACATGCCGGACAATGTCTCTCCTGTCGAATATGAGGAATCGATAAAGAAGGTGATCGCGCTTGAGTGGGACCGCATGATCCCTGGCCATCCGCACGCGGGCGGACGTTTGGGTACCAAGAAGGATGCGCAGGATCACCTCAACTACTTGCAAGAGCTTTCGGCGGAAGTGAAAAAAGTGGCGCCCGCGAAGTGCACCGACACCGCAATGAAAGAAATAAAATTACCAAAATACGAGAAGTGGGCAAATTACGACCAATATCTACCCGGTAACATCCAGCGTTATTGCTACTGGTGGACCCAGTCCTACTGAGATCGACATTCAGGTCGAAACAACTTCCTTGCATTATTGCCGGGGCCACAGCGAAAGCGGCGTGGCCCGGTAGTCCATATTACTGAGAATAACTTTTTTGTGGGCCGGTGAGATCACCAACAATGTCCGCTTTTGGTCATAAGCAGACATGTGCGGTGCGAAAGGGCATGTCCGCTTTACCCCCGAAAGCGGACATGTGCTGTGCAAAGCGAGATGTCCGCTAAGGGCCAATAGCGGACATCAGCCGGAAAACGAAATATCTACTTACGCTGACACACGCCCTTTTATCGCGTTCGCGCGTGATCCGTAAGTAATATGTCCAGCGGCATCGACACGAAGACGTGCGCGCACGCGCGTTTTGAACAGCTCAACATCGGTAGGCGACATCGCCGCAAGCGTCGGACGGAGACTTGGTGCGCCCAAACTAGTGATCTGCCAAAATTCTTCGAAGTTCGAGAAAGTCCGCTGTACGGTTATCTCTCGTGTTTCGACTGCTTCCAGGCCTGCTCCAGTCCACAGGTCACGCATTACTTCAATTCGAGACGCGTCAACACTCGGCGGGTCAACAGGTTTAAGTCCCATCTCGCGCAGCTCAATGCGGAGCGGTTCCAACGGGAAACCGCCGCCCAAAACGTCCCAAGCGTAGGCCGCGACCATGCCGCCCGGACGCACCACCCGCGTCATCTCTGCAACACCTCTAGCGGGATCGGGCACAAAAAAGATAACTAATGCCATTATTGCCACGTCGAATGTATCTGCCGGGAACGGAAGCGCCATCGCATCCCCGTGATCGAATTTTGCTAGCTGCGTGGCAGAGCGTTTGCGCGCAAAATCGAGTTGGGCCTCGGATGGATCAATGCCGCGGACCTCTTTCGGCGCGCACCGTTCAACAATGAGCTCAGTAAAAGCGCCGTTACCGCAACCGACATCGATCCATTTCAGACCCGAAAGCGGTGCCAGCCACTCAATAAAGACCGTCCCCACCCGCCGGCTCCAGTCCCCCATGTATCGCTCATACGAGAGGCCATCCTCAAAGCGGATTTGAGTTTCCGCCATCGTCGTCCCCTCCGTAGGGTCGCGGGTCTCTATAAACACATTAACATTATTTTTCGAGTACGTCCGCGAATGTCCGCTTTGGGTCAAAAGCAGACATGTGCAGCGCAAAAGGTCATGTCCGCTCTACCCCCGAAAGCAGACATGTGCGGTGCACTAGGCGATGTCCGCTGAGTGCCAAAAGCGGACATTGGCTCGGTTATTCGATGACCTCGTCGGCGCGTCCGATGAGTGTGTTCGGGATGTTGATGCCCAGCGCCTTGGCAGTCTTGAGGTTGATGGTCAGCTCGACCTTGGTTACCTGCTGAACCGGTAGGTTGGCGGGCTTCTCGCCCTTGAGGACGCGGCCAGTATAGATACCAGCTTGCCTGTGTGAGTCCCCGATATTGCCGCCGTAACTCAGCAATCCGCCGGCCACCACGAAATCGCGCACCGAATGGACCGCCGGCACCCTGTGCTTGAGCGTCAGAGCGGCAAACTGTTGTGCGCGGCTGTTGAAAAAAATGTCGGCCCCGACAATGAGCCCGCCAACGTCCAGCTGGGCCAGCTTCGCAAACGCGGATTCGATTTCGCGCTCGGTGCTGGCGTTCAGAAAATGAAGTTGCAGTCCAAGGGCGCGGGAGGGCCCCTCCGAGCCTTTCACTGCCATTTCGGCAGTTGTGGGATTGGCAGGATTGACGAGCACCGCAAATGCTTTGGCTTTTGGGAGCAGCTCGTGCATCAGCTCCACTCGTTTCGGAGCAACAGATACGTTCAACGACGTTATGCCGGTTACATTACCCTCCGGTCGGCTCAGGCTTTTCACAAGCCCTGCTGCAACCGGGTCCACGCCTGTCTCGAAAATAATCGGAATCGTATTGGTTGCTGCCTTGGCTGCAGTTGCTGAGGCATTGCTACCCGGTGTGGCAATCACGGCAACCTGGCGGCGGACAAGGTCGGTGGCCAGCGCCGGCAATCGTTCGTTTTGGCCGTTGGCCCAGCGATATTCGATTTTGACATTGCGGCCATCGTCAAAGCCCATCGCGCTAAGGCCTTGCTGGAACGCGGTGACGCGGATTCCAAACTTTTCCGGCGTTTCGCTGCCCAAATAGCCAACGACCGGCATCGCCGGTTGTTGCGCGCGCGCCGCAAGCGGCCAAGCTACTGCCGACCCGGCAATTACTTTGATAAATTCGCGTCGCCTCATGCTCGCCCCCGAGGCTAAGGACAGGGCATCGTAGCGGGTTAAACCTGCGGCGGGAAAGGCCTCGGAAACGGGTCGGTGAGCATCCGACTGATGTCCGCTTTGGGTCATAAGCAGACTGCAATGCGAAAGGGCATGTCCGTTTTCCTCGGTTTAGGAAAACCGTCTACACAAGTAGCGCGATTTTTGAAACAAGCAGAGAACCCTTATTTCTTGCTGGCTTTTAAGAGTTCTTCTGCTGCTGAAATACCGCGCTTCGCCTTAAGGGTTAAAGCTGTTGGTTGTGGCTTCCATTCGGAAACCAGTTTTTCCGCTCTCTCGAGTTCTGGCTTAGTCAGAATACCGGCCATCTCATTCACTTGTTTTCTGGGCGGGACTTTTGAGAGTTTGAAATACGCATACGCTAAAGCTAAATCTTTTGGCGCCCCTTTTCCTTGAAAATACAAACCGGACAAATTATAGAGCGCTTTAGGATATCCCTGATCGCCCGCCATCTTCGACCATTTGAATGCTTCTTCGAAATTTTCTTGCCTGCCATAAATAAGAGCAACGTCGTACTGGGCAAGCACGTAACCGGCTTTGGCAGCAACAAGTTTGTATTTTAATGCTTCAGTTGAGTCGGCGGCTACAATGCCCGCACCTTGCCCGTCATAATAACAACCAAGCTTATAAGCCCCTAGCGGGTCGTTAGATGCAGTTGATTTTTGAAACCACTCAAATGCCTGCCTGGGATCTTTTTGTGTGCCGATGCCATTATTATACATCATGCCAACATGGTATTGCGCCTCTGCATCTCCTTTATTGGCCAATGCGACCATCGCGTTGAAGTTGGCCGCGTCATTTGCATTGGCAGGCATTGAAAAAATTAAAAGGCACGAAAAAGCTAAGGCAATAAATTTCATGTTAGTCCCCAATTAGGTTCGAAAAATTGTAGCACGCCGAAGCGCTGCACCTGTTCGCTCTGCTGCGCACGAGCGGGAGGCGGCCACGCAGCTGCCGCGCCACCAAAAAGAATGACAAATTCGCGCCGTCTCATTGCCTCCCCCGCAGCTCAGCACCAGGTATCGTAATGGCTCAACCTAGCGTTCTGGAAGGGGCCATGTCCGCTTTGGGTCAAGGCAGACATGTGCAGCGCACACGCCAATGTCCGCTTTACCCCCGAAAGCGGACATGTGCGGTGCACTAGGCGATGGTCGCTAAGGGCCAATAGCAGACACGCTCAGTCACACAGCGTCTTGCTAATCACACCGTACCGTCATTCCACCGTCCACGACGATCTCGGTCCCGGTGATGAAGCGCGCTTCATCGGAGGCGAGGAACAGCGCCGCATTCGCGGTGTCGCGGCCATCGCCCATGAAGCCGAGC
>Ga0173480_10000410_pt1 | contig 14136 bp, 13 predicted proteins | sample NitcycUS209509C1_FD_122622 | JGI IMG/M metagenome (GOLD analysis project Ga0173480, IMG submission 122622) | Soil microbial communities from Arlington Agricultural Research Station in Wisconsin, USA - Nitrogen cycling UWRJ-S209-509C-1 (version... | ecosystem: Environmental > Terrestrial > Soil... | reverse complement strand
TTTCGTGGGGGCGGGTCTTCAGACCCGCCCGACCACGCCTTGAGCCCTGAGCCCTACTACCACTTCACGATGCACGGCTGCGGGTCCCACTTCGAGGCGTCGGCTTCCTTCTTGAAGTGGGTGCTGCGGATGAAGGTGCGGAATAGATACGTCGGGTCGGTGACGATCGTATCGATCAACAACCACTCTTCGCCGTTCGGCTCCTTCAGGACGTCGAAGTTTTCCACCATGGTCGCGTTGGCGCTGAACGGCGCCCCGTTGCTCTGCAGGTAGCCGGGCAGCAGCCGGCTGGTTTCCACGTTGAGAGACGCGCGCCCCTGCCAGCGGGCGATCGAGAGGCCCTGGCGAGACGGCGTCGGCGGCGTCTTCGGCGCTTCGAACCGGAGCAGCCGTGCCTGCTGGCCCGCGTCGCTCTCGATCTTCAACGTGGCGTCGTCGGCCCACGAGATGCGGAACCGCGACGGTACCCGCATCAGGTTCGGCGCGCCGTAGGCCTTGCACTTGTCGGCGGCGGCTTCGTCCTTGGCCACGTCCCACGAGTCCGCGATCTTCTTGCCCGCGGCGTTGAGCGGGATGTTCACGGTGTCGCCCTTCGGCGCCGTGATCATCCGGAAGCGCCAGTCCTCGTGGACCACCGACACCCAGTTGCCGGTGATGTCGAGGCGCTGCTTCTGCTTCGGAGTACCAGGCGGCTCGGGCGGCGGCGGACCGAACTGCGCCACGACGGGCACGACGGCGGCGAGCACGAAGACCAGGCAGGCCGGAAGGCCCGCAGCCACGGACAAGGCACGGGGCATGATCACGGCAGGGTCCGGTACACGGCGTCCACGAACTGGTCGGCGGTCCAGAACGCGCCGGGAGGGTTGTAGAGCGGATCGTAGTCTCGGGTCGGCTTCGCCGCCTTCACCTGTTCGAGCGTCATGCCTTTTTTCTTCATGTCCTGCACGCGGTCGCGGACGATCGTCGCCATCTCGCGGTAGTTGAGCACGTCGCCGAGATCGCTCAAGCGTCCATGGCCGGGGATGACCATGGTGCCGCCCTCCTGTCCATAGACCGGGATGATGAGGTCGATGACATGGTTCACGCCCGCGATGATCCCGTTGATGGTGCCGCCGCTGGCGACGTCGATGACGGGGTAGTTGGTGGTGTTGAAGATGTCGCCGGTGCTGATCACGTCGGAGCGGCGGAAGAAGACGATGCTGTCGCCGTCGGTGTGCGCGGCCGGCTCGTGGATGATGTGGACGCCTTCACCGTTGAAGAACAGCTTCTTGTCCTTGCCGGTGAAAGTGCTGGTGGGCCACGCGGCGGTCGGGATGGCGGGCGTCCGCTTGGCGTCGCTCATCCGCAGCAGCACGTTGTCGTGCGCCCAGATCTGCGCGCCGTCGGCGGCGTCGCGGATGTCGCCCGACACGTTGCCGCCCGCAATCGTCGCGCCCGCCTTCTTGATGTTCTCGTTGCCGCCCACGTGGTCGCCGTGCACGTGGGTGTCGATGATGTAGCGGATCGGCCCGGTCGAGATGCCGCGGATGGCGGCCAGCAGCTTCTGGGACATCTCCGCGTACTGCGTGTCTACCACCAGCACACCGTCGCTACCGGCCTGGACGGTGACGTTGCCGCCGGCGCCGGTGAGCATGTAGATGTTGCCCTGCGCCTTCAGCACGCGCACCTGCACGGCGTCGAAGTTCTGCTGCTGCGCCGCCACACGAGCGGAGACGAACAGACCCACCGCCGCGACGGCGGCGAATAGAAGATGAACGGTGCGTCGCGTCATTTCCTGGCAGTCCCCCCGGCCCTCAGCTTCTTGTGGTACTCGGGGTAGAGCGTCTCGGCGCCGCCGCGCGCGCCCTCCAGCGGCACGCCGTGCGCCTTGGCGTACTCCTCGAGGAACGGGTTGGTGCCAGGCAAGTGGTGCGGAATCACGCCGGCGGGCCGCTCGATCTCGTCCACCGGCTCGCAGGGATACGGGCCGATCTGCATGTTCGGGTCGTACTCGTAGTCCCGGCTGCGCACGTGGGTCTCGGTCATGTAGATCGGATCGTTCACCACCGTCATGAGGGTCATGACGGTGCCGTGGCGGATGAAGTGCTCGTTCACCGTGGCGCGATCGCTGCGGGTGATGCCGTTGCGGCGGATCCAGCCTTCCTTGAGGTGCGTGGTGGAGACGGTGAGGATTTCACCCTCCCACTTGCCGGTGGAGAAGCCCATCGCACTGTGCATCGCGTCGGGACCGGGATGCGGCCGCCCGTCCATCCAGATCGTTCGCTGCGTGCCCCATGCGAAGTGATGGATCTTGATGGCCACGAGCTGCTGTGAATCCCTGTCGCGTTCTTCCCAGATGCGGATCGGCGCGAAGCTGGGCGCGTAATCGGAGGGGTGGACCCGGCACTGGTACTCGGGCAGCGTGATGAGCGACGCGTCCCAGGTGTCGGCACGGAGCCGCACGGCTTCGGTCACCGGGATGCCGGTGTAGTCGCCGAGCTCGGGGCCCGGCAGACGGTCGGGCTCGTCCTCGTGGAAGATGAAGAAGTTGTTCCAGACGCCCGACAGGTTCGCCTGCGCGTCCGCCGGCGCCGCCCAGCCCGCCCAGATGACGGCGGCGAGGACGAACGCCAGCACTCGATGCCCGGCTGTGGTCATGATGATCTCCGCTCGCCCCGTCACTTCCTGCTGCTGTTGTAGTTCAGGACGAAGGTCGGGTCGCACTCGTAGGGATAGATGCGCTCGCCCGGCTGGCGGTCCCACGCCATCAGCCGCGCGCCGCGATTCTCGATGACGTCGGCGTCTTCGAACTCCTGCCGTGCCATCAGGGTCTTGCCGTCGGCGCTCAGCCAGAAGCGTTCGACGAAGTGCACGTTGTCGCCGTGATCGAGGCCGTTGTTGGTGATCGTCGACGCGGCGACGTGCGTCGTGTCCACGACCAGCGTGGCCCCCTCCCAGCGCCCGGTCGAGTGCCCCATCTTGCTGTGCGGCGCGTCCGCCGGCGGGTGGCCGCGGCCGTCCAGATAGATGACGCGGAACAGATCGTAGTACTCGAGCCGCATCACGATCAGCTCCGTGGCCTGATCGATCTCCATCGGAAACGGACCCTGCATCGTGTAGACGAGCGACGGCGGCTGACACGCCTTGGCCAGGGTCATCTCGTCCGATGGTTTCCATTTCAGAGCCGCGGCGAGGGCGGCCGGCTTCACCTTGAGGCCGCCGAAGTTGCCGGGCGCCAGTTCCGGCGCGCCCGCGTCGGTGAGCAGAACCGTGTTGGCCGGCAGCGGCGCGGGATCCTTTTCGGCGGTACGGAACGCCCGCCCGGCGGCCCAGTAGCCGGCCAGGTCGGGCCGCGTGACCCGAGCCGCCGGGGCGCCGCTGCGCGACTGGCCGGAGACGGTGGCGTGCGCGATCGCGAGCGACGCGACGGCTGCGGCCGCGAGGACGGCGGAAGTGCGAAAACGGAGAGCGCTCGTCATGGGGTCGTCTCGCTCAGTCCGCGCGCTGGTTGCGCACTGGGGTGCCGAGCACGGTTCCGTCGGCCTTCTTGATCGTCCGCATGCGTATGTAGCTGGCGCCGTCGCGCGACGGCCAGCCGTCCACGGTGACGACTTCGCCCACCTTCAGGCTGTCCTTGGTCCAGCCGCGCCGCTTGAGCAGCGTCACGGCGTTCGTCTCGGCCTTCCACGCTTCCACCGCGCCGTCCTTGTTCTTGACGTCGAGCGAGATGATGGCGTGCGGATTGGAGAAGCGGAACTCGGTGACGCTGCCGGTGATTTCGATCGTCTTCGTGTCGTCGAAGAACACCGCGAACGAGTGATGGGCCGAAGCCGTGGCCGTCGCCGCCGCGAGGGCCACCGCCAGAATCGCGAGCACCTTGGATATCTGCATCCCCTGAGTGTCGAAGATCCTAGCCCACTTGCGGGGTGCCAAATGCCGTCAAATCGCGATGCGGATCGGGTATGGGAGCGTGGAAACAAAGCATGACCAGGCGAGGGTGGTCTGAAGACCGCCCTCTACGTTTGTCTGCTGCTCACCGGACCTACCTGACCCACCAGACCTACCAGACCCACCTGGGACCCAAGTGTCACCAGCCGTTGCAGTCGAATTTGAAGCCGCACTTGAGGCACTTGATGCACCCCTTGACCTTGGCCAGGTCGTGCGATTCGGCGCAGCGCGGGCACGTGGTGTCCTCGCAATCGAGGTCGGCGCGGGCGGCGGGGGGCTGTGGAGGATTGGGTCGTGACGGTGCTGCACCCTTCATCGACCGAACACTATCCGTTCGTCGTTCAGCAGCGCAACTGTCGCGCGCAGGAGCGCGGCGGCCGCCAGCACGCACGCCACCGCGGCCGCGAGAAATGCCAGCGGTCCGGGGGCATAGCCGCCCAGCACGCTCGTGAGGAGCACGTACTGCCCGAGCAGCGGCACGCCGTACATCCACGGCTGGTTGTCGATCGGATAGAGCGTGCCCATCACGCCGATGATCATGGGCGCCAGGATCAGGATGCCCATGTAGGTCTGCGCCTCCTTGAACGACTTGGCCAGGGTCGCCACGCACGACTGCACCGACGCCGTGAGCAGGCACATGGGCAGGGCGGCGGCCATCAGGCCCAGCATGTGCGGCGTGCCGAAGCGGAAGCGCATGCCGAGCTCCTGCAGCGGGATGAAGCGCAGCAGCGCCGTGCACAGCCCGGCCGTGACCATCACGGCCAGCATCCCTGCCAGCGCCGACGCCAGCACTTTCCCGAGCGCCAGCGCCCCGCGGGGCACCGGGTTCACCAGCAGCGCCTCGAGCGACCCGCGTTCGCGCTCGCCGGCGGTCGCGTCGGTGGCCAGCTGCATCGCGCCGGTGAACGCCGCGAGCAGCACCATCAGGGGGATCACCGACAGCAGCTTGGCCGCCCGTTGCTGCGTGGTGGACACTTCCACCGCCTGCACCTTCAACGGCGTGGCCGCGACCGGGCTGACGCCGCGGCCGATCAAGCGCAGGGCGCCGATCTCGGCGCTGTACTGCGCCAGCAGGCGCTGCACCCGCTCCACCTGTCCACGGGTGTCGGAACGCGCGCTGTCGGCCACGACCTTGATGCTGGCCGGCCGCGAGGCGCGGAAGTTCTCGGCGTAGTCCGTGGGCACGACCAGGACCACGTACTCCGTCTGATCCCGCACCGCCTGCTCTGGATCGCCGGGGCCCGTCGCAATCGTCACACCGGACTGCTGCGACAGCCACTGCACGAGCGCCGGCGCGTAGCGCGCCCCGACGATCGGGACGCGCACGTCGTCCGCCTCGCGCTGCCGATCAGCGATGCGGTTCATCATGAAGCCGGTGATGAGCGGACCCACAAGAATGCTCAGGAGGATCGACGCGAGGGCGCGCTTGTCGCGGAAGGAATCGACCAGCTCCTTCACCAGCACCACGCGTACCTGACGCGCCCAGCGCGGCAGTCCCGGGCGCTTCATCGCGGTTCTCCCGCACCCGCGAGGGCCACGAAGGCGTCTTCGAGGTTGTCGTGACCGGCCTTGGCGCGTAGCTCGTCGGGCGTGCCGTGGGCCACGACCCGGCCGCTGGCAATCACCACGATCGAGTCGCAGAGCGCCGACACTTCCTGCATGACGTGACTGGAGAAGAGGACGCAGCGCCCCTCGGCCTTCAGGCGGCGGATGATGGCGCGCACCGCGCGGGTGCTCATCACGTCGAGCCCGTTGGTCGGTTCGTCGAGCAGCACGTTCTGCGGCTCGTGCACCAGGGCGCGCGCGATGGCAACCTTGGTGCGCTCGCCGTGTGAGTAGCCGGCCGACCGCCGATCCGCCACGTGCATCAGATCCAGGCTGCGCAGCAGATCGGTGGTCCGCTCCTCGAGCATCCCGCCTTCGAGGCCGTGCAGTTCGCCGAAGTACCGCACCTGCTCGCGCGCGGTGAGGCGCGGGTAGAGCCCGGCGATGTCGGGCAGGACGCCGAGGTGCGCCTGCGCGTCGCGCGGGTGCTTCGTGGCGTCGATGTGATCGACCTCGATCGTGCCGGCGTCGGGGCGCATCACGCCGTAGAGCATGCGCAGCGTGGTGGTCTTGCCGGCGCCGTTGGGGCCGAGCAGCCCCGTCACGTGCCCGTCGCGGGCGGTGAACGAGACGCCGTCCACGGCCGCGACGGCCCCGAAATACTTCTTGAGGTCGACGGCCGCGATCACCGACGGTCTCCCGCGCCGGCCGACGCCAGCGCGACCGGGGCAGGCTCGGGCCCGGCGGGCGTGAGGAAGAACCCGGGGCGCTGCACGGCTCGCACACACCTGGCATCCAGGCCGCCGGCGGTGCCTTTGTCGACGAACTCGGTCACCAGCCGGTTGCCGCAGGCCGTGGCCGCCACGCCATGCCCGGTGCCGGGCATCACGATGTGACGCCCGTTCCGCAGGTGCTTGACCACCTCGAGTCCCCAGGTCGGCGGCGTCACCGGGTCGAGCTCGCCCGAGAGCACGAGTGCCGGCACCGGCGAGACCACCGGGGTGTAATACGCGTCGTCCACGCGCCCCTTGGGCCAGAATCCGCACGCGGCCACCTGCCCCGTGAACAGTCGCGTGCCGAAGAGCGTGCCCAAGGACTCGCGCACGAGATCCTCGTTGGCGTAGCGCGGGCTGTCCTCGCTGCAGAGCACCGAGAGCTGCATCCCCAGGCTCATCGCGTCGGTCGCCGACTCGCCGGCAAAGGCCAGCGCCAGCAGACCCTGGAAGTCGCCGTGCTCGGCGCGCTCGATGAGCGACGGCAGGATCGACGCCGTCAGCGGCGAATAGAGCGCCCGGAACACGATGCTGGCCGCCAGCTTCGACGTGACCTCGATCTCCTCGGCGACGCCGGTGCGCGGGTGCGGCATCGTGACGCGCAACGGGTTGGCGTCGAGGCGCGCCATGAGGGCCCGCGTGCGCTCGGCCAGGCGCGGATATGCGGCGCGGCAGGCGCCGTCGTGCCAGCAGTCGTCGTACAGCCGGTCGAGCGCACGCTGGGCGTCGCGCGCCGCGTACATCGGCAGGCGCATGTCCATCGGCGCTACGCCGTCGAGCACGATCGCGCGCACGTGCTCGCCGTGCCGGCGCACGTACACGAGCGCGGCGCGAGTGCCGTACGAACCGCCGTAGAGATTGATCCGGTCGTAGCCGAGGAAAGCGCGGACGTCGTCGAGATCGTCCATCGCGAGGTTGGTGGTGTAGAAGCGCGGATCGCCGGGCAGTCGCGCCAGGCAGGTTCGCAGCTTTTCCAACGCGTCGGTGTCGGGCTCACTGAGATCGCGCAGCGAGTCGCCGCCGCCGCGGCAGTTGAGCGGGCTCGACTTGCCGGTGCCTCGCTGGTCGACCAGCACGACGTCGCGCGTCCGCTGGATCTTGCGGAACAGCGGCTGCACCTGCGACGCCATCTGCGCCGCGGCCTGTCCCGGCCCGCCGGCCAGGAACACCAGCGGGTCGGCGTGAACGTCGCTGCTCACCGACGGCAGCACGACGATCGCGAGGCGGATCCTGCGCCCGCTGGCCGCCCCGCGGTCTTCGTAGACCTCGAGGCCGCCACAATAGCCGTCAGTCGGGCCTTCGGTGCTGGCGCAGGGACGGAGCTTGTCGGCGACGAGTGGCGCGCCGGCCGGCACGCACGAGGCGCAGACGACACCGGCAGCCAGTACGAAGGCGGCATGAAGAGAACGCAGACGCTGCCGCCGTGGGTCGAAGGCCACCAGCACGGATCGTAGCACCCGGGTTCCGCGCGCTCTTCGCGCCATTGCGCACTTGACGTCTCGAACAGTGAGAATGCTTGCAAACCCGTTACGTTCCGGGACGTCTGCGCCCGCCCGAAGGGCGGGCAAGAGAGTGGGGACGCTGGCGAGGCGGAGCGTGCACGCTGCTATCGAGGGAGGCGCAGCCTCGCCAGAGTAGGATACCGGTCGTGCGATACCACACAGCGGTGCTCGCCATTGCCGGCGTGCTCGCCTATGCCGGCAGCTTTGCCGGTCCATTCCTGTTCGACGATCAGAACACGGTCGTGAAGAACGCCACGATCCGCACGCTGACGCCGATTTCAGTGCCGCTCTCTCCGCCGCGCGAGACGCCGGTGGCGGGGCGCCCGGCGGTCAACCTCACGCTTGCCGCCAACTATGCAGCCGGCGGTCTCGACGTGACCGGCTACCACGCGGTGAATCTCGCGGTGCACCTGCTGGTGGGGCTGGCGCTCTTCGGGGTGGTGCGCCGGACGCTGCGGTTGCCGTCCATGCCGGACGACATGTCGCGGCACTCGGACGGCGTGGCGCTCGCGGCGGCGCTCGTGTGGGAGCTTCATCCGCTCAACACCGAGGTCGTGAACTACGTGAGCCAGCGCACCGAGTCGCTCATGGCGCTGTGCTGCCTGCTGACGCTCTACGCCGCCATCCGGGCCGCGGCGCATCCGGAGCGGTGGGGCTGGCGGGCGGCGTCGATCGGCGCGTGCGCGATCGGCATGGCCTCGAAGGAGTCGATGGTCACCGCGCCGGTGCTGGTGCTGCTCTACGACCGCGTGTTCCTGTTTCCGTCGTTCAAGACCGCGCTCCGCGAGCGGGCGGCGCTCTACGCGGGCCTGGCGGCGACGTGGGCCGTGCTCGCGGCGCTGCTCCTCGGCGGGCCGCGATCGAGCGTGGGGCTGTCCACCGGCGTCACGCCCTGGACCTATCTCCTCAACCAGTTGTCGCTGATCGCCCGCTACCTGGGGCTCACCATCTGGCCCCGCGCGCTCGTGCTCGACTACGGCCTGCCGCGGACGCTCGGCGTGGGCGACGTGCTGCTGCCGGGCGCGCTGGTCGTGGGGCTCGGCCTGCTCACGCTGTTCGCGCTGTGGCGGCGCCCGATGCTCGGCTTCCTCGGCGCGTGGTTCTTCGTGACGCTCGCGCCGGCCTCGAGCGTGGTGCCGATTGCCACCGAAGTGGGAGCCGAGCGGCGGATGTATCTGCCGCTCATGGCGCTGGCGGTGCTCGCGGTCGTCGCCGTACGGTGGCTGCTCGTGCGGCGCGGTTGGGCCGCGTCGCGTGTGCCCCTGGCCATCACCGCCGTCGTCTGCCTGCTGCTCGCCGCCGGCACCGTGCTGCGCACGCGGGAATACCGGAGCGTCCGGTCGATCGCGCAGGCGAACGTCGACCGCTATCCGCACGGGCGTGCGCGATTGAGCCTGGCGTACGAGCTGGTGGCGGCCAACGAACACTCGGCGGCGCTGGCCCAGCTCGAGGCGGCGATCAAGGACTATCCGCCGGCCTATCTGGGGCTGGCCACCGAGATGGCAACGTCGGGCCGCATGGACGACGCGGTGAAGCACGCGCAGGAGTTCATCCGCCTGATGCCCAGCAACGCCGAAGTGCCCACGGCGCGCGATCTGATGGGGCGGGCGCTCGCGCTCCAGGGCAAGTACGAGCCGGCGGCCGAACAGTTCAATCTGCTCGCCTACGCCCGGCCGAACGACCCGGGACCGCTCATCTCGATGGGTGATGTCCGGCTGCGGCAGCGGCGGCTCCCCGAGTCGATCGCGAGCTACGTGGCCGCGCTGAAGATGCGGCCGGGCGATCCCGACATCCTGGGTCAGCTCGGGCTGGCGCTCGCGGCCGCCAACCGCATGAGCGAGGCGTCGCAGGCCTTTGGCGGCGCGGTCGCGGCGCGCCCCGACGACATCCGGCTGCTCAACCTGTGGGGACGCACGCTGGGTGCCGAGGCGCGCTACCTCGATGCGGTGGTCCCGATGCGGCGGGTGGTGGAGCTGGCGCCGACCGACACGCAGGCCCGTGACAACCTGCGGATCATAGAGAAGCTGGCGGCGCAGCAGGCCGCCTCCGGGGCCCGGGCGACGGTGGCGCTCCCGTAAACACCGCGGGCGCAAGGCCCGTAATTCCAGTGGATTGGGGTGCTGCGGCGAGCGCGATTCGCGACCGGGCTCAAGTTGACAGTCCTGAAACCCCGGCCCAGAATACCTATCTGGTGGTAGTAGTTACTCGCGTGGAGGTTTGTTCGATGCGGACCAAAGTTGTTTTCGCAGCCGCGGCGCTGGTGGCGCTTGCCTTCGTGGTCAAGCCCGTCGTCGCCCATCACTCGTTTTCGGCGGAGTTCGATGCCAACAAGCCCTTCAAGCTGTCGGGGCCTGTGACGAAGGTCGAGTGGATGAACCCCCACACCTTCTTCTACATCGACGTCACCGACGAGAAGACCGGCAAGGTCACGAACTGGGCAATGGAAATGGGCAGCCCCAACGGGCTGATGCGCCAGGGCTGGACCCGCAACACCATGAAGATCGGCGACGTGGTGACGGTCGAGGGCAGCATGGCGAAGGATGGCAGCCCGACGGGCAACGCCCGCGCGGTGATGCTGGCCTCCACGGGCCAGCGCCTGTTCGCGGCGTCGAGCCAAGGCACCACTCCGTAGTCTGCGGCGCGGGGGGCGTTCCCTCCGAGAGGCTTTCCCTTGACGAATAACGTACGTACCGCGCTCATGGGCGCGGCGGCGGCCGGCGTGTTTGTGGCGACGGCCTGGGTCTTCCAGGCCGACGCTCCGGCGGCGGCGCAGGAAGGCGGCGCGGCCGCACAGGGTGAGGGTCGCGGGCGGGGCCGGCAGGCCGGCCCGCCGCAACCCACGCCTCGTCTCGCCGACGGGACCGTGAACCTGGGCCGCGTGCCTGGCGAGAAGGGCACCTGGAACGTGCCCTACATCACCAACATGGGCATGCGGGTCGTGGGTGCCGACGGTCAGCTGATCCCCGAAATCCAGAAGCTGCAGCAGGAGCAGGCGGCCGCCCGCGCGGGCGGTGCTGGACGCGCCGCTGGCGGCGGAGGCGGGCGTGGACGCGGCGGTTCGAAGTCGGAGCCGTGGATCCCGTGGATGCCCTGGTCGGCCGCGGTCTACGACTACAACTCCATCAACGAATCGAAGTACGACCCCGAAGGCTACTGCCTGCCGCCCGGCGGGCCGCGGATGATGGCGACGCCCTATCAGATGGAGATCATCCAGCTGCCGGAGCACAAGCGCATCCTGATGGTCTTCGAGGGCGCCACCCACATCTGGCGCGAGATCTACATGGACGGCCGGTCGTTCCCGAGCGACGAACAGTTGAACCCCACGTATCTGGGCTACTCCATCGGCCGGTGGGAAGGCGACACGCTGGTGGTCGAGAACAAGGGGTTCAACGAGAACAGCTGGTTCGACTACTTCGGCCACCCGCACACCGACAAGATGTTCGTGGTCGAGCGCTGGACGCGTCCCAACAAGCAGACGCTGCACTACGAGGCGACGGTCACGGACACGGGGGCGTACACGCGGCCGTTCACCGTGGCGTGGGACGTTCCTTTCAACGCCACGTCCGAGCTGCCGGAGTACATCTGCCAGGAGAACAACCAGTACCTCAACCGGCTCGTGGACGACTTCGGGCAGCCGATCTTCGGACCGCGCCAGCAGCCCGGCACGCGGCCGGGCGCCAGCCGGGGGACGCGGTAACCATGCGACGCATTCTCCAGATCGCGATGGTGGTGTGTGCGCTGGCCGTTCCTGCCGCCCTCCAGGCGCAGTTCGGCCACCCGCTGAAGGGTCAGTGGAGCGGTGAGTGGGGGCCCAAGGCCAAGCCAAACCGCCTGCTGCTCAATTTCGACTGGGACGGCAAGGAGATCACCGGCACCATCAACCCGGGCCCGACCGCTGCGGTGGTGAAGTCGGTGGTGTTCGACTACACCAACCCGTCGTCGTGGGGCGTGAAGATCACGGCTGAGGGCAAGGACGCCGCCGGGAAGCCGGTCGCCATCACGGTGGACGGAAAGCTCGAGAATATCGGCGCCTACATGAAGCACCTGCACGGAACCTGGACGCAGGGTGGGCAGACGGGCGACTTCGCCGTCACCCGGAACTGACGCCCGACTATTTACCAATTCGTCTAGCTGATCCAGATTGAAGGCCGTCCAGGCATAAGCCGCGGACGGCCTTTCGCGCGTACAGACTAGGGAAAATCCCAGGAAAACCCGTCGTCTTCGTCTTTCCGAGCGAAGCTTTGAGCAGATCTTGATCGTCCAGTGTTACGCCGCACTTATGCCGTTGTAGACTCTTGGGTCACCAAAACGGACTACCCAATTTGAGGGAGGTCCCAGAGGTACGTTTCCGAGGCAACGGAAACCAAGTGTCAGAGCGCGGGGGTCGGACAACCCAAGTCGTCTTGTCTATGGAGGTTCTTTCGATGCGTTTATTTGCTCGGATCGCGAGTGCGTTCGCGGCGCTGGTCCTGTTGCCAGCCTTCGCCTTCGCACAGTCGGTCACCGGCACCGTGCGCGATGCGTCCGGCGCCGTCCTTCCCGGTGTCACCGTGGAAGCCACCAGCCCCGCGCTGATTGAAAAGGTTCGTTCCACCGTGACCGACGGCGAAGGCCTCTATCGCATCGTCGACCTTCGCCCCGGCACCTACACGGTGACCGCCACGCTCCCGGGCTTCGCCACGGTGAAACGTGATGGGATCTTGCTTACCGGCACCGTGACCCTGACCGTTCCCCTCGAGATGAAGGTTGGTGCGCTCGAAGAAACGATTACCGTCAGCGGCGAGACGCCGGTCGTGGACGTGCAGAACACACGGCGTGAGAACGTCATCAGCTCGGACGTGATTTCCTCGCTGCCGGTGACACGCGCCTACGGTTCGCTGCTCAACGTGACGCCCGGCCTGACCGTGGACAACAACGGCCTCGCGGTGGCGCCGACGATGACGTTCTTCACGGCCCACGGCGGCAACACCAACGAAGGCCGCATGCAGATCAACGGCATGACCGTCGCCGCGGCGTTCAACGGCGGCGGCGTGTCGTCGCTCACCTACGATACGACCAACGTCGACGAGGTGTCGGTGCTGGTGTCGGGCGGTCTCGGCGAATCGGAGACCGGCGGGCCGACGATGAACATCGTGCCGCGCTCGGGCGCCAACCGGTTGACCGGGCAGGCGTTCTACAGCGACGCCGGCAAGTGGTCGAACGGCGACAACATCGGCGACGACGCCGCGCTCAAGGCGACCGTCGGCAACCCGCCGCAGTACCTGCGGGCGTGGGACACGAGCGTGTCGTTGGGCGGTCCGATCAAGCGCGATCGCCTCTGGTTCTACGGCGCGTATCGCAAGTTCTCGATAGCGCAGAAGCTCGAGGGCGCGGTCGTCAACAAGAATGCGGGTGACGCGAGCCAGTGGGGTTACCTCGCGGATCCCTCGATCGAGGGCCGGAACATCCAGGGACGCGACATCTGGGACGCGCGCGTCACCGCGCAAGTCACCCCGAGGAACCGCGTCTTCTTCTCGCACGAGCATCAGCTCCGCTGCGAGGGCTCGACCCTCACCACGCAGAGCGGCGAAGGATGCCGGCAGCGCGGAACGGACTGGATCGGCGTCAGCAACGTGCTCGCGTCCGCCGAAGCGAACACCAACTACTTCGAGCTCCCGTATGACGTGACGCAAGCGACCTGGACGTCGCCGGTCTCGTCGAAGATTCTGCTCGAGGCGGGCTATACGCGGTTCGCATACGCCCACAACGGCGGCCCGGGCAAGATTCCGCCGGACGGCTTCTTCAATCTGATTGGCGTGACCGAAGCGCTGGCCATCGACGGCCATCGCGCGGCGTTCACGTATCGCGGGTTGCCCACCTATCAGGACAACTACGGCAATCCGAACAACTGGCGGGCATCGGCGTCGTATGTGACCGGTTCGCACAACGTGAAGTTCGGCTACCAGGGCAACTACCTGATCGCCCAGACGCGCATCGTCCGCAACGACAACCTGAACCAGTACGGCTTCACCAACCGGCTCCCGGCGTCGTTCACCGTCGGCTTGCAGGACTGGAGCACCAACGACGTCACCGAGTCGTCGGCGTTCTACCTGCAGGATACCTGGACGCACAACAGGCTGACGCTGCAGGGAGCCCTGCGCTTCGATCGCGCGTGGAGCTTCAGCCCGGGCGAACACAACGGCACCGAAACGATCACCCCGTACAACGCGGCGCCGATCACGTTCGACGACACGGTCGGCGTGAACTCCTATAAGGACTTGAGCCCGCGCGTCGGCGCGGCGTACGACCTGTTCGGCAACGGCAAGACGGCGATCAAGATGAACTTCGGCCGCTATCTGTCGCCGGCGACGAACGACCAGAACTACCCGTTGAACAATCCGGCCAACCGC
>Ga0173480_10000409_pt1 | contig 14137 bp, 13 predicted proteins | sample NitcycUS209509C1_FD_122622 | JGI IMG/M metagenome (GOLD analysis project Ga0173480, IMG submission 122622) | Soil microbial communities from Arlington Agricultural Research Station in Wisconsin, USA - Nitrogen cycling UWRJ-S209-509C-1 (version... | ecosystem: Environmental > Terrestrial > Soil... | reverse complement strand
ATGATCTCCACCGTGGCCAACGGCGGCACCCGCGTCACGCCGCACGTGCTCAAGGCGATCGACGAGGGCCAGGGCTGGAAGCCGGTGCCGGCGCCGGCGGTGGCGGATACGATTGCGTTCAAGCCCGACACTCTGGCGGCGCTGCGTGAGGGGCTGTGGATGGTCGTGAACGCCGCGGGCACCGGCGGCCGCGCGCGTCTCCCGGGCTACGACGTTGCGGGCAAGACGGGCACCGCACAGGTCATCTCCATCCAGGGGCGACAGGCGGCCCGCGGCTCGGACCGCGACCTGCGCGACCACGGGTTCTTCGTGTTCTTCGCGCCGCGCGACAACCCGCAGATCGCCGGCGTGATCTTCGCCGAGCACGGCGAGCACGGGTATCTCGGCGCGCCGATCGCCAAGCACGTCATCGCCACCTACTTCGCCAAGAAGGAGGGGCGGCCGCTGCCGCAGCTGCCCGTGCCGGCCGCGCCGGCCGCACCGGCCGGTGCTGACCAGGATCCCGATTCGCCGCCGGCGCTGCCGGCCGTGGCCGTGGACGTCGCCGACGCGCGCGGCGCCGAGTCCGGCACCACGACCGCCGCCGGCCGCATCCGCGAGACCGATTGATGTTCGAGCGGCGCCTGCACTTCCACATCGACTGGGCGATGCTGGTCGCGCTGATGGCGTTGTGCCTGCTCGGCCTGGCGCAGATCTACAGCGCCACCGGCGGGCCGACCGCGATCTACGTCACCCAGATCTACGGGATCGTGCTCGGCCTGGTGGCGCTCCTCATCTGCTTGACCATCGATTACCGCACCCTCGCCGACAAGTCGCATTTCGTCTACGGCGGCATCGTGCTGCTGCTCGTCTACGTGCTCTTCCTGGGCGTGGTGCGCGGCGGATCGCGGCGCTGGATCGACCTCGGGCCGCTCAACCTGCAGCCTTCGGAATTCGCCAAAGCGACGCTGGCGCTGGTCCTCGCCAAGTTCTTCGCCGAGAGCCGGCGCGGCGGCATCTCGCGCAGCGACCTGCTGATTGCCGGCGCCATCACCGTCGTGCCGTTCGTGCTCATTGCCCGTCAGCCGGATCTCGGCACGGCGGTGACGCTCGTACCCGTCCTCTTCGCCACAGCGTTTCTGGCGGGCATGTCGATGCGCATTGTCGGCATCCTCGCGCTGGCCGGCATCCTGATCGCGCCGGTGGCGTGGAAGTTCGCACTGCAGGACTATCAGAAAGAACGCATCTCCACGTTCCTGGACCCGTCGCAGGACGCCAAGGGCGCCGGGTACCAGCAGATTCAGGCCCGCATCACCGTCGGATCAGGCGGAGTGTGGGGCAAGGGTTTCCAGAAGGGAACGCAGGGTCAGCTGCGGTTCCTTCCGGTCGCACACAACGATTTCATCTTCTCGGTCCTGGCCGAAGAGCGCGGTTTCGCCGGCGTGGTCGTCGCGCTCGGGCTCTATCTGTTCGTCATCCTTCGCGCGCTCGAGGCGGCCGTTCTGGCCAAAGACCGCCTGGGCTCGTTTCTCGTCCTGGGCGTGCTGGCAAGTTTCGTGTTCCAGGTCGTGTACAACATCACCATGTCGGCCGGCCTGGCGCCGGTCAAAGGACTGACGCTTCCGCTCATGAGTTACGGCGGCTCCTCCATGATTGCAACCTTGGCGGGGTTCGGCCTCATCCTCAACGTGCGGATGCGACGTTTCACCAATTGACAACCCGGCGGGGCTGAAGCCCCGCCCTACGAATATGGGCCTACAACTGCTGCTCCTCGTCCTCATCCTGTCCTGTCTGCTCGCGGCGCACGGGGTACGCCGCGCAGTGCCGACGGTGTCGATGCGGGCGGTGCGGCGGCATTCGATGGGCCCGCTAGGGAGCATCGGGCATGACCAAGGAGATGATCATCTCCTCGAGCGCCCACGAAACACGGGTCGCGATCCTCGAGGAGGACCAGGTTGCCGAAGTGTTCATCGAGCGCGAGCGATCGCGTGGGGTGGTGGGCAACCTCTACAAAGGCCGGGTCTCGAAAGTGCTGCCCGGCATGCAGTCGGCGTTCGTTGACCTCGGCCTCGAACGCGACGGCTTCCTGTACGTTTCGGACGTCGTCGCCACCTTCGAGGAGTTCGATCGGCTCGAAACCGACGAAGACGACGCGACCGCCGGCAACGGCAACAAGTCGGGCGCGGCAGCCGGCGCTCCGGATGGACAGAGGCGCGGCGGCGGCAACCGGCGCGACCGGGACCGGGAGAAGGGCCCCGAGCCCAAGATCGAAGAACTGGTCAAGGAAGGGCAGGAGATCATCGTGCAGGTGGCGAAGGAGCCGCTCGGCACGAAGGGCGCCCGTCTCACCTGCCATGCCACCATGCCGGGCCGTTTCCTGGTGTTCATGCCGACCGTGGACCACGTCGGCGTGTCGCGCAAGATCGAATCGCGCGACGAGCGCGGCCGGCTGCGTGGCATCGTCCGCGAATTCCGCGAGCAGCACGGGTTCACCGGCGGCGTCATCATCCGCACCGCGGCCGGCGGGCGGCCCAAGGAAGACATCGTCTCGGACCTGAGCTACTTCCACAAGGTCTGGACCGAGATCCGCCAGAAGTCCGAGACGTCACGGGCGCCGGCGGTGGTGTATCGAGAGGCGAGCCTCGTCGCCAAGCTCCTCCGCGATCTGCTGACCGAGGAGTTCTCGGCCATCCGCATCGACAACGAGCACGAGTACCGCAAGATTCTCGAACTGGTCGAGCGGATCATGCCGTCGCTCGCGCCGAAGGTGCGGCTCTACGAGAAGCCGTTCCCGATCTTCGAGGAATACGGCGTGCAGGCCGAGATCGACAAGGCGCTGCGCAGCAAGGTGTGGCTGAAGTCGGGCGGCTCCATCGTGATCAACCCGACCGAGGCGCTGGTGGCGATCGACGTCAACACCGGCCGCTACGTCGGCAAGAAGACAGCCGGGCGCCTCGAGGACACCATCCTCAAGACCAACCTCGAAGCGGCCAAGGAGATCGTGCGGCAGGTGCGGCTGCGCGACCTCGGCGGCATCATCGTCCTCGACTTCATCGACATGGAGGACAAGAAGAACCGGCAGAAGGTGCTGCAGGCCGTCGAGCACGAACTGCGCAAGGACCGCGCGCCGTCGAAGGCGCTGCAGGTGTCGGACTTCGGCCTGGTCATCATCACCCGGAAACGCGTGAAGCAGAGCCTCGAGCGCACGCTCACCGAGCCGTGCCCGTACTGCGCCGGGAGCTCGGTGATCAAGTCGAGCACGACGATCTGCTACGAGATCCTCGCCGAGGTGAAGAAGATCGGCGCCGACCTGAACGGCCAGAGCCTGCTGCTGCGCGTCAACCCCGACATCGCCCGCGCGTTTGGCGACGAGGAGCGCGCGGTGTTCAAGGATCTGAAGCAGTCGATCGGCAAGGACGTGACGCTGCGCCCGGACCCGCAGCTCCATCACGAGCAGTTCGACGTCATGGCGCTCGGCTAGGTCCACCGCTTCGCGGCGGTGGGGCGGGTAAGGCGGGTGAGGCAGGTAGGTTTGCAAACGCTCTTACCCGCCTCACCACGCGCTCCGCGCGTGGCCCCACCCGCCCTACCCGCCAGACCGTCATGAGGATCTTCGCCATTTCCGGCAGCCTCCGGGCACGGTCGTCCAACACGGAACTGCTCCGTGCCGCGGCGATGGTCGCGCCGCCGTCGTGGACCTTCGATCTCTACGACGGCCTTGGCAGGCTGCCGCATTTCAATCCGGATCTCGACGCCGAAGGCAGCACGCCACCCGAGCCGGTGCATGACCTCCGTGCGCGCGTCGCCGCGGCCGACGCGGTGTTGATCTGCAGCCCCGAGTACGCTCACGGAGTGCCCGGCTCGCTCAAGAACGCGCTCGATTGGCTGGTGAGCGACCCCGAGATGGTCGGCAAGCCTTTGGGCCTGCTGAACGCCTCGGCACGGGCAGTGATCGCGCACGAGGCGCTCGCCGAGACGCTGCGGACGATGTCCACGACACTCGTGGCCGAGGCGTCGATCGTGGTGGCGCTCGACGGCCGCCGGCTCGACGCCGCCGGCATCGCCGCGGATCCGGCCCTCGCGTCGCTGCTCCGAGGTGCGCTCGACGCGCTCGTCAGGGTAGCCTTGAGCCGTGAGCCCTGAGCCTTGAGCCTCTTCGATCCCCTGACCTTCCGCACCGGCCTCGCCGCGCCCAATCGTGTGGTGCTGGCGCCGATGACCAACAAGCAGAGCCACGCCGACGGCTCGCTCGGGGAAAACGAACTGCGGTGGCTTTGCTCTCGAGCGGAGGGCGGGTTCGGCGTGGTCATGACCTGCGCGGCCCATGTGGCGAAGGACGGCCAGGGCTGGCCGGGTGAACTGGGGATCTTCGACGACGCGCTCCTGCCCGGCCTCACCACGCTCGCCGATGCCCTGCGCCAGCGCGGCGCGGTGTCGATGGTGCAGATCTTTCACGGCGGGCTGCGCGCGGACCCGGCGGTGAGCGGCGCCACGCCCTGGAGCGCGAGCGCGGCCGACGGAATCCGCGCGGCCACCGAGGACGATCTCGCGCGCGTCACCGGCCAGTTCGCCGACGCTGCCTGGCGCGCGAAGACGGCCGGCTTCGACGGCGTCGAACTCCACGGTGCGCACGGCTATCTCTTCACGCAGTTCCTCAGTACCGAGCAGAACCGCCGCACCGACGGGTGGGGCGGCGCACTGGCCAACCGCGCGCGGCTGCTCCGCGAAGCGCTGCGCAGCGTGCGCGATCGGGTGGGTCCGTCGTTCACGGTGGGCGTGAGGCTGTCGCCCGAGAACTTCGGCAACGCCAAGGGCCTCGATCTCGACGAGAGCGTGCAGACCGCGCGCTGGCTGGCTGACGACGGCGCCGACTTCATCCACCTGTCGCTCTGGCGCGCGCTCGAGCCCACGACCAAGCGGCCCGGCGAGCATCCGCTGCCGATGTTCAGGGCCGCGCTGCCCATCGACGTCGCGCTGGTGGCCGCCGGCGCAATCTGGACGCGCGCCGAAGCCGACGCCGTGATCGAGCTTGGAGCCGACGGCGTAGCCCTCGGCCGCTCGGCGATCGTCAACCGCAACTGGCCGCTGCAGGCGCGGCACGGCGCGTGGGAACCCCGCCGCCCCCCGGTCACGATGGCCGACCTGCGCGACGAGGGTTTGAGCGAGCCGTTTGCCGCGTACATGCGGACGTGGAAGGGATTCGTGGAGGAGGCGTGATGCTCGGCACTCAACATCTGTGGCTGTTCGTCGTCAGCGGGCTGCTCCTCAACATCACGCCCGGTCAGGACACGCTGTACATCGTCGGGCGCACGCTGGCGCAGGGACGCCGCGCGGGCCTGCTGTCGGTGCTCGGCATCTCCACCGGCTCGGTCATTCACACGCTGGCGGCGGCCTTCGGCCTCTCGGCGATTCTCGCGACTTCGGCGACGGCCTTTACCGTGGTGAAGCTCGCCGGCGCCGGCTATCTCGTCTACCTCGGCATGAAGCTCCTGCTCGAGCGGCCGGCCCCCGCTGTCGGCCCCGAGCTGGCCGCAGTGACAGCATCGGACTGGTCGGTCTACCGGGCGGGGCTCCTCACCAACGTCCTCAACCCGAAGGTGGCCCTGTTCTTCATGGCCTTTCTGCCGCAGTTTGTCGCCCCCGACGCCGGCGCGCGTCTCCTGCCGTTCCTGTTCCTCGGCGCGGTGTTCGTGTTCAACGGCACGCTGTGGTGCCTGGTCCTGGTATGGACCGCTGCGGCCATGAGCCGTCGCCTGCAGCGGAGTACCTCGTGGGGGCTCGCGCTCAAGCGCGCTTCTGGGGCATTGTTCGTCGGCCTCGGCGCGCGACTGGCGCTGAGTAAGTAAGGCGGGTAAGGCTTGTAAGGCGGGTAGGGCGGGTGAGTCGCGTAGGGCGGGGCTTCAGCCCCGCCGACAGCGCCAAGGCCCAAGGCCAACGAGAATCAGAACGGCCGTTCGGCGAGTGCGGCGGCGTCGGCGGCGCAGGCTTCGGCCTGCGGCCTGGCCTTGCCGCGCAGGCGCGACACCTCGTCGCGCGCCGACTCCATATCCGCGCGGAAGGCCGGAACGGCGTGCAGTGCGGCCAGCACCGTTTCGGCGGTGGTGCGGCCCGCCTCGACGGCCGTGACGTGATGCACGCCGCAGACGACGCGGCTCTCGCCGAACGTGCGCGCGCGCTCGAGGAGCTGCGTGGCGCGATCCGGCGCCACCTCGGCGAGGAGACGGCCGGCCATCCAGGCCGCGGTCGCGTGGCCCGACGGATAGTCGGGACTGGCGCGGGCCAGCCGTTCGACCTCGTCGCGGGCGAGGCACACCGCACCGGCCTCACGTTCGTAAGGCCGCTTCCGGCGCCACGTGTTCTTGCCCATCACGGACGAGACGCCCGCGTCCACGCCAGCTTGCGCGAGCAGCCGTACGAGCGCCGGCGCTTCGGCCGGCGCGATCACCGCGTCGAGCGCACAGCTGAACGCCTGCAGTAACGCCGGGGTGCCGAGCGCGTTGTCGCGCTGTGCCATCGTCCACCGCGCGCTCCCCTCGAGGCGGCGCGTGGCGCGGAAGACGGTCAAATCCGCGGCGTCGCGGCTGTCTCCCTCGACCGGAGGAGGGGCGAGCACGCGCACCACGTCGGGCGCGGTCCCCGGCGCAAGGTAGCCCACGCGCCGCGGGGCAGGCGCAGGTGGCGCTGCGACCGGCGCCTGTGTCACCGCGGGAGCTGGCGCCGCCGATGTCTGCGCCGCCACGTCGGCCACCGCCGCCGCGACAGCGAGGAGTGCCAGGATAGGGGCCGTGCGAGGGGTCGTCACGGCGGAGATCCTACCAGAGGCTCAAGCCTCAAGCCTCAAGGCTCAAGGCTCAAGGCTGCCAAGAACTCCTACTGCAAGCGTTCTTCCTTGAGCCCTGAGCCCTGAGCCTTCTTGTCAAAAATACCTCTTGTAGCCGACGGTGAACGTCAAGCCCGTGGCGTCAGGCAGCCCGGTCGGATGGCTGACGACGTCCCAGCGCAGCTCGGTTTTGATGGCCGACTGGATGTTCAAGAGGAACTCGGCACCACCGCCGAAGTTGAGGCCGCCGCGGGTTTCGCCGGGAGGATCGGTGGCGTCGTCGAGGTGCAGCCGGACGAAGTAGACGCCTGCGCCGAAGGTCGCGAAGGGCCGCCACGGCCCCGTCTCCCAGTTGTAAGCACCGGAGAAGAGCAGCTTCATCTGCCGGAAGTGATCCTCGGTGCGGCCGTCGAGTCCGGGACTGGCAAACGCGAGCATGCCGCGGGCGCTGATGCGCGGCGTGAAGTAATACTCACCAAACCCATCAATCGCGAATGTATTTTCGAACTCCTCGTCTGGAAACAGGACACCGGCATCGAAGCCGTAGCCGATCACGCCCTTGTCGGGCGTGCGCACGCGCGTCTGCGCGCTGATCTCGCTGGCCGTGCCGACAAGGATGAGCAGCGCGCTGGCGATCCGAAGGGCGCGGCGCGCGCGAAGGACACGATCTGAACGGAGGCTCTGCATGTTGCTCAGGATAGCAACAGAAGTGCCACACACGCGCGGAGCGTGGCAGCGTGACGTGGTGTCAGCGCCGCGCGATCGCGATGTCGCCGCTGAACGATCGCAGCGTGACGAGTGGTCCGCCGTCGCCAGAGAGGCCGCGCAACAACCGTGCTCTGCCGGCGCCGCGTCCGTCGCGACCCGCACGCCCGAGCCGGCTGCGCGGCGCCGGCGTTTCGCGCCGCTCGTCGAGCGTGATCGGAAATTCCGACCGGACCGTGCCGTTCACCGTCGCGGCTTCCACCTCGAAGTCGTCGTCGGCCGAGGCCAGGCGCACGTCGCCCGACTGCGACTGCAGCGAGTAGCGGCCGTTGCGCGCCAGCCGGCCGGTCAGCTCGATGCGCCCTGTCAGCGACTGAGCCGACACGCGTTCGGCTTCGCTGTCCGACACGACGAGGTCGCCGCCGATGGTGCGCAGGTCGGCGGAGCGCGCACGCAGCTGGCGGATTGTCACCGGCCCCCCGAGCGTGGACACCGTGAGGTCGCTGCTCTCGGCGTTCTCGAGCTGCACGGGTCCGGAGAGCGTTCGCAGCGAGCGCACCTGGCCGACCGACGTCGCCGTGATTCCGCCCGACAGCGCCTCGACGCGGAGCTCGCCCCGCACGCCTGTCACTGTCACGTCGCCCGAGCCGCTGCGCACCGAGACGCTGGCTCCCGCCGGGACCGTGATCGTGAAGTCCACCTCGGCGTCGAGCGGGGTCGGGCGCGGAAGGGCCGTGCGAACGTCCACGCCATTCGGACGTTCCGTCACCTGGATGCCGACGTCCGCCAGCGCGGCTTTCGCGGCCGCGTCGGTCGAGTCCCACACGCGTTTGGTCGCTTCGATGCGCACATCCTCGCCGCCCCCGCTCGTGACGGTGACGTTGCCGGACACGTTCACGAGGTTCAGCGCCCCCTGGCGCCCGATCTTCCCGGCCCAGCTGAAGAACTCCGACGCCATCGGCCCGCGGCGCGCCGCCTGCCGGGCCCGCCGCAGTTCGTCCTGCCGCTGGCGCAGCGCCGCGCGGCGGCGGAGGATCTCGTCGCGGCGGGCAGCCTGGGCCTGTGCTTTGGTGCGGGCGGCATCGGCCTGGGCCGGCGACGCTGCCGCAACCGCGGGGTCGGGTGCGTTCTGCGCGTCCACCGGTGGAGGCGCGACAATGCCGAGCGCCGCGATTGCCAAGAGAGCCGCGGCTCGTGCGATGGTCATGGGTTGCGTTCCTCCGTGCCGTTGCCCGCCTCGCCGAGCAGCGCTACCGTGTCCTGCAGCAGCGCCACCTTGCTGCCCAGCGCGACGAGCAGGCTTTCCTGCGACCACTCGTCGCCGGGCTCCTGGGCCAGCGCCTCGCGGGCCTCGCCGATGGCGGTGTCGATGTCGTCGATGCTCGCGCGCAGCGTCGCGGTCGTCACGTCGTCCAGCCCGGGCGGCGCTTCCGCGGTGGCCTCTTCGAGTCGCGCGATCGCGTCGGAGTACTCCGCCTCGGCCAGAGCGAACTCGGTGGGCGATTCAATGTCACGCCCCCCGCCGGACGCTGTGGTCTCGCCAAGCCGTGTCCCCATCCAGGCGAGCGACGACGCGACGAGTACCAGCACCGCAGCCGCGGCGGCCGGCTGGAACCAGGCGCCCCAGCCCGTGGACCACGCGCCGGGGTGATCGAGCGTCGATACGCGCCGGCCGGCCGCCGGCGGCTCGATCACCCGTGCCCGCACCGCGGCCCACACCGCGGGTGGCGGCGTCATCGGCTCGAGCGTGCGTGCCGTGGCCCGGATCGCGCGGACGTCGGCGGCGAGCAGGCGGCACGCCGGGCACGCCGCCAGGTGCGCGTCGACGGCAGGTCGGCTCACCGGATTCTCCCCGTCGGGGAAAAGCCCGTCGAGCACATCGTCCAGCGCAGCGGCGAGCTGCGCGCAGGTCAGGGTCGTGTCGTCAGCCATCACACTGTCTCGAGCGCGCCGCGTGGCACCGCGCCCAGGCCACGGAGCAGCACGCGCAGCTTCATTCGTGCCTTGTGCACCTGCGATTTCGACGTGCCCTCGGAGATGCCGAGCGCCGCCCCCACTTCGCGGTGATCGAGCCCCTCGACGTCGTGCAGGACGAACGCGGCGCGGCATCCCGCGGGGAGCTGCGCGATCGCGCGCTCGAGATCGATACGCGCAATCGGCGCGGGCAGCGCCGGCGCCGGGGCCGCCGGTTCAGGCGCCTCGTCCTCATCGAGCGACGCCGTCGCGCGCGCCATCCGCGACTGCTTCCCCCGGAGGTGGTCGAGGCACTGATTCACCGCCAGGCGGTAGAGCCAGGTGCCCAGGCTCGATTCGCCCCTGAAGCTCGCAAGCTTGCGGTGTGCGTGGACGAAGACGTCCTGCAGCAGGTCTTCGGCGTCGTGGGCCGATCCGGTCATACGCGTCAACAGGCCGAAGAGCCGTCCCGAATGGGCCCTGTACAACGTCTCGAAGGCCGCCGCGTCGCCCTCGCGGCACCGGCGCGCCAGTTCGAGGTCGTCGGCTCTCACGTTGTACCGCCCGCCCGGAGGAGCGGGTAATCAAACACGGTACTAGCGAGGCGGAGCCTCATGGTCGTCTGTGCCAGCGTAGCCTCGCTGCTGATTAGACGGGGGTGCGGCGCGGTCTGGTTGCCGGCGCCCGCCCTCCTGCGCGCGTGTGCGCCGGCCAGCGCACGCCGCCGAAGCCGCGGACGCGGGTGAGGCTCACGTCCAGGCCTTCGGCCCGCAGCAGTTGGCGTTTCCGGTCGAGATAACCCCCGAACCCGCCCAGGCCCCCGGCTGACGCAATCACCCGATGGCAGGGGACCGACGGATCGTTGCACTGGCGCATGACGTTGCCCACGGCGCGGGCAGCGCCGGGCGCCGCTGCCAGGGCGGCAATGTCGCCGTAGGTGGCCACGCGGCCGCGCGGAATCGACCGGACGGCCGCGAGCACTCGGGCTCGAAAGCCAGTGCCGGCCTTCCGACCCTTCGGCGGGCGGCTGCCGTGGGCCATCAGCGCCCGATCACCACCTTGACCCTGAATACGGCACCGCCCAGGTCGTCCTCGCCAAAGGCGGCCGCCGCGCCGGACGGTTCGGTGAAGGCGTCGGGCACGCTCATCCAGCCGGCTTCACCCGCGATGCCCAGCCAGCGTCCGACGCGCCACTCGGCCCCGCCGAGCAGCTGAAACCCCGTTTTTGTGAACTCGGCGTCCTCGGCGGCGTCGGCGAACTCGGAGGTCTCGCGATACTTGTGCCACGCCATGCCCCCGCCGAGATACGGCGTCACCGTGCGCTGCGGGTTGGCGAAGCGCCAGCCGGCCGACAGCTCGATCGGCACGACCGAAACGGTGGTGTCGATGCCGACCGGGAACGCCTCGTCCTCGAACACGACGACGCGTTCACCGTCGCGCTGGAAGCGCGACACGCCGAACGAGACGAACAGGTTGCGGCCGAGGAGCACCTCGCCGCCCGCGCCGAAAATCGGGCCGGCGCTCGAGCCCAGCACCGCCTCGAAGCTCTTGGACGCCGTGAACGTGCGTCCGCCCGCTTCGAAGAAACCGCGCACGCGGATCGCCGGCGGCGCGCCGGCGGCGCGGGGCGGCGCCGGCTGTGCCTGCGCGAGTACCTCCGGCGGCGCCAGCGCGATCGTCGCGGCGCAGGTGACGACCGCGATCCACGTGGCGAGGCGAGCCATCCGTTGCGCGCTCACTTGGCCAGCCCCATGCCACGCAGGGCCGCGCGCGGGTTGATGAGCCCGTATCCGTACTCGTTGTCGCGCCCCGCCGGCCCGAGGTCGGTCGCGGTCTGCTTCAGAATCGCTTCGATGGCCCCCGGGCTGGTGACGCCCTGATCCAGCAGCATCGCCGCGAGTCCGGAGACGTGCGGCGTGGACATCGAGGTGCCTTCGAAGGGGTAGTAGGCGAAGACGTCGAACCGGGGCGCCCGGTAGCGCGAGACCGGGCCTGTGAATGTTTCCACGAGATCGAGGTCCAGGGTCTGCTGGATCACGCCGGCCGCCGCGCCGCCACGATCGAAATCGCCTCCCGGCGCCACCAGCTCGATGAAGCTGCCAGGCCTCGAGTAGCTGGCGCGCAGACGATCCCGTCCAGTGGCGCCTACCGCCACCATGCCGTCGATCTGCGGCGCAAACTCGGCGTACCGCTCCGGTGCCGTGCCGTCGAAGTCGTTGCCGCCGGCCACTGCCACGAACACGCCGTGCGAGACCGCGTAGGTGATGGCCGACTGCACCGCCGGCGCCGGTCCGCCATCCCGCCCGATGCTCATATTGATCACCTTGGCGCCGTTGTCGGTGGCGTAGCGGATACCCCGCGACACGGTGTCATCGGTGCCGACGAATGGGCTGTTGAAGATGAAGTCCCACTCGGTGTCGATCACTTTCACCGGCATCAGCCGGACGTTGAAGGCCATCCCGGCGCCGCCGGCGCCGTTGTTGGTGAGCTGGCCCACGGTGCCCGCCACGTGCGTGCCGTGGCCAGCGAGGTCGAAGGGCAGTTGGTCGTCCCAGATGAAGTCGCGCGGGGATACGAAGCGATCGGCGCCCAGGTCGGGAGCTGCCGCAAATGGAATGTCTACCGGCCCGAGCGCCGGGAACATCACCCCGTCCTCGCGCTGCCAGGCGATGGCGTTGTAGCGCAGCACCGCGCTGCGGAAGGCGACGCCGGTGTCGAGGATGGCGACGATGACGTTGGACGAGGCCCCGCGGTTGATGTCCCACGCCCGGTCCATGCCGATCTGCGGGTAGTTCCACTGCAGCGAGTAGAGCGGGTCGTTCGGCGCGAACATCGGCCGCGCCCGGTACCGCGGTTGTGCATACTCGACATCCGGCTGTGCCCGGAGCCGCTGCGCCACGGCTTCGGGGTCGCCGCCGGCCAGGCTGACGATCTGGAAGTCCGCGTACGACAGCACTGGTCCCGCGGTCCCGCTCACGAGCGCCATCATGGCCTGCTGCAGTGCGGTCGAGGTACCGGGCCGGAAGCGGACGATGAGGCTGTCGGAGAGGTAATCGCTCCGGCCGGCAGTCTGGACCCACCGCCGCTGCTCCCGCGCCAGGCGCGGCCGGTCGGCGTCACGCAGTCCGCGGTCGATGCCGGGCCCGGTCAGGTCCGAGACGATCTGTCTGCCGGCGCGCTCCGGTTGCTGCGCGGTGATCGTCGAGAGCCAGCCGACGAGAGCGGCCAGCAGGAGCGCAAGGGGAGCGACATGACCGCTCACGCGGACGTATGGACGCATCATTCCTCGGTTCGGCGCAGCAAGAGCGGCACGGGCATTGTAGCGCGCGCTATCTGCGGGGCGCGGCTGGCGCTGCGAGCGCTACAAGTAGGAGAGCGGCTCGAGTCCGTACGCGGCGGCGTCCACCGGAGCCTGCACCGACTGCGGTTGGCCTTCGCGCGCGTCCCACAGGCTGACGTCGTAAGGATGCTCGAGCTTCTCGCCGCCGGGCCGGGTGAGTACTTTCACGCGCGGCCGGTAGGGATCCGGCGCGTACGCCTTGAGCACGACGGCGATCTCGCCCGTATCGAGCCGCACCAGGTTCCCCGCCGGATAGATCCCGACGAGCTGGACGAACCGCTTGACCAGCCGCCGATCGAACTGCCTGCCGTCGTTCCGCTGCAGGACGGCCAGGATGCGATCGGTGGGGTGCACCTGCTGGTAGACGCGCTGCGAGCGCATGGCGTCGTAGACGTCGGCAATCCCGCAGAGCGTCGTGGCGAGATTGAGCTGAGGGCGTACGGCGCCGGCGGGGTACCCGGTCCCGTCGCTGCGCAGATGGTGCTCGAAGGCGACGATCGGACCGAGCGCGGGAATCTCCGGGGTGTTCTTCAGGATCTCGGCGCCGTCGACGGTGTGGCGCTTCAGGATGTCGAACTCGGCGTCGGTGAGCTTGCCCGGCTTGTTGAGCACCTCGTTGGGCGTCTTCACCTTGCCGATGTCGTGCATCAGCGCGGCAAGGCCAAACTCGCGGAGCTGCGGTCCGTCGATGCCGAGCCCCCGGGCCTGGCCCATGGTCAGAATCGACACGTTCACCATGTGGGTGAAGGTGTAGTTGTCGTAGTTCTTGAGCGCGGTCAGCGCCAGGAGCGCCGTGCGGTTCTGCGCCACTGCCTGGGCCAGCGAGTCCACGAGACTGCGGGCGGCGTCGGCATCGGGCTGCCCCTCGACCGCAGCGCTCTCCCACAGCACGCTGGCTACGGAGGAGGCGTCGGCGTAGAGCTTCTGGAACGTGGCCATGTCGCCGACGCCGTCGATGCGTTCCTCGATCTCGATGCGGCCGACACGCACGTGGGGCAGTTCGCTCAGCGTGCCGTCCATGCCGGTGTCGCCGAGTGCGACGCTGGCGACGAGCCGCTCGATCTCGTCGAACCCGACGCCGCGCTGGACGACGATGCGCTCGACGCCCGACTGCTTGAGCCGCCGCATCAGCTCACCAAGCGTTTCGGCGGCGCGCGGAATCGGATAGTCGCCAACCACGAGGTCGTCGCCGACGATGCCGATCGTGATCGACGGCAGGTTGGCCAGCGTCACGGTCAGCGTCTCGGCGAGCGCGCTGACGCTGCGCGCCACGAGCGGGTGGCCCGTGGCGTAGAGCTGCCACCCACGCAGGGCCGCCGCCAGCCGGCGGACCGTCTCTT
>Ga0173480_10000408_pt1 | contig 14176 bp, 11 predicted proteins | sample NitcycUS209509C1_FD_122622 | JGI IMG/M metagenome (GOLD analysis project Ga0173480, IMG submission 122622) | Soil microbial communities from Arlington Agricultural Research Station in Wisconsin, USA - Nitrogen cycling UWRJ-S209-509C-1 (version... | ecosystem: Environmental > Terrestrial > Soil... | reverse complement strand
GCCGGCAGCATTTCATCGGGCATTCCGGAGATGGACCGGTCGCACGCCGCACCAGTTCCGGCTCGGATAGTCATCACATGTGGGGGCCGCCTTCAGGCGGCCCTGGGCCTTGGGCCGGCTAGGATCTGCCGCCTTGTTCCTATGCATCATCCAATGCATCCGTCCTTCCGTCCCGAAGTCGATAAACCAAACGATATAAACACTTTACGCCTCTGCCGTCGCGATATATTGATCGCCTCTCGCCCAGCTCGTGCGGGCACGGTTCACAACCTCCGTTCTGGCGAACCACGTCCGGGTGCGCTTGCCGACACCATCGCCCGGGCCGTTGTCACGATGCGACGGAGCTGGATCACGGAGTGCAGAGAGACAGGCATGGAAGGGCGCGAACGCGCGACGGCAATCGCACAAAAGGAACGCAGCTTCCTTAACGGTGGCGGCGACATGGGCGCGCGCATTCGCGCCTACGACTGGACGCGCACGCCGCTCGGTCCGCCGGAACTCTGGCCCGCGGCGCTGAAGACGGCCGTCCGCATCATGCTCACGTCGCGGCAGGCGATGTGGATCGGTTGGGGCCCGGGGCTCACGTATCTCTACAACGATCCGTATAAGGCCATCGTCGGCGGCAAGCATCCGTCTGCGCTCGGACAACCGGCCGTGCAGGTGTGGCACGAAATCGCGGACGAGATCGGTCCGATGCTCGCCACCGCCATGCGCGGAGACGAAGGCACATACGTCGAAGCGCAGCTCCTCATCATGGAGCGCAACGGCTATAGGGAGGAGACGCATTACACCTTTTCCTACAGCCCGATCCCCGACGACGACGGCGGCACCGGTGGCATCCTCTGCGCCAACACGGACGACACCGGACGCGTCGTCCGCGAGCGACAGCTGAAGCTGCTCGGGCAGCTGGCGGCCGCCGCCGCGCAGGCCCGCACCATTGCCGAAGCCTGTGAGATGTCGGCGCAGGCACTCGCCGCGGATCCGCACGACATCCCTTTCGCCCTGATGTATCTGATGGATCCGTCGGGACTGCAGCTCACGCTCGCCGGCACCGCCGGCATCGATGCCGAACATCCTGCGGCACCCGTCTCCGTCGGCGCGCGTGCCATGGCGCCCTGGCCCTTCGCGGCTGCACTTCACAGCCGTGGCGCCTACGTCATAGCGGAGGCGGACTTTCCGCCCGCACCGCTGCCACGCGGCGCCTGGGATGGCTCGCCTCGTCAAGTCGCGATCGTACCGCTGCCTGCCCGCGGACAGCAGGCGCACGTCGGACTGCTCGTACTCGGCCTCAATCCGTATCGGCCGGTGGACGCGCCGTACGTGCGGTTCATCGACCTGGTTGCGGCGCAGGTCTCGACCAATATCGCGAATGCCAACGCCTACGAAGACGAGCGTCGCCGCGCCGACATGCTCGCCGAGCTCGACCGCGCCAAGACGGCCTTCTTCTCCAACGTCAGTCACGAGTTCCGCACGCCTCTCACGCTGATGCTCGGCCCGCTCGACGATGTCCTGAGATCGACCGATGCGAAGCTACCGGCCGACGTCCGTGATCTGCTGGCCACGGCCCGCCGCAACGGACTTCGGTTGTCCAAGCTGGTGAACAACCTGCTGGATTTTTCCCGCATCGAGGCCGGACGGAGTCAGGCCAACTACGAGCCGACGGATCTCTCAGCCCTGACCGCCGACCTCGCCAGCATCTTCCGTTCGGCGATCGAGAGGGTCGGCCTGAGACTGGTCGTCGATTGCCCACCGCTTCCGGAGCAGGTGCTCGTCGACCGTGACATGTGGGAGAAGGTAGTACTGAACCTCGTCTCCAACGCGCTGAAGTTCACATTCGAAGGAGAAATCGGCGTCCACGTGCGGTGGCGCGGCGACCATGTCACCCTCGTCGTCAACGACACCGGCACCGGCATCGCCGCCGAGGAACTGCCGCATCTGTTCGAGCGGTTTCATCGTGTGCGTGGCGCACGATCACGAACGCAGGAAGGCACCGGCATCGGTCTCGCGCTGGTGCAGGAGTTCGTCAGGCTCCACAATGGTTCGATCACCGCTCGCAGTACGCCGGGCTATGGCTCCACGTTCACCGTGTCGATTCCGACGAGCGGGCTGGTGGCTCACGGGGTGGCGACGGCGGTTCGCCCACTGCCAGCGCCCTCCCCGCGCGCGGAGGCGTTCGTCGATGAAGCGGTGGGATGGCTCGCCGATGCCCCGGCCCACACGACCGGAACCAATACCGGATCCGACCCGCTTCGCCCTTCGGACTCCGACGGCGCAGAACCACCGGCCCACATCGCCGCCGAGGGCGGAGAATTGCCGCGCATCGTCCTGGCCGACGACAACGCCGACATGCGTCATTACGTCGCCAGGCTGCTCGGCGATCGATGGAACGTCGAAGCGGTGGCCAACGGTCTCGAGGCGCTGGAGGCGATTCGACGCCATCCGCCGCACGTGGTGCTGTCCGACGTGATGATGGGCGCCGTTGACGGCTTCGCCCTGCTGCAGGCGCTGCGCGCCGATCCGCAGACGCGCCACATCCCGGTGGTGCTGCTCTCGGCGCGAGCCGGAGAAGAAGCCACGCTCGAAGGCTTGTCCGCCGGCGCCGACGATTATCTGGTGAAGCCCTTCACGGCCCGCGACCTGCTGGCGCGGCTCGAGGCGCAGCTGCTCCGCGCCCGCGAGCGCGAAGCGATGCGCGATCGCGCCGCGATCATCGAGAGCCTCATCAACAACGCGCCGCTCGGGGTGTACCTCGTCGACCAGGATTTCCGGGTTGCCCAGGTGAACCCCGTGGCGGCTCCGGTATTCGGCGATATTCCAGATCTCGTCGGCCGCGACGTCGACGACGTCATTCACCGCCTCTGGCACAAGGAATACGCCGACGAGATCGTGCGCCTGTTCCGGCACACGCTGCAGACCGGGGAGTCGCACGTCGCGCACGAACGCGCCGAGTTCCGCATCGATCGCGGCGTCACCGAGTACTACGACTGGCGCATCGATCGCATCGCCTTGCCCGATCGCCGATACGGTGTGGTCTGCTACTTCACCGACGTCTCCCAGCAGGTGCAGGCGCGGCAGACGATCGCCGAGTCGGAAGCCGAGTTCCGCAAGCTGGCCGAGAATCTCAAAGAGGCCAATCGTCTCAAGGACGAATTTCTCGCCACCCTGTCGCACGAGCTGCGCACGCCGCTGAACGCCATCCTCGGCTGGTCGCACATGTTGCGCACCCGCTCGCTGACGACGGAAGTGGAACAGCGCGCGCTGGATGCCCTGGAGCGCAACGCCAAGGCTCAGGCGCAACTGGTCGAGGAGCTCCTCGACGTCTCCCGGATCATTTCCGGCAAGCTCTCAATCAAGTCGGAACCGGTGGACCTCGGCACGGTCGTCGCGGAAGCGGTGGAGACGATGCGTCCGGCGGCAGTGGCAAAGAGCGTTGCGCTTCACCTGGAGATAGACCCGACCTGGCAGATGACCGTGACCGGAGACGCCGACCGCCTGCGACAGGTCGCCTGGAACCTGATCTCGAACGCCGTCAGGTTTACCCCGGCCGATGGCGATGTGACGGTAACCGTGCGTGGCGACGGCTCGGAGGTGGAGCTGGAAGTACGCGACACGGGCGAAGGCATTGAAGAGGCGTTCTTCCCCTATTTGTTCGAGCGATTCCGTCAGGCCGACAGCACACCCTCGCGGCGACATGGCGGCCTCGGCCTCGGTCTCGCCATCGTTCGACATCTCGCGGAAGCGCACGGCGGATCGGTGCGGGCGCACAGTGCCGGTGCTGGCCACGGGGCGACGTTCACCGTCCGTCTCCCGCTCCTGGCGAGCGTGGCGCGGAATCCCGTTGCGCCACCTGCCCGGCAAGAGGCACCAGCCATTGCCGGCGCGCGCATCCTCATCGCGGACGACGAGTTGGACGCGCGGGAACTGCTGCAGTTCGTGCTGTCGTCGCACGGCGCCCAGGTGACGGCTGTGGCGTCCGCCGGCGAAGCGCTCTATGCGCTCGGACACGAGTCGTTCGACGTGCTGATCGCGGACCTCGGCATGCCGGAGCAGGACGGCTACGCGCTGATTCGCGCTGTTCGCAGCCTGCCGGAGGCACGCGGGGGAGCGATCCCAGCGATTGCGGTGACCGCATATGCCAGCCTGCGCGAGCGTGAGGAAGCACTGGCGGCCGGCTACAACTGGCACCTGGCGAAGCCGATCGAGACGGAACAGCTCATCGCCGTCGTCGCGACCGCCATTCGGAAAGCGTAACCGCGGCCGCCTGAGTGCAGGCCGGGCCTCGCGCAGCAGGCCCGGCGTGAGACGCATCGCTAACGGCGCCCGAACGCGCGGAGGACGACACTGACGAGACGCGACCCGCGACCGGCGGGTCGCGGTGTTCCCGCCGTCAGCTCTCGACGTTTGCGATCGTCGATGTCCGACGAGTACACACAGATGCCCGATGGCACCGGCTGGATACGCAGCTCGAACCAGCGCTGCGAGCCATCGGGAAACGTGAACTGATTCTCGAGCAGCTGCGTCGTGCGTTCGGCCATGCACTTGCGCATCATCTCGAACAGCGCCGTCCGCTCGATGCCGGGATACATGTCGGAGATGGACCGGCCGGTCAGTTCCGTCGGGGTGCGTCGGCCGTGGCGGGCGGCCGCCGGATTCACGTAGACGTAGCTCCAGTCGAATCCGATGATCTGGAACCCTTCGCGCAGGGCGTCGAGCGACATGCGCACCGGGTCCTGTTCGACCGCAGGCGGATGGACGCTCACGCTTTCTGACATACGCAGGCTGATTGTCGATCAAATCGGATGCAGAAGTAATGCTCGACATCCCCGGCGGGCAAAGCGATCATTTGCGAGTGTCACCGCGCTGACACCGACTTCCCCACCATGACGACGGCCCGCCGCTTCCTCGATATTCTGCAACTGCGCTACCTGCTGCAGTGGGCGCAGATCCGGCGCAGCACGGGGCGCCTGATCTGGTTCGTCTTCGTGCAGGTGCTGCTCATCGGCATCGGTCTGCTGGCCGCGATCCTCGGCTTCGGTGCGCTGGTCCTGGCCGTGCAGACGGGACGCGCCGAGTCGATCGTGCAGTCGATCCTCAGCGTTATCTTCCTCAACGCGCTGGTGACATCGCTGGTGCTCGGCTACGGGCTGAACCAGGCATTTTCGGACAAGTCACTGCGCCGCTATCCGTTTTCGTACAGCGAGCGGTTCGTGATCCGTCATCTCCTCGGGTTGTTCGAGCCGCTGTGGCTGATCACCGTGGCCGGCTATGCCGGCGCGGCCATCGCGGCGGCCCTGCTCGGTGCCGCGCCGATCTGGGTGACGGCGCCGGCGGCGGCCGTACTGGTCTCGATCAACTACGTGCTCGTGCGCTTCATTCTCGCGCTCAGCTCGCTGCTGATGGAAACGGCGATCGGGTCGGTCCTGCTGGTCGCGGCCACGCAGTTCGTGTTCTTCATTCCGATGTCGTCGCGCATGCTGATCAACACGCCGGAACGCCGGGCGTTCGTGCGCACGGCGCTGACGTATACGCCTCCGGCGGCGGCCGGATCGATCGTCTCCGGCGTGGGCGCCGTGGAACACGTGATCGTGCTGGCCGGCTGGCTGGTGCTGACGGTGGCGCTTCTCTTCTGGCTCGATCGACTTCCCGATCGCACGCAGATGGGTCGCACCGGTGCGGCTTCATGGAACGGCCCGATCGACCGGATTGCCGCGCTGCTGCCACAGGAATGGGCACCGCTCGTCGCACGGGGCCTCAGGTTCTATCTGCGCAATCAGCAGGTGCAGCTCGGGTTCCTCGGCCTGCTGGTGCTCGTCCTGGTGATGCCGGCGTACATGAGCCGGCGCTCGCAGGACGGACACGCGATCTTCGAGACCACACTGCTGATGGCACCGCTGCTGGGCACGGTGACGTCGGTCATCTCGTCCAACGCCTTCGGGTTCGACCGCAACGGCACGCGCCGTCTGCTGCTGGCGCCGTTGTCTGGCCATACGCTGCTGGCCGCGACGAGCCTGGCCTCGGCGATGATCTGTGCCACCTACCTGCTCGTCGCCGTCGCCATCTGGACCGCCGTGACCAGAAGCGCCGAGCCGCTCATGGTGATGATGCTCGTCACGCACGGCCTGACCGGTCTGTTCCTCTTCCACGCTGTGGCAGCGTGGAGCTCGCTGTTCACGCCGTCGCCAGCGGACTATTTCGAGAAGTTCCGCAAACAGAATTCGCCAGGCAGTCGCTGGACCGCGTTCTTCATGTTCGGCGTGCTGGCCCTCTCGTTCGCCGTCCGGGCCCTGCTGCTCGGCCGCGACCTGACCCACTACTGGTGGCTATCGTGGCTCGCTGCCGCCGCGGCCGTCGGCGTCTACGTCGCGACGCTGAGGCTGTTGGCCCAGGTCTTCACGCGCCGGCGCGAACGTCTGCTCTCGGTGGTGGAGGGACGCACGTGATGCCCGCCAACGCGATCGAAGTCGCCGCCCTTCGCAAGGAGTTTGGCAGCGTCGTCGCCGTCGAGTCGCTGACGTTCTCGGTCCCGGCCGGCAGCTTCTTCGGCTTTCTCGGTCCGAACGGGGCGGGCAAGAGCACCACGATTGCCTGTCTCACCGGGCTGCTCGATCCGACGTCGGGCACGATGCGGCTGCTCGACCAGCCTTTCGATTCGAGCGCCGTCGAGCTGAAGCGCCGTATTGGCGTGATGCCCGACAATCTCGGGCTGTTCGAGTATCTGTATGCCCACGAATTCCTCGCCTTCCAGGGACAGCTCTATGGACTGACGCGAGACGAGGCGCGGCAGCGGACCGAGGCACTGCTCGAAGCGCTGGAGTTATCAGACGAGGGGAAGAAGCCGCTCAGTGCCTTCAGCGCCGGGATGCGGAAGCGGGTGGCGTTCGCCGCGGCCGTGATCCACGGTCCCGATATCCTGTTTCTCGACGAACCGTTCGAGTCGATCGATCCGGCCGGCGTGGCGTTGATGAAGCAGTGGCTGCGGCAGTTCACCACGCGCGGGCGAACGGTGTTCTTCACGACGCATGTGCTGGAAGCGGCAGAGCGGCTCTGCGAACGCGTGGCCATCATCAGGAAGGGCGGTCAGGTGGTGTGGACCGGGGACATCACGTCGCTCGCCACCGAAGGCCGGATCATCGTCGACGACCAGCCGTTCTCGACGCTCGAATCGCTGTTCCTGCATCTGACCGGCGAGCGCTATGCGGCGCTCGGCTGGATCTGAGAAATGGGGGTCGGGAAATGGGGGGCGGGAGTCCTTTTACGAGGACACTGGCTCGCAGTGTCCTCGTAAAAGGACTCCCGACCCCCATTTCCCGACCCCCATTTCTCAGCGATCCCATTCCTTGAGCGCGACGAACGCCGCCAGCATTTGCGCGTACGAATAGTTGGCGTTGCGGCCACTCGGGTTGGGCAGCACGAACACGACCGACCCTCCGATGCGCTCCCGCTGCTCGCCGAGTCCAATCGCACCGGTGCGTTCCGGAAACATCGCCCGAAACACGGTGACACCGACCATCGCCACGACCTGGGGACGATAGCGCAGGATCTTGCGTCGAAGACGTAAGCGCCCCGCCACGTACTCGTCGCGTCGTAACGTGTCGATGCCGGGGGTCGGCCGCGGCACGATGTTGGTGATGCCATATCCCCACTCGGGCAACCGCGTGTCGTCCTGATATCCGATCGGTTCTGGGACGAGCCGCGACTCGTGCAGGAGCTTCCAGAACCGGTTCGAGAAGCCGGCGAAATGATGGCCGGTGAGCGCCGAGCGCACACCGGGATTGATGCCGACGAACAGCACTCGGACGCCAGGCGCGATGCGATCACGGAGAAGCGGCAGGTCAGTCATGCGATGACGCACGGCGAGCTCATGCGCTCAACGAACGTTCTCGGCAGCATCGTAAACAGAGGCCTTCAGGCCTCCGCGAATATAATTCGAAGCGGCGCTGCCCCGTCGCCTCGCATCCACACCCAGGTCCTTCGCCGAATGCTCCGCACGCGCCTCCTCGCTGCCATCGCCGTCCTGTTCGCTGTTGCAGGTCCGGCAGTACTCGCACAGACACACCCGGCTGCTGACATTCTCGTGTCGCGGCAGCTCGCTGAATCCGAGCGCCTGGCCGTCGGCGACGTCGTCCGGCTGGCCACCAAGGCCGACGGATCCGACGCGCGACAATTCCGGATTGCCGGCGTCTACGAGCCAACGCCCGACCCGCAACGTCTTGGCGCGGTGCCACGCGAGGTGCGGCTGCATCTGCCGGATCTGCTCGACATGACCCGAACCCCCGAGCAGCCCGCCGGCACCGAGCCGGTGGACGGCATCAACGTCCGGCTGGCCGAAGGGGCCGACGCCGACACGTTTGCTCGAGACGTCAATGCGCGGATGCCAGGCGTCGGAGCCATACGAGCCGACCTCGCCGGCAACGCCGTCGGGACGTTCACCGTCCTCGAACGCTTCCATTACGCCATTGCCGCGGTGACGATACTCGCCGCCACCGTGTTTCTGCTCGCCCTCACCATCATGCTGGTGGACGAGCGACGCGAGACGGTGGGTGTACTGCGGCTCATCGGCCTGCCGGTGCGCCGCATTCTCACGCAGATTCTGCTCGAAGGGCTGCTCGTCGCCGCGGCAGGCACGGCGTTCGGACTGCTCCTGGCCATCGGCTCCGAACGTCTCATCAACCAGTTTTTTCAGTGGCGGTACGACACGGCGCTTCTCTTCGTCGGCATCACACCGCGCGTGGCGCTGATCTGCGTGTGGATTGCCGTGCCGCTCGGCGCGGCGGCCACGGTCGTGGCGTCGTGGACGCTGCTCCGGCGCAACGGGCTGCGGCTGGTGCGCCGATGAGAGCCGTCGCCTTCGCCGCGCGCAGCCTCGTCCGCCAGCCGGCACGAGCGCTGCTCGGCGTTCTCGGTGTGACGGCGGTCGGCGCGCTGCTCTTCGACATGCTCCTGCTGTCGCAGGGCTTGATCGTCTCGATGGGCGACCTGCTGGAACGCACCGGCTACGACGTGCGCGTCACGACCACGGCCGAACTGCCTCGCACGGCGCCGCCGCTGGAACGGGCGGCAGAGACGGTGGCGTCGATCGCGCAGCTGCCTGAAGTGCGGGCGGCGATCGGCATCCGGTTCGTGGACGTCACGATCGATCGTCCGGCCAGCGAACCGATGCGCGGGGTCCGGCTTCAGGCGGACCAGGCCATCACCGGCACGCTCCAGGGAGTCGTCGGCACGGCGCATCCGTGGTCGCTGTTGCGAGGGGAGGACATTGCCGGGTCCAGGGGGACCCGGCCTACGGCTACCAACAGTTCGCCGGGCCTGACAGGCGCGATCGTCCCGCCGGAGAAGACCGGGGACTCGGGATCCGGGACTCGGGACTCGATCGGAAGCAGTGCTGCGGCGTCCGTCGTCGTCAATCAGCATCTCGCCGATGCGCTCGGCGTCGAGCCGGGCGGAACGATCACGGTGAACGCCTCGTGCGAGTCGGACCTGGACGTGCTGCCGCCGGTCACGTTGCACGTCATCGGCGTGGCGTCCTTTCCCTTCGAGCTCAGCACCGAGAAGACGGTTGCCGGCGACATGAGCACGCTCGATGCCGCCTGCGGCGGCAACGGGCGCGACCAGGCGCACATCGTCGTCGTGACGGCGGCCACCGACGCGGGTGTCGCCGCCGCCGCCATCCAGCGATTACGGCCGGAGCTGCATGCCGCCACCAACGCCCAGATGCTCGGACGAATCGAACAGGGCGGCTTCACCTACTTCCGGCAGATCTCGACGGTACTGACCACGGTCACCGTCGCCTTCGCCCTGCTCCTCATCTGCGTGCTGCTCACCGTGTCGGTCAACCAGCGCCTGGGCGAGATTGCCGCACTGCGTGCGCTCGGCTTTTCGCGGCGCCGCGTCGTTGCCGACGTGCTGTCTGAATCGGTCCTGATCGTCGGCACCGGCGGCCTGCTGTCGCTGCCCGCCGGCTTCGTGCTGGCCTCGTGGCTCGACGACATTCTGAAGCGGATGCCGAACATTCCAGCGGACCTGCACTTCTTCGTGTTCGAGCCGGGAGCACTCACCGTGCACGTGACGCTGCTCGTGGTGACGGCCATCGTCGCCGCCATCTATCCGATGAGCATCGTCGCCAGGTTGCCGATCGCGGCGACGCTGCGCAACGAGGTCACGTCGTGATGCGCATGAACAGCGTCATCGTCGATGCCTCGCACGTGACGCGGTCGTTCACCATGCCTGCCGGAACGGTCACCGCGGTTCGCGACGTGTCGCTGCAGATTCAGAGCGGTGAGTACGTTGCCGTGCGCGGACCATCCGGCTGCGGCAAGTCGACGCTGCTGCACATGCTCGGCGCGGTGGACACACCGTCCTCGGGCACGCTGATGTTCGATGGCCGCGATATCGCCGCGTTGTCGGATCGTGACCGCAGCCTGCTGCGTCTCCGGCAGATCGGATTCGTGTTCCAGCGCTTCTTCCTGCTGCCGATGCTGACGGCGGCCGAGAACGTCGAGCTGCCGCTGTCCGAAGCTGGGGTCGGCAAGCGGGACCGGCTGGAACGGACGAAAGAGCTGCTCGACTACGTCGGCCTTGCCGCGCGCGCGGATCATCGTCCATCGCAGCTCTCCGGAGGGGAGATGCAGCGCGTCGCCATCGCACGCTCGCTGGCCAACCGGCCACGACTGCTGCTGGCCGACGAGCCGACGGGCGAGCTGGACGAAGCCACGGGCGCACAGATTTCCGCATTGCTCGACCGCGTCAACGCCGACGGCACCGCGCTCGTCATCGTGACGCACGACTCGACGCTCGCGGCGCGCGCGCGGCGGGTGCTGATGATGCGTGACGGCCGCGTCGAATCGGAGCATCAGCAGTGATCGGGCGGCTCGCCTTTCGATCGCTGACGGCGCACCCGGTACGCAGCGCCGTACTCGCCGCCGGGTTCGGCGTCGGCGTCGGCGTGATGGCCATCCTGCTCGGCGTCGCGGAGATCGTGCTGCGCCAGGCGCAGTCGCCGGCCCTCGTCGGCGGCGGCGACGTCCTCGTGCAACTGGCGCCTCAAGTGCCGGCCAGGCTGGTGCTCGCCGGCACCCTGCAGTCGGATGCACTGCGTCCGCGCGTTCGCGTCGCCTCGCCGTTTGCCACATCCGACCTGTATCTGATGAAAGGCCAGGGGACGACGCGAGTGGCGGCGCGCGGCGGGATTCCAAGCCTCGAGCGTGCGCTCGGCGATCCGGAAACCTCGACGATGTCTGCGTGGAGCGATTCGTCAGCAGACGAGGCGTGGACGCATCAGACGCCTGGTTCCGTCCTGCGCGCCGTCGATCGCTTCCATCCCATTCCCGATGCACCTGCATGGGCCGACTCCTGGGCGGAATGGCTGTACTTCAACGGCCGGGCGGCCGATGCACGGTTCTATCTCACCTTCCTCGTCGGTCCGCGCAACGGCACCGGCGCACGATCGTCAGGCGTCCGGCTCCAGCTCGAACGGAACGGAACGCTGGAGACGTTCACGTCGTCGGCCACGCTGTCGGAGTCCGATGTGACGCACGCGCCGGATCTCGATATCGGTGGCAGTTCTGTTCGTCTCGAGGAGTTGCGGTATCGAATCAGGCTCGATCTGAAAGACGGGCGCGGCCGTCGCGTCACCGGCGAGCTGCGGCTGCAGGCATCGCCGGGGCGCCTGGTGCCGCCGCTCGAGATGTCAGGATCCCGCGGATGGATTACCGGGTATGTGGTGCCGGTGATGTCGGGCGCACTCGACGGCACGCTGAACGTGGACGGCCAGACGGTGGCGATGAACGGCACCGGCTATCACGATCACAACTGGGGATTCTGGAAGGACGTCACCTGGCAGTGGGGGCAGGTGCAGCATGGCGACATGTCGGTGCTGTACGGCCGGGTGTTTCCGCCGCCGGATGCCGCAGATCCCGAGCGGCTTCCCGGCTTCGTCGGCGTGCTCGGTCCCGACGGCCCGCTCGCCTATGCCCGCACCGTCCGCATTACGGAAACCAACGACGCACAGGGACGGCCGACGCGCATCGAGATTCGTGGCCGGGGGCCGTCCTTGAGCGTGACACTCGCTTTCAAGGTCGATTCTGCCGTGACGACACGGAGCACGCAGGGCGCGTTGGCCAACGGCGTGGACTTCCTTCAGATGCGGGGACGGTACAGCGTCAGCGGCCGCGCCGGCAGCCGGACGCTGGAGTTCGATGCGCCCGGAACGGCGGAGACGTTCCGGGGGAAGTAAGAATTGGGGTCGGGAGTCCTTTTTGGAGGACATGCCAGACGCTTCAAAAACTTGGGTCTGGCATGTCCTCCAAAAAGGACTCCCGACCCCAATTCTTACGCGCCGATGGCGCGGCGGGCGGCAATCTGCGCGCGGCCGCGGCGTCGCCTCAGTTCCCGGAGCTTGTCATCCAGGGGGAGCGACTCCTGCACGGCATTCCACCCGCGCGACAGGCGCGCGTCGATGGCCTGACGCCGGTCGATCTCCATCCGGAAGCATTCGAAACACAACGTCCGCGGACGTTCGAGCAACGGATCGTCCGGATCCTGGAACCCGTAACGTGCCTCGTGCGCGCGACACCCGGCACAGAGCGGTTTACGGCGGCGATGGAACTCCGCTGGCGGCCTGCTGGGCCGCGTCCAGGTGTCCTGGAGTGGAAGCTGCTCTGACTGCCGAGCCTGAGCCATTCGAGCCATCTGTAAAACCCTCCTGCTAATTGCATAGACGAGGCCAGCACCTCGCCAGGTTCTCCCCTCGACAAACACCGTCGCTCGTCCCATATCGCCAGTCTACGCAGGGGGTGTGACAGACTAGGTCAGGGGTCGATCACGCTCGGGGCTCGGGGTTCGGTCTGATGCCGGGGCTAAAGCCCGGCCCACGAGAGTCGGGAGATCGGAGGTAGGAGATAGATCGATTTTGACACCGCGTTTACCCTGTCTCCTTCCCTGTCTCCTGTCGCCTTTTTCCTGCTCTCATTTGAATCCGTGCCTACTACTCTCTCGATAGATGCGCTTTTCCAGTTGCCACTCGCCGAATTCACGGCCGCGCGCAACACGCTTGCCGCGCAGTTGAAGAAATCGGGGCGCGCGGAGGAGGCGGCGCGCGTCAAGACACTGGCGAAACCCTCGATCTCCGCATGGACGGTCAACCAGCTGTTCTGGCGTCACCGCAAGCTGTACGACCGATTGATGGCCAGCGGTCTGCAGTTCCGCGAGGCGCAGGCCGCGCAGCTCGCGGGCAAATCGGCAGACATCCGTCTCCCTCTGGAAGCGAGGCGCAAGGCGCTGGCCGATCTCGCGCAGGCCGCCGCCGGTGTCCTGAAGGACGCGTCACATCAGCCGACGCCGGAAACGATGCGCCGCGTCACGACCACGCTCGAAGCGCTCTCGACGCTGGCGAACGTCGCCGGCGCACCTCAAGGCGGGCAGCTCACTGACGACGTGGATCCGCCAGGATTCGAAGCGCTGGCCGCGCTGGTGCCGAGCGTCGGCGAGAGCAGAACGGGTGACGGACGCGGCGCGGTGCTCCGATTCGCACCCAAGCCCCAGCGCACCGTCAGCCGGAAGCGCAGCAAGGAAGAAGACGAACACGAGCGCGAACAGGCACGCAAGGCGCGGGCAGCCGAAGCCAAAGCCGCCGTGCAGCTGGCCGAACGCAGCGTCCGCGATGCCCAACGCGCGGCGGAGCAGGCTGAAGCGACGCTGAAGAAGGCCGCGGCGCGGCTGAAGGAAGCCGAGCGCGCGAAAACGGAGCTCGATCAGCAGCTGGAACGGGCGACCAACGAACTGACCGAGGCCAGGCAGACGGCGCGCCGCATCACCGCCGAAGCCGAAGAAGCAGCGCAGGCAGTCACAGACGCAGAACGGATGCTGGAGAAAGCGCGGAAGGAACTGGAAGGCTCGTAGGCCGGGCCTCGCTCATGACCCGCGCAGGCCCGGCGTCACAGGCCCCAGGAATCAGGATTCAGTCGGTACGCCTGCCCATGTCGCCTGTCCATCGTGGAGCGCCGCTATCCAGACCGAACTGATCCAGCACCCGCGACACGGTCTGATCCACCACATCGTCCAGCGTCGCCGGATTCGTGTAGAACGCCGGCACCGGCGGCAGCATCACCGCGCCCATGCGCGACAGCTTGAGCATGTTCTCGAGATGGATGTCGCTCAGCGGTGTCTCGCGCACGACCAG
>Ga0173480_10000407_pt1 | contig 14191 bp, 11 predicted proteins | sample NitcycUS209509C1_FD_122622 | JGI IMG/M metagenome (GOLD analysis project Ga0173480, IMG submission 122622) | Soil microbial communities from Arlington Agricultural Research Station in Wisconsin, USA - Nitrogen cycling UWRJ-S209-509C-1 (version... | ecosystem: Environmental > Terrestrial > Soil... | reverse complement strand
GTGTGGCCGTAGATCTCGACGATCAGATTCGACAGTACGAGGATCTCCGCGACCGTGCGGGTGAACTGCGGAGGCATCTTTGAGGGAGCACGACTCGACGAAGAGCTGGCGGAGCTGTCGCAGCGCATAGCGGCGCCAGGCTTCTGGAACAACCAGAACGAGGCGCAGAAGGTAATGCAGCGCCAGCGCCGCGTCGAAGAGGACGTCAAGCTGCGCGAATCGCTGAAGCGGCGGTGCGACGACCTGGCCGTGCTCGTCGAATGGGCTGGTGCGGGCGAGGACGTCGCGGCCGACCTTGCGCGAGGGCTCGGCGAACTCCAGGAGGAGGTTGCCGCGGCCGAGACACGCAAGATGCTCGGCGGCGAGTACGACCGCAGCAACGCCATCGTGACCATCCATCCCGGAGCGGGTGGCACCGAGTCGCAGGACTGGGCCCACATGCTGCTCAAGATGTATCTGAAGTGGGCCGAGCGTCGCGGTTTCAAGCGCGAGGTGATCGACTTTCAGGACGGGGAAGAAGCGGGGATGAAGAGTGCCACCGTGACGTTCACCGGTGAGTACGCGTACGGGCTGATGAGCGCCGAAGCGGGGGTGCACCGCCTGGTGCGGATTTCGCCGTTCGATCAGGCCTCCCGCCGTCATACGTCGTTCGCCTCGGTATTCGTGTGGCCCGAGCTTCCCGAGGACGTCGATGTGGTGATCGAGGACAAGGACCTCCGCATCGACACCTATCGATCGAGCGGCGCCGGCGGCCAGCACGTCAACGTCACTGACTCCGCCGTTCGCATCACGCACCTTCCAACCGGGATTGTCGTGTCGTGTCAGAACGAGCGGTCGCAGATCAAGAATCGCGCCCAGGCGATGAAGGTACTGAAGTCGCGCCTGTTCGATCGAAAGATGAAAGAGCAGCAGGCGAAGCTCGACCAGATCGGTGGCGAGAAGCGCGAGATTGCATTCGGGAACCAGATCCGCAGCTATGTGTTGCAGCCGTATCAGATGGTGAAGGACCTTCGTACACGGTACGAGGTCGGCGATCCCAGCCGCGTCCTCGACGGGGATCTGGATCCCTTCATCAAGGCGTATCTGCTGCAGAAGGCCAAGGGGACGCTCGGCGCGCCAGTTGCGGCTGAGGACGACGAGTAGAGGCGGGTCTTAAGACCCGCCTCTACCGGTTCAGTTCTACCGGTTCAGTTCAGCCCTCGCCAGCCAAGTTGACGTCTAACTGGATGAGCGTATGATTCCGGGTTAGCGGAATCGGCCGGGCTCCCAGATGAGCCCGGACCAGGAGGGTGCCACATGTCGCGAAGCTTCGACGAGCTGGTCACGTCCACCGAGCATGCCCGGCCCGTTCACCCAGTCAGGGCTCTTTTTCAGCATCATTTCTATCTCGACGACCTGGTCAGTACCGAAGGCGGGCTGTGGATCGTCATGCTGGATTCCCTGCTGTTCGTGCCGCTGGTGATGGCGGCGTTCTTCTACCCGATGGCCGCGTTGACCGTAGCAGGTACGTTGTTGCTGGTCTCGTTCCTGGGCTACGAAGGCTACGCGATCTGGAAACGGCGGCACATCTAGGGTCAGAAATGGGGTCGGGTGTCGTTTTTGGAGGACACTGCCAACCCTTTGCCCGTGCGCGAGCGGTCTCTCAATTCGGCTGCGGGTGGCTGCGCCGGTAACGCAGTCTCCTGCGGCTCCGTTCCTTTGATGAAGGCCTCCATCTGGCCTCCCTCCACAGGCACGAAGACGATGTTGCCGGGCGGGTCGAACGTCGGGACGGTCTTGCGATTCGCGTTCTTGTCCAGGTACGCCCGCATCACGTCAATCCAGATGGGCAGCGCTGCGCCGGAGCCCGTTTCCCCGGCGCCCAACGGCTTCTTCTCGTCGTAGCCGACCCACACGCCGATCGTGATCGTCGGATCGAACCCGATGAACCACGCGTCGGTGTATTCGTCCATCGTTCCCGTCTTGCCGGCAAGCGGCCAGTTGAGTGATGCCGCCGCAGCCGCAGTACCGCGCTCAACCACGCCGCGCATCACGTTCGTCATGATGAACGCAGTATCCGCGCGGATGGCTTCTCTTGGCTGCGGCCGGTTCTCTTCCAGCAGGTTGCCGTCGCGATCGGTGATCGACATCACTGAATACGGTTCCATCCGCACGCCCTGATTGGGAAACAGCGAGTAGGCGCTGGTCATCTCGAGCAGCGTCGCTTCACCGGCGCCGAGCGCCATCGACAGGTACGGGTCGTACTTGCCGTGGAGACCGAACCGTTTGGCATACGACACCACTTCAGAGGGCCCGACTTCAGCCATCGCCTTCACCGACGGGATGTTTCGCGATTGCTCCAGCGCACGGCGCAGCGTGACCGGCCCCTCGAACTTGCGGTCGTAGTTGAGCGGCGCATAGTCCGGCTGTCCGGGGCCCGCCGGATAAGACACCGGTTCGTCCACGAAGATCGAGGCGGCGGTGTAGCCGTGGTCGATGGCTGCGGTGAAGACAATCGGCTTGAAGAGCGACCCGACCTGACGGTTGGCCTGAGTCGCACGGTTGAACTTGCTGCGTGCGAAGCTGAATCCGCCGACCATCGCGCGAACCTGTCCGGTCCGGTTGTCGATGGCGACGACGGCGCCCTGCACGGTCGGCGCCTGCTCGAGCGACAGGTCGCGTAGCGCACCGGCCTTGTCGATCGTGCGCACTTCGACCTCGATGAGATCCCCGACAGTGAACAGTGCCGACGGCGACTTTTTCGTCCACGCCAGAGACTTGGCGGCGAGCTCGGCCTCGCGCGTGCCGATGCGAAGCCGCACCGGGCCGGTGTCCTTCGCCGGCACTCCTGTGACCAGCGCCGGGACGATATCGCCGGCACTGATCGGCTTCGTCCACTGTTCGATGGAGAAGGCCTCCAGCTGCTGGCCGTCGGCGATGACATTGCGCAGCGGTCCGCGGTAGCGCGAATGACGCTTGTCCAGCCGTCGAAGGCCGCGATCGAGTGCGCGATTCGCGGCTGCCTGGAGATTGTCGTCGAGCGTCGTCTGTACCGTGAGGCCGGCCTCGTACAGATCTGACGCGCCATACTGCGCCTCGAGCTTCTTTCGAATGTCCTCGGCGAAGTAGGGGGCATTCGACTGATCGGGTACGGGCTGGCCTTTCAGCGCCACCGGTCGATTCTGCGCGGCGTCGGCGTCGGCCTGGGTAATGTAGCCCTCGGCGGCCATCCGACGGATCACGAAGTTGCGCCAGGTACGGTTGCGCTCGGGGTTGACGAACGGGCTCAGTCGGCTCGGCGTCTGGATGATGGCCGCGAGTGTGGCCGCCTCCTCGAGGTTGACGTCCTTGGCCGACTTGCTGAAGTACATCCGCGAGGCGGCCTCAACGCCGTACGCCCCGTGACCGAGGTTGATCTGATTGGCGTAGAACGTCAGGATCTCGCGTTTCGTGTATCGCCGTTCCAGCTCGATCGCGACCAGCCATTCCTTGACCTTCCGCTCCAACCCCTCGAGCCCCGACCGGGCGTACACGCCATTCCTCATGTACTCACGCAGGAAGAGGTCGCGCGCCAGTTGCTGCGTGATCGTGCTGGCCCCGCCACGCTGTCCGAGACGGCCGCCAGTGGAGCTGTACAGCATGTCCTTGACCCCGGCAACGACGATGCGCGTGATGCTCAGGCCGAAGTGCTGCTCGAAGTCGGCATCTTCCTTGGCGATGATCGCCTGTCGCAGGGTCGGGGCGATGTCCTCGTAGCGCACGACGACCCGACGTTCGGTGGCAAACTGCGCCACCAGCTGGCCGTCGCGCGAGAGCAGCCGGGTGATGGTGTTCGGCTGATAGTCGTCCAGGCGGCTGATCTCGGGCAGGTCGTTGCCGTAGGCGAAGAGGACGCCGCTCAGGCTGCCGAGCAGCGCCGCGACGACGAACAGCGCCGCGAGAATGGCGCGGCGGGCTATCCGAATGACGACGCGCCGTGGCCGTGTGTCGGGGGCCGGCTGTCCGTCGTGTTCGGGATCGGAATCCATGTCCGCAAGTATGCAGGATTGCACCGGGTTGGTGCTCCGGCTTGAGCCGAACGCGTTCCGGCTGAAGCCGAAGTTCCGGCTAAAGCCGGAACCCACATAACAAAGTTCCGGCTCAAGCCGGAATCTACATTGGCCCCGCCAGAAAGGCCCACCTTGACGATCTTGGACTCAGATTTGATAATGGTTTGATCATTAGGACACGGCTATCGGGTTTGAAGACCCGCACGGCGTAATTGAGGACGCGAGGACATGAGCAAAATCATCGGTATCGACCTGGGCACGACCAACTCCGTTGTCGCCGTCATGGAGGGCGGCGAGCCCGTCGTCATCACCAACCCTGAGGGGAGCCGGTTGACGCCGTCGGTCGTGGCCTTCACCAAGAGCGGTGAACGGCTCGTCGGCCAGGTGGCGAAGCGGCAGGCGGTGACGAATCCCGAGAACACCATTTTCTCGATCAAGCGTTTCATGGGACGCCGCTTCACCGAGGTGTCCGATGAGATGAAGATGGTGCCCTACAGCGTCGCCGCGGCGCCGAACGGCGACGTCCGCGTCAAGATCGGCAACGAGGATTTCGCGCCGCCGCAAATCTCCGCCATGATCCTGCAGAAGTTGAAACAGGCAGCGGAGGAGTATCTCGGCCAGCAGGTGACCAAGGCCGTCATCACCGTGCCCGCATACTTCAATGACGCCCAGCGCCAGGCGACGAAAGAGGCGGGCAAGATTGCCGGTCTCGAGGTCATGCGCATCGTCAACGAGCCGACCGCCGCGGCGCTGGCCTATGGTCTCGACAAGAAGAAGGACGAGACGATTGCCGTCTACGACTTCGGCGGCGGCACGTTCGACATCTCGATTCTGGAGGTCGGCGAAGGCGTCGTCGAGGTGAAGGCGACCAACGGCGATACCCATCTGGGTGGCGACAACCTCGATCAGCGCATCATCGAATGGATCGCCGCCGAGTTCAAGAAGAGCGACGGCATCGATCTGAGCAAGGACCGGATGGCGCTGCAGCGCCTGAGGGAGGCGGCGGAGAAGGCGAAGATGGAGCTCTCCACGGTGATGGAGACCGACATCAACCTGCCGTTCATCACCGCCGACCAGAGCGGGCCCAAGCACCTGCAGATGAAGCTGACGCGCGCCAGGTTCGAGCAGCTGGTCGATGACCTGCTGCAGCGCACCATCGGCCCGACGCGTCAGGCGCTCGCCGACGCCGGTGTGGATCCCAAGAAGATCGACGAGGTTGTGCTCGTCGGCGGCTCCACGCGCATTCCCAAGGTGCAGCAGATCGTCAAGGACGTGTTCGGCAAGGAGCCGCACAAGGGTGTGAATCCTGACGAAGTCGTGGCCATCGGCGCGGCTGTGCAGGCCGGCGTCCTGGCTGGCGATGTCAAGGATCTGCTGCTGCTCGACGTGACGCCGCTGTCGCTGGGGATCGAGACGCTCGGCGGTGTGATGACGGCGCTGATTCAGCGCAACACCACCATTCCGACGCGCAAGAGCGAGACGTTCTCGACGGCCACCGACAACCAGACGAGCGTCGAAGTGCACGTGCTGCAGGGGGAGCGTCAGCTGGCGCGCGACAACCGGACGCTGGGGCGGTTCCAGCTCGGTGACATCCCGCCGGCCCCGCGCGGCATGCCGCAGATCGAGGTGACGTTCGACATCGACGCCAACGGCATCGTCAACGTCTCGGCGAAGGATCGCGGCACCGGCAAGGAGCAGCGCATCACCATCACGACGTCGAGCGGTCTGAGCAAGGACGAAGTGGACCGCATGATGAAGGATGCGGAAGCGCACGCCGAGGAGGACAAGAAGCGGCGCGAGGAGATCGAAACGCGGAATCGCGCGGATCAATCGGTGTACGGCGCCGAGAAGCTGCTGCAGGACGCGGGCGAGAAGGTCAGCGCCGACGCACGCGGCGCCGTGCAGACCGCCATCGATGCGCTGAAGAGCGCGATCTCGGCCAATGACGTGGCGGCGATGAATTCGGCGATGGAGCAGTTGACGCAGGCGCAGCACAAGGTGGCCGAGGCGCTCTACAGCCAGCCTGGTGCGGCACCCGGCGGACCTGGCGCGGGACCGGGTGGCGGTGCCGGCCAGGGTAGTGACGGCGCCGCCGGCGGCGGATCGCGTCCGGCCGAAGGCGATGTGATCGACGCGGAGGTCGTGGACGACAAGTAGACCGGGTCCATTGGTTGGGCCCTTGTCGATTTGAGGATCTTGGATCTTTGATCTTTGAATCGTTGTTGATTGGGATTGCGGATCGGTTGATTTATCTGGTGATTCGGCGGACGTCGCCTAATCACGCGAATAAATCTCCGATCGGCAATCGCCCGATCGACAAGCAATCAAAGATCAAAGACCCCTAGTCACCAATGGATTTATTCATCATCCTCGGTCTGCAGCACGGAGCCACCGAGAACGAGATCCGTCGGGCATACCGCCGTCTCGCGCGGCGGTTCCATCCCGACATCAATCCGGGCGATGGTGCGGCCGAGGTCCGGTTTCGCGAGATTCTGAACGCCTATGAAACGCTGATCGACCCCGAGCGCCGCTCGCGCTACGAGGCGGGGCAGCCGGTGGGTACGCGTGGCGACGAGGCGCCGCCGGCGAGCGGCTTCGAGGGATTCGACTTCTCACGCCGCGGCGCCGAGCATGCGGTGACGTTCGGTGATTTGTTCGGCGAGGTGCTGAACGAACGTGCCGCCCGTGCGCCGTCGGCCGAGCGCGGAGCGGACCTGCACGTCGAGTTGCAGCTGTCGTTCGAGGAGTCGTTCAGCGGTACGACGCGTCGGGTCACGGTGACGCGGCGTGAGGCCTGCCGCGTCGGTGCTGGATCGGGACGTTCGCGCGCGGCCGCGAGTACGTGTGTGCTGTGCGAAGGGGTCGGCACAATCAGATCGGTGCGTGGCCACATGGTGTTCTCGCGACGCTGTACCGGGTGCGACGGCAGCGGTCTGCAGCGTCCGCGCCCATGCGACGCCTGCAGTGGCGCCGGGCTGGAGACGCGGGCCGACACGGTGCTGGTGAGAGTGCCGGCGGGGATTGCCGACGGCGACACCATCCGGGCGGAACGGCGTGGCAATGCCGGACCGCGTGGCGGTCCCGCCGGCGATCTGTATCTGACCGTGCGCGTGGCGGCGCATCCGGTCTTCCGGCGCGAGGGCAACGATCTGCTCGCCGTGATCGACGTCGGGGTCCACGAGGCGGCGCTCGGCGCGCGTGTTCCCATTGGCACGCCGGAAGGGGAGGTGCGCCTGCGCATCCCGCCGGGAACGCAGTCGGGGCAGCGCTTCCGTCTGAGCGGCCGTGGCATGCCATCGTCTCGCGGTGACGGACGCGGCGACCTCATCATCGAAGTGCGTCTGCGATTGCCCGCCGTGCTCGACGAGCGATCGAAGGAACTGTTGCGCGAGTTCGCGCGGATCAACGGCGACAACGTTCGCGCTACGCCGGCTACCGATGCGGCCGAGGAGGCGTCGTAAATGGGGTCGGGAGTCCTTTTACGAGGACACCCATCCCGCGAGGCCGGAGCCGATACGTGCGTGACCACGGGTGTCCTCGTAAAAGGACTCCCGACCCCATTACGAGAAGGGTAGCTGATGGCCAAGCGGGCGGAACGCGGCAAGGCGTACTACATGATCAGCGCGGTGTCGCAGAAGTACAAGATCCACCCGCAGACACTGCGGCTCTACGAGCGCGAAGGCCTGCTCAAGCCGTCACGCACGGAAGGCAATACCCGTCTGTACTCCGAGGAAGACCTCGAGCAGCTGGAGACGATCCTGTCACTGACGCGCGATCTGGGCGTCAACCTCGCCGGCGTGGAAATCATTCTCAACATGCGCCGCAAGATCGAGCTGATGCAGCACGAGGTCAACGAGTTCATGGATTACGTGAAGCGCGAGCTCGCGCGCGGCATCGATGACTGGGAGCAGCGCCTCAACACCGCGCTTGTCAAGTCCGCACCAACCGACCTTGTCCGGCAGACGCCCCAATCCCCTGCCGCCGGAGAGCCTGCGCCGCACGCCACGAACAGCGAGTAGCGCCGCGACGCAGATCACACGAGGCCGCTTTCGCGTTACCATCAGCGCATGGCTTGCGCGCTCTGCGACGACACCGGGTGGAAAACGATCGAGGTCGACGGTGTATCGCGCGTCACCCGTTGTGACTGCTGGCGCACGCGAAGCACACAGCAGGCTCTCGGTACCGCCGGCATCCAGCGTCGGTACAATCACTGCGAACTGGACAACTTCGAGCAGCATTACGACTCCTTGCGCAACGCCCATCGCAAAGCGGCGGCGTTCGTGGAGCGCTTTCCCGTCGTCGACAAGGGCCTGCTGCTCATGGGGGCGCACGGCGTCGGCAAGACGCACCTTGCGGTGGCCATTCTCAAGGCCGTGATGCGCACTAAGGGCGCGCGCGGCTACTTTTATGAGACCGGCGACCTCCTGAAGCTGGTTCGCGACACCTATAGCGCCGGCGCCGATCTCAACGAGATGGACGTGCTGCGGCCGGTGCTGGCCGCCGACATTCTGGTGCTCGACGACCTCGGCGTCGAGAAGACGTCCGAATGGGTCCAGGAGACGCTCGGCCACGTCGTCAACATCCGCTACAGCGAACGTCGTCCCACCGTGTTCACCACCAATCTGATCGACAGCGACGATCCATTGCACCCCAAGTCGTTCATGTACCGGCTCGGGCCGCGCACGCGCTCGCGCCTGTTCGAGATGTGCGACTGGATCGTGATGGAGGCGATAGACGCCCGCGAGGTCGGCGGTCCGGATGCGACTCCCGAGCAGATTCATCGCTGGGAGAAGCACTCGCCGGCGGCACCGAGAACCCCGGAACGGAGCAGCAAGAACGCGATTCCGGCGCGGACGGGCGGGCAGCTCCGGGCCGAGCCGCGCATTCCGCGCGGTCGCGACGGCGCCGGCGACCTGAAGTGGCCCGGCGGACGAGCCGGCTCGAAGTAGACCTGCTTCCGGAGGTTTTCCGGTCGAGTAATCCCGTCCCGGCCTGACCCCGTTTCTCCCTCAGCTCCGCATACACTGATGACGTGCTCGGCCTGTACGTCCACATCCCGTTCTGCGCGTCGATCTGCAACTACTGCAACTTCAATCGCGGCCTGTTCGACCGGGAGCTGAAGGACCGATATCTGACGGCGTTGCACACGGAAATTGCGGCCGCCGGCGACGGGACGACCGCCGATACCATCTTTTTCGGCGGTGGCACGCCGTCGATGCTGGAGCCGGACGAGATCGGGTCGATCGTCGAGACGCTCCGCCGTCACTTCGCGCTCACGCCCGACGCCGAGGTCACGCTGGAGGCCAACCCGGAAACCGCGACGCCGGCGCGTCTCGGACGCTTTCGCGAGGCAGGCGTCAATCGAGTCAGCTTTGGCGTTCAGTCGTTCCGTGACACCGATCTCGCCCGCCTCGGACGGGTGCACACGGCGAGTCGTGCCGAAGAGGCCTTCCAGATGGCGCGGCAGTCCGGTTTTTCCAACGTGTCACTGGATCTGATGATGTGGCTGCCGCAGCAGTCGGTGGCCGAATGGCTCCAGTCGGTGGATTCCTTGATCCGGATCGGCCCCGATCACGCATCTTTGTATCTCCTGGAGATTTATCCGAACGCACCCTTGCGTGAGGCGATGGCGCGTGGACAATGGTCGCAGGCGCCGGACGACGACGCCGCGGACATGTATTTGGCGGCCATGGAGCGTCTGGAGCAGGCTGGCTACGTGCAGTACGAGATTTCCAACGTCGCCCGAGGAGGCCTGGAGTCCCGGCACAACCGCAAATACTGGACCGGTGGGTCGTGGCTTGGCTTCGGCTGTGGCGCACACAGCACGCGCGACGGCGTGCGGTGGAAGAACACGTCGTCCACGGAAGGCTACATTTCGGCCGTCGCCGGCGGGGGCCCCTGTCGAGGGGACCTGCACGTGCTTTCGGAGGAGGAACGTCTCGAGGAGATATTGTTCTTGGGGCTGCGACTGGTTGACGGCGTCAACGTCGAGGCTGTCAAGCGGGATTTCGGCGTCGACGTCTGGCGCCGGTACGGCGACGACCTCGAACCGTTCGTTTCACAGGAACTCTTGGTTTATGATTCCCCGCACCTGCGACTCACCCGGCCCGGAATGCTTCTTGCGAACGAGATCATGAGGGTGTTCATCAGCCCATCAGTACGCTAGATTACGGCCCTTAATCCCTGTAGGAGGTTCGACGATGCGACGACCGTCCGGAATTTTCTTGGCCTGTGTACTCATGGTTCTGACCGCCTCGCTGGCGTCTGCGCAGGCACCGGCGACGACACAGCCTGCACAGCCGGCGGCTCCGCCGTTGAACTTCACCGGCGACGTAGTGCTCTGGGCGTTCGCGATCAATCCCGACAAGACCGCGGACTACGATCAGGTGCTCGCCAAGCTGAAGGAGTCGCTGACGAAGATTACGCGGCCCGAAGCCAAACAGCAGCTGGCCGGCTGGCGAGTCATCAAGAACTCGGCGGCCCAGGCCGATGGCACCATCCTCTACATTCACATCATCAACGTCGTGAAGGGCGCCGATTACTCGATCAACAACATCGTCTACGAGGCGTTCACCGACTTCGAGACGCGGACGAAGTTCTACGAGATGTACAAGGGCGCGGTGAAAAGCGCGTTCTTCGTGATTCAGGGCCCACTCGTCAACGACATGTCGAAGTAGCCCGCCGTCGCGAGCGCAGGGCCACGAGTGAGGGGACTCGTGGCTCGATGCTCCGCTCCATCCCGCGGCCTGCCGCGGCTCCCGGTATACGATCGTCGGTATCCATGCGGTTCGAGCTCTCCGACGAACAGCAGCTGCTGCGCAACAGTGTCCGCGAGTTTGCGGAGGCCGAGCTCCGGCCGCACGTCCGCGAATGGGATGACCTCCAGTCGTTCCCGCGCGACGTCCTGAGCCGGTGCGCCGAGCTCGGTCTTATGGGCATTCAGGTGTCCGACGAGTACGGCGGCGCCGCCATGTCCTCGGTGGACTACTGCATCTGTATCGAGGAACTGGCGCGCGTCGACCCGTCGGTGTGCCTGTCGATTGCGGCGCACAACGGACTCGGTACCGCGCATATCGCCGCCTTCGGAACCGAAGAACAGAAGCGCACTTATCTCGTGCCGCTGGCGCGCGGCGAAAAGCTGGCGGCGTGGGCGCTCACCGAGGCCGCGTCCGGCAGCGACGCCGGCGCGATGCGGACGACGGCTGTACGGGACGGCGAGTCCTGGGTGGTCAACGGAACCAAGCAGTTCATCACCCATGGCGCGTCCGGCGATGTCGTCGTCGTCATGGCGGTGACGAGCCGAGCGCAAGGCAGCCGCGGCATCTCGGCCTTCATCGTCGACAAGGGTACGCCGGGCATGCGGGCCGGACGGAAGGAAGACAAGCTCGGGATGCGCGCCAGCGAAACGAGCGAGGTGGTCTTCGAGGATTGCCGGCTGGCTGAGAGCCAGATGCTGGGCGCGGAGGGGCATGGATTCATCGACGCCCTGCAGGTGCTCGATGCCGGCCGCATCGGCATTGCTGCGCTCGCCGTAGGCCTCGCTCAAGGAGCGTTCGAGGCGGCGCGCCGGCACGCGCTGGCGCGTCGCCAGTTCGGTCAGCCGATCGCCAGCTTCCAGAGTATTCGCGCCAAGCTGGTGGACGATGCCGCCCGCATCGACGCCTCGCGACTGCTGACGTTCCGGGCAGCGGCGATGAAGGACGAGGGCCGCCGCACCACCCTGGAAGCCGCGATGGCCAAGCTGTACTCGAGCGAGAGCGCCGTGCGCGCGGCGGAGAACGGGGTGCAGATCCATGGCGGATACGGCTTCGTGAAGGACTATCCCGCCGAGAAATTCTTCCGCGACGTGAAGCTCACTACAATTGGCGAGGGCACGAGCGAGATTCAGCGGCTGGTCATCGCCAGACAGTTGCTGGCGGGCTGAGAGCCGAATGAACGATCACTCCGGATCGCACAGGTGAGCGTGGAGCTGACGCCGCTTTCGGCCGCCGTGCGCCGTGGTGATCCGCGCGCGCTCGCACGGGCGATTACGCTGGTGGAGAACGAGACCGCCCAGGGACGCGCGCTGATCGGCGAGCTGTATGCCGAGAGCGGTGCGGCGCGCGTCATCGGCGTCACCGGTCCACCGGGGGCGGGCAAGAGCACGCTCGTTGACCAGCTGATACGTCACGCCCGCCAGCTCGGACATGCGGTCGGCGTCCTGGCCGTCGATCCGACCAGTGCCTTCACCGGGGGCGCCATCCTTGGCGACCGGGTCCGCATGGGCACGCATGCGGGGGATGCCGGCGTCTTCATCCGCAGCATGGCGACACGCGGTCAGCTCGGGGGCCTGGCGCGTGCCGCCGATGATGCCGCAGTCGTTCTGGCGGCCGGCGGCAAGGATGTGATCATCATCGAAACAGTGGGTGTCGGGCAGGACGAGATCGACATCGCCCAGGCCGCCGACGTATCGGTCGTGGTGCTGGTGCCGGGGACCGGCGACGACGTCCAGGCGATCAAGGCCGGCATCATGGAAATTGGCGACGTCTTCGTCGTCAACAAGGCAGATCGGGACGGTGCCGATCGCCTGATGCAATCGATCGAGATGAACCTGTCGCTCAACCGCTATCGCGATGGCGACTGGCGGCCGCCGGTGCTCAAGACCGTGGCGACGACAGGCGACGGCATCGAGCGTCTGTGGCAGTCGATTGATGCCTTCATGTCGGCGCAGGCGCCGAGCCGTGCGCGTCGGCTTCAGCGCCAGCACGCACGTCTGCGGCAGCTGGTGGCCGATGCCTGTCTGCGGCGGGTCGAAGAGGCGCTGCCGCCAGGCGAGTTCGACCGGACGGTCGAGCGAGTGGCGTTGCGGCAGACCGACGCGTATTCAGCGGCAGAGGGAATGCTGCAGGCAGTGTTCCGGCCATCGTCGCAGGACGACCCTGGAAAGGCAGTGCCACGGCAGTCAGGGAAGCGTTCATGAAGGCCGTGCTGGACCACATTGGCATTGCCGTGCAGGATCTGCAGGCTGCGCTGGCGTTTTACCGCGATGCGCTCGGCCTCGAGGTGCACGCCACCGAAGACGTGATGTCGCAGCGGGTGCGCGCACATTTCATTCCGGTGGGTGGGCCGGCGCTGGAACTGCTGGAGGGCACCGACGCCGAATCGGTCATCACGCGTTACATCGAGCGTCGCGGCCCTGGAATTCATCACCTGACGCTGCGCGTCGACGACATCCACGCGGCGCTGGCCCATCTCAAAGCGAAGGGCACGCGTCTGGTCGATCAGGAACCGCGCCCCGGTGCCGAAGGCGCGCTGGTGGCTTTCATTCATCCGTCAGCAGCACAGGGAGTGCTCGTCGAGCTGAAGCAGGCGGTGCGCGTCGCTGCGGATCTCCGGGTACATCGCACCACCTGCGGCGATCTGCAGCTGACCACGCTGCACGACGGGCCGTTCAAGCTCGATGGCGGCGCGATGTTCGGCGTGGTCCCGCGTACGCTGTGGGAGCAGAAGACCGTCCCGGACGAACGCCACCGGATTCAGCTCGCCATGCGCCCGCTGCTGGTGGAGGCGGCGTGGGGCCGGATGCTGATCGACTGTGGCGTCGGCGACAAGATGGGGCCGAAGGAGCGCGATATTTATGCATTCGATCGGGCCCATGCGCTCGACGAGGCGATGGCCGCGGCAGGTCTGACTGCCAGCGCCATCGATGTCGTGCTGGCGACGCATCTGCATTTCGATCATTTCGGCGGCGCGACGTCACGGTCGGCGGACGGGCGGCTGCAGCCGCGGTTTCCGAACGCCCAGTACGTAATTCGGGCCGCGGAATGGCACGATGCGACGCATCCGCACGAACGGAACCGCGCCAGTTACCTCCAGGATGACTTCGTGCCACTACAGGAGGCCGGCGTGATCTCGTTTCACGACGGCGATGACGTGATTCGGCCCGGCGTCCGGGTTGTGCGTACCGGCGGTCACACCGGTCAGCATCAGATCGTCTTCATCGAATCCGCGGGGCGTACGGCCGTATTCGTCGCCGACCTGATTCCGACGATCGCACACCTGCAGGACGCGTGGGTGATGGGATACGACCTGTTTCCGGTGGACACGCTGATGTTCAAGAAGCGGTTCATCCGAGAGGCCATCGACCGCGAGTACCTGATCGTGTTCGAGCACGATCCACAGGT
>Ga0173480_10000406_pt1 | contig 14193 bp, 17 predicted proteins | sample NitcycUS209509C1_FD_122622 | JGI IMG/M metagenome (GOLD analysis project Ga0173480, IMG submission 122622) | Soil microbial communities from Arlington Agricultural Research Station in Wisconsin, USA - Nitrogen cycling UWRJ-S209-509C-1 (version... | ecosystem: Environmental > Terrestrial > Soil... | reverse complement strand
TCGACTGCGTCGGCCTCACCGACGAGGATCGGGCCTGGGCCGAGACCAAGCCTCTCGACAAGAAGCCGACCGTTCCGCTCAAATCCCTGCTCCAAGACGTTGGTCAGGGGGTCGCGACGGACGAGTTGCTCACCACGGTTGCAGCGAGGTTGGCGCGACTTCGAGACAAACTGGCCCCCGAGGAGGAGCAGGAGCTGGCCGGGGTCGCAGGCGTCGGCCTTCGAGAGATTGCCGGGGGGTTGATCGAAGCGGCTGACCAAGAGGCCGTCAACCACCTGGCGCGGGCGGAGTTAGCCGAGGGTCAAGGCCCGACCGACGAACAGATGGCCGCGGCGAAGCAGCAGCTCGTCGACCGAGCGGTGGAGCCCTTGCTCGACAACAAGGTCCGCGAGAAGATTCTCGGCCTCCAGTCTCAAGCAGCTCAGGTCATCGATATCGCCAGCCAGGACGAACTGCTTGCAGCCGGCTTCGCTGACGCGGGCGCAGCCGAGGCGCTGGTCCAAGCCTTCGAGGATTGGATAAAGGACCACCACGACGAATATGTTGCCCTTCGCGCCTATTTCGGGCAACCGGTAGAGCGGCGCCCGTCTCTCGACGACATCAAAGCCTTAGCGCGCACGATAGAGGCCCCGCCGCTGAGTTTCAGGCGCCAGCGACTATGGGAGGCATACAAAAAGATCGCCGACGGCCGCGTGCGCGGCGATGGCGGCAGGACCCTCGCCGACATCGTCTCCCTCGTGCGTTTCGCAGTTCATGAGGACGATGAGCTGATCCCATACGCTGATCTGGTGAAGCTTCGTTTCGACGTCTGGCTGGCCGAACAGAAGAGCGGCGGCCGAGAATTCAGCCCCGAGCAACTCGGATGGCTGGTTATGGTCCGCGATCACATCGCCCAGTCGCTGACGATTGAGCCGGAAGACTTCGATTACGAGCCATTTGCCCAGCAGGGGGGATTAGTGGGAGCTGCCAATGCGTTTGGCCCTGAGCTTGAGGAAGTCCTTAGTTCGCTGAACTCCAGTTTGCGCCTATGACTAAGGACAACAGCGATTCCTCACCATCGGCGGACTGGAACGAGATGACAGCAGGAGACATGTTGCAATTCGAGTACGGAAAAGCCTTGCCGAAGCGAAAGCGCAGATCGGGTTCCGTGCCCGTGTATGGCTCGGCGGGAAGGATCGGTAGTCACGATGAACCTCTTGTCGATGGCCCCATCATCATTATTGGGCGAAAGGGTGCCGCTGGCACGGTGAGTGTCTCCACGGGGCCGACCTGGGTAATCGACACGGCGTACTACGCTCGCGTGCCCCCTGATCAGGATCCTCAATTTCTCTCTAACGTGCTCAAGGCACACAATCTGGGCAGGCTGGATCGGTCAACTGCGGTACCTAGTCTCAGTAGAGACGACCTCAAGGAGGTCTTGCTTAGGTTTCCTCCGAAGGCCGAGCAACGTGAAATTGTTCGATCGTTCGAAACCAGGGCTAGTGCGCTCAGCCTTGGGAGTACCTACCTTGCTGCTGTCAACCGCGGGCTCGGGAACCTGAGACGGTCCATTGTCGCATCGGCTGTACAGCAGGGATGGCCGCGGGTCAAGATCAACGACGTGCTTGTCTCTCTCAGAAATGGAGTCTTTGTCTCAAGGCCTGCAGCAACGCCGCCTGGAATCCCAATTCTTCGCATCAGCTCCATACGGTCTTTGGAATTCGATCCTAATGATCTGAGATATGCCCCTGACGACCTCGAACCGGATCGGAAATTCTTTGTAGAGAACGACGATCTGTTGTTCACCCGATACAGCGGGAACCCGAACTATGTGGGGGCATGTGCAGTGGTCAGTCAATTGGCGGAGCCTGTCTTGTACCCCGACAAGTTGATCCGCGCGGTGGTTGACCGCTCACGGGCCGACCCCGCCTACCTCGCGTTTGCCTGCTCTACTGGCCAGACGGCCTCCGAGATTGCTTCGCGAAGGAAGACCACTGCAGGGCAGGTTGGGATCGCTGGCGGGCAGCTCAAGATGGTCACCGTGCCGCTTCCTCCGCTCGCAGTACAACAGGAAGTTGTCGCTGGGATTGAGTCTAAGATGGCAACAGTGCTAACCGCAAGCGAGGGCGCTGCTCGGGCACATCGGCAGCTGGCGTGGCTGCCCAGACTCGTACGGAGGAATGCGTTCCGGCCGGATTGCGCTGAGGCAGAAAGTACTCGTACCAGGGATATCGCCAGTTGATGAAGGTGGAGGGCGGTGAGCGTGCGGAGCAGATAGTTCAGAAGCTTTGGAACTTCTGCAACCTCCTCCGGGATGACGGTCTGTCCTACGGCGACTACGTGGAGCAGCTGACCTACCTGCTGTTCTTGAAGATGGCTCACGAGCGGACGCAACCGCCGTTCAATCAGCCATCGCGAATCCCCGATGGCTACGACTGGCCCTCTCTGCTGGAGAAGGATGGTCCCGAGCTAGAGGCCCATTACACCCTCCTGCTGAGCTCCCTTGGAAGTGAGTCGGGAACTCTGGGGTTGATCTTCCGGAAGGCTCAGAATCGGATTCAGGATCCGGCCAAGCTTCGCCGTCTGATCGTTGACCTGATCGAGCCAGAGCAGTGGACCGGCATCGATGCCGACGTGAAGGGTGACGCCTACGAGGGACTCCTGGAGAAGAACGCTTCGGACACCAAGTCCGGGGCTGGCCAGTACTTCACGCCTCGGCCTCTGATCAAGGCGATGGTGGACGTCATGGAGCCCGCTCCCGGTCAGGCGATTGCCGACCCCTGTTGCGGAACCGGTGGATTCCTTCTTGCTGCGCACGATTACATCGCCGCCAACTACGAGCTCGACCGCGATCAGAAGAAATTCCTCCGCGACGAGGCTCTATCGGGTACGGAGATCGTCGATAACACCGCTCGCCTCTGCGCCATGAACCTCTTTCTCCACAACATCGGCTCCACGGATCCAGAGGCCGATCCACCCATCCAGGTGCAGGATGCATTGATCGAAGAGCCGAAGGTCAAGGTGGACATCGTCTTGACGAACCCCCCGTTCGGTCGCAAGTCGTCGGTGACGATGGTCGCTGATGACGGGAAGACTCAAAAGGCCGACATCCAGATCCAGCGCCAAGACTTTTGGGCGACCACTTCGAACAAGCAGCTCAACTTCATCCAGCACATCAGATCGATGCTGAAGATCGGTGGCCAAGCGGCGGTCGTAGTCCCCGACAACGTCTTATTTGAGGGCGGGGCAGGCGAGAAGATTCGCCGCCGGCTCTTCGAGGAGTGCGACGTGCACACGATGCTTCGTCTGCCGACGGGCATCTTCTACGCCCAGGGGGTCAAGGCGAACGTGCTCTTCTTCGAACGCAAGGCTGCATCTTCGGAGCCTGCGACGAAGGAGACCTGGGTGTACGACCTCAGGACGAATATGCACTTCACGCTGAAGACCAAGACCCTCAGGCGCTCTGATCTCGATGATTTCGTCGCGGCCTACGGTCCCGACGCTCGGGATGGGCGCCAAAAGGCCGAGCGGTTTAAGCGCTGGACGTATGAGGAACTGGCAGACCGGCCTGGCTTCAATCTTGATGTGTGGGCCGAGGTCAAGGATGAGTCACTTGAAGACACCGCCGACCTCCCGGCCCCAGAGGTCATCGCCGAAGAGATCGTCGAGAACCTAACGGCCGCGTTGGAGCAATTCGAAGCCGTCGCGGCAGATCTGCGGGGGGAGGCAGTTGACGCGGAGGACCTTCTTCCCGACCCGAACGAGCGGATCTAGGGCTGCCCAAGGGGGGAGAGATTGTGGCTGCGGGGCCTTAGGGCAGGGTGAATTCCAGTGAGCAGCAAGGGAATGAGGCAGCGCAGGCTTTCGTAGAAGAGCTCCTGCGCACTGCCTTTTCCCTTGGCGGCGCTTACGTTTCGTTGCTCGAAGACCTGCCAGAGGATGCGTTCCCTGGCGAGGATCCTGCCGCAGTGCTGATCGACATGTTCGCGGGTAGCTGTCGTCCGGCGGTGCTGGCGGTGGGCGAGGCGGAGTGTCGCGTCGCAACGGCGTTGATCGGCGCGGTCAGGGACCGCGTGCTGGAGGATCTGCGCGTCGCGGCTCAGCTGGCGGCGCGAGACCGCTAAGTCGACCCGTTCATGCCAGGGGGCCGCCCTCTGGCTCCAGCAGAGCTTCGAGCTCCGCCGGGCCAAGGCGCTGAGACTGGCTTGCGCGATTCTGCTCGTCGAATTCGACCCCCTCGCCAATCAACACCTCGACGGGATCGCGGGCGTCCTCAGGGTCGGACCACTTGAAGCTGGGGCTGATGGAGCCGTCGCCGCTGAGGACGCGGTAGGCGTGCTCGAGGGCGAGCTCTTTGGCGACATGGTTGGCGGTGGGCTGGGCCGCAGTTCCCGCAAGCTCCGCTAGGTCTCCGTATGAGGTCCATCTCCCGGCGGGTAAGGCGCTGACCGCTTGATCGACGCGACCCCAATCGAAGCCGGCGTGTGGACTTGCGACCCCGGCCACGGGCTCAATCCACAGCGCGCAGGCTGCATCCGCAAGAGCGGACGCCCGTTCTTCGATCTCTTCGGGACCCCAGTTACCGGCGCTGACCAATGGCTCGTTCAGCTTGAGCTCGGAATCGCTGAGGATCTCCTGCTTTCGGTCGAAAAGCTTGTTCGAGAGCTTCGAGTTCCAGGCCGTGAGCGTGAGGTTGCCGAGCGTATGCCCGAGTCGCTCGAAGACCTCCGGCGGATTGTGCCCGTCCTCGACCAGCTCGGTTTCCCACTCGGGGCTCAGGGTCTGCGGCATGATGTGCTCGATTGACAGGTCCGCGCTGCCGAAGTCAAGGTCGATCTCCGCTCTCAAGTACGACTCGAGGCACTGCAGGACGATTCGCTGCTGGTGGGCGCGTCCGTGGGAGTAGTAGGGCACGGTCGCGATGCCCTCGCGAACTCGCTCGTTATCGGGCCAGCGCCCGTCCCGTGAAAGCTCCCGCCGAAGTGCGACATCAACTGGCTCGCCTTGGGGTAAGGCGCCGACCATCTGGATGAAGAGGCGGTTTAGGACGTTGGTCGGAACGGCCGCCAGGTAGCGTCGGACGATGAACGACTCAATTGCCTCGAGACAGCGATCCACCTGCTCGGTCGTCGCACGGCCAGCGTTGACCTGCTCGTAGAGGTGGAGCAAGAGGGGGTACGTCGTGCTGGCACCCCAGGCTCGTAAGAAGCGCAGATGACGCATGGCTTGTCCCCCAACGCTCATCGGTGCCGCCTGCTCGGTCGTGGCAATCGGCTGCAAGAAGAGCGAGTAGTAGCCGCCCTTTCGCGCCAGCGTTTTGACGCGATCTTCCAGCTGGTCGAGATCCCCGGCCAGAGGCTCTAGCTCGGCGCGTGCACGACGGTAGACCTGGTCCTGACGAACGAACTCCCCGGCCGACTGCAAATCGTCTCTGACGAGCCCCTCCAGGCCATCCGTCCCGAGCTTGCGCTCCAAGGGGCGCCAGTACTGAGCGTAGACGGCATTTGACCGTTCGCCCAAAGCCATGAAGAGGTAGTTGCGCAGAAGATCCGACTGGCTAAGACCGATGCCGGTTGCGTTGATCGACTCAAAGATCTTGTGGGGGCGCTCGTTCTCCTCCACGGTCACGAAAACGAGTGCGAGCCTGTCGCCGATGGTGGAGGCGAGGCGGTCCGGTCGAAACGCGTCAGTTTCGGCAAGCTCCGCGATCCGGGGAAGGAAGAACCGATACGCATTGCCCACTGCGGTATGTCCCGAGACCTGGCCTGGGTCGGTGAGCACCGTCCAATATGCCGCCTCGTCCTCATCTCCCGGAACCAGCCGCGCCCAACGTTTCGAGCCTTTGGGCTCGGTCGTGTTGACCAAGTACTTCGCATTGAAGCGGTCGAACTGATCCGGGTCGCCCTGCGCGGCCACATCACGCAGTGCCGCGATCGCGACAGAAAGGGTGGTCAAACGCTGCTGCCCGTCAACAATCCGGAAATCCCGGAAGTCATGCATCGGGTCCGGCTCCAGTTCGACGGCCACGACGCTGCCAATGAAGTGTCGAGGCGGGCTGGACGCCTCTGCGGCGGTCGCGTGGTACTGCTCAAGGATGTCCTGCCAGAGATCGTCCTGCTGGTCGGTCCGCCAGCGGTAGTGCCGTTGGTATAGCGGTACCCGGAACTGTCGGTCCTGCGTCATCAGGCTCCGAAACGTGCCCTCCCGTGCCTTCATTCCGGTAGAGCCTAGTCCGTTACAAGCGCGGTGCCCCTTCTGGGAACGTGAAAGAGCGCTGGCGAAAACCCCTCCAAGAACGCGCTCAGCAAGGCCAGCCGATCCAACTGATTCCCCAAGGTCGCGCGCTCGATCATCAGTTCAGCCGATTCGCTCGGCGAGCATGACGATAATGCCCTCCGGGCCGCGGACGTACACGAGGCGATAGACGTCCTCGTAGTTCACTACCTCGCCGAGGAACTCCACTCCCCGGTCCCGCAACTTGGCGACGGCGGCGCCTAGGTCGCCTACCGAGAATGCGAGGCGGCGGATGCCTAGGGTGTTTGGTCGTGCGTTGGTATCGCCCTCGCGCGCCGGCGGGGTGTTGAAATGCATCAGCTCCAATCGCCCGTTGCCGTCGGGGGTCTGCAGCATGGTGAGTTCGCAGCTGACGTTCTCGAGTCCCACGACACGGTCCACCAACTCACCTCCAACCTCTGCCTCGCCCACCTGCTCCAGCCCGAGCTCGAGGAAGAACGCTTTGACTGCCGCGAGGTCGTCGACGACGATGCCCACGTTCTCCAGGGATTGGATCGAGCCGCTCATCTCCCGTCGGTCCACCAGTCGCGCTGGCCTTCGACGTCGTCGCGCGGGTTCTCGCCGAGATTGGGGGCGCCGATGACGAAGATCTCTAGGCCCTCCGGGCCGGCCTCGTAGCCTCGCCAGGTTCCGGGTGGGACGCGCACGGCATCCCATTCGTTTAGCTCGATGATCTCGTCGTCGAGTTTCATCCGCCCGCTTCCGCGCAGGACCACGTAGAGCTCCTCTTGCTGCTTGTGCGTGTGGCCGTAGGGAAAGCGATAGTTGGGCGGGATGCGCTGGTAACCCAGGCCCGACTGCTCGAGCTCTAGCGCCTTGGTTGCGAGGCGGAACTCGAGGTCCGGTGCGCCGTCGAAGTTGGAGCCGACGTCCTCCAAGTCCTTGAGGTTCCTGCGCGTGAAGGGCACGGCGCAATCCTACGTAAGGGAGCGCCGCTTGCCGAGCAGCGGCCAGGCGAGGGCGGCGCCGAGGAAGGCGACGGTGGCAGCGACCGCGAGGACCGAGTCGAGGCCGGCGACGATTCCCGCTCGCAGGCCCAGCGCCTCGTCGGCGTGGTGCTCGAAGATCGCCCCGAGGCCGGCGATTCCCATCGCGATCCCGAGCTGGCGGAAGGTGTTGTTGATCCCCGAGGCCAGGCCGCTGCGCTCGACCGGCAGCACGCTGACCATCGCCGCCGCCAGGGCCGGGCTGATGATTCCGATCGCCAGGCCACCGACGAGCAGGCCGGGAAGCAGCGTCGTCCACTCGCTCTCGACCTCGACCGCGCGCATCAGCAGCAGGCCGACCCCGATCAGGACCAGGCCGGCGGTCAGCGGCACCCGCAGCGGCAGGCGGTTGGTGAGGCGGCCGGAGATCGGTGCGACGACGACCAGCACCAGGGTCAGGGGGAGGATGCGCAGGCCGGTCTCGGTCGGGGTCAGGCCAAGCCCGACCTGGAAGTAGATCGCCACGAACAGCAGCAGGGGATAGAGCGTGACCGACTGCGCGAAGGCGACCACCGCCGTGCCGGTGAAGGCGGGGATGCGGAACAGCGAGAGCGGCAGCATCGGCGCCGCGGTGCGGCGCTCGACTGCGACGAAGGCGGCAAGCAGCACGGCCGCGCCGAGCAAGGCGCCGGTTATCAGGGGGCTGCCCCAGCCGTCCTCGTTGCCGCGGATCAGCCCGTAGGTGGCGAGGAAGCAGGCCGCGCCGAAGGTCGTCATCCCGGCCAGGTCGAGCGGCTGGGTCTGCTCCTCGCGCGACTCCGGCAGCGACCGCGCCGTCAGCCAGATCAGCAGGCCGCCGATCGGCAGGTTGACGAGGAAGATCCAGCGCCAGTCCAGCTCGTCGGTCAACACGCCGCCGACCAGGGGGCCGATTGCGAGTGCAGCGCCGGTGATGCCGCCCCAGACACCGAGGGCGAAGCCGCGCTCCTCATCCTGGAACTCGTTGGCGAGCAGGGCGAGGGAGGAGGCGAACATCGCGGCCGCGCCGACGCCCTGGGCGGCGCGGGCGAGGTCGAGGAAGACCGGCGAGCTCGCCGCCGCGCAGAGCGCCGAGCAGGCGGTGAAGAGGGCGAGCCCCCAGGTAAAGACCGCCCGCCGGCCGATCCGGTCGGCGAGCGCGCCGGCGCTCAGCAGCGTGGCGGCCAGGGTCAGCGCGTAGGCGTCGATCACCCACTGCATCTCGCCGAAGCTGGCGCCGAGGTCGGCGCGGATCGCCGGCAGGGCGACGTTCACCACCGTCACGTCGAGCAGCAGCATCGCCGTCGCCGCCGAGACGACGAGCAGGGTTATCCAGCGCTCCCGCGTCACCAGGGAGAGCTTCTCGCTAGCTGCGGTCGAGTTCGTCGACCAGCGCCTGGACCCGCTGCGCGATCTCCTCGCGCGTGGCCCGCACCGTCTCGACCGGCTGCCCCTTTGGGTCGGGCAGGTCCCAGTCGACGTAGCGGACGCCGGGCACGTAGGGGCAGTTGTCGCCGCAGCCCATCGTCACCACCACGTCGGCCCATTCGGCGTCCTCGACGGAGAGGAGCTTCGGCTTGCGGTCGGCGAGGTCGATTCCCAGCTCGTTCATCACCTCCACGACCTCGGGGTGGACCCGCTCGCCGGGCGTCGTCCCCGCCGAGCGACCCTGGTGGCGACCGGCGGCGGCACGCTCGAACAGCGCCTGGCTCATCTGCGAGCGGCCGGCGTTGTGGAGGCAGACGAAGAGCGCGTTCATCGCTGCAGCCAGGTCGCGACCTCGTCGAGCGCGCCCGGGATCACGTAGTAGTAGGCCCACAGGCCGCGCCGCTCGGAACCGACGATGCCGGCCTCGCGCAGCTTCTTCAGATGATGGGAGACGGTGGGCTGGGAGAGGTCGAAGAGCGGCACCAGCTCACAGACGCAGACCTTGCCGGCGTGCTTGCGCAGCACGTCGACCAGCTGCAGGCGGATCGGATCGCCAAGCGCCTTGGCGATCGCCGCCATGCGCTCGGCTTGTTCGCGCTCGACGTCGGGATAGACGACCGGCTCGCAACAGGGCTCACCGGCGGCGCGCTTGGTCTTCGGGGCGAGCTCCAGATCGATGGCCATCTATTTACATATATCTATTGAACTTACATCTGTCAATACATAGGATCGCGCCTGATGAACCCCGCCCCGCTGTCCCGCCGCCTGTTCGCCGAGTTTCTCGGCTCCGCCTTCCTCGCCGCGACGGTGGTCGGCTTGGGGATCGCCGCCGCCTTCGGCGGGCTGCGCTGGCGCCATGCCTTCGCATACATCCCCGCCCAGGTCGCCGCTGCATCGCCGGGGCGGTCGCCGCCAACCTGATGTTCGACCTCTCGGCGGTGAGCATCGCCACCACCCACCGTGCCTCGCCGCCGCACCTCTTCGCTGAGGTGATCGCCACCCTCGGCCTGCTGCTGGTGATCTTCTCCCTGGCGCGGAGCGGGCGCGGCAACCTGGCGCCGGGCGCGGTCGGCGCCTACATCGGCTCGGCCTACTTCTTCACCAGCTCGACCAGCTTCGCCAACCCGGCGATCGACGTCGGCCGCATGTTCTCCGACTCCTTCGCCGGCATCGCTCCGGCCTCGGTGCCGGCCTTCGTGGTCGTGCAGCTGCTCGGTGGGATGGTGGGGATCGCGGTGATCCGCGTGCTCTATCCCGACCTCACGCCCGGTGAGGCGGCCGAGGTAATGCTGCCGCACGAAGAGTCCCCGCCCCGCCCCGCCTGACGGACGGCCGCCCCGTTTCGCCCAGCCATCGCGAGGGTACTCGGAGGATGCCGCCAGGGGTTTGGCAATGCTTCTGCTCCGCCGGTAACCGAGTACCCCCGATGTCGCGCCGTTCATCACCTGGTTCGCGCCGATCTCGGGGACTGAACCTCGCCTAGCGAGGCAATCGATCGATCTCTCGAGGAGGACGTATGAGCAACGGCGCTGCGTCGTCGAGCCCACCGGGCTTGAACGACGTAAAAGAAAACAGCACGCAGGAAAACACGCAGGACAAAGTCCAGGATGTCGCCGGTCAGGCCCAGGACAAAGCCCGTGAGGCAGCCGGGAAGGCCCAGGACAATCTGCAGCAGCAGGTCGACCAGCGGGCCAAACAGGCTGGCGAGCAGGTCAGCGGCACCGCCAAGGACCTTCGCACTGTCGGCGAGGAGCTGCGCAAACAGGGCAAAGACGGTCCGGCGAAAATCGCCGACCGGGCGGCCGAGCAGACCGAGAAGGTCGGCTCCTACCTCTCCGGCACCGGCCCCGATCAGATGCTGCACGACGTCGAGGATTTCGGCCGTCAGCGTCCGTGGGCGATGCTCGCCGGCGGCCTCGCTTTGGGCGCGATCGCGGCCCGCTTCCTGAAGGCATCGAGCCGCAGCCGCTACCAGCAGCGGTCCCCCGACCGCGTCGGGGTGCCTGCTCCCGCAAACGGCGTACCGCAGGTAACGCCGCACGTTCCCGAGCCGGCGGGCAGTCCCGTCCTCGGGCCATGAGCGCGATCGGCGAGAGCGAGGAGCTGCGCTCGCAGTCGACCGGGAATCTCGTCAAGCAGCTCTCCGAGCAGACCACGACCCTGGTCCGCAAAGAGATCGAGCTCGCCAAAGCCGAGCTGACGGCGAAAGGCAAGACCGCGGGGGAAGGTGCCGGGATGTTCGGCGCCGCCGCCGTGGCCGGGCTGCTCGCCCTGGGGACGCTGACGGCGCTGATTTTGTCGCTGCTGGACAAGGCGATGGATTTCTCGCTGGCGGCGCTTCTGGTGACGCTCGTCTACGCAGCGGTCGCCGGCTTCCTCGCCCTCAGGGGCCGGGAGCGCATCAAACGGGGCATGCCACCAGCCCCGGAACAAACTGTCGAAACCGTTAAGGAGGACGTGCAATGGGCCAAGAGCCAAGCCAAATCCGTCAGGAGATAGAGGAGACCCGCTCAGAAATGGGCGAGACCGTCGATGCCCTGGCGCACAAAGCCGACGTGAAAACTCGCGTCAAGGAGTCGATCACCGACAAGCGCGATCGCGTGGTCGGGCAGTTCAAGGGCACGAGCGAGAAGGTCGGTGAAGCCACGCCCGATGGTCAGCAACTGAAGGACGGCGCTCACCACGCGGTCGGTCTCGCCGAGGAAAACCCGGTCGGCCTTGCCCTGGCGGGCGTTGCCGGAGGCTTCCTCGTCGGGATGCTGCTGCCGAGCACCCGCATCGAGGACGAACGGGTCGGGCCGTTGGCCGACACGGTCAAGGAAACGGCCGTCGAAACCGGCCAGGAGGCCCTCGACCGCGGCAAGGACGTCGTCGGTCAGGTCGCCGAACAGGCCGTGGAAGGCGCCAAAGACGCCGGCAAAGATGCTCTCGAGACGGCCAAAGAGGCCGGCCACGAGCAGGCCGAAGAGCTGAAGCAGAGTGCCAAGGAAGGCACCGAGAAAGTCGGCGAGCAGGTCCGCAGCTGAGGTTGGGCTGGGGTGAGTCTCGAAGGTGACTCACCCCAGCCCTTAGGCTTGAACCGTGGCTGACGTGCCCCAACCCCCGCAGCCCCCGCTCGAAGGTCAATCCGGAGCCTCGCTCCTCGCCGCGATCTCGCGCGAGATGGTGAGGGCGATGAAGGGCTTCTACGGGCGAGGCCCGACGAAGGCGAAGTCCTACCTGATCGACGACATCCTGTTTGTCGTCATGCGCGGCGGCATGACCGAGGCCGAGCAGACGCTGCTGGACGCAGGTGAGGCAGACGCGGTGCGCGCCTTCCGCCAGCAATTCGAGAACGTGATGGGCGAGCGCCTGATCGGGACGGTTGAACAGCTGACCGAACGCAAGGTCGTCACCTACCAGAGCCAGGTCCTCTTCGATCCCCACACCATCATCGAGATCTTCCTCTTCGCGGAGCCGTTCGAGCGCGGCACGATCGAGGAGACCGCCCGAGCGCTGCTTGCCGACGACGGAGAGTGACTGGCAGCGCCGAGGTCGGCGTGCCCGTCACCTACCTGCCGGTGCGCTCGCGGTGCTTGCACCCCGGCCAGCAGCAGGGCCGGCGCTTGCCTTCTTCCAGCTCCTCCCGGGTCCGGCGAATGCGTCGCTCCCGGGTCTTCTCCTGCTTGGCGTCCTCGATCCAGCAGATGAACTCGTTGCGTGCGAGTGGCGTGATGTCCTTCCAGGTATCGAGGACCGTGGCGTCTGCGGTCAGCTCCTTGCGCAGGTCGGCGGGCAGCTCATGCACCACCCCACCGGGGACTTGCCGGCTCATCGAGGCATCGTATTCCCATGAGCTGCATCGCCTGCAACGCCTCCAGGGGCTTGCATCTCGCTGAGACCACGCTCCAGGCGGCGGATGCTGGTCGCGCCGGGCGGGGTCGGGACGGCGCGGAAGGTCGAGGCCGGCAGGTGCAGGCGGAAGGCGATCCGCCCCTGCGGGTCGAAGCCAGTGACGAGCGGGTTGTCGCCCCAGCTCACGAGCCAACCTCCCCCCGGCAGTTCCCGGGCGGAGCCGCAGCAGTGGCTTCGGCTCACCTCCGGGTCGTTGAGCTGGCCCTTGTAGATCGCCTCGCCCGCCTCGAGGTCGAGCCGGTAGAAGACCACCCGCGGCCGCCGCGGCCGATCCTTGCCGTTGTCGAAGACGGTCAGACGCCCGAAGCGGTCGAGGCGGGCGTCGTGCTGGCCGCCCAGCGGGCGCGTGGCCGGGTCGCCGACGACCTGCAGCGATTTGCCGGTTGGCAGGCCGCCGAGCTTCCACCGGATCGCACCCGTGGCCCGGTCGATCCCATAGACCGCGTCGGTGTGGCGGGTGGAGATGATGACTTCGCCGTGGTTGCCGGGCTCGATCGAGTTGATGTGGACCGGATCGAACGCCTCCCGCTGGAGCCGGCGCCGCGGGTTACTGAGCACGCTTCGCCACCAGCGGCCGGTCTCTCCCAGGGCGATGTGGCCGCGTGAGTTCCACCGCCACACCACCTTCCCGGTGCGGTCGATTTCCTGGACTTCGGCCGAGACGATCGCCGCCCGTTTCGGCCCGCCGAAGCGGCGGAGGTCGGCCGTTTCGGGCACGTAGGTATCGAGCAGGACGTTGCCGTTGGCTAGTTCGCGGTACTCGTGGCCGTCGATGATCGTGTTCTTGGTCCGGACCAGACGCAGCAGCCTTCCGTCCTCTGAGCGGACCTCGTAGGCCATCCGCGGGTTGAGCCCGTAGCCGTCGCCGAACGAGCGCGCCCAGGCGAGACTGCCATCTCGCAGCACCTGCCCCCACAGCGCCGGCGTGTCGGGGTTGTACCACCAGCGCGGCACCCCCTTGGTGTCGGAGACGATCACCCACGGGCGCCTGTCCTTCGGGCTTACGTAGGTGAGGACGAAGAGGCCGGGCTGGACTGGCCGGAGGGCTTCGTAGCGCCAGCCCGGGAAGTCCCGCGGCAGGGGGTGGGCCTCGGGAGTGGACTGGGTGGGCTGAGCGCCTGACCGCCCAGCATCGTTACTACCTCCGCAGCCGGCGGAGAGCAGGATCACGGCAACCGCCGCAAGCAATGCCCGGGTGCGATTCACCTTCCTCCAGATCGCTCCCTGCCTAGGCGATGCTGCGGGCGTCGAGGTTGGGGCCGGCGGTGGCGGATTTCTCCATTTCGTCGCGCACGACGGCCACGGCGGCACCCGAGGTGCGGCAGGCGAGCGCGACGACCCGGTTCGACGCCTCCGGGGTGCGGTCGATCTCGAATTCGATCAGGGCCGTGCGCCGAAACCGGACCCGTTCCTGGCGCGAGCTCGCGTCGGGGGCAAGCTCCATCGCCGCCTCGCCGGCCCGCGTCCTGCTGCAGGTCAGGCAGAAGTTCTCGCCATCCGCCTGGGACCAGCTCGGCGGCAGCATCGTCGGCTCGCCGTCCATCTGTCCGACCGAGACCGCGCAGCGGGCACAGCTCCATCTGCAGGCGGCGAAGGAATCGATGATCTGAGCTCCTGACTGAACGGCTTGGGAGATCCTGCGACCCCAAAGCGC
>Ga0173480_10000405_pt1 | contig 14201 bp, 15 predicted proteins | sample NitcycUS209509C1_FD_122622 | JGI IMG/M metagenome (GOLD analysis project Ga0173480, IMG submission 122622) | Soil microbial communities from Arlington Agricultural Research Station in Wisconsin, USA - Nitrogen cycling UWRJ-S209-509C-1 (version... | ecosystem: Environmental > Terrestrial > Soil... | reverse complement strand
TGCCGCGCGTTCGCCAGTCAGGGCAACCATCGCGGATGTCACGCCGGGCACGGCCTTCACGGCCGCCTCGGCGGCCTTGCGCACCGGCTCCCATTGCGGAACCACCGCGGCATCGACAGTGATCGAGAAGAATACCTTTCCATCGCTCGCCACCACGTCGGAGAGCTTGCCGGTCTCCGGCAAAGGTGCGCCCTCGGGGCTTTTCACCTGCGCGAGCGCCGCGAGCACATCCTGCTTCGCCACCATCAATTCATCTCCGGGTACTTCGACAGCCCAATGCAGCATCCGACATGCGCGATCAAGCGATCGTTTCGCTTTAAGATTGTTCCACGATCGGGCTACGCCTAGAGTTCGGCCATCCAGCACCGCAGGTGATGCGCCATGGCCAACCCTCTCAACGTGGTGATCGACCTCTCCCACTACAACGAGGTGACGAGCTTTCAGGACATCAAGGCAAGCGGCATCGTCGGCGTGATTCATAAGGCAACGCAGGGCCTCGCCGACCGCGATCCGACATACGCGTGGCGGCGGGAACGCGCCGCCGTGGCCGGCCTGTGGTGGGGCGCCTACCACTTCGGCACCAATGCGGATGGCGCAGCGCAGGCGCGCTTCTTCCTTTCCGCCGTCAAACCCGGTCCGCAGGATCTGCTCGCGCTCGATTTCGAGCAGAACGGCGGCGACACCATGACCCTCACGCAAGCCGAGCAGTTCGTGACCCAGGTGTTCAGGGAGACCGGCCGCTATCCCGGCTTCTACTCGGACTCGCTCGTGGGCAGCCTGCTCGGCGGCGGCATCAACGAGACATTGCGTCAGTGCTGGCTCTGGCGCGCCGAATACGGCGCAGTGCTCAGCGTGCCGCCGACGTGGCCAACCTGGACCATGTGGCAGTACACCGACGGCGAACACGGCGAGGGCCCGTACGCCGTCGCGGGAATCGGCGGTCGCGGCACCTGCGACCGCAGCAAATTCAATGGCGATATCGACGCGCTCGCGCGGCTATGGGGGCACGCAGAAAACAGGTCGCCCACAGACACTGAAGTCGGGCCGCCACTCCAGCTTTCCCGCTTCATGAAATCGTCCGACGACCCGCAGGCCGGTTGACGCGACCCATCAGCCGTCGCAATGACCTGACCGGATCGGAGCCGCACAACGCTCCGGCATGGAGGACATGATGGCGAAGGTCGCGTTTCTGGGGTTGGGTGTGATGGGGTACCCGATGGCCGGGCATCTGAAGAACAAAGGCGGCCACGAGGTGACGGTCTACAATCGCACCGCCGCCAAGGCCGAACAGTGGGCCAAGGAGTTCGGCGGCAAGGCCGCGAAGACCCCGGAAGAAGCCGCGGCCGGCCAGGACTTCGTGATGATGTGCGTCGGCAACGACGACGACGTGCGGGCGGTCGCGGGCCCGGCCTTCCCGAAGATGGGCAAGAACACCGTGTTTGTCGATCACACAACCGCGTCGGCGGAAGTCGCGCGCGAGCTTTACGAGAAGGCGAAGAAAGCAGGCTTCCATTTCGTCGACGCGCCAGTGTCGGGCGGACAGGCCGGCGCGCAGAATGGCGTGCTCACCGTCATGTGCGGCGGCGACGCCGAGCCCTACGGCCGCGCCGAGAAAGTGATCGCGGCCTACGCCCGCATGTGCAAGCTGCTCGGACCCGCCGGCGCTGGTCAGCTCACCAAGATGGTCAACCAGATCTGCATCGCCGGCCTGGTGCAGGGCCTCTCCGAAGGAATCCACTTCGCCAAGAAGGCGGGCCTCGACGTCGAGGCCGTGATCGAGACGATCTCCAAGGGCGCCGCGCAGTCCTGGCAGATGGAGAACCGCTACAAGACCATGAATGCCGGCAAGTACGACTTCGGTTTCGCGGTGAACTGGATGCGCAAGGATCTATCGATCTCGCTCGCCGAAGCGCGCCGCTCCGGGGCGCACCTGCCGGTCGCAGCATTGGTGGATCAGTTCTATTCGGAAGTGCAGAAGATGGGCGGCGGGCGCTGGGACACGTCGAGCCTGCTGGCGCGGCTGGAGCGCTGATCGCGCGGAAATGTGCTAGGCTACGCCGTCCGCGCGCGGACCGATGACTAAGGAGGAGCGTCATGGCGAAAGGTCAAATGCGCAGCAACAAGGAAAAGAAGAAGCCGAAGGCTGAGTGGAATAAGAAGCAGAAGGGCACGATGGTCGCCAGCGGTCAGGGCAAGCAGCCCGCCATGGGCCTCGGCAAGAAGTAATTGATAGCGGCGCGTCTCGGCAACGCGCCGCTCAGTTTGTCAGCGCATATTCGCCCACGGATCGAATTTCTTGTCGGGCAACCGCTCGATCGATGACTTGTATTGGCCATCGTCTTGCGCCTTTTTTTTCTGGGCTTGCTCGGCTTCCTCCCTCTCTTTCGACACCGGCCTGCCCATCCCTTTGAACTGCGCGCTCGCCGGCACCGTCAGCGCCAGCCAGCCCGGGACAGTCGCAGCCGCGATCACGATCGCGGTGATGAGCGCTCTCATGCGCGTCTCCATTCTCGCCTTTCCGGGAACGCAGCCCGCTTTCGCGACGGCGATCGTCGGGATTTCCTACGTCAAGTGCCGTGCTCGCCTCAAGGCTGGCATGGCTGCTTGCCGCCCGTCACGGCGCACTTCGGCAACTGTCCCCTCTGGATCGGGCCCGGCGGTGGGCCTTTCGCCTGCGGCGGGGGACCGGGTGGCGGCCCTTTCGCCTGAGGCGGCGGTCCAGGAGGCGGCGGGGGCGGCGCGGGCGCGCGTGGCGGAGGCGGTGCCGCGACTTGCGGGGGCCGCGGCGGTTGCTGCTGCAGCTGCGGTGGTGGCGCCCCCCGCTGAATCTGCTGGTGCTGCGGCGGCTGCCCCTGCGGCGGCTGGTTCACAATTTTTGGCTGTCCCTGCGGCGGCGCGCCTTTCGGTCCCGGCGGTGGACCTCCGGGAGGCGCACCCGCGGGCGGCTGGTTTACGATCTTCGGCTGGCCCTGCGGTGGAGGGCCTCTCCACCCCGGCGGTGGGCCGCCGCGAGGCGCAGCCGCAGGCGGCTGGTTCACAATCTTCGGCTGGCCCTGGGGCGGCGGTCCTTTGACTCCGGCCGGTGGGGCCGGAGGCATGCCCGGCGGTGGTTGATTGACGATTTTCGGCTGGCCCTGAGGGGGGCCGCCCCTGACGACCGGCGGTTGACCACCGGGCGGCGCACCGGGCGGAGGCTGATTGACGATCTTCGGCTGGCCGTGCGGCGGCAACCCTTTGATGCCGGGAGGCGGGCCGGGAGGCGTCGCCGGCGGTGTTACAATGCCCACTCCTGGCGGACGGCCCTGGAAGCCGGGCCGCTGGCCCTGAGGCGGCGCGACGATCACCGGAAAGGCCGGTTGCGGCCTGCGCCACAACCCGCCTCCATGAGCCGCCGGCGGCGGCAGGCCCACGATGAACGACGGCTGCGGCCCCAGATAACGGCGGGGCGGGGGAGCCGACGGAAGAACCGAGATGATGCCGGCAGGCTCACCCGCAAGGGGTGGCGGAAGGTGCGCAAATTCCATCATGCGCCAGCCAGGAGGCGGCCGGTCGCCCACAGCGAGCCGCCGCAGACGCCGGCGCGCGTCGAACACGTAGAGCCCGTTCGGATAGCGTTCGAGATAGGTCCAGTAGGCGTCCGGCGAGTTTACAAGGAGCGCTTCGCGCCACACGAGCGCTTCCCGGCGCGCGCGGATCATCGCCCAGACGCGCGGCGTGTAGGCGCTGTTTGGATAGAGGCGAACATACTCCACATAAGTCGGCAGATCGTCGGCCTCGACCGCGTAGGCATAGGCCTGTTCGGGACCGATATCCTGGATGGGTCGCGGCGGCGCACGATGGCGCACCACCGGCGCCCCCACCTGTGTCTGCGGCGCGGCGAGAAATCCTTGGGCGGCGGCGGGTGGCGCATTCGGCTGACCGGGCACCAACACCGCGACCTGCTGGAGCTGCGAGACCTCCCACGGCGTCTGCGCGCCTTCTGTCGCCTCGTTGGTCCGCAAGCGGATGCGTGCGAACATCGTATCGATGTCGAGGCCGGGCTCGCGCACCATCTCGGCGATCGCCGTCGCGTAAGCGCCGTAGGGCCCTGCTCCATCGGGCGCGATCGTGCCGGGCGCCGACGAGAACGCGACGAGCAGATTCGGCGCAGCTTCGATTGCGCCAAGACCCGGCGCGATCTGCCCGCCTTCGCTCTGGAACGGCAGCCCGCGCGCGGCATCGAGAACGACGATCTTGGTCGCGGCGGGAGTGTCGGCAAGCGGGCGCAAGAGATCGAACAGCCGCACGCCCTGGATCGGGATCTCGCTGTCGCGGTTGAGCTGCGCGTCCACCGGGATCAGATAATTGTCGCCCTCGAACTGGATGGCGTAACCCGAGTAATAGATGAATGCGATCGTGTCGGGACCGGCGGCGTTCACCCTGGCGAGGAATTCACCGAACAGGCGACGGAAATCTCCCGAATTGACGTCCGCACCCTCGACGATCTCGAATCCGACACTGGTCAGCGCTTCGGCGACCAGGCCGCCATCCGCCAGCGAATGCGCGATCGGTCCTTTCGGATAGGCTCCATTCCCGATGATCAGCGCGATGCGCTGCTGCGCATTGGCCGAAGCGGCAAACAGAAAACCGAACGCCGCGACTGCGGCGAGGCTGACGAGAAGGCGGCGAAACATTGTTATCCCCAAATGGAACTTGGCCTTGAATCTTGCGGCAGACTGCGCCGGATTGAGGGCGGGAAACTTACGCAACACCAATCGTTTCGTTCATCCGCCGTTCACAGATCGAGCGCGAGCCCGTCCTCGGCGACCATAACGCCTGCTGATTTGACTTCATCCACCTTCGCCAGCATCGTCGGGTTCATGTGGGTAAGCATCACGCGCCGCGCGGCGAAATCGGCAAGCCGGCGCTTGATCGTCGCCCAATTCATGTGGCCGGTCAGTTCGCGCTCATAGTCGTAACATTCGACAATGAACAGGTCCGCGTCGCGCGCGATCGGCAGCAGCGCATCGGTCCATTGCGTGTCACCCGAATAGGAAAATGTCCTGGCGCCGTCGGTGATCCGCAGCGCCGTCGACGGTGCACCCGAGAAGTGGATCACCTCGGCGCTGACCACGTTGAGCCCGAGGACGTCCGTCGATACGCCCACCGGGATTTCCATCACGCTCCACGGAAAGCGCCACTTGTTTTTTGTCGAGCGGGGAAAGCACGCTTCGACCAGCAGATTGATCCGCTCAATCGAGCCGGGCGGCCCCGCGATCAACAGCGGCCGCTCGCGTGGATTCAAGAACTGGCCGTACAGCAGCAGAAATGGAAGGCCGCCGAAGTGATCGCCATGCAGATGGCTCAAGATGATGGCGTCGATCGTGTTCGGATCGATGCCCTGCGCATTCAACGCCACGTGCGTAGACGCCCCGCAATCGATCAGGAACGTCTTGTCGACTGCCTCGAGACGAAAGCAGGTATTGAATCGCCCGCCGGAGCCGAACGCATCGCCGCAGCCTACGATGGTAAGCCGCATGTCAGGCCGTGGCGCTCGGGCGTTCGCCGACCTGCGCATGCCAGCGGCGCAGATTGGCGAAGTCCTCAGGTATGATGAGTTTGGCGGGCCGCATGAAATCGACGGCGACCAGCGTCGTAATATCGGCGACGGTGTAATGATCGCCGGCCACGAACAGACGATCTTTCAGTTCGCGATCGAGCAGCCCCAGGAATTCGAACACGCGCGGCCGGTTCGCCTCGCCCCATTGGGGAATTTGCGACTCGTAATCCTTCATCGCCGGATTGGTGTGACGAAACACGGCTGCCACCGCTTGATAAAGGTTCAGCTCGACGCGCCTGTTCCACATTTCGACCAGAGCCTCTTCAAGAGCACCCCTGCCAAACAACGCCGGCTCCGGACGCAAGCCTTCAATATAGCGGCAGATCGCGATCGACTCCGTGATCACTGTGCCATCGTCGAGCACCAGCACGGGAACTCGCTGCAACGGATTAAGCGCGGTGAATTCGGCCGTCTTGTGCTCGAGGTTCGCAAGATCGATCTTCTCGACCGGGATCGACATGCCCTTCTCGGCGAGAAAGATGCGCACGCGCCGCGGGTTTGGTGCGCGGCCGCCGTCGTACAGCTTCATCAAGAACCCCCTGAAGTCGTTGCCAGATTAGCCGCCAACGCGGCGTTAACCAAGTCTTTCAGTCCACCGTTAAGGTTTATGATGCACAAACAAGCCACAATCTCCGGAAGTTGAGCGCCCCCGCATGACCGCGATGACGAGCAAAGAGCTCGGCATTTCGACGCCCGCTGAAAAAGCTGCCGCCGCACAGCGTCGGGATGCGACGAAGCGCGTGCGCTGGGTGCGCGATCGGCTGACCTCGACCAGCGGAACGCCTGCGTTCGACTATGAGCTTCTGCGTCAGTTCGCACAGAACCGGCTGTCCGCCTCGCTTGCGATCTGGCTGTTGATCGCGACGGTCGGTTTTCTGTCGAGCCTGTGGACCGGCGTCGTCCCCGCCGTCGCGTGGATGCTCGTTGTCTTCGGCATCCACACGCTCATCACATCGCAATGCCGCAAGTTCCTGAGGGACACGAGTGGTCGCGTCGACATCGGCCGCTGGCGCATGCGGTTCGTGGTCCTCGATCTCTGCTTCGGCGTCGCCTGGATGTCGAACGTGATCGCGGTCGTGCGCGTCGACGAAGGCGCAAGCACCTTCATTCTGTTCGTGATGCTCCTGGTCGTCGCGGTGTCGAGCATGCTGGCCTCGAGCCTGCCGCTCGCGATGTTCGCCGCGACCGCGCCGGTCACGCTCGCGGTCGCGCTCGACTTCGCGCTGCGCGGCGCCGTGCACAACTATATCCTCGCCGCGATGACGCTGACGGCGCAGGCCTATTTCACCATGCTGGCACAGCGGCTCTACTCGACCACACTCGCCACGCTCGAAGCGCGCGCCGAGAAGGACGCACTGATCGGCGAGCTTGAACAGGCAAAAGCCATTTCCGATGAGGCGCGTAGCCGCGCAGAGGCGGCGAACATCTCCAAATCGCGTTTCCTCGCGCAGATGAGCCACGAGCTGCGCACACCGCTCAATGCGATCCTGGGATTTTCCGAGGTGATGAAGAGCGAGGTTTTCGGACCGCACGCGGTGCCGACCTACAAGGAATACGCCGGCGACATCCATAATTCGGGCGTACACCTGCTCAACCTGATCAATGAAATCCTCGATCTGTCGCGCATCGAGGCCGGACGCTACGAGCTGAACGAGGAAGCGGTCGATCTCGCGCTCGTCGTCGCGGATTGTCACCGGTTGCTGCAGTTGCGCGGGCGAAACCGCGGCATTTCCATCCACGAAGCCTTCGAGCCGGACCTGCCACGCCTGTGGGCAGATGAGCGGGCGTGCCGGCAGATCTGCCTCAATCTGCTGTCCAACGCGATCAAGTTCACACCGCAAGGGGGTGAGGTGTGGCTCAAGGTTGGCTGGACTGCGGCGGGCGGCCAGTACATGAGCGTGAAAGACAACGGACCCGGCATCCCGGAGGACGAGATCCCGATCGTGCTCGCCTCGTTCGGCCAAGGTACCAACGCGATCAAGTCGGCCGAACAGGGCACCGGTCTTGGATTGCCGATCGCGAAGAATCTCATCGACATGCACAACGGGACTTTCACGCTGAAATCGAAGCTGCGCTTTGGCACCGAAATTATCGTGACGTTCCCGCCGGAGCGCGTCATGTCCGCGCTCGGGCCGCTGGAGGTGCCCGCGCCGCCGCTACAGCCCGCGCAGGAGACAAACAGTCGCGGGCAGGCGCGCACGCGCGGCGCGGCTTAGGTTTGCATCCCGACCCTGCGCCCTTATGTTGCGTTCCGAATCGCAACCAGACGCCGATGGCCATCGCCTCCCCCTGCACCAAGGTTTGCACCATCGATCCGCGGTCCGGCCTGTGCCGCGGGTGCGGCCGGACGCTGGACGAAATCGGGCGCTGGATGTCGTTCAGCGAAAGCGAACGCAATCGGATCATGACCGAGCTGCCGCGTCGCCACGCCGCACATGGGATCGGCGCACTTGAGAACAGCGTGCGCGAGAGCGGACGATGAGAAGCCGCGGCCTCTGGATTCTGCTGCTGATCATCGGCATCGGCCTGCTGGCGCTGATCCTGCGCCATGACCAGGGCACGATCGGCGGCCTCGAGACCGGCGACTTCGCTTCGCTCGTCTACAAGATCGCGCTGCTCATCTTCATCGGCGGCGCGGTGCTCGCGCTGTTCCGCGAGCGGATTGCGGAGGCCTTCCAGGCCGCGATGTTCTGGGTGGTCATCGGGCTTCTCCTCGCGATCGGATACACCTACCGGCAAGACCTGCGCGATGTGACCGATCGCGTGCTCACGGAGCTCCTGCCGGGCCGCGCGCTCTCGCGCGGCGGCACGGTGGAGATCGCACGCGGCAACCGCGGCGAATTCCAGATCGTCGCCGAGATCAACGGTGCACGCATCTCCACCGTCTACGACACCGGCGCGAGCGCTGTGGTGCTGACCCAGGAGGCCGCCAAGGCTGCCGGCCTGCCGCTCGATTTCCTGAATTACTCGGTGCCGGTCGAGACCGCGAACGGTCGCACGCGCGCCGCGCCCGTGACGCTCGACCGTATCAGGGTTGGTGGCATCGAGGAACGCCAGGTTTCTGCACTGATCGCACAGCCCGGGCAGCTGCGCATGAGCCTGCTCGGCATGAGCTTCCTCAATCGGCTGAAGAGCTCGGAGGTTCGGGGCGACCGGCTGGTGCTGCGCGCCAATTGATCAGATCAGGCTGGCGAGGAATCGCACCGAGACGAGCAGCAGAAAAATTCCGAAGGCGATCTCGAGTCTGCGTTTCGGCAGCCAGTGCGCGAGGCGCGCGCCATAACTCGCCGTGAAGCTCGACACCGGCGCCATCAAGGCAAAACCGATCAGCGAGACGAAGCCGATGGTCAGCGGCGGCATCAGGCTCTGCTGCGGCAGGCCCGCGAGCGTGTAACCGATGGTGCCTGCGATCGTGATCGGTACGCCAAGTCCCGCCGAAGTCGCGACCGCCTGGTGGATGGTCTTGCCGTAGAGCGTCAGGATCATGTTGGAGATCGAGCCGCCGCTGACACCCATGAGCGCGGAGACGAGCCCGACCACAAAGCCGAGCGCCCTGCCGGGTAAGCCCGGCGGCAGGTCGTCGCCGAAGCGCCACTCGGCGCGCCCGAACAAGAGCTTTGCCGCGATGATGATCGCGACCACGACGAACGCGATCTTGAACACCGCGGGCGGCGCCCACACGGCGATCAGCGAGCCGAGCGCGACGCCGACCAACGCCGGGAGCCACCAGAGCCGCACGATGCCTTCGACGCCCGCACCCCGTGCGCGGTGCGCTTGATAGGAGCGGATCGTGGTCGGCACGATAATCGCGAGCGAGGTGCCGATGCAGAGCTGGATGCGCACCTCTTCGGGCACGCCGATGATGCGGAAGACCTCGTAGAGCACCGGCACGATGATCGCGCCGCCGCCAATTCCGAACAAGCCGGCGAGAATGCCGGTGACGACGCCGCCCGCGATGATCGCCGCGGCCAACAACGCAAGTTCGGACCACGGAATGCCGGTGAGCACGTCAGGCCGCGACGGGCGTGGGTTCTGCGCGCACATCCGTCACGAGAGCGGCCGCGTCGCGCAGGACTTCGGCGCCCGCCTCCGGCTTCACCGCATGGGTTGCGATGTGACGGCGAAAGGCGCGTGCGCCGGGGACGCCCTGGAACAGCCCGAGCACATGACGCGTCATCGCGTGCAGCCGCGTGCCCTGCGCCAGCTCGCGGTCGACGTAAGGGATGAACGCTTCGATCGCGGCTTTGGATGACTCGAATGGCGCGGGCGCGCCGTAAATGAGCGGATCAACCTGTAACAACCGCCATGGCTCCTGATAGGCGGCGCGGCCCATCATGACGCCATCGGCATGCGCGAGGTGTTCTGCGCCGCGTTCTACGCTGCCAATCCCGCCGTTGATGGAGATATGCAGCTTTGGCCAGGCGCGCTTGAGGCGATACACGCGATCGTAGTCGAGCGGCGGGATGTCGCGATTCTCGCGCGGCGAGAGCCCATCGAGCCAGGCCTTGCGCGCGTGCACGATCAGCGCATCCGCGCCCGCCGCCACCACATTGCGCGTCAGCGTATCGAGCGATTCCTCCGGGTCCTGTTCGTCGATGCCGATCCGGCATTTCACCGTGACCGGCACGTTCACCGCGGCTTTCATCGCGGCAGCGCACTCGCCGACGAGCCGAGGCTCCGCCATCAGGCAGGCGCCGAAGCGCCCCTCCTGCACGCGATCCGACGGGCAGCCGACGTTGAGATTGATCTCGTCATAGCCGCGGTCGGCGCAGATGCGCGCGCTTTCGGCGAGCGCGCGCGGGTCCGAGCCGCCGAGTTGAACGGCGACGGGATGTTCGGCAGCGTCGAAGCGAAGCAATCGCGCGCGGTCCCCGCGTAGCACCGCGCCGGTCGTGATCATCTCGGTGTAGAGCAGCGCGCGGCGCGTGAGCAGGCGATGGAAGAAGCGGCAATGCCGGTCCGTCCATTCCATCATCGGCGCAATCGAGAAGCGTCGGTCGAGCAATTCGGAGCCTCGGGCAGCGAAGCATTCGCGGCGCGGCCCTTGTAGCCCGAACGCGCAGGCTCCGTCATCCCTCGCGAAGCGGCCGGCTATTCCGGGGAATAGAGCCTCTCGAAGACGGTACGTGCGATCTGCGAGCGCGGAATGCAACCCTCGCCGGCCACCCCGCGTCCACATCGAAGATGGTCGTAGAACTCCTCCGCGGCGACCGCACGCCGGTATTCGGCAAGCAGGAGTTTCAGGCTCTGGAAACGCCGTGCGCCGACGTCCCGGCGGCCTGCATCCTGCTCCAGCAGGTTGATCGATGACATGAATGCCTCCGGCTGAACTCTCCGTTCATACGCCGGGGCAACATTCATCCAACGTGATCTGGATCACAGTGATCGTTGCTTTTCAGTCCGGAATTTGAACCGCCATCAACGCAGTTGGTGGCAAGGCACCTCGTGCATTCGCGGGCACGACGCCTTATATCGCCTGCGTTCGCAATTCCCACCGCAGTTGCCGCATGCAGCCCGTCATCTCGGTCTCAAATCTGGTCAAGACCTACGCGTCCGGGTTTCGGGCGCTCAAGGGCATCAATCTCGATATCGCGCGCGGCGAGATTTTCGCGCTGCTCGGGCCGAACGGCGCCGGCAAGACCACGCTGATCAACATCATCTGCGGCATCGTCAATCCGAGCTCCGGCTCGGTGCTGGTCGGTGGCCACCACTTCATCAAGGACTATCGGGCGGCGCGCTCGCTGATCGGGCTGGTGCCACAGGAGCTGCACACGGATGCATTCGAGTCGGTATGGGCGACGACGAGCTTCAGCCGCCTCCTGTTCGGCAAGAAGCCCGATCCGCAATTCATCGAGAAGGTTCTCCGCGACCTCTCGTTGTGGGACAAGAAGGACAGCAAGATCGTGACGCTGTCCGGCGGCATGAAGCGCCGCGTGATGATCGCGAAGGCGCTCTCTCACGAGCCTCAAATCCTGTTCCTCGACGAGCCGACCGCGGGAGTCGATGTCACGCTGCGGCAAGACATGTGGAATCTCGTGCGCGCGCTGCGCGCGTCCGGCGTCACCATCATCCTCACCACGCATTATATCGAAGAAGCCGAGGAGATGGCCGACCGCATTGGCGTGATCAATGGCGGCGAGCTGATCCTCGTTGAAGAGAAGGCCGCGCTGATGCGCAAGCTCGGCAAGAAGCAGATCACGCTGCACCTCCAACAGCGCCTGGAAGCAATCCCGGAAGCGCTGACGTCCGATCGCCTCACGATTGCGAACAACGGAATGGACCTCGTCTATACCTACGACACACAAGCCGAACGCACCGGCATCACTGCGCTGCTACAGGGCCTCAGCGGAGCCGGCATCCGCTTCCGCGATATCGAGACGAAGCAAAGCTCGCTCGAGGACATCTTCGTCGACGTGGTGAGGCAGGACCGATGAATCTTCGGGCCATTCGCGCGATCTACGTGTTCGAGATGGCGCGCACCGGGCGCACCATCTGGCAGAGCATCGTTTCGCCGGTGATTTCGACCTCGCTCTATTTCATCGTCTTTGGCGCCGCGATCGGCTCGCGCATCACCGAGATCGACGGCGTGAGCTACGGCGCCTTCATCGTGCCGGGGCTCATCATGCTGATGATCCTGACGCAGAGCACCACGAACGCCTCGTTCGGTATCTATTTCCCGCGCTTCGTCGGCACGATCTACGAGCACCTCTCCGCGCCGGTTTCGTACCTCGAGTTGGTGATCGGATTCGTGGGTGCGGCCGCCACCAAGTCGATCATCCTCGGGCTGATCGCGCTGGCGACCGCCGCGCTGTTCGTGCCGCTACACATCGCGCATCCGTTCTGGATGATCGCGTTCCTGGTGTTGACTGCGGTGAGCTTTTCCCTCTTCGGCTTCATTCTCGGCGTCTGGGCCGACGGCTTCGAGAAGCTGCAGGTCGTACCGCTGCTGATCATTCAGCCGCTGACGTTCCTCGGCGGCACGTTCTATTCGATTCACGTGCTGCCGGACGGCTGGCAGACCGTCGCGCTGTTCAACCCGATCGTCTATCTGGTCAGTGGCTTTCGCTGGAGCTTCTTCGAGTCCTCCGACGTCCATCTCGGCGTCAGCGTCGCGATGACATTTTTGTTTCTCGCGCTCTGCCTCGGCACGATCGCCTGGATCTTCCGCACCGGATACCGCCTCAAGAATTGATGCCGACGCGGGTGTGCCCGTGAATTGGCACAGCTTCCTCAGACAACTATTGGTTTACAATGTAGAACAACCCCGAGATACTGACGGCTTGCGGTTGAGTGTTGGCGAGCCTGTCGTTGCGGGGGTCACGATGAGCCATCTGGAGGCGCCACGCATTGTCATCTCCGGTCGCTTCATTTCCGATGTCTCGACCATCAACAACGACGATGTGAATTTCGATATCAAGCAGGCGCCGGACCCGTCCGATCTTGGCTGGAATCCGCGCGGCGGCGCGACCTTCGATTTCTATAATTGCAACGTTAGCGGCGCGCTCGGATCCGGCGGCCCGGCGGCCGCGGCCGACCCGGTTCTGTCTCTGGCGGTCTCTGGCGCGCCCGACAGGCCGAGCGGCAAGATGGTCGATCTCGACCCCGACTGGCAGATGTCTTCGGAAATCTGGGGGCTCACGGTCCGCCTGTTCGATCCCAAAACCGGCGAACTCGCCTTTCGTGGCAAGTTCGGCGTGACCCAGTTCCGTGATTTGTTCATGCGGCAGCTGGCACAGGCCATCGCCGGCCAGCTTCCGAACGGGCAGCCGTCCGGCGGCCGCTTTGTGTCGGTGCTGACCGGGGTGACATGGGGACCAGCCGCAGATCGGTCGCCCCTGATCAAGGAATTGAGAATCCCGACCGAGGGCGACGAGCTCTCGATCGTCCTCAACATGTTCGGTTACTACTATACGGAAGCCGACGGACGTCACACGACCGGCGCGCTGACCGGCTGCATCGGGCCGCGTCACGCAGCCGAGCCGAGGACTTTTGTCGGCGCGCGACGGCTGCCGGCCCTTTCGATCAATCTGCCGGGCGTGCAACGGCCCGTCGTTCTGCTCGGCCCAGCCGATGCGAGGATCGATGCGGAGCGCGCTACGATCGATCTCGGGCATGCGCTGCTGATCTCGGATACCGACGGCACCATCACTGACATCTCGACCATCGGGACGGCGCTCTCCGGCATGGCGGCACTTGAGTTCGGGCTGCTTCCCAATGAAACCACGCAATCAGGCGCCCGCCTGAACGACGGCGCCGCCACGATCTTCGGCCCAATCGATTATCTCAAGTCCGGCTGGCCCAGGCAGACTGGCGGCGTCGCATCGATCCCGATCAGCGCCGCGTTAGCCACGCAGGCCGCCAGCAAGCCGCTCGCCCTGCTTGCCCGCATGGCGGACGGCTCGCATCTCGTGCTGACCCGCGAGACCCGCGATGGCCTCTATGTGCGGGCCGACAGCTTCGTGCACCGGCTGGATCCCGGCGGCCCCGGCGGAGACACCGCCTTTTTCGCGTACAGCCGCGGGCTCCCGGTGGATAACCAAACGATCCACCTGGCGCTGTCGCCAATGGGAAACAACACGCCTGCACAGGCCTTTGGATTCCC
>Ga0173480_10000404_pt1 | contig 14210 bp, 13 predicted proteins | sample NitcycUS209509C1_FD_122622 | JGI IMG/M metagenome (GOLD analysis project Ga0173480, IMG submission 122622) | Soil microbial communities from Arlington Agricultural Research Station in Wisconsin, USA - Nitrogen cycling UWRJ-S209-509C-1 (version... | ecosystem: Environmental > Terrestrial > Soil... | reverse complement strand
CGCCGGTGCACACGCAGGTGAACACGACCATCGTGCTGAACAACACGCTGCTCGTGCCGCCCATGGTGCAGAAGCACGAGGTGATTGCGGCGTTCCAGTTTCCGAGCGACGCACGCATTCACGGGCTGCGGCCGCACATGCACCTGCGCGCGCGGCTGGGTACGGCCTCGCTCATCCAGCCGGACGGCTCGCGTCGCGTGCTCCTGCACATTCCCGATTGGGACGATTCCTGGCAGAACTATTACGTGCTGGCGCGGCCGGCGCGAGTGGGGAAGGGGTCGATCCTCGAGTACCTGGCCAGCTACGACAACTCGCCGGCCAACGCGCTCAATCCGGACCCGCTGCAGCCGGTGCCGTGGGGCCAGCAGGTGTGGGACGAAATGCACTCGGTCTACATGACGTGGACCGCCGTCAACGACCGCAACACGGACGACGACGAGCCGATTCAGATTCCCCCGAGCCGCCTCTTCACCGCGAGGGCAACGGCACGACGTTGAGCACGACCAGTTCGCCGCCGCCGGACGGCATTGCCGTCTCGCCTTCCCACGCGGCCGACACGGAGAGCTGGGTCCCCCGGGGCAGATCCACGGGCATCTCGAACGCGTAGCGCCGGTCCCAACCGGGGCGCGCCGAAAACTCGATGAGCCGCTGCCGGAGGCCTTCCGGCGGGATCGCGTCGATCCGGATCCGCGCACCAGCGGTCAGGGCGGTCGGGTAGATCGACAGCACGCGCACCGCGGCACCGAGAGGCCGGCCGGCCACCACGCCTTGCGCGACGCCCGGCTCGGCTTGATTCCGCGGCGCAACGGGAAACGTCATCGTGCGCAGCGGCTGCGGCGCTTCAGCCGCGAAGTACAGGCCAACCTCGCTGCGATCGCGCATCACCTCGCGCTCGTGCTCCCACGTCTTCTTGTAGCGCACGCGGACGACGAGCTCCGCGTCCCGCGGCACGTCGTACCCGACCCCGGACGGCAGCGCTACCGGCGTGTCGCCCGGCACCCACAGCGCAAGGAGGCGTTCGATGTCGCCGGCCGCGGCGGCGGTTTTGAGCGAGACGCGCGCGCTTCGCACCAGCGAGGGCGTACCCGGGCGCAGGTCTACGGCACGCAGCGGGCGCCCCGCGTTGGCGTCGAGCGGCAGCACGAACTCCTTCGTGACATCGGCCTCCTCGGCCCCGACCGTCATTTCGGGCAACGCGACGAGAGCGTCCGGCGCACCGAGTTTCCACTCCGCCCCCGCCGGCGCTGCCGCCGGCGGCGGGGCATTGATTGGCGTTCCGCCGGTCACCCAGGTGAGCAGCACGTTGAGCTCCCGGGCACTGAGCCCCTCGGCGTGCCGCACCCGCGCGCCGTTCGAGATGGCCGCCCACGGCGGCATGTGGCCGGCAATCAGCTCGATGCGAATCGATTCGCCCCAGGGGATCGTCTCTTCGGCCGTCGTCAGTGCCATCGGCGCGACGCCTCCGGCGACGTGGCACGCCGCGCACCGGTCGCGAAGAATCGGCAGCACGTCTTCAGTGAAGGTGTACGGCGAGGTGATCGGCTTGTGTGCGTCCACCTGCCATGCGGCCGCGGACACCAGCACGGCGGCGATGACGACCCACGCTCCGCGCGTACGCATGGTTATCGCACCGGCTCGAAGGCCGCCAGCAGACGGGAGACCGCGAGCACGAAGGCCATGTACGCACGTCCCACCTGCTCGGCGTTGCCGGTGTCGCCCACCGAGTCGAGCAGCCAGGCCGTTCGCACGACGTCGGCCAGCGCGGGCTCCGCGTTGCTGCGCTCCTGCACGCCGAGATGACTGACGTGTGGCTCGAGCGCGACCGCCAGATCCTTGGCCTGGAAGGCCGGCACCCAGATTGCGCCGTAGTCGCCCTTCTTGATCAGTTCGTCGATTTCGGTCCGCCGCTTGCGCAGGTCGGCGAGCATCTCCGCCATCGTGCCGGGCGGAGGTGTGCTCAGCACTTCGCCTTCATTGGTCCGTGGGTCCGGGTCTTTCGACCCGGACGGTGGCCGGGCCACCGGTCGCGCCGACGCCGCTTGCGCCGCGGGTTCGCGCGTCAACGCCGGGAACGTGAAGTCGAACCGGTACTCGGGCGCGTCGGGCTTGAAGCGCACCTTGACGCTCATCGCCGAGGGCATGGAGGCGCGGTCGATGGCCGCCTCCAGCGACCTCCCGTCCTTCGACGGTTTCAAGGGGAACGCCCGCTCCTCGATTGTGGTTCGCGTCGCCGTGTCGAAGCGCTGCCGGGTGATCACGCGCCCCTGCATCGCCGTCAGCGCCACTGCCGGCAGCGAACGCGCGTAATCGTCGTACACGTGGAGCCGGAACAGTCGATCGCGTGGCAGCGTGCCCTCGAGGTGGTGCCAGGTATCCGGGGCCATGAAGAATTGGCCGCCATGCTGCGGGTTGTGGTTGCCGTGCGGACGCAGCGTGCGCTTGCCGATCCGCGGCGAGCCGTCACGGCACGCGCCCGGTTCGAGGAATTCGGCGTTCACCTCGCCCCGGCATGTCCACGTGAGCGACACCACGACCGGCACGAGGGACCGGCCGCAGAGGCGGCACGAACCGGGCTGCTGCTCGGTGACCACGGCATGCACCGGGCACATCCAGGACGCGTCGAGCCGCACCGGCACCAGGGTCATCTTGCAGAGGGGGCAGGCGCCGGGCCTGGCCTCGACGATGTCGGGGTGCATCGGGCACGTCAGCGACAGGGGCGGCAGCGGCGGCGCGGAAGCGGTGGTGCGCGACGGCGCCTGCGCGGCGGTGATCGACGCCACCGCAACTGCCAGCGCGGCCACGCACAGGCCGGCGCGAACGAGCAGACGAGGTGAGCCCGGTACCGCCACTGTTATATCGTTCCCCCGCGAGATTCGACACCAGTATGCCAAAAGCGTTGCTCGTGCTCGCGTTGCTTGGCGGCCTGGGGCAGGCCGCCAAGCCCTCGCCTCCCAACCTGCCCGCGGCGCGATTTGCCGGCGTGTGGGTCGGCACCCAGGCCTGGGACATCGCCAACCCGCCGCCGGGCGCTCGTGCGGATCAGCCGGTGACGCTCACGCTTCAGGTGACTGACGGCATGATCACCGGGACGCTGAAGCCGTTCCTGGGCGGAGACGAAGGCGCCGCGCTCGTCGATGCGACGGTTGCCGGCGACGAACTGCGCGCGACCGCCGTGGTGGGCACCCCGCGGCCCGCCGGCGCCCGCCGCGGCGCCGCGAACTGGAAGGAGGGCGTCGCCGTGGACTTCACGTTCAAGAACGACGGCGTCAACCTCAAAGGCCGCGCGGAGGTCAGCTTGGGCGAGGTACCGTGGCTCGCCTTCCGCTACGACCTCAACAAGAAGCGTTCGCGCTACTAGGCCTTCACGAGCCCGAGAATCTCCTCGAGCACCATGTCCGGTACGTCCTCCTGCAGGTTGTGCCCGCCGGGGAGCGGTCGGCCGGTCACCTTGGTGCCGTACTCCTTCCAGATCCCCATCACGTCGTAGAGCCGTCCCATGGCGCCCTTCTCGGCCCAGAGCACGCGGAGCGGCACGGTGATCTTCTTGCCCGTGTCCTGTTCGTCCCACTTCAGGTCGATCGACGCGCTGGCGCGGTAGTCCTCGCACATGGCGTGGATGGTGGCCATGTCGGTCATGCTGCGGAGGTATTCCTTCTGGACGTCAGAGGTCGCGCGGGCCAGCGCAGCGTCGTTGGCGGCCTTGAGCTCGTTCTCGGGAGCCGGCGCGGGGCGCAGGTAATTGAACCAGTGCGGGTACGCCTGCGCGAACTCGATCGAGAAGTGGGTGTAGAGGTAGCGCGTCGGCACGATATCGAGCACCGCGGCGTGCGACACCTTCTCGGGATGATCGAGGAGCAGCCGGTGCGTCACGCGTCCGCCGCGATCCTGGCCGATCACCGGAAAGCGGTCGTAGCCGAAGTGCTTCATCACCTCGACCTGGTCCAGGGCCATCGCGCGTTTGGAGTAGTTGACGTGGTTCTCGCCGTCGGGCGGCTTGCTGCTGTCGCCATAGCCGCGCAGGTCGGGCACGATGACGGTGCGCGACGCCGCCAGCTTCGGGGCGACGAGCCGCCAGGTGATGTGGCTCTGCGGCGCGCCATGCAGCAGCAGGATGGGCGGACCGGAGCCGCCGATCACGCCGTTGATCTCGGCGCCCGTCGTCTTCACCTTGAACGGCTTGAAGCCGGGAAAGAACCTGGCGCCCCCGGCCTCCTGGGCCTCCACGCGTCCGGCCACCAGCGCCCCTGCCGCCAGCAGCGCCCCCTTCTGAATAGCTTCGCGACGATCCATCATCGGGCCTCCCGCAGTGAAAACGCGTCGATCCTACTGCAATTCGCCAGGCGCAACCGTGGGCCACGCGGTGGCGCGCTGATACGCGTCGCCCGCGCGCAGCACGGTGGCCTCGTCGAACGGGCGTCCGGTGAGCTGGAAGCCCACGGGCAGCTGGGCGCCGTCGCGGGTCACGAACCCGCCCGGCACGCTGATCGCCGGCAGGCCGGCGAGGTTGGCGCTCACCGTGAAGATGTCGGCGAGATACATCTGCAGCGGGTCGTCGGCCTTTTCGCCGATCCCGAACGGGGGGATAGGGCTGGTCGGCATCGCGATCACGTCGGCGCGCTCGAACGCCTGCTCGTAGTCACGGCGTAGGAGGGTGCGGACCTGCTGCGCCTTGAGGTAGAACGCGTCGTAGTAGCCGGCGCTGAGGACGTAGGTGCCGAGCATGATGCGGCGCTTGACCTCGGCGCCGAAGCCCTCGCTGCGCGAGCGCGTGTACATCGCCTGCAGGCCGTTGGCTGAGGCGGGGGAGCGATAGCCGTACTTCACGCCGTCGTAGCGCGCCAGATTCGAGCTCGCCTCGGCGGTGCACACCAGGTAGTACGCGGGCACGCCGTACGGCGCGTGCGGCAGCTCGACGTCGACCAGGCTGGCGCCCGCGGCCTGCATTACCGAGAGCGCCGCATCGAAGGCCGCCTTCACGTCCGCATCCACACCTTCCGACACGAACGTCCGCGGCACGCCGACGCGCAGCCCCTTGATGTCGCCGGTCAAGGCCGCGATGAGGTCGGGCAGCGGCTCGTGCGACGAGGTGGCGTCGGCTCGATCCGGACCGGCCATGGCGGTCAAGGCCAGCGCGGCGTCCTCGACCGTGCGGGCGATCGGTCCGATCTGATCGAGCGACGAGGCAAAGGCGAGCAGGCCGTAGCGCGAGACGCGGCCATAGGTCGGCTTCAGGCCGACGACGCCGCAGAACGACGCGGGCTGGCGGATCGATCCGCCGGTGTCGGAGCCGAGGGCGAGCGGGACCTGCGCCGCGGCGACGGCGGCGGCCGAGCCGCCGCTCGATCCCCCGGGCGTACGCGCCGTCGCCCACGGATTGCGCACCGGTCCGAAGGCGGAGTTCTCGTTCGACGAGCCCATGGCGAACTCGTCGCAGTTGGTCTTGCCGACGATCACCGCGCCGGCGGCTTCGAGCCGCTCGATGACGGTGGCGTCGTAGGGGGGCACGTAGGTTTCGAGGATCTTCGACGCCGCGGTGGTCTTCATGCCGCGGACGCACAGGTTGTCCTTGATCGCGATCGGCACTCCGGCGAGTGGCCCTGCCGTCTCGCCGGCCGCCCGCCGGGCGTCCACCTTGCGCGCGCGTTCGAGCGCGCCCTCGGCGTCCACGAGGAGGAAGCTGTTCAGCGCCGGATTCGCGGCCTCGATGCGCGCGAGGGCGTCGCGGCAGATCTCGACGGCCGAGACCCGTCCGGCGGCGACGTCGTCGCGGATGGCCCGTGCGGTGGGATGGGCCACGTCAGCCGCCAATCACGCGCGGCACGCGGAAGAGACCGGCGTCGAGGTTCGCGTCGGGCGCATTGGCGACGGCCTGTTGCGGGGTCAGCGACGGACGCGGCGCGTCGTCGCGCTCGGCGCCGGCGGCCGCATGTACGTGCGCGGTGGCGGGCACGCCCTCGGTGTTCACCGCCTGCAGTTGCTGTGCGTAATCGAGGATGTCGGCGAGCTGGCGCGCGAACCGCGTCTTCTCGTCGCCCGTCAAATCGAGGTGCGCCAGCGCCGCGATGCGCTCGACGTCGGCTATCGTGAGGGCAGACATCCAGCGATGCTAGTCGAAGCCCCGCGCAAGCGACAATAGTCAGCGAACCGGCTCGAGCCGGTCGCCAGCTGCTGTCGCGCCCACACAGTCCATGGACAACGTCTGTCACACGCTCGTCGGCGCCGCGATCGCCTCCGCCGGCCTCAGGTCCCGCACGGCCTACGCCGGCGCGGCGCTGATGATCGCCGCCAATCTCCCCGACGTGGACGTGCTCGTGTTCGCCACGTCCACCCCCTCCATCGAGTTCCGGCGCGGCTGGACCCACGGCGTCGTCGGTCAGGCGCTGCTGCCGGCTGCGCTCACGCTGCTGATAATGGCCTGGGCCTGGTGGCGGGGGACCGCGGGGCTGAAGCCCCGCCCCACGATGGCGGGGCTGAAGTCCCCGCCCACGACGGCGGGGCCGCCGCTGCGTCCCTGGCGCCTGCTGGCGCTGGCATACCTCGCGCTGTATTCGCACCTGCTGCTCGACTTCTTGAACAACTACGGCCTGCGTGTCCTGGCCCCGATCGAGTGGCGGTGGTTTTACGGCGACGCAGTATTCATCGTCGATCCCTGGCTCTGGCTGGTGCTGGGCGCCGGAGTATGGGCCGCGCGGCGGCAACGCGCGCCGCAGCCGGCCCGGATTGCCCTCGGTGCGGCCGCGGGCTACGTGGTGGTGATGGTCGCGTCGGCTGTGATTGCCCGTGAAGCGGTCGTCCGCGAATGGCGCGCCTCGCGCGGCTACGAGCCGACGGCGCTCATGGTGGGGCCCGTGCCGGTGTCGCCGTTCTCGCACGAGGTGATCATCGACGCCGGACCTCACTACGAGACCGGCACCTACCGCTTCTGGTCACCGCGGCTTCGGCTCGACGGCGCGCGGATCCAGAAGAACGCGAACGCACCGGAAGTGGCCGCGGCCCGGACGGCGCCGGCGATTCGCAGCTTCCTCGTGTGGTCCCGCTTTCCGTTCTGGCAGATCCGTCACACCGAGACGGGCACGGTGGTCACCGTGCAGGACGTCCGGTTCCGGGCGGGTGGGGGCCCGATACGCTTCTCGGCGTCGGCAACTCTGCCGTAAACGCAGGCCCAGCTGGACTTGAGCCAGAATAGCCCGACGGCGGAATTTCTCTCCCGGAGAGGAGTGTATGTCGGCGACGGGGACCTCGACCCAGGGCGGCGGCGCGCGGATCGTGCTGACCGCTCCCCTCACAGAGACGATCGATCACGCGGGCTACTTCATCCAGATGAGCATGGCTTCCTTGCCGATGTGGCTGGAAGGCATCATCAACCGGAAGTACCCGCACTGGCGCGAACTCGAATACAACGGCGACGGCACCGCCCGCTACATGCCGGCCGGCGTGCGTGTGCTCGAGACGTCGCTGCTGCGCCGGTTTCCGGCGTCCGACATCGTGTGCTGCTATCCCGCCGATCTCGACCGGTTCATCGGTCCCGATACGCGGGTCGTGGCGGTTTCCACGCACAATCCGCTCGGTGTCACCTTCGCGGCCGGTGTCTACACTTCGATTTTCGGTTCCACCAGTCAGCCGATCAACTCGCACTACGCCCGCGAGCTGTTCCTCCAGATCAAGCACAACCCGCACCGGGCCCGCTATCAGGTGATGGTCGGCGGGTCGGGTGGCTGGCAGATTGTCCAGACCAACTCGTACGAGGATCTCGGCGTCGACTGCGTCGTCGAGGGGCGCAGCGAATCGGCGGCGACCCTCGACCTCTTCGACCAGGCGCTGCGCGGGGAACGGCTGCCGAAACAGGTCGACGTGCCGCACCCGAAGAGCCGCGACGAGATTCTGTTTCCGGACAAGCGCACCACCTTCGGCGTCGTCGAGATGACGACGGGGTGCGGCCGGCGCTGCCAGTTCTGCGTCCCCGACCTCAACCCGCAGATCGATCTGCCCAAGGACAAGATGCTGGCGGCGGTGCGCGCCAACGTGCGCGACGGCAACAAGCAGATTTCACTGGCCACCGAGGACATGTTCATCTGGGGCCAGGTCCACACGCCGACGCCGTTCTACTTCCCGAACCGCGAGGCGCTCGTCGATCTCTACGCGTCGATCGTGGACACGCCCGGTGTCGAGGAGCACGTGCTGAGCCATTCGACGATTGCGCCCGCCGTCGTCGATCCGGTGATGATCGAACAGCTCACCGCCAGGATCATCGACAAGAGCCCGATCCACATCCCGCTGCTCAGCACCCACCCGAAGAAGAAGGCGCTGGTGCCGCTGATTGGCCTCGAGACCGGGTCGATCCGCATGGCCAAGCAGATCATGCCGAGCAAGGGCGTGCCCTTCCCGATCGACGAGTGGCAGAGCGTGGTGATTCGCGGCCTGGAGATCCTGAACAAGCACAACTGGTTCCCGGCCATGACCCTCATCGTCGGCAATCCCGGCGAGACCGACGACGACTCCAGAGCGACCCTCGACCTGATCTACGAGGTAGAGCGCCGTGGTCTGTTCGCCTTTTTCATCCCCTCGATCTTCACCCCCCTCCATGACACGCGCATGGAGAAGAAGAAGGGCGTCACCGAAACCGCGCAGCTGACGCCGCTGCAGTGGCAGCTGATGATGAAGTGCTGGAAGATGAACCTGCGGCCGGGCCAGGTGAGCTGGTGGGGGCCGGCGGCGTGGCGTACCGGCGCGCTGGCGCTGTGGGCCTGGAAGCTCCGCAAGTTGAACGGCCCGGGGTTCACGTGGCCGCTGTTCATGTTCGCCAGCGCGTTACCCGAACGTGCCATGGGCGCGATGGGCAAGATTCACCTCGGGCGCCCCGTCACGGTGAAGACGCGCAAGGAACTGCTGTCGACGATCAAGCCGCACCAGTGGCGCTTCATCCCGCCCGACGCCGGCGACCTGCCCGACGGCTACACGTCCGTGTCCACGCCGCCGTCCACGTTCATTCCGCTGACCGCGAGCACTGCGTAGCCGCATGACGATGCAGCGCACCCGTGCCACCGGGGCATAATCGATCATGCGCACGCGGCTGCTCGTCCTGATGCTCGTCCCGGCCCTCCTGATGCCGGCTCCGGCCGCCGCCTGGGGCTGGGAGGCGCACTTCCTCATCATGGAGCGGGCGCTGGCGCTGCTGCCGCCGGAGCTGCGGCCGCTCTTCGAGAAGCACCGCGCGAAAGTGATCGAGCGCATCATCGACCCCGACACCTGGCGCAACGCCGGCTTTCCGGACGAAGAGCCGAATCACTTCCTCGATCTGGATTGGGAGGGCTACGGCAAGGATCCGTTTCCCGAGCTGCCGCGCGACTACACCGCGGCGGTGGCGAAGTTCGGCCGCGCGCGCATCGCCGACAACGGCCGCGTGCCGTGGCGGACCGAGGAGATGTTCGGCGACTTGCAGCGGGCGTTCCAGGATTACGGCCGCCGCGGGGCGTTCGGGCAGAACGACATCGTCCACTACGCGGCGTGGCTGTCGCACTATGTGTCGGACGCCATTCAGCCCTTCCACGGCGTCATCAATTACGATGGGCAGCTGACGAAGCAGAACGGCGTTCACGCCCGGTTCGAGTCTACGCTGGTCGAGCGCTACCGGAGCCAGATCCAGCTCGCGCCGCAGCCGCTCGCGCCGATCCGCGCGCCGCGCGACTTCATCTTCGAGCGGCTGATCGAGGACACGCGGCTCGTGCCGGCGATCCTCAAGGCCGACCTCGAGGCGCTGGGGCCGCGCGAGACGTACGACGACCAGTACTTCGACGCGTTCTTCCGCGCCACCCGTCCAGTGCTCGAGCGCCGCCTCAACGAGTCGATCGCCGCAGTCGCGGCGATGATCACCGGCGCGTGGGAAGCGGCCGGCCGCCCCCCCGTACCCGTATCACCCGCCCCGCAGGCGCCGCGCCGCCGCGCCCGTCCCTGATCGGCTAGACACCGTGGACTCCGCTCCGACCCCGCCGGCGCCCGGGCGCGAGGCACCGCTGCTCGTGTTTCTGGTGCCCCTGGGCCCCGGCCGGCACGAGCCGTACTGCGAGCGGCAGCACACCAGCTCCGACGAGGCACCCGTGCGCGGCTGGTTCGCCGGGCTCCGGCAGCGCTTTGCGGCGATGCTGCGCGCCGCCGAAGAAGGCGAGGACGACGCCTCGGAGTCCGCCGGCCTGATGGCGCGGATTCAGGCGCGCATGATGGCGTGGGTGGCCGAACGCGTCGCCGAGCAGCGGCTGTTGTGGAACCTGCGCTGGCACGACGCCGCAATCGTGACTCACCCCGACGATCTGTCGTTCGAGCAGGTGATGCAGATCGTGCAGCAATCGCTGCGCGCCGACCATCGGCGCCACACCCGTTGGCTGATCGTCGACACGCTGCTGCTCATCGGGTCCGGCGTGTTCTTCTTCGTCCCGGGGCCGAACATCATCGGCTACTACTTCGCCTTCCGTGTGGTGGGGCACTGGCTGTCGATGCGCGGAGCGGTCTACGGCCGCGACCGCACGGCGTGGAGCGGGCGGTCGTCGCCGGCACTGACCGCGCTCCGGGCGGCGGTGGAGCGGCCGCCTTACGAGCGCGACCCCGTCGTCGAGGCCATTGCGCGGGAGCTCGGCCTGCAGCGTCTCGGCACCTTCATCGATCGCATGCTCGTGCCTGGCCGGGGCACGGAGCGCACGTAGGGCGGGGTCTCAGCCCCGACGGCGCGGCCTGAAGCCGCGCCCTGCGAAGCCGAAGCCTTCCGATACAATTCCCTGCACGTGAAACTGCGCGACCTCGCCGCACGCTTGGAGTGCCGCCTGGAAGGCGACGGCGACCTCGAAATCGTGCGCGTCGCCTCGATCCACGACGCCGGCCCCGGCGACGTGACGTTCGTGGCCAATCGGAAATACGAAAAGGCGCTCGCCACGACGCGCGCCTCGGCGGTGATCCTGCGGGCGGGAGCCCCGGCGGCGCCGTGTTCCGTGCTGCGCAGCGACGAGCCCTATCTGGCCTTCGCGCACGCGGTCGGGATTTTCGCGCCCGACGATCGGCCGGCACCAGGAGTACACCCGATGACGGCGATCGCCGCCGACGTTCGCCTCGGGGCCGGCGTGTCGATCGGCGCGTTCGTCGCCGTCGGGGCCGGCGCGTCGATCGGCGACCGCACCGTGGTGTATCCCAACGTCACTATCGGTCCCGGCGCACGCATCGGCGACGACTGCGTCGTCCACGCCAACGTGTCGATCCGTGAACGCGTCGAGGTGGGGCACCGCGTCGTGCTGCAGGACGGTGTGGTGCTCGGCGGCGACGGCTACGGCTTCGTTCGCCGCGCCGACGGTACGCACGAGAAGATCCCACAGGTGGCGGCGGTCGTGATCGAGGACGACGTCGAACTCGGCGCCAACACCACCGTCGATCGTCCGGCGGTCGGCGAGACCCGCATCAAAGCCGGGGCGAAGATCGACAACCTGGTGCAGGTGGGGCACGGCGTGACGATCGGACGGAATGCGCTGATGGCGGCGCAGGTCGGCATCTCGGGCAGCACCAGCGTGGGCGACGACGTCGTGTTCGGCGGGCAGGTCGGGGTGGGCGGGCACCTGACCATCGGCGACGGCGCCATCGCCGTCGGGCAATCGGGTGTGACCAACTCGCTCGACCCTGGCGCCCGTGTGGCCGGCTATCCGGCGATCGACAACCAGACCTGGCGCCGCGCCTCGGTGCTCTTCAAGCACCTGCCCGAGCTGAAGCGCCGGATCGACGCGCTCGAAGCGGAGATGGAGGCGCTGCGGCCCGGCGGGGCGGAAGCCCCGCCCTACGGAAATCCCGAGGACCCGACACGATGATGCGTTCCTGGTGTCTGGCGGCCGTGATCATGGCCGCCGGCAGCGTTGCCACAGCCCAGTCCATCCAGCTTGCCCCCCTCGAGAACACACAGGCGCCCGCGGACATCCCGGAAGGCTCGCTCGTCTTTCTTCCGAGCTACCACTTCCACCTGAACATGGCGCACCTGTCGAGCGACAGCCCCCGCTACAACTGGGAGGCGAACTACGGCGGCGAGCTCGGCATCATGGCCTACGGGCAGACGCAGCTCACGTTCGTCGCCAATTACCAGGCCGTGCTCGGCGAAGAATTCCACCCGTTCGATCCGAACCAGGGCAACTACCTCATCGACGGGGTGCTGAGTACGCGCATCAGGGGGTTTTACGTGGCGGGCGTCTTCCACCACCTGTCGCGTCATCTCGCCGACCGCGAAAAGGAGCCCCCGGTGGACTGGAACATGATGGGCGGCCGGGTCGGGACGCAGTTCACCCGCGGCGGCACCGATGTCGAGGCGCGTTTCGACCTGCTCGGGTCGATCCTCAAGACCAACGTGGATTACGCGTGGGAGATGCACACGGGGGTCCGCGTGCACCACCGGTTCTATGGCACGCTCGGTCTCATCGGCGGCGCGCAACTCCGCTATGTCGGCACGACCGATCAGTTCAATCGCAGCAACCAGGCGGGCGGGCGTGGGGAGGGGGGCTTCCGGGTCAGCGGGCGCGCCGCCACCGTGGAGCTGTACCTGGCATTCGAACGTGTGATCGACCCGTATCCAACCGAGCGCGGAGCGGCCACCTTTGCCAGCGTCGGAATGCGGCTCCTGAACAGGTAGATGGACGGCTCAAGGCTCAAACAAGAATCGTTCGCAACCAGGGAGCGCTCTGGCCTGAGCCCTGAGCCCTGAGCCTTATAATCAAGGACACATGACATTCCTCAGCCGCCGGCCCGCCCGTACGCTTCTCCTTGCGGCGCTGGCGTGCGGCGCCGCGCTCGCGGCGTGGGTGCCGCTGCAGGCCGCGGTGAGGCCGCCGAAGCTGCAGTACACGATCTCGACGCTGCCGAACGGGCTGCGCGTGATCCTGTCCGAGGATCATTCGACGCCGATCGTTCACGTTTCGCTGTGGTATCACGTCGGGTCCAAGAACGAACGGCCCGGGCGCACCGGCTTCGCCCACTTCTTCGAGCACATGATGTTCAAGGGCTCGAAGAACGTCGAGCCCGAATCGCACACCTCGATCATCGCCAGCGTCGGCGGGCGCAGCAACGCCTACACGACCGAGGACGAGACCGTCTTCTGGCAGACACTTCCGGCGCAGTACCTGCCGCTGGCGCTGTGGATGGAAGCCGACCGCATGGCGACGCTGCGCATCAGCGACGCCGACTTCAAGCGCGAGCGCGAAATCGTCAAGGAAGAGCGCCGCATGCGGATCGAGAACCAGCCCTATGGCCGGCTCTCCGAGATCATCTACGACAACACCTTCACCAGCCACCCGTACAAGCACCCGACGATCGGCAGCATGGCCGACCTCGAGGCGGCGACGGTCGAGGACGTGCGCGGGTTCCACAGCACCTTCTACGTGCCGGAGAACGCGGTGCTCACCGTAGTCGGCGACTTCGACACGGCCCAGGCCACTCAGCTGGTCAGCCAGTACTTCGCCCGCGTGCCCAAGGCCGCCAGGCCGGTGCCGCGCGATATCCCGCAGGAGCCGCAGCAGCCCAAGGAGCGCCGCGTCGTGGTGGAGGAGGCGTGGCCGCTTCCCGCCGTCGTGGTGGCCTACCACATCACCTACGACGGGCACCCCGATTCGTATCCGCTGCACATCACGTCGAAGATCCTCTCCGACGGGCAAAGCGCCCGGATTCCGCGCGAGCTGGTCTACAACAAGCGGATCGCGCTCACCGCCTTCGGCAGCGGCAACATCACCGAGCACCCGAACCTGTTCTATGCCGTCGCCATCGTGCAGCCGGGCCAGAAACCCGAGGCGGCGGAACGAGCGCTCATCGCCGAGTTCGACAGGCTCAAGAGCGAGCCGGTCACCGCCACCGAGCTGCAGCGGGCCAAGAACCAGTTCGCGCGCGACTACATCGTGGGGCGCGAGTCGAACCAGGACAAAGCGCTGCACCTGGCCCACGCCGCGGTCATCCACAACGACATCACGACCGCCGACGGCGAGTTCGACATCTTCACCAATACCACCACGGCCGACGTGCAGCGTGTGGCCAAGACCTACTTCAACGAGTCGAACCGTACCGTTCTTTACATCCTGCCGAAGGCCGGCGGGTCGAGGTGAGCTGGCCGATGCGGATCTGGATGCCCGGCGTCGCGCTCTCGTTGTCTGTCGCCGTACTGGTGTCGTCGGTGGCGACGGCTCAGGACTCGTTCCCCAACTGGCCGT
>Ga0173480_10000403_pt1 | contig 14210 bp, 13 predicted proteins | sample NitcycUS209509C1_FD_122622 | JGI IMG/M metagenome (GOLD analysis project Ga0173480, IMG submission 122622) | Soil microbial communities from Arlington Agricultural Research Station in Wisconsin, USA - Nitrogen cycling UWRJ-S209-509C-1 (version... | ecosystem: Environmental > Terrestrial > Soil... | reverse complement strand
CCTGGTAATTACCCAGGAAGCGGTCCTCCTGCAGGTGGATCTCCGAGAGCCACTTCACGTTGGCCACGCCGTACCACCCGGGCATCACCAGCCGCACCGGGAAGCCGCTGTCGCGGGTGAGCGGCTGTCCGTTGAGCGCGTAGACCAGCATCGGCTCGGGCTTCTGCGCGTTCTCGAGCGTGATGCTGCGCGCGAACTGCTGCTCGATCTTGAACGTCTGCTGCCGGAACACCACGTCTTCCTTGCCGCGATCGGCGCCGAAGAACACGACCTCGCGCGCCGCGTCGCCGACGCCGGCCTGCTTCAGCACCTCGCGCAGCCGCACGCCCGTGAAGCGGCCGTTCGACGACAACCCCTGCATCGCCCGCGGGCTGTTGCCAGAGCACTCGTAGCCGTTGACGATGTCGGTGGCCGGCATCGCCTTCAGATCCGCGAGCGACAGCTCGAGCGGCTTCTTGACCATGCCGGTCACCTTGATGCGGTGCGCGGCGGCGTCGAGCTCGGGCCGGTTGTAGTGTTGGATGAAGAAGAACCGATCGTTCGGGGTGATCAGGCCGTCAAGCTTCCGCAGATCGAGAAAGCGGCGCTCGCCGTTGGCGGGCGAGGCGACGAAGGTGTCCGGGTAGTCGGTGAACGCAACGTCCACCTCGCCCTGCGCCAGGGCTGGCAGCGCCCACTCGGGCAGCGCCAACAACATCGCCGCCGCCGCGCCGCGCGTGAGAGTTTCCCGTCGGGTCAACTGTGTGGCCATAGCCGTCGCCTCCGCTTATCGGTCCGCCTGAAGGCGGACCCTACTTTTTCAGTTCTTTGTACGCGATTTCGAGATTGGCCTGCGCGCCGCCGAACATCGGGTTGGCGCTCACCACGTAGCCCTTGTACTTCGGATCGACCTTGTATTCCTTCGCCGCCTGCTCGACGCTCTTGCCCGCCTGGAGCGACTGCTCGGCGTAGGCGACGAAATCGGCGGTGAAGCCGGCGTACTCCTGCAGATCCTTCCACGTGCCGACGGGAATATGCCCGTTGATGATCGTGTCCACGTTCTTCACGGTCGCCGCGGCGCGCGCCAGCGTCTTCGGCTGCTCGACGACGCTACCGCCGTTGTCGGCGTCCACGTACGGCAGCGCCTTCCACGCGAACATGTCGCCGACGTGCATGGTGCGCAGCGCGGTGAACACGACGAAGCTGTCGCCGTTGGTGTGGCCGCGGCCGAAGTAGTAGATGTCGATCTGATCCTTGCCCGACCCGATCGTCAGCTTGTCCTTGTAGGTGCGGCCGGGCAGCAGCTTGGCATTGGCGCCCTTGAAATCGTCCATCGCCGCCATGCTGGCCTTGGCGTTCTCGTGCACGACGCTCTCGACGCTGGCGCCGAAGAACGTGTTGCTGCCCGTGTGGTCACCGTGAGTGTGGGTGTTGATGATGCGGGTGATCGGCTTGCTGGTGACCGACTTGACCCGCTCGACGAGGGTGGGGCCGAATCCGGGCAGCTTCGAGTCCACCAGGGTGACGCCGGCATCGGTGACGAACACCGCGACGTTGCCGCCGCTGAACGCGTCCGTATCCTCGACGCCCGAACCGGTGACGACGTACAGGTTGTTCTTGACCTTCTGGATCTTCGTCGCCTCGATCGACTTGGCCGACGGTCCCGGCGGCGCTTGACCGGCGACGGCGATCGACAGGACCCCGATTCCCACCAGTACGCCGAGCACGAGCGTTCGCTTCATCGCCTGCTCCCCTTCCACGGCTGACTCCGCCACGGCACGGGATACTTTACCCCGGCAGTGGCGCCGTATGCTGACGGCCAACCCCATGCGGCGTGGGACATTCGTGTGCATCGCGCCCCCGGCGAATGGTCTGTACGCGGTTGACGCCACTCCGGGCGGGTCACTACGATTCGACATGCCGACGCCCGCTTCTCGAGCTCAGGGGCGTGCCCACGCGCGCAACGCCGTTCTGCTCGCGTGCGCACTGGTGGGCGCGGGCTGCCAGGGCTCTGTGACGCCTCCCCCCGAAACGTCGGCCTCGAACGCCGCCGCAGCCGATCCCACCGCCGAGGCCGCTGCCTGGCGCGCCAAGCACGAAGCCGACTACCGCCGCGACTGGGTGACAATCGCCGGCCTGCACTTCCTCCGCGAAGGTACGCAGACGGCCGGCAGCGACAAGACGCACGACGTGGAGCTGCCCGCGTCTGCGCCGCCGACGCTGGGACGATTCGTCGTCAGCGGCAGTTCGGTGCGTTTCGAGCCAGCCCCGGGCGCGGCCGTCGACCTGAAGGGCGCGCGGGTCACGGCGCCGGTGGTGCTGAAGGACGACGGCGCCCCCGGCGCCGACGAGCTCGTCACCGGCACCGTGAAGATGGCGGTGCACGTGAGCGGTGACCGCCGCTCCCTCCGCGTGTGGGACCCCGATGGCCCGCTGGCACGCGGCTTCAAGGGGTTCACGTGGTTCCCGATCCAGAGCGACTACCGCGTCACCGGACGCTTCATCGCCGACGCGGCGCCGCGCAAGGTGCAGGTGGCCAACACCTTCGGCGATCTCGACACGTTCAGCACCCAAGGCGTCGTTGAGTTCACTCTCGACGGGCGCACGCTGCGGCTGCGGCCGTTCACGACCCGGCCAAAGCGCTTCTACTTCGTGTTCAAGGACGCCTCGAGCGGCGAGGAAACCTACGGCGCTGCGCGGTTCCTCTACGCCGATCTGCGCGACGACGGCACGGCGGTGCTCGACTTCAACCAGGCCTACAATCCGCCCTGCGCGTTCAATCCCTACACGACCTGCCCGATTCCGCTGCCCGAGAACCGGCTGCCGGTGAAGGTGCTGGCGGGCGAGCGCGCCTACCCGGACCACGTCGAACTACCGGCATCGTAAAGGCGGGTCCGAAGTCCGCAACCGCGTCTGATCCTGCTGTTCCGAATCGGGTCACCACGGTACACGCTGGTGTTCCATTGCGGCACGTGGCGCGCTCACCGGTCGCAGCCGGGCACCGGCGCGCGCGGCACCCAACTGTCAGAGCTGGAGTCATTTGTGCAACCCGCGGGCTGAGCCACCACGCCGGGCACCTCTCTTGCGACCGCCGTGACCTATGCCTCCGAAGGCTCCGCGCCGATTCGAAACCGTCAACAAGGAACTCCTGCTCCTGCTCTCGCTGTTCCTGATCGCGGGGCTGCTCAATGTGCTCGCCGATGCACAGCGCATCGTGCTCGGCTTCTACTCGCTCCCGACTGTCGCTGCCACCTATCTCTATGGCCGGCGCTACGCCGTGCTCACGGCGTTCGGCAGCGTGCTGCTGGCGCTGCTCGTCACCGCACTGCCCACGGCCCAGAGCGGTGCCTGGATGTTCCAGCAGCCGCAACAGCTCGCCGACCTGATCGCCTGGGGCGGCATGCTCCTGGTGACCGGGTACCTGATGGGTACGGTCGTCGAGATCAAGAACGCGCAGGTGCGTGAGCTGCGGCAGACCCACGACGGCGTGCTCGTGCTGTTGCGCCACCTGATGTCGAAGGACGAATTCACCGAACACCACTCCTACCGCGTCTCCGAATACGCCACGCGCATCGGCGCCCGGCTCGGCCTTCCGGCCTCGCAGCTCGAAGACATCCGCGCGGCCGGCCTGCTTCACGAGATCGGCACGCTCGACGTCAGCCGCGACCTCCTCGCCAAGGCGGCAGGATGCGCGGGCGGCGACCACACCGGTATGGAGGGGCACTCCGGGGGCCAGGCAACCATCGAAGCCCTCGGCGCCTCGCTGCACCGCGTGATTCCGATCGTGCTCGCGCACCACAGCCGCGTCGACGGCACCGGCCCTCACGCGACCGCCGGGGAGGCGGCTCCGCTCGAAGCGCGCGTGATTGCGGTGGCCGACACCTACGATTCGCTGACGAGCGCGCGGCCGTATCGCCAGGCGATGTCGCCCTTCGATGCCAAGAGCATCATCGAGAAGGGGGCCGGCACCGACTTCGACTCCAAGGTGGTCGAGGCGTTCCTGACCGCGTTCCGCTGCGGCGAGCTCGACTCCCGCACCACCGTGGCTGTCGCCTAGTGTAGCTATCGACTACCATCGCCAGATGGCGGCGACGCGTCAGCCCGTCGTTTTCATTCCGCACGGCGGCGGCCCGTGGCCGTTCGTCGAGATGGGCTTCCCGCGTGACGACGTGGACAAGCTCGCAGGCTACTTGCGATCGGTCCGTCACGTTCCACCGGTACCGCCGCGCGCCTTGCTCGTCGTGTCGGCGCACTGGGAGGCGCCGGTGGCAACGGTGATGACCGCGGAGCGCCCGCCGATGCTCTACGACTACTACGGGTTTCCGCCGGAGTCGTACACGCTGACCTGGCCGGCACCGGGCTCGCCGCCGCTGGCGGCTCGAACACGGACCTTACTCGAGGGCGCGGGATTCGCCACCGCGGCCGACCCGTCGCGAGGCTACGACCACGGCACCTTCGTGCCGCTGAAGCTCACCTATCCAGACGCCGACGTTCCGGCCGTGCAGCTCTCGCTCAAGGAGGGGCTGGACCCGGCTGAGCACATCGCGATCGGGCGGGCTCTTCAACCCCTGCGCGACGAGGGCGTCTTCATCGTCGGAAGCGGGATGACGTTCCACAACCTGCGGGCGTTCCGCGATCCGCGCTCGGCCCCGGTGTCGGAGGCGTTCGACGCGTGGCTGCGCGAGAGCATGGCGCTCGAGCCGGGCGCGCGCAACGCTCGCCTCGAGCGCTGGACGTCGGCGCCCGCGGCTCGCGCCGCCCACCCCCGCGAGGAGCATCTGATTCCGCTGATGGTCGCGTCGGGCGCGGCCGGCGACGACGCGGCGCTGGTGGCCTTCAACGACACCTTCACCGGCCTCCGGCTGTCCGCCTATCACTTCGGAACGTAAGGGCCGCCTTCAGGCGGCCGGCCCGCGAAAGCCGGCTCCCACGTACTATCGCGGTCGCTCGAACGTATCCGAGAACGCAGCGCGGTCGAAGACGACGTAGTTGATGGCGAACTGGTCCGACGTCGCCGTCGCGCCGCCTGGAGCAGCTTCGGCCACAACGCCCGCCGGCGATTCGATCAGCACCTTGATTCGCACCACGGTCTTGGACGGATCCCACTTGTCGCTGTCGCTGAGCCGGATCTGCGTAATCCTCGGCGCGTCGGCTCTGGCGATCGGCGCCGTCACACTGAGCTCGTCGCTGAAATCGCCGGCCGGGTCGTAGCTCCACACCACCCGCGCGCGGAGCCCCTCGAGCGGCGTGCGGTAGCGCAGCACCACGTTGTCGAAATAGCGCGACGGCGCATTGAACGACGGGCTCGTCAGTGCGAACCCGGCGGCGCGCGGAATGCGCATCTCGTCGCGCAGCCCCTCGGTGACGATCGACGGCAGCGCGGCCAGCGACTGGTCCCACGACCACTGCTGGAACGCGTCCTTCTGGGCCCATTCGAGCAGCGCGTTGTTGCCGAGGAACAGTTGCTTGGCCTGTGCGCCGATGTCGCCGGAGCTCAGGCCGCGATCGGTGATCGCGCGGCCGATGCCGAGCAGGCTCTCTACCAGGGCGCCCTTCACGGTCTTGCTGGTCGCGCTCTGGGCGCAGGGCTGCGACGCCGAGCGGCCGTCGCTCTGCAGATACGGATTGTGGACGTAGGTGCCGCCGAAGTTTTCGATCCGCACTTGCGTGGGATAGGCCTTGAGCGGATCGCGGAACCAGTCGCCCATGGCGATCCTGTCGCTCACCTGGTCCCATCCCCATGGCGGCTTGGCGGCGCAGCCGCCGATCGGTCCGTTGAAAGCGCTCCCCACGTTCACCGTTTGGCCGTCGGCCATCACGTAGGGCTCGGCGCAGCAGAACAGCTCGCCCACGTCGAAACGCCGCGCCCACAGGGTGTCCTCGATCGACACGAGATCGTAAGTAGCTTGGGGATCGCGATTGCTCTGGGGCACCGACGCGTGCCCCGTGTAGCGGTAAACGATGCCCGGAAACAAGCCCACCGAACCCGCGACGGCGCGGCTCGCCGACGTGACGCCGTGCCCTTCGGCCTCGACGAAGACCGCGGGGCGGCCGTCGACGAACGTCATCGAGCCATCGAGCCTGAGGCTTCCGGCCGACACCCGGCGATTGTCCGGGTTGTCGTACTTGAAGAAGACGTCGTGGGCCAGCGTCTCGAGCAGCACCGCCTTGCCGAAGGGCGTCCCGTCCTTCTCGACCGTGACCGTGAGCCCTTCCATGTCGTTCTCGTGCTCGGACTTCGGCGCGAAGCCTTCATAGGGGCGCGCGGTGTAGTCACGCGCGTGATAGAAGGCGTAGGTGATGAAGTAGTGGCTCGTCGACTCGATCACGCTGAAGTAGACGTGACCGGGCAGGTCGTAGAGATAGGCGTTGCGCCAGTTGTTGTCGCCCTTCCAGTCGCCGTCGTAGTCGAACTTCGTGATGAAGTCGAGCACCGTGGATCGGCTCTCCTGAAAGACCACGGGCGCGTAGTGTTCGGCCACGCGGCGGTGGTTCTCGTCGGCGGCGGCAGCCGCCGCGGCCACGCCAAGCAGCAGCGCGCACGCAAGAGACAGAGCCCGCATGCGCGGGATCGTACCTGATCCCCTCCTACGACGGCGCCGGTCAGCGCCCGAGCTGGATGCCGACCGTCGCGCCCACCCGAGTGTGCAGTTCCCACCCGAACCGCGCCTCGCCGCCAACATAGATGCGCGGCGACACCCACACCCGCGCCCCGCCCCCGGCCGTGAAGGCGCCCTCGCTGCTGGCGAAGCTGTTGGGACCGAAGCGGTCGAAATGGCGGAGGAAGCCCGCGCCGCCCAGGACGTAGGGCACCACGCGTCCTGCACGCGGCGGGGCGAAGCGCACCAGATCCCAAGTCACGTTACCGGTCACGAACAGGTCGCGGTCGAATCGTGGGCCGATCATGTAGGTGATCTCCGGACCGACGCCGAGGCGCGGGGTCACCTGCCATCGAGCCGCGCCCCCGAAGACGCCGTGGTCGATCGTCGCGTCGTCCACGAAGCCGGCGTAGCCACCGGTGAACTCCACCGCCGGGGCCGGCGACTGCCCGAACGCCCGCCCGGGCAAGACCAGGCACCCACCGGCGAGCAGGGCCAGCGTCGCCAGGAAGCACCCGGCCCGCCCGGCGGGTCGGCCTCGCCCCACCAGTCCCAACAGTCCGGCGTGTCCTGCCAGCCCTCCCTGCCTCATACTCTCCTCCCTCCCTCAGGTGCCGGAACCGATCGAATCGGCTCACGTGCCGGCTCATCGAGGACCGAAACGGGTTTCGGCGCCCGTAAGCGCGGGGGCGGGGGATCGCCGTAATTCGGGCTGATGTCGAGGCGAATACGTGGCAGGGATTCTGCTGGGTGCGCGCTGGCGGCGTATCGCCAGGCAGACGATCACAACGCAGGCGGGGTTCGCCTGCCTCCAGAAGGAGTGGACTCCATGAGGAAAGCACTACACGTGGGCGCAGCCATCGCGGCGGCCCTGTTCGTCAGCGCGTCAGCGGCATCGGCCCAGGTCGTCGTGGCCACGGCGACGCTCGGCGGCGGCGAGGAAACGCCGATTCTGCTGTCGGGTGCCGCTGGCACGGCCGAAGTGGCCGTGGACACCGTGGCCAGGGAGTTCGTCGTCACGCTGCGAATCTTCAACGTCCCGACCACCACCACCGCCGGCCACATCCACGTGGGTTCGAGGGGCATCGCGGGCCCGGTGGTCATCGACTTTCCCGGCATCGCCGGGCGGCTCGGCGACTTCGCCACCTCTTTCCGCGTGGGCCAGGCCGCGTTCCGCCCGAACGCGGCGATCGGCATCAACACGATCGACGACGTCGTCCAGGCCGTGCTCAACGGCAACGCCTACGTGAACATCCACAGCACCACGAATCCCGGCGGCGAGATCCGCGGACAGCTGGTGCCGCGGAATCCGTAGCGCGCTGCGCGCGCTCGACGGACAGGTGGGACAGGTAGGACTGGTGGGAGAAAGCGTCATTCCTACCCGTCTTACCTGTCTTACCCGTCCTACCTGTCCTACAATGGGCGAACTGAATCCATCGCCCTCTCCTGATCGGGTCGCCACCCTCTGGCGGCTGGAATGGAACGACGAGCGGCTGCTGTGCGCCGTCTATCGGGGCACCGCCGGGCTTCAACTCTGCGTCGAGTCTCCAAGCGGCATCATCGCGTCGGAACGCTTTGCGCTCCGGCCGCGCGCGGTGGCACGCGTGCGCGCCCTCCGCGACTCGCTGCTGCGCCGCGGCTGGCGCGAGACACCGGCCGCGAACAGCTAGTCGAGGCGGCGCCTCAGACCTTCTGCAGCGTCAGGAAATTCGATGGGCCGGAGCCGAGCTCCGGGCTCATGCTCACGACCACGATCGCCGATCCGGCGGGTACGACGCCGGCGGCCACCAGCGTCGCACCGATCCGCCCCGCGGCCACGGCGATGTCGCCGGACAGATCCGCCATGAGCGGCACCACACCCCACGACAGCGCCAGCCGCCGGAACACCGGCATCCGATCGGTGGCGGCGACGATCGTCGTTGCCGGCCGCAGCGCCGACAGCAGCGCGGCGGTCTTGCCGCCCCGCGTCACCGCGACGATCGCCGACGCCTGACCCCGCTCGGCGAGCGTGACGGCAGCCTCGCAGATGGCCTGGCCATGGGGTGCGCGCACGTGGACCTCTTCGAGACGCACCCGCGGAGCCGGCATCTGCTCGGCATCGCGCAGCACCAGGTCGAGCGTCTCGATCGCCTTGACGGGATAGCTGCCGACAGCCGTCTCGCCGGCCAGCATCACCGCGTCCACGCCGTCGCCCACCGCGTTGGCCGCGTCGCTGACCTCGGCGCGGGTGGGGCGCGGCTCCTTGATCATCGATTCGAACACCTGGGTGGCGACGATGACGGGCACCGCCAGCGCGCGGGCGCGGCGCGTGATGTCCTTCTGCACCCGCGGCACCGTCTGCAGCGGCAGCTCGAGCCCGAGGTCGCCGCGCGCCACCATCACCGCGTCGCAGACGCGCAGGATCTCGTCGAGCGACGCGATTGCCTCTGGACGTTCCAGCTTGGCGACCAGCGGCATGTCGGGAGCGCCTGCGTCGCTCAGCGCCGCCCGCGCCTGGCGCAGGTCGCCGGCGCTCAGCACGAAGCTCATCGCCACGAAATCGACGCCGGCACTGACGCCGAACGCCAGATCGGCCTTGTCCTTGTCGGTGAGACCGGACGACGGCAGCGGCACGCCGGGCGCGTTGATCCCCTTGTGCTCGCCGAGCACGCCGCCATCCACCACCTTGGTGCGGATCTGCTGGGCGTCGCTGTCGAGAACCTGCAGCTGGATTCGCCCGTCGTCGAGCAGAAGCGTGTCGCCCGGCTTCACCAGAGACGGCAGGTATTCGTAGCTGGTGGCGACGCGCCCGGGAGCGCCGAGGAAGCTGCCGACGGCAATCACCATGTCGTCGCCGGCGGCCAGCGCGATCGGCGTGTGGTCGCGCAGCAACCCGGTACGGATCTTCGGACCGCTGAGGTCCTGCAGCAGCGCCACGCTGCGGCCGGCCGCGGCGGCCAGCGAACGGATGCGGGCCACGACCTGGCCGTGCGCGTCGTGCGATCCGTGCGAGAAGTTGAGACGGAAGACGTCGACGCCGGCGGCGATCAAATCGCGCAGAGCCGCTTCGCTGCTCGTCGCCGGGCCGACCGTCGCGATGATCTTCGTGCGTCGCATGCCGGCTCCCACTGTACAGGAGCCTTTGGCCTTTAGCCTCTGGCCTCTGCCCTTGGCGTTCTTCCTTGAGCCCTGAGCCCTGAGCCCTGAACCCTGAGCCCTGAGCCCGTCTATTTCATATACCAATGCGCCGACAGCGTGAGCGACGCGCCGCCGAGCGAATCGTCGGCAAACGGCGTCCGATACCAATGGTATCCGACGTCGGCGCTCAGCCCGAGGCGCGGCACGGCCGACAGCGTCACCTCGCTGCCGCCGAACAACTGCGCCGACATGCCGGTCTCGGACAGCGGCACTCGGGTGAGCGGATCGGTCATCGACGAGCGCATGACGTGTGCGCCGACGCCGGCATAGGGACGCACCCAGGTCCGGTCCGAGACGCGATCGCGGAAGGCGTAGAGCACCCGCGGCCCGAACTGCGTAACCGAGGTCGGTGTCAGGAACAGATCGTTCGACATCGAGTAGCGCGTCAGGTCGAACTGGACACCGACGTGCTGCGACCGAGACCAGCCGCGTGCACTGAAGCCGGCGCCGAAGGCCGAACCGCCGATCTGGCCGCCCATGCCGATGCGGTGGATCGGCGCCACGTAGCCGATGGGCACCGCGGCCGCCTGCGACCGCACAGCTTGACCGCTCTGAGCGGCGGACACGCGCGAGGCAGGCAACGGCGCCGGATGCGGCGACGCGGCCGGCGCGGACGCGGCGATGATCGGCGCAGCGGCCGGCACGGCCGGTCCCAGCACGCTGAGCGTGCCCGCGTTCTTGCGAATGTAACCGACGCCCTCGGCCGCTTTCGGCCACGGTACCTTCACCCAGCCACCCACGTCGCGGGTCACTTCGAGCGTCGTACCCTGCGTGGCTTCGCCGATCACCGGGCTCACGTTCGTCGGCGCCTTGTAGACGCTGACAGTTGGCGTGCTCACGGTGAAGTGCCGCACCTGGGCACTCACCCCGGACGCCTGGACACACAATGCGACGGCTGTCGCGATCCACGTGCGAGTCATGTCATCCCTCCTGCGCCTGCTCCGGTCGAACGCACGGGCGGTCGCCCGCGGCCGCCGTGCAGCCCCGGGCACATCGCCCGGCGGCCGGCACCGAGCAATGACGATTCCGTCGTGCCGAAAACAACCGTGGTACCGATCGGGCCGGGAAACCGCGTCAGGCAGGGGTACGAGCAAACGGCGTGCTGGCCGGGGACTCCGCCTTGATTCGGGGAGGGCATAATGGCGCCATGCCACCCGTGATCACCGCTTCCGTCCGTCTGGGAACCGACCGGCTGCTCGAGTCGCGGCGGCTTGTCGGAGCGCGCGTAGGGATCGTCTGCAATCACGCGTCGGTGGATCGCGGGTTCGCGCACATCGTCGATCGTCTGGCGGCGGCCGACGGTGTGACCCTCGGCGCGATCTTCGGCCCGCAGCACGGCTTCCGCTCCGACGTGCAGGACAACATGATCGAGACGCCGCACCGCGACGACCCGGGGCGGCGCGTGCCGGTGTTCTCGCTCTACAGCGAGACGCGCGAGCCGACCGCGGACATGCTGCGTGGTCTCGACGTCCTGGTCGTGGACCTGCAGGACATCGGGGCCCGCATCTACACCTACATCTACACGATGGCCAACTGCCTGCGCGCGGGCGCGCGCCACGGCGTGCGGGTGGTCGTGTGCGACCGGCCCAACCCGATCAACGGCGTGGACGTCGAGGGCGCGGCGCTCGCACCGGGATTCGAGTCGTTCGTCGGCCAGTTCCCGATCCCGATGCGCCACGGCCTGACGATCGGCGAGCTGGCGCGCCTGTTCAACGCCGAATTCGCGCTGGGTGCGGAGCTCGAGGTCGTGGAGATGGAGGGCTGGCGGCGCGAGATGTTCGCCGGCGAGACCGGCCTGCCGTGGGTGATGCCGTCCCCGAACATGCCGACGCTCGACACCGCGGTGGTCTATCCGGGCACGGTGTTGTTCGAGGGCACGCTTCTCTCGGAGGGGCGCGGGACAACGCGCCCCTTCGAACTGGTCGGCGCGCCCGGCATCGAGGCCGAGCGCTTCGCGCGCGAGATGAACGAGCTGAGGCTGCCAGGGGCCTTCTTCCGGCCGGCGGTATTCGAGCCCACCTTCCAGAAGCACGCGAAGCAGCCGTGCGGCGGTTGTCAGATACACGTGACCGACCGGCGCGCGTTCAAGCCCGTGCTCACCGGCGCCGCGCTCATTGCGATGTTCCATCGCGCCACGCCAGGCCGGCCGCTCTGGCGGCAGCCGCCCTACGAGTACGAACACGAGAAGCTCCCGATCGACATCCTCGCGGGATCGCCGCAGTTCCGTCAGCAGATCGAAGCGGGAACGGACGCGGGGCGGATGGCCGAGAGCTGGGCCGCCGACGAGCGCGCGTTCAGGGACCGGCGCGCGCCTTACCTTCTCTACTGAGACGTGGGGAGCCGGGCCGTCAGACCCGGCGGTTCGATGGGCCTACTTCGTAGCCGGCGACGGTTCGTCGGGCGGGAACACGTAGGTGCCGGGGATGGCTGGCGGGAAGATGTGGATGCGCTTCTTGAAGCGCCAGCCTTGCGCCGTCTTCACGTAGACGTCCTGGTAGCCGCCCACGTGGCCGGTGTGGGTGCCGTCGCCCGTGATGCCCTGTACGCCCGGATACACCAGATAGCTCTTGCCGATGGCACCTTCGGGTGACGCCTCGATCACGGCGTTCACCGTCATGTGCGTCTGAATCGGGTTCTCGCGCGACGCCGTCTGCAGCTTCTTGCACCCCTGTTTGCCACCGCCCGCGGCCTCCGCGAGCTGCTCACGGCCCACCGACTTCCGGCCGCCAACGCCCCAGTAGAAGATGCCGTCTGGCGTGTACAAGTCGGCGTAGTCGTAGCCGTTGTTGGAGCAGGTGTCGAGCGCGAAGGCGTACTTGTTCAGCAGTTGCTGGATCTCGAGGATGTCGAGCGCCGTAAGCGGCGTGACCGGCCGCGCCGCGGGCTGCTGCGCCGAGGCCACGCTGGCGGTGAGCAGGAGGAGGCCGAAGACCAGCGTTCGTAGAGGCAGGTCTTCAGACCTGGCTGGGCGGAAGGGAATTGAGGTCTGCACGGTGGCAATCCTAGAGGGCCGCCACCGTGAGATCAAGCACCCGGACCGTAGCGCCGGGCTCGGCCGCGTCCGTAATACACTCGCCCCGTGCCGCTCACCGTGACGATCGGGCTGTCGCTGCTCACGCTAGCCGTGCTCGCCGCCCAGGCGCCGGGTACGGCGCGGCAGCCCGAGGACCGGTTCGTCACCTCGGACGGCCTTCGCATCCACTATCTGGACTGGGGGAACCCGTCGGCGCCGCCGTTCGTGATGCTGCACGGCATCGATCGGATTGCGCGGACCTTCGACCACGTCGCGCCACACTTCACGGACCGCTACCACGTCATCGCGATGGACCTGCGCGGGCACGGCGACTCCGGCTGGGATCCCGAAGGGCGCTATCTGGTCGAGGACCACGCCGGCGATCTCGAAGGGCTGGTGCGCGCGCTCGGCCTGCGCAACATCACGCTGTGGGGCAACTCCACCGGCGGCCGCGTCGTGCAGGTGTTCGCGGGGCTGCATCCCGAACTCGTGGCCGCGGTGATTGCCGAGGACGTCGGGCCGGAGCGGCCGCGGTCGATTGCCGACGCCTACGCGCGCCGGGTCAAGCAGGAGGAGAACGGGTGGAGCGGCCCCGACGAGCTGCTGGCGCAGATGCGAGCGAACCCGCAGCCGCTGCCCGCCGCGGTGCTCGAACCGTACGTGCGATACGGCACGAAGCGGCGCGAAGACGGGCGTCTGGTATGGAAGCGCGACCCGAATCTGGTCAAGGGATTCGTCGAGACCGAACTGTGGCGCTACGTCCGCGCCGTCAAGGCGCCGATCCTCTACGTGCTCGGCGGCCGCAGCACCATCGTGCCGGCGGCGACGCAGGAGGAACTGAAGAAGGCGCTGCCGCAGGTGCGCATCGTCACCATGCCTGAGCTCGGCCACTATCCGAGTGATGAGAAGCCGGAGGAGTTCGTGAAGATCGTGGACGAATTCCTCCGGAGGTGAGGCGTTCTGACAAGTACGGCCCGGGGCCGACTCGGAGTGGGCAAGGAGGGTTCTCCAGGCCTCCGGCTCGACGCCGCGGAAAAACTCCTCGCAGGGCCTCGTCGTTTTTCATCTGACGCTGGCGTTCGCGGCGCTCGCAGTCGGCCAGGAGAACCCTCCTTGCCCACCCCGAGGCGGCGACCTGCGCAGTGCGATGCGCCCGGCCATCACGAGGGTCCTTCCGCGAACGCGTTCGAGCTGTGCCGATCAACTCCACGCGCGCGCACGAGAAGGCTGAGGGGACCAGCGAGGTTTGAGCCCGCCGAGAGGCGGGCGATTCTCGCGGCCAGCGGACGGGCGCAGACCCGCCGGGCAGGTCGAAGGCCTGCTCTACAGGAGGTGTCAGGAGCGGGTCTTGGCGATCTCGGGGGCCTTGGTCTTCGGCGCGGCAAGGTGGTGATCGATGAGGTGGGCCTTCAGCAGTTCGAAGGCGCGCTCGGGCGTGTCGG
>Ga0173480_10000402_pt1 | contig 14239 bp, 13 predicted proteins | sample NitcycUS209509C1_FD_122622 | JGI IMG/M metagenome (GOLD analysis project Ga0173480, IMG submission 122622) | Soil microbial communities from Arlington Agricultural Research Station in Wisconsin, USA - Nitrogen cycling UWRJ-S209-509C-1 (version... | ecosystem: Environmental > Terrestrial > Soil... | reverse complement strand
GACCAGCGGCAAAGGCGGCGGCAAAGGCGGCAGCGGCGGCTCGGGCGGATCGGGCGGCAGCGGCGACGTGAGCGGCACGGGCGGCAGCGCAGCGACGGGCACCGGTGGCGGCAGCGCGGGCAGCGGCGCCACGTCGAATCACACGAACCCGCTCAGTCAGACGCTCATCGACGCGTTCGTGACGGCGCACAACGACGCGCGCCGCAGCAAGCTCATGCCCACGCCTTCGCCCGAGCTCCCGCTGGTGACGTGGGATGCGGTGCTCGCCGACACGGCCTACAACTACCTGAGCAAGTGCCAGAGCAGCGACGCCAGCCTCGTCGATCACAACGCGAATCGCACCAAGGACTACGCGGCGCTCGGTGGCTCCGATTACGTCGGCGAGAACATCTACGCCTCGAGCGCGAGCAGCGTCGATCCCTCCGATGCGGTCGGCGACTGGATGAGTGAAGCCTCCAACTACATGCCGGGGAACCTCATGAGCGCGGGGCACTACACGCAGGTCGTCTGGCGCGACAGCGTGCGGATCGGCTGCGCGATCGTGAACTGCCCGAGCGTCCGCTTTCACAACACGGTGCTCTGCGACTACGCGCCGGGCGGGAACATCAACGGCCAGTCGCCGTACTGAGCCCGCCCGCACGCACACTAAAGCGCATCAGCAGCGGGCTTTTCGCGCGCACCGCGACAATCGCGAGGGCGCGCGCACATGAAGCGACAGGTGCGGTTACTGAATCACTCCGCGCGCACGGTATGCACGCACGCGCGAGGCTCGCTCGACGCTTCTGCTCGCGCTGTTGAAATTCTTCCACCCAGCGCGATCCATCACCACGTCATCGGAATACGGCAGGCCGCGAACGAACTGGCCCTCCCCTCAGCCAGATGATACCCCATGTGATGATGAACTCGGCTCGTCGCATTCGGCGCCCCTTGAGCGCCGCCTTTGGTCTTTGTTGGGTGGTCGGTACCGGCCTCGCATCGTGTGCGAACGGAGAGGAGACGGGCTTGGGCGGTGAAGCTGCAGCGGCGAGCGCAGCATCCTCGGCGGGTGCAGCGAGCGGCGGCGCGAGTGGCATGACGAGCGGTGGTCGTGGCGGCGTCGCGGGCATGAGCGTGGGCGGCGCGAGCGCGAACGGTGGCACGCTGCCGATGAGCGGCAGCGGTGGCGCCCAGGCTGGAACCGGTACCGGTGGCACGCCGAGCAGCGGCGGCGCCGGGTTCGGCGGCAGCGTCCCGGGAGCCGGAATGGGCGGCACCATCGCCAGTGGGGGAGTCGGCGCGGGCGGCGCAGGCGCGATGAGCGGCATGTCGGGCACGTTGGGTTTCGGCGGACGCATGGGTGGCGCGGGCGGCGCCGGCAAGGCTGGCGCCGGCGGCGTGTCCGGCAGCGCGGGAACGTCGAGCAGCGCCGGCTCGGGCAACACGGGCAACACCGGCAACGTGGCGCCTCCGCCCGACGTTCAGGGCGGCATGAACGCGTGGGCTTCGCGCTATTGGGACTGCTGCAAGCCGGCGTGCGGCTGGTCCGGCAACGTCGGCGGGCGCACGCCCGCGAAGTCCTGCGACAAGTCGGGTAACCCGCTCAGCAGCTACGACACGAAGAACGCGTGTGAGTCGGGCGGCAGCGCCTACGCTTGCTTCAGCGATCGACCCTGGCAGGTCGGCGACAAGCTTTCCTACGGCTTCGTCGCGAAGAACGACACCTGCGGCCGCTGCTTCCACGTCCAATTCACGGGAAGCTCCCACAACGGCGGTCAAGACATGAGCGCGCAGGGGCTCAACGGCAAGCACATGATCGTGCAGGTCATCAACAACGGCGCGATCGCCTCCGATCAGTTCGATTTCCTGATTCCGGGCGGCGGCGTCGGCCTCCTTAACGCATGCTCGAACAACCAATTCAGCACGAGCGATCTCGGCGCGCAATACGGCGGCTTCCTCGCCGGCTGCAACGGCGATCACACGTGCGTGAAGAACAAGTGCGAGCAGGTGTTCGCCGGCAAGCAGGACTTGCTCGACGGCTGCGACTGGTTCCTCGGCTGGTTCGGCGGCGCCGACAACCCGAACTTCACCTACCAGAAGATCGCGTGCCCCGCCGAGATCACCCAGCGCTCGGGCCTGGGCGATCCGGGCTGAGACGCGTCGCGAGGGCGACGGCGGCGCCCGCGAGAGTGAGCACGGCGAGCAGCGCCACCTGGCGGAGCTCGCCCTGCGCGCCGAAGAGCAGACTCACGAGCACCGATACGCCACCGAGCGCTCGCATCGCGCCGCGCCCGAGTCGCACGAGCGCCGCCGAGCTCGCCAGGTATTGCCCGAGCACGGCGAGCGCCGCGAGATCCACGAGGCTCTCGAACCGAAGCACGAAAAGGAGCACGAGGGTCACGACCGAGCTTGCGACGATCGCGACGGCCGGCGTCTGAAAGCGCGCGTGCGGACGCGCGAGCCAGGCCGGCACGAGGCGCTCTTCCGCGAGCGCTTGCAGGTAGCGCGGCGTGCAGAGGGCGGTGCCGGCGCTGTAGCCGAGCATGGAGACGAGGCCCCCGAGCCCGAGCAGCACGCGTCCGGAGGGCCCGAGGAACCGCTCGGCCGCGGCCACGAGGGGCGCTTCGCCGGCCGGCGAGCCCGCGCCGACGAACACCGTCTGGACGAGCATGTAGAGCAGAGCGGGAAACAAGAGCGAGACGAGCACCGCTCGCGGCACGACGCGTCGCGGCTCCGCGACCTCGCCGCTCGGAACGCCCACGACCTCGAACCCCTGGTACGCGAACAGCGTCATCAGCGCCATGCCCGGCAACGCGCTGAAGCCGTGCGGCGCGACGGGTCGAAAGCCGCCACCGCGCGCCGCGAAGAGCCCGACCCCCACGAACACGGCGAGCGGCAAGAGCTTCAGCACCGTGAGCGCGTCCATCAGGCGTGCCCCCGGCTTCACGCCGACCACGTTGAGCCCCGCGAGGCCGAGCACGACGCTCGCGCTCACGACGAGCGCCGGCGCGCCGGTCGACAGCGCCGGCACGAAAGCGGCGAGATAACTCGGCAGCGCGCTCGCGACAGCCGCCCACGAAACGAGAGAGGTGACCCACGCGAGCCAGCCGACGACGAACGCCACGCCGTTGCCGAACGCGAGCTCGGCGTAGCGAAACGGCCCGCCGGTTCGTTCTTCGCCCTTGCCGAGCTCGGCGAACGTCAGAGCGAGCGGCAGGCACAAGAGTCCCGTGAGCAACCACGCGCCGATCGACGCGGGACCAAGCGCGCTCGCGAGCGTCCCCGGGAAGAGATAGATCCCGCTACCGACGACGGCGTTCACGCCGAGACACACGGCGTCGAACGTGGTGAGGGCGCGCCGCATGCGTGTTATGGTGCCCCCACGTTCGGGAAGGAGTCACCATGGCCAAGGGTCAACAGCGTCCGAAATCAAACAATCAGCCGAAGCTCACCGTGAAGCAGAAGAAAGAAAAGAAGAAGGCGAAGGCCGGCGCCAAGTAAGACGCGCTACTTCGGACTGCTCGGCACGACCTCGGCGCCGCCGTCGCGATGCTCGAGGCGAGTGGAGCCCGGATCCGACCCGGCTGGGTCGCGCTTCGGGTCGTACTCGAGGCCGTGCTCGTCAGCTTTCCAGCCCGGCGCCAGGTGATCGGTCGTCACGCCCTCGGCGAGCGTTCGCTGGGGGGACTTCTGATCCGCGCCGATCACCTGGCCGTCCGAACTTTGCGGAGGGGGATGACGATCGACGTTCGGCGCGACGACGAGCCCTTCCGTGGGCTTTTGGCACGCTGCGGCCAGCGCGAGCACGGCGAGCGAGCCGGCGAGCGCGAGCCCGACGCGTGCCCGGAGCGTCATGCGTTCACCACGGTAGGCGTTGCCCGTTCGCATGCCAGAACCCTCCGCTCGTCTCGAGCGTGAGCTCGTCGAGCCGCGCGAGGAGCCCCCGCGCCGAATCGAGCGGCTCCACCTGGCCATGGCTGCCGGTGAGCTCGGTCTTCACCATGCCGGGGTGAAGGATGGCAACCGCGACGCCCTGCGGCTTGAGATCCACGGCGAGCGACTTGCCCGCCATGTTGAGCGCCGCCTTGCTCATGCGATAGCCGTACGCACCGCCCGAGCCGTTGTCGTCGATCGAGCCCATGCGACTCGTGATGAGGCCTACCTTCGCGCCGCGCCCCAAGCGAGCACGCAGCGCTTGCGTGATGAGGAGCGGCGCCAGCGCGTTCACCTCGAACTGCTTCTTGATCGACGCGGCGTCGAGTGCGTCGAGCGGCTCCGGCCAGGCCATGATGCCCGCGTTGTTGATGAGCAGATCGATCGAGCGAGCACCGACGGCGGCGACGAGCTTTTGCAGCGCCGAATCCTCCGTGACCTCGATGCCGCTCACGATTTCCGCACCGGTCCGCTCGAGCTCAGGTGAACTTTTTCTGCAGGTGGCGAGCACGTTGATCTCGCGCTGCCGCAAAACCTCCACCAGAGCGAGACCGATCCCCTTGTTCGCACCCGTCACGATCGCTTGCGCCATGCCGCCACGTATGGGGTCGAATCGAACGACGCGCAAGGCGTGGTAAGCTCGAATGTCCGATGCTCGCTCTCACGCGACGTGGTGCGTTTTGTAGCGCGTTCGCGGCGATCCTCTGCGGATGCGGCGAAGGGAGCGGCGCACACGACCAGGCGGCGGGCGGCGCGGGCGCGGGCGGCGTCGCCCAGGGTGCGAGCGCGGGTGCGGCTGGTATGGCGGTCGGCGCGGGTACGGGCGGCGGGAGCGGGAGCGGGACTGGCGGGGCGGGAGGGACGGCGACGACTGCAGCGGGCGGCGCGGGTACGAGCGGAACGGCAGGAGGAGGCGGCGACCCCACGGCGGCGGGCTCAGGGAGTGGGACGACCGGCGACGCCGGGCGCGAGGCGAGCGGAGGCAGGGCAAGCGGTGGACGCGGCGGACGCGGCAGCGGCGGCGCGGGTGAAGCCGGGCGGGACGCGGGCGGCGCGGGTAGCGGCGCAGGCGGCAGCGCCACGGGCGGTGCCAGCGGCGCGGCAGGCTCGAGCGGCACTATCGACGTCCCTCCCGGCTACACGCTGGCGTGGCACGACGAATTCGACAAGGACGGCGCGCCCGAGCCCAAGAATTGGAAGTTCGAGCACGGCTTCGTCAGAAATGAAGAAGACCAGTGGTATCAGGACGACAACGCGAGCGTCGCCGGCGGCTTCCTCGTGATCGAGGGACGTAAGGAGCGCGTCGAAAACCCGAACTACACGGGCAGTGGTGATTGGAAGACGACGCGCCAGTACGCCGAGTACACGTCGTCTAGCCTGAACACGAGTGGGCTGCAGAGCTTTCAGTACGGACGCTTCGAGATGCGGGCGCGCATCCCCACGTCGGGCGGCATGTGGCCCGCCTGGTGGACGCTCGGCGTGAGCGGGGAATGGCCGTCGAACGGCGAAGTCGACATCATGGAGTACTACTCGGGCAAGGTGCTCGCGAACGTCGCCTGCGGCACGAGCACGCAGTGGCAAGCGAAGTGGGATTCACAGACGAAATCCCTGACCTCGCTCGGTTCCGGCTGGTCGAACGAATTCCACGTCTGGCGCATGGATTGGGATGACCAGACGATCGATCTCTATCTCGACGACCAGGTCATGAACACGACGGAGCTCTCGAGCATGCTGAACGCCGACGGTAAGAGCCCGTTCAAGCAGAAGGCTTACCTACTCGTGAACCTGGCCCTCGGCGGTAACAACGGCGGGAGCCTCAGCGGCACCACATTCCCCGTGCGTTACGAGGTCGACTACATCCGCGTCTTCCAAAAGCAGTAGCGCCCGCCGTCCCACATGCGGCTCCGTCGAATTTTTCCAAAGGCACACTAACTTCGCAAAACATCCCGTTTCGCGCCACTCAGCGTTATGGCACGCGCGAGGCGACGGCCGTACACTGACGGTTCGAGGATTTCCTCCGTCCGCATGACCGCCACCTCCAGCGCCGCAGATCCTTCGGAAGCGGAGAGCCGGAGAGACGAGGAGCTACCGTCCGAGGAATCGCTCCCCGAGACGATCCTCGCCCCTTCGAACGCGCCGCCTGCGCTGCGCAAGCTCGTCGGCGATCACTTGGATTTCGTGTGGCGTTCGCTGCGACGCTTCGGCGTGCCCGCGGCCGACGTCGACGACGCCACTCAACAAGTGTTCTTGATCGCGAACGACAAGCTGTCGAAGATCCACCCCGGCAGCGAGCGGAGCTTCCTCGTCGGCGTCGCGACGCGGGTCGCCTCCCATGTGCGGCGCTCCTACCACCGGCGCGAGGCAGCGGAGCAGCGCTTGAGCGTCAACCCCCTCGAGGCGACGCTCAATCCGGAGGAGCTCACCCAGCGCCTCGAGGCGCGAGCGCTGCTCGATCGCGTGCTCGACGCCATGCCCGAGGAGCTCCGGGCCGTCTTCGTCCTCTTCGAGCTCGAGGAGCTCTCCATCGACCAGACGGCGAGCCTGCTCATTTTGCCGAGGGGAACGGTCGCGACCCGGCTCCGGAGGGCCCGGGAAGTGTTTCACGAGCAGGCTCAATTGGTCGGGGCCGGCATTAGAAGTACAAAACAGGCCGGACTGGGCATAAGAAGCAAGAAGCGAAAAGTCGAACATGAGTGATCCGACCCGCCTCCTCGAGCTCGGCGCCGACGAGTTCGAAGCTTCACTGCTTCGGGCGGGCCGATCCGACGCGATGCCCGCGCGCAGCCGCAGCCAAATTCTCGCGGGAATCGGCATCGGCGGGCTCCTCACGGCGAGCACGGTCGCTACCGGCGTACGGGCCGCAGCCAAGGGCTGGTTCGCCAAGGCGACCCTCGGCGCCGCCTCCGCACTGACCATCTGGGCGGGTGTGCGGGCTATGCACCCCAGCTCCTCGGCCCCGGAAGCAGCTCCCATCGCGACCACTCCCCGGGCGCCGGCCCGGACTCCGGCTCCGCAACCGATTGCGGCCCCGGCCGAAGAGCCGGTGGTCACGCCGGAGCCGGCCGCTGGCGAGCCGAGCAGGGCGCCGGCCGCCAACACGTACCGCTCGGCTCTGCCGAGCAACGAAGCGTCGCTCAGGCAAGAGCTCGGCGCGATCGAGCAGGCGCGCCGCGCCTTCCTCGCTCACGACTACACGCAGTCGCTCCGGCTCCTCGACGAGTACACGCGAAAGTTCCCGAAGCGTCAGCTCGGAAGCGAGGCGACGGTGCTTCGGATCGAAGCGCTGGCGGCGCGTGGGGATCGCGAGACCGCTTCGCGCATCGGGCACGTTTTCTTGCAGAGCCATCCGAATGGTCCCTACGCGCAAAGGGTGCGCTCGGTGATCGGCGACGGCACCTCACGCTAACGCGTGCTAATGGCGCAGAGTATGCGCAAGCTCGGCGCACTCGGGTGGTGGGTCTTCGTGGCGTCGGCGCTCGCCGGCTGCCAGGACGAGTTTCCGCTCGGCTCGTGGGGTGAGCGCCCGCTCGGCCAAGGCGGCATGGAGTCGAGCGCGGGTGGCGGAGGCGCGGGAGCTCGGACGGGAGGGACGGCAGGCGCGCCGGCAGGTGCTGCGGGTGCGACCATGCGCGCGGACCCGACCTGCAACGAGGTGGGCACTCCCGGCCCCGTGAATGCGCCGGGCCCTCTCACGACGATGGGGCAAAGCAACATCGGCACGACCAATCTCTACACGGACTGGTCCTGGCCTGCGCCGATGGACTCGATCGAGTGGGACCTTTTGCCCGAAAGTGATCCACCGCACGACGGCTACTACTGGGCGCACCAGTTCTCGTTCGTGAACGGGCTCACGGGCTTCTTCGGGCTCCAGGCGCACGGTGGCTTCCAGCTCAATCCGACCGTGGAGGACCCGAAGCCGAAGGTGGACTTCACGAAGATGGCCGTCTTCTGGATGGGCGGCTCACTCCCGGCTGAGCTCGGCGACATCGAGTACCCGGACGCGCGCGTCATGGGGGTGACCGCGCGCGGCACGGATTGGACGACGGTTCACGCGAAGTACGAGTGGAGCGCTTGCACGGTGTACCGCTTGCGGCTCGCCAAGGACGGGACCGACGCGAGCGGCAACGTCTGGTACGGAGCATGGATCGAAGACCGCTCGAGCCTCGTTCTCACGAAGATTGGCCGCATCGCGGTGCCGCCGGAATGGGGGCAGTTCTCGCGCCTCAGCACGACGCTCACCACGCGCGTCGACGACAAGCCGCCCGCGGTCACGAGCTGCGATCAGCCGGAGCCCGCCTCGGCGATCTTCGGCACGCCCTCGGGGAACGAGAATCAGCTCTGGCCCGTCGGGAGCCCGCGCTTCCAGTCGCCGCTCCGCTGTCCTTCGTCACGCTTCACGGATCTGCCGGAAGGCGTGCGCCACGAGATCGGCCTCAGCCTTTCTCCGTAGCCCGAACGCGCTACCAGAGCCGCGCGCCGAGACGAAGCCAGGCGGCGGAGGCGGCGCTCGGAACCGAGTAGACTGGCGTGCTCGGGTCGAGAAAGACGTAGCGATAGCGTGTGATGGGCAGCACGACGCTGCCTTCCGCCTCGATGAACCAGTGCGCGCCGAGCGACTGAAATAACCTCAGGCCGATATCGGCGCTCGCCCAGATGCGCGTTCGCGTCGAACCGTAGGGAACGTCGGTGCCCGAGCCCGTCACTGCGCCGAGCTCGCTCGCGAGGCATGGCGCGACACCGGAGTCCTCTTGCCAGCGTAGCGCGACCGAGCACAGCGCGGGGCGCGCGTAGATGAAGTCGAAGGTCGACGCGGCCGTGCCGACGTGATGCGTCCCCGTGGCGAGGTAGTTGAGCTCGAATCCCACGGCCGAGATAGCGCCCCCGCCGGGCGGGCGATAAGCGACACCCAGCGCACCGCCGAACGCGACGCGCGGAGCCACCGCCGCTTCCACCGCTGGACCGACGGAGATGATCCACGGCGCGGGAGTGTCGTCGTCTTCGTCCGGCGGTGGGACGGAGTCGCTCGGGGTCAAAGGCTTCGACTCCGGCGGCTTGAGCGGCGGCGGTGGCGGCTCCGAGGTCGCCTCGATGTCGGGCATCGGCAGAGGGGCGGCGTCGGCCGAGAGTGACGCTTTGGGATCGATCGCGAGCGCCGTTGCGAGCGCGAGCACCGTCGCCACTTCGCTGCAGTCGGGACCACGAACCTCGCGCGACTCGCTGGTTCCGTCAGCCTGTCGGATGACGAGACTTCCCGTGAGCGTCGTGCCGCGACGCTCGATACCGACGATGAAGGTGCGGGCCGTGTCGCCGCCCGTCGCGAGGCGAGCGCTCGACGTGCGACGGAACACCTGCGCGTTGAACTCCTCCGCCGTCGGGCAGCCCGGCTCCGCGCGGTACTCGATGCGGATCGGTTCGGTCGCGTCGCCTGCCCGCGCTGCACGCGGAGCAAGCACCACGCCCGCGCCGAGCGCGAGGGATGCGAGCATCCGCCAAGGTCGCAAGCTCACTCGTTTATAGTCCACGGGGGCTTGCGATCCCGACGCCGGCTCCCGAGGCTTGCCTGGCTTGGCCCTCTCCAAGACCCCTGCGCGGCCTAATGAAGCGAATTTTCATGGAAAAACTGGATAGGATCCGGCCCAGAGGTCGGGAGCCGGGGCAAACGTCTTCGGCTTTATGCCCAGAGCGTAGCGCCACGCATTCGAAGCCGGGGAATTCTGCGACGGATCTCGACGGGACGATCCGTAGAAGGAGGGTGGTTAATTGCGCAATGCGCTCACGCCTCCTCACTCTTGGAGCTTTCACCTCGGTCCTTTTCGCGAGCCGTCTCTCGATGGCGCAGGCGCCGGGGCCGAGTACGCCGCCCCCGAGCGCGCCGAGCGCGCCGAGCGCGGTGACCCCGAGCACACCCGGCGCAACGCCGCCGAGCGCGTCCACCGACTCGCCGCCGCCCGTCGTCGTCGATGACCCGATGCTCGCGCCGATGCCCCCGCCCCAGCACGTCATCACGACCTGGGAGGACGCGGCGCGGATGCTGCGCGCGCGCTCCATGGATTTGCGCCGCGCGCACGACGATATTTTGCGCGCCGAGGCGGACTCGCGCACGGCGCTCGGTGCCGTGCTGCCGACGTTGTCGGGACAGGGCACGGCCTCCCACACGATCTTGCCGGCGGCCGGCGGCAGCGTCATCGACACCGGGACGGCGGCCGGCGCGCAGAGCGTGCCGGGCGCCGGCGGCGGTCGCAACTCATTGACGGGCAGCCTTCGTCTCAACCTGCCGCTCGTCGACTTCAAAGGCTGGCACGCCGTCGGTACCGCCAAGGTAAACGAGGAGGCGGCGCGCTTCGACTATGCGAACCTCGAGCGCACCACCGCGGCGGCGCTCGCCCTGGCGATTGCGAACAACGTCACCGCAGAACGCGTCGCCGAGATCGGACGTCTCGGCTTGCGTAACGCGCTCGAGCGGCAAGCGCTGGCCGAAGCCAAAGAGCGTACCGGCACTGGGACGGGGCTCGACATCGTGCGAGCCCGACAAGACGTGGCGCAGGCCCGAAGCGCCGTCGTCGCAAACGACGAAGCGCTCAGAAAGTCGCGCGATGCCCTCGGCTTGGCCGTCGGCCTGACCGAGCCCGTCGGCGTCACGCAGAGCACCGATCTCGCGGCCATCCGCACGGGCGTGCTCAAGGCGTGCCGGCAGCTTCCGGAGCTTGGCGAGCGCGCCGACCTCTTGGCTGCCAGCAAAGACATCGAGGTGGCGCGCCGTCGCGCCGTGGAAGTAGACCAGGGCTTCTTGCCGACGCTCTCCGCGGGCAGCACGTTCACCGAATCCGTGTCGGACAGCGGCGCCCCCGCGCGCACGAGCTGGAACGTGCAAGCGATTCTGAGCGTCCCGATCTTCGACGGTGGCGTCAAGTACGGGCAGCGCCGGAGCGCCGCCGCCGTCGCGGATCAGAGCGAAGCGGCGCTCGAAGCGCTGCGACGCACCTCGACGGTCGACATCGTGCAAGCGCGACGCGCCGTCGACGTGGCAGAGCAGTCACGCGCCGTCTCCGAAGAAATCCGGAAGTATGCCGCCGAGGCCGACCGCATGACGCGCGCGCTCTACCAGACTGGCAAAGGGACGAGCCTCGATCTCGTGGCTACCGCCGCCGCCCTGCGCCAGGCGGAGGTCAATTTGGCCGTGGACGAGCTTTCGCTCGTCCAGGCTCGTATCGCGAGCTTGCTCACGCTCGCAGACTGCTCGGTCACGAAATGAAGAAGTGGATTTGGCCTCTGCTCGTGGTGCTCGCGCTCGGCGGCGGCGGCTACGCCTGGTACTACCGGCAATCGCACAAGCCGCTGGAGAACCCGTACAAGACCGCCCCCGTCGAGCGGCGCAGCATCAGCTCGCGTGTCACGGCGTCGGGAACCTTGCAGGCGCGCGTCACCGTTCAGGTCGGCAGCCAAGTCTCCGGTCGCGTGCTCGAGCTCCACGCGGATTTCAACTCGAAGGTGAAGAAGGGGGATCTCGTCGCCAAGCTGGATCCGCAACTCTTCCAGGCGAGCCTGCAACAGGCCCAAGCGAGCTACGCCTCGGCTCAGGCGAACGAAGCCAAGGCGGAAGCAACGCTCGTCGACGCCAACCGCCAATTCGAGCGCGCGAAGACGCAGCGCGCCGAAGGCCTCGCTTCCCAGCAAGACGTCGACACCGCGGACACCGCGGCGCGCGTCGCCAAGGCCGGCGTCGATGCGGCGAAATCCATGGTGGCGCAGGCCCGCGCGGCCTTGAACCAGGACCAGGTGAATCTGTCGCTCACCGTCATCAAATCGCCGATCGACGGCGTCGTCATCTCGCGCAGCGTGGACGTGGGGCAGACCGTCGCGGCCTCGCTCCAAGCGCCGGTGCTCTTCACGATCGCCGAGGACCTCACGAAGATGCACATCGAGGCGAGCGTCCCGGAGAGCGACGTCGGGCGGCTCGCCGTCGATATGCCTGTCGAGTTCACGGTGGACGCGTTTCCGGGGCAGCGCTTCAAGGGGACCATCGAGCAGGTCCGGAACGCCGCCGTGACGGTGCAGAACGTCGTCACGTACACGGCGATCGTCGCCGTCGACAACCCCGACCTCAAGCTCCGGCCGGGCATGACCGCGACGGTCACCATCGTGACGGCGAAGAAGGACGACGTGCTCGCCGTGCCGAACGCCGCCCTTCGTTTCAAGCCTCCGGCCTCGGCGCTCGCCTCCGCGTCGGCGTCGCCCGGAGGTTCGGCGCGCGCTCGGGGGCCCCGACCGGACGGCAGCGGACGACAAGGCAGCGGTGCCTCGCGCGCCGGCGGTGACGAGGTCGAGCGCAAAACGGCATACCGGCTCGACGGCGTCACTCCAGTGCCGGTGCGGATTGCGACCGGCATCACGGACGGCAGCTACACGGAGGTAATCGGCGACACGCTGAAGGACGGCGACGCGCTGATCGTCGAGGGTCCTCCGGCCGCGGGTGGCGCGACCCCGCCAGCCGGCGGTTTGGGACTCGGGCAACCGGCGCGGCCCCCGGGCGGCGGGTCGCAGCGCCGCGGCCCCTTCTGAGCGGAGAAGACCGTGGCCCTCATCGAGCTCGAAAACGTTCACAAGATCTACGACAGCGGCGGCGACGTGAAGGTGCATGCGCTCGCGGGCGTGAACCTGTCCATCGCTGCGGGCGAGTTCGTCGCCGTCATGGGGCCGAGCGGATCCGGCAAGAGCACGCTCATGAACCTGCTCGGCTGCCTCGATCGCCCCACTTCGGGCCGCTACCTTCTCGACGGCAAGGACGTGTCGAAGCTCGACAAGAACGAGCTCGCGGAGGTCAGAAACCGCACGCTCGGCTTCGTGTTCCAGAACTTCAACCTGCTCGCCCGCACGAGCGCGCTCGAAAACGTCGAGCTGCCGCTCGTCTACGCCAACGTTCCCTCGCGCGAGCGCAAGAAGCGCTCGGTGGCCGCGCTCGAGCGCGTCGGGCTCGGAGGGCGCCTCGACCACACGCCGAGTCAGCTCTCGGGCGGGCAGCAGCAGCGCGTCGCCATCGCGCGGGCGCTCGTGAGCGAGCCGAAGATCATCTTCGCGGACGAACCGACCGGCAACCTCGACTCGCGCACCAGCATCGAGGTGATGGCCATGCTGCAGGCGCTCGGTTCGACCGGCATCACCATCGCGCTCGTCACGCACGAGCCGGACGTCGCGGAGTTCGCGTCGCGCGTCGTCGTCGTGAGGGACGGCCTCGTGCAGAGCGACGAGCGCCACGAGCCGAAGGTGGCCGTCGTCCCCCCCGCCCCTCCGGAGGAGCCGCCGTCATGACGTTCTTCATCACGCTCCGCATCGCGCTCCGCGCGCTCTCTCGCAATCGTCTGCGGAGCTTCTTGACGACGCTCGGCGTGATCATCGGCGTGGCCGCGGTCATCACGATGACTGCCATCGGCGAAGGTGCGAAGGCGCGCATTCAGGCGGCATTTGCCTCCATGGGCACCAACATGCTCGTGGTCTCGCCCGGCTCGACCTCGCTCGGTGGCGTGCGGGGCGGCTCCGGCACGATGCCGTCGCTCACATGGGACGATCTCACGGCGATCCGCCGCGACGTGAGCTCCGTACGGGCCGCGGCTGCGGTGCTGCGTTCGAGCGGCTCGATCGTGAGCGAGACGAACAATTGGTCCACCAGCATCCAGGGAACGTCACCCGACTATTTCGACGTGCGCGGCTGGGCCATGTCGAGCGGCTCCGCCATCACGCAAAGCGACGTCGAGGCAGGAGCAAAGGTCATCGTGCTCGGACAGACCGTCGTCGATCAGCTGTTCGGCGCGAACGCGGACGTGATCGGCCAGGTCGTGCGCATCCGGCAGGTTCCGTTCACCGTGGTCGGCGTGGCGGCGAAGAAGGGGCAATCCCCGATGGGGCAGGATTACGACGATACGGCCTTCGTCCCGCAGTCGACCTTCGCGCAGAAGATCCAGGGCGGCCTCGGCAAGTACCTGCAGGGCACGATTTTCGTGTCAGCGAAGTCCGACGCCGACACCGCGCGCGCACAGGAGGCCATTTCGAGCCTTCTGCGCGAGCGTCACCAGCTCCGCAAGAACGAGGACGACGACTTTCAGATCCGAAACCTCGCCGAGATCGCGAGCGCTCAAGAAGAGGGAACGAAAACGATGACGACGCTGCTCGCGAGCGTCGCGGCGGTTTCGCTCCTGGTCGGCGGCATCGGCATCATGAACATCATGCTCGTCTCCGTGACCGAGCGAACGCGCGAGATCGGCGTGCGCATGGCGCTCGGCGCGAAGCCCCGCCACGTCCTCGCTCAGTTCCTGATCGAGGCGCTCGTGCTCTCGAT
>Ga0173480_10000401_pt1 | contig 14240 bp, 13 predicted proteins | sample NitcycUS209509C1_FD_122622 | JGI IMG/M metagenome (GOLD analysis project Ga0173480, IMG submission 122622) | Soil microbial communities from Arlington Agricultural Research Station in Wisconsin, USA - Nitrogen cycling UWRJ-S209-509C-1 (version... | ecosystem: Environmental > Terrestrial > Soil... | reverse complement strand
CGAGGTCTCGGGTCAAGGGAGACCCTCAATTCAGTCAATGGCGTAGCCGCTCGGTGCTCGGTCCCCCCGTGGCGAAGATGCTCGGGATGAGTTCCGGAGACCGATCCTCCCAGTACTAATGTACTAATGTCAAGGTCGTACATTTGGGCGGCGTTGCTCTCGCGCAACAACGGTGCGGTTAGGTGTGGTTCCTGCTGGGGGTCGCCTTGACGTGCGACTCCCGCTCGTGCACGCTCAGGGCCCGAGCCTGCCCGCTGCGCCGCAGCCTTTGCCCCGGCGGCCGACACGCGGAGATCAGATGGCGCGTCATCCAGGGAGACCCATCGTTCGGCATCCGAGGCGGTTCTAGGATGTGCGGAATCGCCGGGATCGCCACGACCGATGGCCTCCGCGCCGAGGACCAGCATCTCGTCGGCTGCATGCTCGAATCGCTGGCGCATCGCGGCCCTGATGACCAGCACCACCACGCAGACGGTGTGGCGAGCATCGGCGCGCGTCGGCTCTCGATCATCGACCTGCAGACTGGCCGCCAGCCCCTATCCAACGAGGACGGATCGGTCTGGGTCACGCAGAACGGAGAGATCTACAACTACGTCGAGCTGCGGACCGAGCTCGAGGCGCGAGGGCATCGGCTCGCGACGCAGGGCGATACCGAAGTCATCGCGCACCTCTACGAGGACTATGGGGAGCGGTTTGTCGAGCATCTGCGTGGCATGTTCGCCATCGCGATCTGGGACGCGGGCCGCCGTCGGCTGGTGCTGGCGCGCGATCGGGTCGGCAAGAAGCCTCTCTATTGGCGACTCGCTGACGGACGGCTGTCCTACGGCTCCGAGCTGAAGGCGCTGATGCTCGACCCGCAGCTGGAGCGGTCGGTCGATCGCCGCGCGCTCGAGATGTTCTTCACCTACCAGTACGCACCCTCGCCGCTCACCATCCTCGAGGGCGTGCACAAGCTCCCGCCGGCCTCCACATTGGTGTGGGATGGCGGCGAGCCGCAGATCACCCGCTACTGGCACCTCTCCTACGAGCCCAAGCTCCGACTCTCGGCCGCCGAGCAACGCGAGGCATGTCTCGAGATCATGCGGGAGTCGGTTCGTCTGCGCATGCGCAGTGACGTTCCCATCGGCCTCTTCCTGTCGGGCGGCATGGACTCGAGCGTCGTCCTCGCGCTTGTCGCCGAACTGTCGAGCCAGCCGGTGCGCACCTTCACGATCGGTTTCGATGACCCGGCATACAACGAGGCCGGTTATGCCCGGGCCGTCGCCGAGCGGTATGCAACCGACCATACGGAGGAGATCGTCCGCCTCGACGCGATCGAGCTGCTGCCGCGCATCGTCGAGCACTACGACGAGCCGTTTGGCGACTCGTCGGCAATCCCGACCTACCGCGTATCGGAGCTCGCCGCACGCGACGTCAAGGTCGTGCTCAACGGCGACGGCGGCGACGAGACCTTCGGCGGGTACGAACGGTATCGCTTCCAGATCGGCATGGCACGGATCGATGCTTTGCCCCGGCCGCTTCAGGGAGCTGCCGCACGTCTGGCGGCGACCATCGCGCTTCGGGGCCGGCCCGGCATCCGCGGGCGCGGCCGCGGCAAGGGCTGGGACCGCCTGGCGGAGCTGAGCCAGGTCGATCGGTATATCGACGTCATGTCGATCGTGCATGCAGCAGATCGGGCGCGAATGTTCGGTCGGCCGGACGGCGCGGAGGATTACCTGCGCCAGATCATGGCCGCCGGACCCAGTGACAAGGTCGACAACGTCCTCCGGGCTGACGTCCTTGCCTATCTCCCCGAGGACCTTCTCGTCAAGATGGATCGTGCCTCGATGGCCAATTCGCTCGAGGCGCGTGCCCCACTCCTCGACCACCGGCTCATGGAGTTCGTCGCCAGCCTCCCCAGCAAGCGGAAGGTCACGATGCGACGCACCAAGGTGCTGCTTCGCGAGATCGCCACGGAGCTGCTCACCAAGGAGCTCGTCGAACGGCCCAAGATGGGATTTGGCGTTCCGCTTGGCGAGTGGTTCATGGGCGGGCTCGGCAACGTGTTCCAGGAGACGGTGCTGGCGCCCGACAGCCGGTCCCGTGACTACTTCGACGTCATGGTCGCGGAGGACCTGTTCAGGGAACATCGGGCCGGCGCTGGGCAGCACTCTCACCGGCTCTGGCTGTTCCTCATGTTCGAGCTCTGGGCGCGGCGCTGGCTTGGCGATCAGGCCGTCGCCGCGTGAGGTACCTCGTCACCGGCGGCGCAGGTTTCATCGGCCATCACCTCGTCCGCGCGCTCCTCGACCGGGGGGACGAGGTCGTGGTGCTCGATGACCTGTCCACGGGCCAGATGGAGCGCCTGGCCGAGGTGCTCGATCGGATCGCCATGATCGAGGGCAGCATCCTCGATGACGAGGCCCTCGACGCGGCGATGGATGGCTGCACTGGCGTGCTGCACCAGGCGGCCCTGGCATCAGTCGCTCGCTCCGTGCGGGATCCCCTGACGTCAAACGAAGTGAACGTGACTGGCACGGTGCGCGTGATGCTCGCGGCGGCGAGGGGGGGCGTATCGCGCGTCGTCTTCGCCGGCTCGTCCAGCGTGTATGGCAGCGGAGGGGAGCTTCCGCGTCGCGAGTCCCAGCGGTGCGAGCCGGCTTCGCCGTATGCCACCACCAAGCTCGCCGCAGAAGCGTACGTTCATTCCATGGGACAGCTGCTCGAGATCGAGACCGCGTCACTCCGCTACTTCAACGTCTTCGGTCCAGGCCAGGATCCCGATTCGGAGTACGCGGCCGTCGTCCCACGCTTCGTTACGGCGGCGCTGAAGGGCGACGAGCCCGTGATCTTCGGCGACGGGACCACCACACGCGACTTCACGTTCATCGAGGACGTCGTTCAGGCCAACCTCCGCGCGCTTGACGTCCCTTCCCTGGATGCGCTTACCTGCAACATCGGCAGCGGCGACCGTTATTCGCTCGTCGACCTGGTCGAGACGATCGGCGATGCGGTCGGCCGGCGCCTCGTTCCGTCCTTCACGGCGCCGCGCGCCGGCGACGTCCACGACTCCCAGGCCGACATCACGGTCGCGCAGGAGCGACTTGGCTACGAGCCGCGCGTCGGGCTGGCCGACGGCATCGCGCGCACGGTCGCCTGGTATCGCGCCGCGTCCTAGGCGAGCAGCGTCGCGATGGCACAGGCCCTTCCTCTCGGTCGTCCCCTGCGCCTTGCCTTTGTCACCGCAAAGCTCGCCCCAGGCGGGAGTGAGCGCCAGATGCTCCTCCTCGCCAAGCACCTGCCTCGCGATCGATTCCAGGTCGAGTTTGTCCTGCTCGGCCCGCCAGGCGTGCTCGCCGACGAGGCGCGAGCAGCCGGCGCCGGCATTCAGGCCCTCTACGGCCCGTCGCGGGCTTCGGCACGGCTGCCGGTCTGGGTCTTCCGGGTCCTCGCGTCGGTCTGGGCGTTCGTCCGCCTCGCCCGGAGGCGGCACTACGACGTCATCGACGCATGGCTCTTCGGTTCGTACGCGCTGGCAGCCGTCACACGGCCGTTGACGCGTATCCCGGTCCTCATCTCGGGCCGCCGAAGTCTGTCCGACTACAAGGCCGATTTCTCGGTTGCCCAACGCTTCGCCGACCTTATCGCCACTCGGTCGTCGGATGCGATCGTCGCAAACGCTGACGCCGTCGCCGACAACGTTCGGCTACTCGAGCGCCTGCCGGCGCAACAGGTCCGGGTGATTCACAACGCCGTCGAGCTCCTTACCCCGCCCCCGCAGGACGAGCTGCGCCGGACTCGCCTGGCATGGGGGGCGACCGAGGAGTCGGTGGTCGTCGGCTGCGTGGCGAACTACAAGCCCCGGAAGGGCCTTGAGATGCTCATCGACGCGTTCGTCGAAGCGTCTCGAACGAGCGATGCCATCCGCCTCGTCCTGATTGGCGAAGGCCCGCTTCGCGGCGAGCTCGAGGCACGCATCGCACGCCACGGCGCGGGCGAACGCGTCATCCTGGCCGGGGAGACCCTGGATCCGCGGGCGATGTACTACGCATTCGACATCGCCGTCCTCGCCTCGGAGACGGAAGGGCTTCCGAACGTCCTCCTGGAGGCGGCAGCGGCCGGGAGACCCCTGATCGCCACCGATGCCGGCGGCTCGCGGGAGATCGTGATCGACGGAGAGACCGGGATCCTCGTCCCGATCGCTGATCGTGCTGGAATGACGGCCGCGATCACGAGGCTCGTCGACGACCCACACCTGCGCTCCAGCTACGGCGCAGCCGCCCTGGAGCGGGCTGCTTCCGAATTCAGCGTGGCGCGCTGCGTGGCCGCATTCGCGGCGCTCTACGAGGAGCTCGCGGCCGAGCACCATCGCCGATGAGCTCGGGGTCGCCCGACCGCCCGGCTGGAACCCTCGTGCTCAGCTTCGACACCGAGCAGATCTGGGGCAGCTTCGACCATACGTCGGCGGACGCGTTCATTCGTCGTTATCCCGACGAGCTCGGAACCAGCCGCGACCTGATCGGGCTGCTCGATCGGCACGGCGTGGCGGCCACCTGGGCCGTCGTCGGCCATCTCTTCCTGAGCGAGTGCCACCGTGGGCCGCGGGGCGAAGCACATCCCGAGCTCGTGCACCCGGGTCAGAGCTGGTTGGGCCGCGACTGGCTGGGCTCCGACCCCTGCACTGATCTCGACCATGACCCGCTCTGGTACGGGACGAATATCCTGGAGGTGATCGAGGCCGCCCAGACGCCACAGGAGATCGGCAGCCACTCTTTCTCGCACCCGCTGTTCGACGACCCCGCGATGTCGGAGGAGGCCGCCCGCTCCGAGATCGATGCTTGCGTGCGCCTGGCGCGAGGCCGTGGGATCCAGCTGCGCAGCTTCGTCTTCCCGCGCAATCGCGAGGGACACCACCACGTGCTGCGAGATGCGGGGTTCACGGCCTTCCGCGGCGCGGATCCCGTCTGGCACGCGCGGCTTCCCGGCGCGGTGGCCCGCGTCGGCCATATCGTCGATCAGGCTGCGGGCATCGGTCCTCCCGTATCCGTCCCGTCCGAGCGGCTGCCCGGGCTCTGGAACCTCCCGGGATCGATGATGCTCATGAACGGCAACGGAATCCGGAGGGTCGTGACGCGTCGGGCTCGCATCATGAAGGCGATCCGCGGGCTCCGCCTGGCAGCCTCGACGGCGGCGACATTCCACATGTGGACCCATCCGTTCAACGTCGCTGCCGATCGCCGGTCGATGCTCGAGGACCTCGACGTGATCCTCTCCGAGGCGTCGCGCATGCGCGCCTCGGGCCGACTACGGATTGAGACCATGGGCGCACTGGCGGAGCGAATGTCCGGCGGTGGTGACCGCGATTGATCAGGCCCTGGCCCTGACCCTCTGGAGGCGCCGGAGGAGCCGGTAGAACGCCACCGGGACGGCCCAGGCCAATGGCCGCACGTGCTGAATCGCGCCGAACACGGCCGCCCGGGCGCCACGCGGACGACGATCGATCCGCACGAGCGGACCCACGAGCTCCAGCCGCCCGGCGCGGATCTCGTCAACCACCGCCTCTGGCACGTGCACGTCGGCGATGACCACGCCGACCGAGTTCATGTCTCGCGCCCGGTGGACGTCCTGGGAGGCGATCGCCACGTGCCGTGGAGTCAGGAGTGTCCATGACCGGGGGTCGGGCGCCATGGCTCCGTTGTAGCGGCGGTGTGCGTTCCAGACCTCCACCAGGTCGGCCGCGTCCAGGATCGATGGCGGCACGCGATGCCGGTAGCGGATGGGATGGGCGCATGACACGAGGCCTCCTGCGGCTCGGACGGCATCGGCCCACTCGGATACATCCGTACCGTCGACCCATTCAGGGAGCCCAAAGGCGCATACGTGGTAGCCGTCGAAGGAGCGTTCGAGGCCGGCCAGCATCATCACATCCCGAACGGCACGGCACTCCTCGACCAGGCGCGCGTAGCGGTCGGCGTCAAGCGTGTCCACGTGATCGGAGACGAGGACCGCGCCGAAGCCGCGGCGCGCCGCTTTGGCACCGAGCTCGGCTGGTGTGAGAAAGCCGTCGTACGACCAGCGCGTGTGGGCGTGCAACAGGACCCTCATTGATTCATCAGCCTCGCATCAGCGCCGCCCATGCCAGCTCGCCCAGGGCCGGGAGCGGATCGTCGCGACGCAGGACCTCGTTGAGCATGCCGCGGGGTCGCGGTAGGAGGAAGTCGCGAAGGGCCTCTTCACGGCCCGGAAATGTGCCGGGGAACCCACGAGGCCGCCCGCGCAGGACGCGAATCGTGCGGAGGAGATCGCCGAGCCACCAGCGGAGGGTGACGTCCGTGCTGTATCCCTGCACCAGCGGCGTCTTCCCCTCGGTCACCTCGACGAGCAGGCGCGGGAAGTCGACGCCGGCGTCGATGGCCAGCTGGATGGATCCCCAGAGGCGTGCGTTGACTTCGAGCAGAAGGGCCTGGCCGCTGCGAGCGTCGATCCGATACTCGACCATCGCGATGCCCCACATGCCCATCGCCCGCAGGAGTGCCACCGCCTGTTCGAGGAGGGACGGATCGAGCGGGACACTGGACCGCACCACGGATGCGGAGCCGCTCGGATGGACGTCTCGGACGCGGTGGTGGGCGAACGCCGCCGAAAGCGTCCCGTCGCGCGCGAGTAGCGCGAAGATTCCCCGGCCGGTCCCCGGCACCCAGGCCTGGAGGAGGGGAGGCGGCTGCGCTGGGTCGAGTTCGGCGAGCCCATCTCTCAGCTCCGCAATGTTGCGGGCGTACCGCGGCCCACCGTTCAGAGTGAAATCGGAACCCGTCCAGTAGTATGAGTGGCGAGGCTTGATCACCAGCGGATAGCCGATTTCCTCCGCCGCGTCTTCGACCTCCCCGTAGTTGGCGGCAATGCGCGTGGTCGGGACCGGCATGCCGATCGTTCGCGCGAGCTCGATGGTGCGTCCCTTGTCGAATGCCAGCTCCAGCACCTCGAGTGGAGGAAACGACAGCTTGACGCCCGCCTCCGCGAAGCGATCGGCCTGCCGGCCGAGCCGGATGATCGTGTCCTCCTGCGGCGCGATGATGATGTCGACGTTGCCGCGCGCGAGCGTGAGGACGCGCTCTTCGAAGCCGTCGCCGGCCGGGACCACATGGTGACGGCGGGACCAGCGCGACCAACCCGCGATCGAGATGTGAGACGAGGAGAGTGTCGAAACCTCGAAGTCGCGGCCCAGCGCCCGGACCACGGCAAGGGCCTTTCGTGACTCGGCGTCGGTCACCAGCACTCGTGCAGGCATCGCCTGATCATCGCACCCGCGACAGGACCGCGCGGGGGTGCCACACCTCGGGAGTGCGACGAGCATGACTGCCGCTTCGTCCGGGCACAGGCGGGCCAGACGCGTGCGGGTGCTGTTCATCGCATCTGACCTCGGCCCCGGCGGCAGCGAGCGGCAGGCACTCGCGCTCAGTCGACGGCTCCCTCGCGATCGATTCGTGCCGGCGTTCATCCTGATCGGCGACCGCGGGATGTTTGCCGGCGCCGCCGAGGCGGACGGCATCGACGTGACGGCGCTGGAGCTACGTTCGCCTCGTGAGCTCGGGTACCTTCGGTTCTCGGTTCGAACGATTCGGGCAGCGGGTCGTTTCATTTCCGCGGTCCGACGAGGGCGCTTCGACATCGTTGACGCGTGGCTGTACCACGGGTATTGGCTCGCGGCGCTGACGCACCGCCTCGTCGGCATCCCGGTACTGGTCGCGGGCAGGCGCAGCTTGAGCGACTTCAAGGACCAGTGGGGGTGGCCGCGGCGGGCCATCGACGCCTTCTCACGGCGTCAGGCGCGGGTGATCGTCGCCAACTCCGAGGTCGTCCGCAGGGACGTGATCGATCGTGAGGGCGTCGACCCCGAGCGCATCATCGTCATCCGGAACGGCGTCGAGGTGCCTGCGGCTTCGGATGCCTCGATGCGCCGGGCGGCGCGGGAGCGGTGGGGCGCCGCGGATGGCGACTTCGTCGTCGGATGCGTCTCGAACCTCCACCCGACGAAGGGCATCGGTCATCTGCTCCGGGCGTTCGCGAGCCTCGGAAACGTACCCTCGCTCCGGCTGGTGATCATCGGCGAGGGTTCGAGCCGCGGCATGCTCGCCGAGCTCGCTCGATCTCTCGGGATCGCCGACCGCGTCCTGCTTGCCGGAACCGATCCGAACGTGCAGGCGCGGCTTGCGGGCTTCGACATCTTCGTTCACCCCTCCGACACGGAAGGGTTGCCGAACGCGGTGCTCGAGGCGGCCGCCGCAGGGCTTCCGATCGTGGCGACTGCCGTCGGAGGCACCCCGGAGATCATCATTGATGGAACGACCGGGCTCCTGGTGCCCGCCGGAGACGCCTCGGCAATGGCCAGCGCAATCGAGATGCTTCAGAGGGACGAGGCGACGCGATCGCAGCTCGGGCTCGCCGCCCGCGACCACGTGCGCACCTCCTACGGAATGGAGCGGTTCGTCGCCGAGACCGTCGACCTCTACGACCGACTCGTTGCCGGCGACCGTCCGCCGTGGGACGGTTGAGGACCCGGGCCCCCGTTCGCGGATGGCGTCCGAATGGACGGCCCTGTACCGTATGGCCCCGTGACCCTAGCTAGCCCCACCCCGAGCGGCAATCCTTGCATCGAGACTGCAGGCGTGCGGTGAGGGTCGTCGTGTTCGCCGGGGGCGCTCCGATCCAGCTCGGTGTCGACGGCCAGCCGAGCCCGAAGCCCATGGTGCGGTTGGGCACGCACCCGGTCCTCTGGCATGTCATGCGGATCCATGCCTCGTTCGGTTGGGACGACTTCGTCCTCTGCCTCGGCCGCGGGGCGGACGCGATCAAGTCCTACTTCCTCGAATACGAGGAGGCCCTTTCGAACGACTTCGTCCTCACCGGCGCGAGCCGGGACGTGCGGCTGCTGCGGTCCGACATGGATCGGTGGCGGATCACCTTCGCCGACACGGGACGGCAGGCGCCGGTGCTTCAGAGGCTCCGTGCCGTGCGCGAGCTTGTCAAGGACGAGGACTTGTTCTGCGCCAGCTACGGCGACGTACTGACCGATGCGCCATTGGAGGAGTTCCTCGCCGACTTTCGAGGGCGCCCGGAGATCGCGGGGGTCCTGGCGGTGCGGCCTCGGGGTGGGGCTGGTCTGCTCGAGATCGAGGCGGGTGGATTGATCGACCGCGTCCATTCGCTCGAGCATGACGGCCGCTGGATGGCGGGCGGCTACTTCTTCTTCCGCCGTGGCATCTTCGATGAGCTCACCGACGACTCCATGCTCGAGGGCCTCCTCCCACGCCTTGCGTCGAAGGGTCAGCTGCGGGCCTACACCCACGATGGATTCTGGTCGGGGATGGACTCGCTTCGAGACGTGCAGCTGCTCAACGCACTCGTCGAGGCAGGTGAGGCCCCCTGGCAGCGTAGTCCGGCGCGGGAGCCACAACCCCGATGAACGCGTTCTGGTCGGATCGGCCCACTCTTGTCACGGGCGCGACCGGCCTGGTCGGAGGATGGCTCGTCCCTCGCCTCGTGGCGGCCGGCGCCGACGTCGTCTGTCTCGTCAGGGACTGGGTACCGGACAGCGAGTTCGTGCGCTCCGGCATGATCGACCGGACCCGCGTCGTCCGCGGTGACGTCGACGACCAGGCCCTGCTTGAGCGCGTGATCAACGAGTACGAAGTTACGACGGTCATCCACCTTGCCGCCCAGACCATCGTTCCGATCGCCAACCGAAATCCCATCTCAACGTTCGAGGCCAACATCGCCGGCACGTGGCGGCTCCTCGAGGCCTGCCGTCGGACCGGCGGCGTCGAGTCGATTGTCCTTGCCTCGTCTGACAAGGCATACGGGGACTCCGAGACGCTTCCGTACACCGAGGATGCACCGCTTCAGGGTCGCCATCCGTATGACGTCAGCAAGTCGTGCGCGGACCTGATCGGGCAGGCTTATGCGGTCACGTATGACCAGCCGGTGGTCATCACGCGTTGCGGCAACTTCTACGGCGGCGGCGATCTGAACTGGAACAGGATTGTTCCGGGCACCATTCGATCCGTACTCCGCGGGCAGCGACCGATCGTCCGTTCCGATGGAGAGTTCATCCGCGATTATTTCTACGTGGAGGACGGCGCGGCGGCGTACATGCTGCTCGCCGAGCGAATGCACACCGATCCCACGCTCCGCGGCGAGGCCTTCAATTTCTCGAACGAGGTCCAGATCACCGTCCTCGACCTCGTGCACCGCATCCTGGGGATCATGGGCTCCAACCTCGAGCCGGACATTCGGAACGAGGCGGTTCATGAGATCCGCCACCAGTCGCTCAGCGCCGCAAAGGCGCGCGCTCGTCTTGATTGGAGCCCGCTCTGCACCGTTGACGAGGGGCTGGAGCGGACCATCGACTGGTATCGGAACTTCCTTTCCCCCGACGCATGATCTTCACGGAGCTGGGCGTCGCAGGCGCGTTCGAATTGCTGCCGCAACCCATCACCGATAGCCGCGGATTCTTTGCTCGCGTGTGGGATGCGGACGACATGAGCACCCGCGGGCTCGTCGGAGAGATGCGACAGGCGAACGTCGGGTTCAGCCCGGCGACAGGGACGTTCCGCGGTCTGCACCTTCAGCGCGAGCCGGACGCAGAGGCGAAGCTCGTTCGCTGCACCATGGGTCGGGCTTACGATGTCGTCGCGGACCTGCGGCACGACTCGCCGACGTACGGCCGCTGGGCGGGGACGGTCATCGACGCGGCGAGACGCAACATGGTGTACGTGCCGCCCGGCTGTGCGCATGGGTACCTGACGCTCGAGCCGGATACCGAGGTCTACTACCTCACCTCCCGGGCGTACGCGCCCGATTCGGCGTATGGCGTCAGATACGACGACCCTTCCTTCCGGATCGAGCTTCCGGCAGCCGTAAGCGTCATCAGCGAGGGCGACCGCCGCTGGCCCGACGTGGCCCTGTGACCGGCGGCTCTAGCCCTCGCGTCCTTGTGACGGGCGCGACCGGATTCATCGGATGGCACTGTCTTCGGCCGCTGCTCGAGCGCGGCTACGAAGTTCACGCGGTGGCGCACGAAGCCCAGACCGATGCATCCGCCAGCGTCACGTGGCACACGGCGGACCTGCTCCGTGCGGGGACCGGTACGTCCGTCGTCGAGGTGGTGCGGCCGACGCATCTGCTGCACCTCGCGTGGTACGTGACGCCGGGCAAGGTCATCGGATCTCCGGTGAACTACCAATGGGTCTCGGCCAGCGTCGAGCTGCTCCAGGCCTTCGTTGCCGCGGGAGGCCAGAGGGCCGTGCTGAGCGGGTCAGCCTACGAGTACGACTGGCGGGACGGGACCTGCATCGAGGACGCGACGCCACTCATCCCGACCACGGTCTACGGCTCGAGCAAGGCGGCGCTTTTCCTCCTTGCGACCTCGATCGCACGCGAAAGCGACCTGTCGCTGGCATGGGTCCGGCCGTTCTTCCTGTATGGCCCTCGCGAGCATCCGGATAGGCTGGTGGCATCGGTCGCCCGTGCCCTGCTGCGCGGCGAGCCGGCAGCAACCTCGCACGGGCGTCAGCGCCGTGATTACCTTCACGTGCAGGATGTGGCCGACGCCATCGTGGCCACCCTCGACAGCGCGCTCGTCGGTCCGGTGAACGTCGGCTCCGGAGAGGCGGTTGAGCTCCGCGACATCGTCGAACGGATCGGAGAAATCGTTGGGCGACCCGAGCTGCTCAGGATCGGTGAGCTCGCGGCGCGTCCGAACGACGTGCCTCTCGTCGTGGCTGACGCGCGCCGCCTCACGACGGAACTATCGTGGCGGCCGCGGTTCGATCTTGCCACTGGCCTCGAATCGACAGTCGACTGGTGGCGTTCCCGGGTGAGCTCAGAGGTCGCCACGTCGTGACTCCTCGCGTCGCGATCATCGGTGCAGGAATGGCGGGGTACGGGGCTGCCCACCGCCTCGAGGAGGTCGGGATTCGCCCGGTCATCTTCGAAGCACGCGATCACTACGGCGGCCATACGGCCAGCTACCGATTCGAGGCCGGCTTCACCTTCGACGAGGGTCCCCACGTCTCGTTCACGTCAGATGAGCGGATGCGCGCGCTGTTGGCGGACAACATCGACGGGGAGTTCGAAACGATCCAGGCACGTGTGAACAACTACTGGCGCGGGCACTGGATCAAGCACCCAGTCCAGGTCAATCTCCATGGCCTGCCGACCGATCTTGTCGTCAGGATCCTCCGCGACTTCATCGACGCGCAGCATGCTGAACCGGGGCCGATCGCGAACTACGAGGAGTGGCTGCGAGCCAGCTTCGGCGACACGCTGGCCGAGACGTTCCCCATGGAATACACCCGGAAGAACCACACCACCGACGCCCGCAACCTCACGACCGACTGGATCGGGCCGCGGCTCTATCGGCCTGAGCTCGAAGAAGTGCTCGAGGGAGCCCTCGGTCCCAACGCCGCCGATGTCCACTACATCACCGAGTTCCGCTATCCGCGGGTCGGCGGCTTCGTCAGCTACCTCCGTGGCTTCATGGAGCGCGCCGACGTGCGCCTGGATCATCGCGTGGTTGGAGTGGACCCACGTGCATGCCAGCTGAGGTTTGCCGACGGGGCGACTGCCGAATTCGACCGTCTTGTGTCCTCAACGCCGCTCCCGGAGCTGATCCGGATGATCGACGGAGCGCCAGGCGACGTCCTCGAGGCTGCGGATCGTCTCGCTGCGTCCGAGGTGGTCGTGGTCAACCTCGGCATCGGTCGGCCGGATGTTCTCGACGCGCATTGGACCTACTTCTACGACCCGGACATCCTCATGGCGCGTCTCAGCACCCCGTACCTCCAGTCGGCGAACAATGTCCCACCGGGCGCCAGCAGCCTCCAGGCGGAGTGTTACTTCAGCGCCAAGTACCGTCCGTTGGACATGTCGCTCGACGATGTGACGGGCCGTGTAATCGACGACCTCCGACGGTGCGGGATCCTTCGAGAGGACGATGCCATCCTCGTGCGGCAGGCCATGCACGTGCGCTATGCCAATGTCATCTTCGATCACGACCGCGCCCCGTCCGTGGCCCTTTGCCACGCGTATCTGGACGACCTGGGGATTGAGTACGCCGGCCGCTACGGTGAGTGGGGATACCTGTGGACTGACGAGTCGTTCGTCAGCGGTGAGCGCGCCGCGGAGCGCGCGCTCGGGCGCTCCTGAGCAGGGTCGCCATCAGATCCGCAGCTTGCGCGCGATGAACGCCTCGGCGTAGCCCGTCGATGATGCCGACTCCACGCCGCGGAGGCGCAGCATGGCCCAGAACGTCTCTTCGTCGAACCAGCCACGGTCGAGCTGCGAGGGAAATGCGGACAGCAGGTGCTTGACCTTGGCCTCGCATCGGTCGCGGGTGAGCTCGACAAACAGATTCGGCTGCTCGCTGATGCCCTCGTATTTCGGAATCTCGTATTCGAGGATCGGCGGCGAGCGAAATGTCTGCCATACGAGCTCCGCGATCAGGCGGTGGTCCTGGTGGGCGTCCCCGAGGCTGGGGCACAGCACGAGGTCGTAGGGCCCGCCCGCCTTGAGCTGCTCGATCTCGTCCTTCGGCGCCGCGCCAGCCGCCGGCAGGCGTCCATCCTCCAGACCGACGACGCGGACGCCGATGGTCCCGAGCCTGCCACCGGCCAAGGCGGACGCGCTCGCCTCCGCTTCCGCGCGTCGCCCGTCGTTGCCCGTCAGGACAACGAAGTCGATGGTCAGGCCGGGCCGCTCGGCGAGGGCCCTCATGACCAATCCACCGGCGCCGATCTCGATGTCATCGGCGTGCGCCCCGATGGCAAGCGCCCGGTAACTGCCGTCGCGCTCCGGGAACAGTGCCGAGACCGTCATCGCTTCGCGGGCCTCCCGCTCCACAACCATGACGCCCAGGGAGGTTCGCCCGACTCGTACAGCTCCTCGAGGGTGTGCATGTCCTTGATGGTATCCATCGGGGCCCAGAAACCGTCGTGACGGAGCGCGAGGAGACGCCCGGCCGCCGCGAGGCGCGCAAAGGGCTCGACGACGAGCTCCTCGCCGGGCTCGAGCATGTCGAGCACCTCGTGGCGCAGGATGAAGTAGCCGCCATTGATCCACAGGTCCGCCGCGCGGATGTCCTCGAGCCGACGCACAGCTCCATCCTCGTCGGAGCGGACGACATGGAACGAATAGTTCGTCGGTCGGACGGCCAGGAACGCTGCTGCGGCATCGGTTCGTGCGAACCGGTCGATGAGCTCGTT
>Ga0173480_10000400_pt1 | contig 14253 bp, 13 predicted proteins | sample NitcycUS209509C1_FD_122622 | JGI IMG/M metagenome (GOLD analysis project Ga0173480, IMG submission 122622) | Soil microbial communities from Arlington Agricultural Research Station in Wisconsin, USA - Nitrogen cycling UWRJ-S209-509C-1 (version... | ecosystem: Environmental > Terrestrial > Soil... | reverse complement strand
CTCGATCCGGCGGCGCCACCCGAGCCTGCGGCGGCGCCCGATGCGCCTCCGTTTCCGGCATTCGCGCCCGCCGTGCCGTTGCCTGCTGCGCCACCGTTGCCAGCACCGCCGCCACCGCCCGAGGTCATGCCCGACGCTCCGCCCGAGCCCGCCTGCGTCCCGCCGTTGCCGGCGGATGCCGAGCTTCCCGCGCTGCCGCCCGTCGAGGTTCCGCCCGAAGAGCCTGCAGTCCCACCCTTACCTGACGTTCCAACGGTGCCGGCTTGCGGCGAGCCCCCGTGTGAATCGTCGTCATCCGAATCGTCGCTCGAGCAGGCGACCACGCCGAACACGAGAGCGCAGCAGGCGATTTTCGAGATCGATTTCATCGCGTTCTCCTCGCAAGGGCGAGCGGCTCGGAGGGTAGCAGCATCGATGCTTCGGCCAGAAAAGGCGCGGCGTCCGTAGAGTGGCGATGTCACGCCGCCCGTAGCGCCGAGAGCCTCTATTCCTTGATCTCTGGCTCGACCAGCTGCGTCAAGAGCGTCAACGATTCCTGCCAGCCGAGGTAGCAGGCCTCGACGGGGATCGCGCTCGGAATTCCCTCCTGAACGACCGAGAGCTCGGTGCCGACGGAGACGGCCTTGAGCGTGATCGTCGTCGTCATCAGGCCGGGCAGGTTCGGGTCGTCGAACTTGTCGGTGTGACGAATGCGCTGGTTCGGGACGAGCTCGAGGAACTCGCCGCCGAAGGAATGGCTGTTCCCCGTCGTCAGGTTCGTGAAGGACATCTTGTAGGTACCGCCGACCTCGGCCTTGAGGTGATGGACCTTGCCGGTGAAGCCGTGCGGCGGCAGCCACTTCGCCATCGCGTCGGGATTGAGGAACGCGCGATAGATCCGCTCGGCTGGTGCTCGAAGTACCCGGTGAAGCTTGACGGTGTTCTCGGCCATGGCTCTTCTCCTTGGTGTCCCGGTCGCCGCGCTGGGCGCTGATCACCGGCATCTACCCCGACGACGAGCGAAAGCAGCCGGGATCGACACGGCGGACCACCTTTTTCTCCGAGGTGCGGAATCTGGGGCGATCTGCCGCGGCGCACCGCATCGTCGACGGAAGTCGGAAGGGCCTGTTCCGGGCGCTAAGCTCGGCGCATGAGCGACGCCGCCTCAGCACCCGCTGCCGCGGCGCGCCTCGAGGGCGTGGTCGAGGCATCCGAGGCCGTTGCATCGACGCGCTCGCGGTCAGCGAAGGTGGCGCGGCTTGCCGGAGCATTGAAGCTGCTCGACCCGATCGAGGTGGCGCTGGCCGTCGCGTATCTCTCCGGTGACCTGCCGCAAGGACGCATTGGCGTCGGGTATGCAGCCGTTTTCGGCACCGAAGCGCCAGCGGCGACGACGCCGAAGCTGACGCTCCGCGAGCTCGACGAGCGGCTCAGCGAGATCGCCACACAGCGCGGAAGCGGTGCCGGCAAGCGCCGAACGGAGGCGTTGGGAGCGCTCCTCGCGCGCGCGACGGAGCGCGAGCAGGCATTCTTGAAGCGACTGCTCGTCGGCGAGCTCCGGCAGGGTGCGCTCGAGGGCGTGATGGCCGACGCGGTGGCGAGCGCGTTCGACGTGCTGGCGGAGCGCGTGCGGAGAGCAGCGATGCTGAGCGGTAATCTCGCGCAGGTAGCGGCGGCCTTGCGCGCCGAGGGGCCGAATGGGCTCGAGAAGTTTCATCTTGCGCTCTTTCGGCCGCTCGGGCCCATGCTGGCTCAGTCGGCCACGGGAACCACCGAAGCGCTCAGCACGCTCGGGACGGCCATCTTCGACTACAAGCTCGATGGAGCCCGTATCCAAGCGCATAAATCGGGCGACGAAGTACGCCTCTACACGAGAAGCCTCAAAGACGTAACGTCGCGAGCGCCCGAGCTCGTGCAAGTGGTTCGGGAGCTGCCCGTCAGCACGGCGATCCTCGACGGCGAGGTCGTGAGCCTGCGACCCGACGGTCGACCGCAGCCGTTTCAGGTGACGATGCAGCGCTTCGGCATGAAGCTCGACGACGCGCGTGTTCGGAGTGAGCTACCTCTGACGCCGTTCTTCTTCGACGTCCTGCACGCGGGCGGCGAAGACTTCATCGATCGACCAGCGCACGAGCGGCGTGCGGCGCTCATCCAGCTCGCTCCCGAGACGTATCGCGTGCCATCCATCGTGACCTCAGACGCGCACGAAGCGACGAAATTTCTCGAGCTCGCGCTCGCCTCGGGGCACGAGGGGGTGCTCGCCAAGGCGACAGATGCGACTTACGAAGCGGGCCGGCGTGGCGCAGGGTGGCTCAAGATCAAGCCGACGCACACGCTCGATCTCGTGGTGCTCGCCGTCGAGTGGGGTAGCGGCCGGCGGCACGGCGTGCTCAGCAATATCCACCTCGGCGCGCGCGATCCCGCGAGCGGCGGCTTCGTGATGCTCGGGAAGACCTTCAAAGGCATGACCGACGAGCTCTTGGCTTGGCAAACCAAGCGTTTCCTCGAGCTCCAAACGGGTCGAGAAGGCCACGTGCTCCACGTTCGGCCCGAGCTGGTCGTCGAGATCGCTTTCGACGGCGTGCAGCGGAGCTCGCAATACCCCGGAGGGGTCGCGTTGCGCTTCGCGCGGGTGCGCCGCTACCGCACCGACAAGCGCCCCGAAGAGGCGGATACGATCGAGACGGTGCAGCGACTCGCCAGCGCCTGAGGGGGGCAGACGCCTGAGCGCCGTCGAGAAAGTGTGCACCGCACGGTGTGTGCCCGCACACCGCACACCGTTCGGTGCACACAATGCATATGCACTTTTTACTCACGACGCGCGAATTGTCGTTGCAGAGTTGGCTTGACTCGAATACCATCAGTCGCGGAGAGAGGGCCTATGAGCAATCACATGGTCAACCACGTCGCGGGCAACACTCGACGCTGGGAATCCGTCGTCGGGGTTCCGTTTGCTGCGCTCGCTGCGCTCGGCCTTGCTTGGTGGGCCGGGCACAAGTCGGCGCCGTCACCGTCTACGGCGCATGCCGCAACGGGCGACGCCGCCGCCGTTCAACGGCTCGAGCAGAAGATTGCTCAGCTCGAGCAAGAGCAACGAGCGCAGCAGGGCAACCTTGCCGCCGCCGTGGCGGCCATGCCGACCGCGATGGCCGCACCCGCGGCGGTGGAAGCGAGCACGGGCGATGGCGAGCCGAAAGAACCCGCCCCCGCGGTGCCGCAGCGCTCCTCTACGGAGATGTTCAACGGCCTGGAAGGCGACTTCGGGCGCGAGGCCCCGGACCGCGGCTGGGCTTCGGGCGCCGAAACCGCCCTCGTCGACGTGGTCCGAAAGCACCCGGACAGCTCTCTCGTCCGTGCCGAGTGTCGCAGCACCATGTGTCGACTCGAGACGCGCTCCCCCACGCGCGAAGCACGCGAGGATTTCGAATCCGGCATGACGCTGTCGGAAGCCGTCGTGGGCAAGCACATCTGGGGTCGGCGGTTCAGCGACTCGGACGGGACCTTCCGGACCGTCATGTTCGTTGCGCGCGAGGGACAGCTGCGACTCCAGAAAAACGCCGCCGACGAAGCAGCCGAGTGAGCCCCAAGTAAGAAATGCACTGAGGAGAGGTCAGATGAACAGAAGTGTTTTTGCGATCGCGTGGGCGGGACTGACACTATTCGGACCGCGCGCTGCGACTGCAATGCAAGCCACCGACGGCACGTTGCCGGGTAACGCCTGCCGCGCCACGAGCACCACAGGGACAGCCCATTTCGACGAAGAGGGCGGGATTTCCAACGAACACCAGACCGAGTTTCTCTACATCACGTGCCCGGTCGTCTCTACGGGGGAATACGGCGATATCGGCATCCGACCGTGGGAATTCATCTACTTCATCGACGAGTCGCCCTACAACCTGACCTGCACGACACGGGCGGACGATGCGACGAGCGAAACCTTCTCCTCGAACAGTTTCCTCAGCGTCTCGAACGACTCGGGCGTTCATATGGGGTCGACGGGCGGCGCACTAACCAGCTTCACCAACGGCTCGATTCACGTGGATTGCGTGCTTCCGCCGCGCGACGAATCGGGGCACCGCTCGTCCATCAAGCAGGTCTCCTTGAGCGACTACCACGACGGACACAATCTGCCGTACGTCAACGAGAACGAATGGCCCGGCAGCACCTGCGTGAAGGTGGGGACCGCCGGGACACTCACCACCATGTCGGACGGCTCGATCTACAACTCCGGCACCACTCCGCTGGAGGTCGACTGCCCCGTCATGATGGCGCAAGACGACAACGGCGTCACGACCACCCTCGACAAGACGCGAGTGTACTACTTCGACAACGCCGGCGGGTACGACATGGACTGCACGCTTCGCGCTGAAGACGGCGACTTCATGAACCAAAGCCCCGCCCAGTTTACGGGCACGCCCAGTACGTCCTATCGGTATCTCAATTTCACCGGCGCCAACGCCGCGACGCCGATCCAGGACGGCTACATGCACTACCGCTGCACGATCCCGGGGGGCGGAGCCAATCTCCGTCTCGTCAGCTACTCCCTCGGCCACGATTAGGAAGCAGCAACTCAGAACCACGCGAGCACGCACCATGAAAAGCTACATCGTCGTTTGCCAGCTAGCCGTCATCGGGGCCTTGAGCTTCCCACAGTCCGCAGACGCAACGCTCATCGCGCTGCAGCCGCGTCAATTTCCCGGCACCATGTGCCAGAAGCGATCGGGCACCATGGCAATCACCTCTCACGGTGAAGTGTACAACTCAGCCACGTCAGGCAACCTGGTCGTAGTGTGTCCTATCTCGGGGGACAACAGTGGCGGCTTGCTCGCCAGCGGAACGATCAAGTACCTCGATCAATCGCCCAGCGCCATTTCGTGCGTCGTGCGTTGCGACTCCATGGACGGGGCAACCTTCACTTCGACCACGCTGGTGAGTACCGAGAACGACGCGGAGAATCACACGATGTCTTTTGACATCGGCGTCAGTGGCGACCATCTCGTCGCAGGCTCTTGCCACTACCGTTGCACGATCCCGCCGAAGAACTCCGGCAAGGCCTCGTACCTGATCGGGTACGACGGACTCGACTGAGAATCGCTGGGCGGAGCAGGCCCCGCCCGGCACGACGACTTCGACAGTAGCAAAGCGAATTCACGCATTCGAGGGATGCGAGGAGAGGATCCAATGAACAGAATCATTCTTGCGGTTGCCTGGGGAGGCTTCGGCGTGTTGGCGCCCGCCGCCGCGACGGCGCAGATAACCACTGAAGACGACCACATCGTTGGCCAGCTTTCCGACGGTCCTTTGCCCGGCAGCGCCTGCCTGGTCAAGGGCACTTCGGGTTCTGCTCACTTTGACGACGGCTCAATGGCCAACGAGGCGACGACGGAGTGGCTCTATGTCACATGCCCCGTCGTGTCTACTGGCCAAGGCAACACCATCGGCGACAGCGCCAAGGAGGGCGTCTACTTCGTGGACGATTCGCCAGACAACCTGGTCTGCACCATCATGGCCGAAAGCGCGAGCTACGACCTCTTCAACTCGCTGGCGAGCCTGAGCGTCTCCAACGACGCTGCCGTTCACCGCATGACTGGGGGCGCCTCGGGCGTCGCAACGTTCGAGCAGGGATCCACGCATGTCGACTGTACGATCCCGCCGAAAGACGCCTCGGGGCATGAGTCATCGATCAAGGGGATCTACCTTACGGACGACGGCTACCCTGACCGCGACTACCGCGGATACGTTCAGTTACCAGGCACCAACTGCCGAAAGGTCGGAACCGACGGCACCCTGGAGTTCGCGTCCGATGGGTCGGTCTACAACTCCAACACCACGCCGCTCGAGCTCGATTGCCCAATCCCGACGGGCATGGGCGACAACCCCAACAACGTTGGAGCCACGATCGCAAGCACGCGCGTTTGGTACCTCGACAACTCCGGTAACTACAACATGGATTGCACGTTGCGTGTCGAGGATGGGACCTACATGAACCAGTTGAGCCAATGGTCCGGGACGCCCTCGACGGCGTACAGGGCGATGAACTTCTACGGCTCCAACACCGTAGCCGCGCTCCCGGACGGTTTCGCTCACTACCGCTGCACGCTCCCCGGCGGTGGAACGAACTTGCGACTCGTCAGCTACTCTTGGGTTCTAGGTTAGCCAGGCACTGCACAGGCAAGGAATTCATCATGAAGAACTACGTCTCGATTCTCGGCCTGACCGTCATTGGCGCACTGAGCTTACCGCAGTCCGCCGAAGCGAGTCTGATCAGCCTCAACCCGCGACACTTTCCCGGCACGGAGTGCATGAAAAAAGCGGGGACCATGGGCATCACGCCGCACGCGGAGATCTACAACGCGGCGACGGCCAGTAATCTCTCCGTGGTCTGCCCGGTGCTGAAAGAAATACCCACTGGCGGCATGTCCGGCACGATCACGTACATCGACCAATCGCCCAACACACTCTGGTGCATTGCCGGCTGCGACGACGGTACCACGTTCCAATCCACGACGGTGGCCAGCACGGAGAACGACGCAGAGATACACACGATGTCGACCGGTGTCAGCGCGCCGGGGTCGGACGTTTCGTTCTGCCATTTCCGTTGCACCATCCCGCCGAAGAACTCGGGCAAGGCGTCGTACCTGATCGGGTACTCGGGAAAGTAGCGACCAGATCCGCGTCGCGCGCCCGCTCCCGTCGGATAGCGTGCGATGCGCTCAGGCGCGGGCGGAAGCCCTGCCTGCTCGGCGCCCGGGCGATAGCTTCGAACCTTGGCGTCGACGTCGCGTCGACTTCGGGCCTGCGTTCTTCGCGGCGGCCACGCGCTTCTTCGGCTTCATTGCGCCCGCGAGCACCTGCTTCAGGTTGTCGTAGACGGCCTGGCGAAAGTCTTGGCTCTTGGCTTGCTCGAAACGCTCGCGCATCTGCTCACCGAGCGCGGCGAGGCGCTTCGTGCCGAGAGCGCGCTCGGCACGCGGGAAGAAGTCTCGTTCTTCCTCCGCGACGTGGTGCTGCACCATTTCGCGTAGCACCTGACACTTGAAAGCGAAGTCGCGCTCCTTGGCCTGATCGGCTTCGTAGACGCAAAACTCGATCACTCCGTGCTCGACGAGTGACTCCCCCAAGAGATCCGTCATGCCCATGGCTTTTTCACAAGCAGGATAGAAGAGCTCGCGCTCTATCGCGTCGTGCGCCACCAGGTTCGTCGCGAGCTCCTCGAACAGCTCGCGCTTTGCGGAGTAGCTGCGCGCACTCTCGAGCTTCGCGAACAGCCGGTTCACGAGGGCGTGATGCGCGGCGAGCAGCTTGGTTGCCGGCGCGCTGCCCGGCGTGAGCGCATCGATGGCGACGTCGAACGCCCGATCGACGATTTTGCCCAAAGCGCCGAGTGCGCGTGAGGGTTCTTGCCGGGGTGCCTGCTTCCTCGCATTTTGCTTCATGAGGGGCAGGCGGTAGCAAACATGACGCCAGCCTGCCTTCGGCGCTTTTCTTCGACGAAACGTGATGCGTCATGCCGCCGGTGCGTGGCGCATTGTGACGGCACACACACTTCCGCCACGGCGCGCCTCCGCTCGCGTGCGCGGCGTCGCGCGCATTTCCGCGCCTGCCTTCGCGCAATGAACCAGCCGAACGAGCGCTCGTTGCCTTGGCCGACGATTTGCAACGGAGCACCGTATGCTGACGATCCTACTCATCCTGCTTCTCATCGCGCTCATCGGCGGCGGCATGGGCCATTCGCGTTTTGGCTACGCGGGATGGTCGCCTGCGGGCATCATCTTGGTCATCGTCCTCGTGATGTTCCTCACCGGGACACGCATCTAGCGCTCCCGGGCGGGTGGCGGACGCGCCGTCCATCGCACTGTCCCTCCGGGCAAAACGACCATCGGGCCGGCTCCGTCGCAGCATTGGTGGCGTAACTTGACGGACACAGCAGACTAATGGACCGGCCTTCGGGCTGAAGCGGGCGAAATAATTCTCATCCCCTGCCCGAGATCGGTGGGCATCCGTGACTTTATAAGGTGGTGCCCTTTCGAACCCGTCGCGAGCTCCTTGAAGTAACCCGCCGGCTAAGCTCGTCGCTCGCGGTGGCGGCCCTCGCCGCAGCTTCGTGGCGCTGCTCGGGGGCGAGCCCGCCCGCAGGCGGCGGTATCGCCGAGAACGGCGGCACCGGTGGTCCTGCCGGGACCGGTGGCGTCGCGCAGGGCGGTGACGGGGGCACTGGCGGCACGACGGAGCCCGTGGGTCAGGGCGGCAGTGCCGTCGTGATCGTCATGACCAGCGGCGGAGCTGCCGGGATGAGCACCACCAAGCCGCCCCCGGTGTGCGGCGACGCTCACGTCGATGCCGAGACGAAGGAAGAGTGTGACGACGGGGAAGCCACGAGCGGCGACGGGTGCTCCGAGCGCTGCACGCTCGAGGCCGGCTGGTCGTGCCCTTTCCCCGGCGTGCGGTGCGAAGCGGCGATGTGCGGCGACGGCATCGTTGCCGGTAACGAGCAGTGTGACTTCGGCGCGTCCGCGGTCATGGGTTGCGACGCGGTAACCTGTACGGTGGCCCCCGAGTACGCCTGCGACACGATGGGCTGCCATGCGACGGTGTGTGGCGACGGCGTTGCCGAAGGGTCGGAGGGCTGCGACGACGGCAACCACGACTACGGGGACGGCTGCACGCCCGACTGCAAGCACGAGCCCGATTGCAGCGGCGCGTCCTGCACGACGACGTGCGGCGACGGGATGGTCCTGCCAGGCGACACGACGGAAGCGTGCGACGACGGCAATCAGGCCGGCGGCGACGGGTGCTCCCCCGACTGCATGGTCGAGCCCGGCTTCATGTGTGCGCCGACGAGCTTGGCACCCGAAGGCGAGCTTCTTTTGCCGATCGTGTACCGCGACATGATCAACCGCCTGGATCCCGGCGGACATCCGAATTTCGAGGTGAACGCCGGTCCGATGGCGATGCTCGTCGAAGGCATCGTGGGTCCGCTCGGGAGTCCGCTCGACGCCGACGGCAAGCCCGCGTACGCGACCACGCCGGGCGTGGATACGACCGATCCGGCGAACGGCTGGACCACGAACGCGACCGACTTCTCGTCGTGGTTCCGCGACTCGGCCTACAGCACGACGGTGCTCGACACCCTCGCGCTGACGGAGACGCCGGCCGCCAGCGGCACGTTCGTCTTCTCCGAGACGCAGTTCTTCCCGCTCGACGGGCGCGGCTGGAACGATCCGCCCATCAACGCCAGCGCGCACAATTACTCGTTCACGAGCGAGCTTCACTACTGGTTTCAGTGGTCGGGGGGCGAAGCGCTCACCTTCTTCGGCGACGACGACGTGTGGGTGTACGTGAACAAGAAGCTGGCGGTGGACATCGGTGGAATTCACGGTCCGATCACGGCCACCATCACGCTGGACGATGCGACGAATAGCGCGCTCGGCCTGGGGCTCGTGGCGGGGAGCGTTTACGAGATCGCCCTTTTCCAAGCGGAACGCCACGTTACGGGTTCTCAGTACGAGCTCACTCTCAAGGGCTTCGATATCGGCCGCTCCGAGTGCATGAGCGTGTGCGGGGACGGCATCGTCACGCGCGACGAGCTGTGCGACGAAGGCACCGACAAGAACGTCGGCGGCTACGGCCACTGCGCGCCGGATTGCAAGACGCGCGGTGGCTATTGCGGCGACGGCGTCATCCAGCCGGAAGGCCCCGAGATGTGCGACGACGGCAACACGCGGCTCGGCGACGGTTGTGATTCGCAGTGCAACAAGGAATCGGTCCGGTAGTCGTTGTGAGGCAAGCGATCCCTTCGCAGCATGGCCTTCGGCGTCCGACGGTCAGTCGTCGGCCTTTGGCGCTTCGTGTCGAGCTAGAAGCGCCGAGCGCGGCGCCGGCCCCGGCGCGCCAGCCCGGCCATCGCCGCGCCGAGGAGCCACGCGCGCTCGAGCGACGCGCCGCTCACGAGTCGACAGCTACAGCCGCTCGACGTTCCGCCTGCGGAACCCGACGCTCCGGTGTCTTTCCCACCACCCCCACTGACGCCGCCCGTCCTACCCCCTTCACCACTTGCCGTTTCCGCGCCGGCCGCTCCCCTCTCGGCGGAGCCGGCGCTGCTGAAGCAGTCGACCATGGGCGGTACCTCGGGCGGGACGCACTCGGTCGCGCCGAGCTGCTGCTGCACGGTGGGCCACACTGCGGGGCAGAGCGAGCCGGCGCTCGTTTCGGTGTCGCAGGCCGCGGGCCCGCGCACGCACGTCAGATCGACCAGTCTCCGAAAGCTCGCTCCGAGATCGTCGGAGCGGCCGACGACGAATCCGTTCACGGACTGATCGCCGCAGCCGAACAGGCCGGCGTCGTTGAAGCTCAGGCACGTCGGACCGCTGCAGGCGACCTTCTCGAACTCGAGCGTGTCGCGAGCCGCCCGAAAGGTTCCGTCGTACGCGTTGCTCGCGATCACGGTCGAACCGTCGGGCGAGATGCCGAAGCCGGAGGTCGCGACGGTCGTCGTGAGCACCGTCACGAAGGACTTGCCGCCGTCGCGCGTGACTTGGAGCGGAGAGGCGCCCTGGGCGTCGAGCCTGACGTAGACGGTGTCCGCATCGCGTGGATCCACCGCCGCGATGAAGGGACGGCGCGCGACTGTCGTCCCGGGCACGCTGAAGCGCTCGAACGACTTGCCACCGTCGCTCGAACGGAGCAGCGCGCCCGCTGTGCCGGAGCGGCCGCTCGCGTAGATCACCTGCGAGTCCGTCGCAGCGACGTCGACGGTGGTCGGTATCAGGTCCAGAATGACCGCGCCGACCGATTCGAACGATTTGCCGGCGTCGACCGAGCGCCAGAGCCCCGCGTCCGTGCCCGACCCGCTGATGGCGACCGCGCTTTTCGGCTCGGAAGGCACGCGCGCAAGGTCGTAAACGAGGGCGTCGATGCCCGTTGCATGCTCGAAGTTGCAGCCCGACGCGTCCGAACGCGACACGCCGTCGGGCAGACCGAGCAGGATCACCCCGCCCGGCAGCAGTGCCATTGGCGGCTCGATGTCCTGGTAGCCGGCGCCCGCTTCGCACACCCAGTCCCAGTTCGCTCCGCCGTCGCGCGTCACGAGCAGACCGAACGTCGTGCGCAGCACGAGGTGGTCGGAGTCCGCGGGGTCCGACAAGAGCTGGCTCACCGCCGGGAAAGCGCCGTTCGCGCGCGCGGGCTCCGGCACGACGAGGGCGAGCGCGAGCACGACCAAGCTCACTGCTTTCTGCGCGATGATCCGACGACGACTCAAGACCGCACAGTAACTCGGAAGCGTCGGAAACAGGCACGACCATGCAACGCATCGATCGTTCACACCCCAAGCCAGTGAGGCGAATGAGCTCGCTACAGAAGAAGATCTCACACGTCGCGTGCGCGTGCGCCTCGGCGCTCGGCTGCGCGGGCAACGAGGGCGCAGACCGCGCGACCCCGGAACCCGCGCTGTGCCCCGCGGAGATAGCGGCTAGCGAGACCAACAATTACGCGTTTTCGAGCACGATCACGCTGACTCCCGTGCCCGTGGCGTCGATGTCGAATCTCGTCTTCGACTGGAGCGGGCTCACGCGCGATTTCATGGGGCATGCCGTTGCGCCCGCCGATCTCGACCTCGCGATGGTCATGTTCTGGAACATGCCGCTCGATGAATTCGAGAAGGAGCTCAACGCGGACGACCTTTTCACCGCAGATCTCATCGTGTCACCGCCGCTCAGCCTGCCGCTCGCGGACGCGACGTCGGCGCATCTCTACGATTTCACGATCAACACGACGCCGGTCACCCCGGACATGATCAATCCGTACTTCAACGCGGCCGAATACCCGCCGAGTCAGGCGACGTACATCGCGGGCGTGCAAACGGGAACCGCGCTCGGTCGCAACCTGCGCATGATGCAAGCCTTCAACCTCGACGCGACCACCACCGCCACCACCGTTCCAATCACGAACGATTCGATGAAGCTCGCGTACACGGTGAATCTCCACGACCTCGTGACCACGGTCGTGCCCGCCGCAAACCCGGCACTGACGCTCGATTGGTCGCACATGAAGCTCGACGGTTTCGGTCGCGAATTCGTGCGTGGCGACGTGACGGACGCCATCGTCGGTCACTACGCCGAGACGCCGGCGGAGCTCGAGCAGAAGTTCCTCGATCTCGACCAGATCGCCCTCGCGACCTACCGCGCGCAGATCAAGTCGGGCTGGGTGCTCGATTTCAGCACGTTGAAGGACGGTGCCGGCGCGAGCTTCACCGGCATCGACGGCACGGGGACGTGGCTCGTCGGTCTCATCTGCGGCAACTGCCGCAACCCTGCGCCCCTGTACATGACCATTCTCAAGCCTTGCTCGCGATGACCACCCGAGGAGAATCCTGATGAACCGAACCACGAAACGCGGGGATGCGGCCCTTTGCCGGCCGCGACGCACGTTCGAGCTCGCGGTGCTCCTCTCGGGAGGGCTCGCCCTCCTCGTCGGGTGCGGCAGCTCCGGTGACGACGACGACGGAACGGGTGGTACAGCCGGCGCATCCGCCGGAAGCGGCGGCACGAGCGCCAGCGGCGGCACGAGCGCCAGCGGCGGCACGAGCGCCAGCGGCGGCACGGGCGCCAGCGGTGGCACGAGCGCGAGCGGCGGCACGATGGGCGGCGGCACGAGCAACGGCGGCAGCACGAGCAAGGGCGGCAGCGCCGGAGCAGCGGCCGGGAGCGGCTCGACGAGCTGTACGTTCGAGCAATCCTCGACGCTCAGCGAGAACATCCCGACCGTCGGCATCGTGACGTTCGAGACGACGCTCTCGGGGCTCACGTCTGCGAAGATCGATTTCGGCCTCACGACCTCGTACGGGATGACGGCGCCGGTCGATCTGACCCAGCCGAGCTATCGCACGCTGCTGCTCGGCATGAAGTCCTCGCAGCTCTACCACTACCGAATCACGGCCACCGGTCCGAGCGGCGACTGCGCGAGCCCCGACTACAGCATCATGAGCGGGCCACTCGCGAACGGCCTCGTCGCGCCGAAGGTGACCACGAACGACGCAGGCGCGCTCGCCGGCGGCTTCTTGATCACGGGACAATACGTCGCGAATTCGAGCGGGAGCGGCCCGGCCTACATCGTCGACGCCGATGGCGACATCGTGTGGTGGTTCAACATCGAGGATTACGTCACCGGGGCGGTGATGAACTACGCGGGGACGCACATCTGGATCAACAACCATCCGCCCGACCTCGGGGATGCGAAGGTCCACCGCATCACGATGGACGGCGCGGTCGACGAGGACCTCACCAGCCAAATGACGCGGCTCTCGCATCAGCTGACGGTCCTGCCCGACGAAACCGTCGCGTTCTATGCCGACGACGGCAGCAGGGAGGGCTGCAGCGATATCAAGGAACGCGCGCCCGACGGCACCGTCCGCACCATCGTCAACTCGCAAACGGCGCTCGGCACGACCGGCCAGTGCCACGTCAACGACATCCAGTACTCACCCGAAGACGACACCCTGATCTTCTCCGATCACATCCACTGTGCGATCGCGAAGGTGAGGCGTACGGATGGCTCGACCGTCTGGGTCCTGAACGGCTCGACGAGCTCGTTCACGGGCGACGTCTGGCTCGGCAGCCAGCACGGTATTCACGTCCTCGGCGCCGATGACCTCCTGATCTTCAACAACAACTCCCGGAGCGTCGCCGGGTCGACGACGTCGGTCGCCATCGGCGCGGGGGACGGCTCGCGCGTGACCGAAATGAAGCTCGACGTCGCGGCGAAAACGGCCAAGGAGATCTGGTCGTACAAGGCGATGGGCAACACCTACCAGACCGACGTCATGGGCGACGTGCAACGGCTTTGGAACGGCAACCTGGTGGTCGCGTTCGGCGGCAAAGGCGTCATCCAGGAGATCAAGCCAGACGGCACCGTCGTGCAGGAAATGAAAACAACCACCAATTTCGGCTACATCCAGAAGCGTCGGACGCTTTACGGCGCGCCGCCGCGGTAGTCGGCGTTCGGTGACCCGCCGCCCACTGAGACGGCGGGAAAATCACGGCTTTCGCCCCAATCACGCGTCGCGTTCCGGCGCGCGGCACGGTTCTGGGCGTGGTGCGCCACTGCTCGCTGGATGACTTTTGCTCGAGCTGGAAAGCGCGTCGCGCCTAGCCAGGAACTTTCGCGCGTCGCCGCCCTCGGCTTGCTTGCCGCCGCCACCGTCGCGTTTCCCTCCTCCGCGCAGGCGAAGCCGTTCATGGAGTATCTCAAGCCGACTCCGGTGACCTGCGCGCCGCT
>Ga0173480_10000397_pt1 | contig 14283 bp, 16 predicted proteins | sample NitcycUS209509C1_FD_122622 | JGI IMG/M metagenome (GOLD analysis project Ga0173480, IMG submission 122622) | Soil microbial communities from Arlington Agricultural Research Station in Wisconsin, USA - Nitrogen cycling UWRJ-S209-509C-1 (version... | ecosystem: Environmental > Terrestrial > Soil... | reverse complement strand
GCCCAATACGCGATGCGCAGCTGGATCGCGCGATGCTTGAGTCGTGAGCCGTTCTTGCCGACGAAGAGCGCCGGGGACTCGGTGTCGGCGAGCGTGACGCGCTCCTTTAGCCAGACGCGCAGGGCTTCGACCGCCTTGCGGCCCACGGGAACCACGCGAGTCTTCCGCCCCTTGCCCAGCACGCGGACGGTGCGATCGGGCAGGTCGAGCTGGCCAATGTCGAGACCGACGAGCTCATCGAGACGCAGCCCCGAGGAATAGAACAGCTCCATGATCGCCCGGTCGCGCACGGCGAGCGCGTCTTCGGGCGGAATGTCGAGAAGCTGGTTGATCTGGTCGACGTCGAGCGTGCCGGGCAGTCGTCGGGACGCCTTGGGCGCGCGAATGTCGACCGCCGGGTTGCTGGGTACGACGCGCTCGCGCACGAGGTAGTTGAAGAATCCGCGCACGGCCGACAGGCGGCGCTGAACGCTGCGCGGACTCAGGCCGCCCGCATGGGCACGCGCCGCGAAGACGCGCACGTGCTGGCTGTCGACCTTGCTCCAGTCGGCCAGGTTGCCGCGATCCATGTAGTCGGCGAGCGCGCGCAGGTCGCGCGCGTAGTTAGACGCGGTGTGCGGCGAGAGACGCCGCTCGGTGCCGAGGTGCTTGAGGTAGCCGTCGATGAGGGTTCTATCGATGGCGGTCATATTGGTGTGGGGACAGAATCAATTCTGCCCCCACTCGATACCTTGCTGACTAAGGCCGCGACAACGCGTCGGTGATCAACTCACCCATTCGCTTCAGGAATTCCGTGCTCATGCCCGGATGGAAACGCTCGCGCTCCGCGCTGCCGAGGGCGAGCAGGCCGAGCGTGCCGTTGTCGCCCAGCGGCACGAGCGCGACCGAACCGATGCTCGCGGCTTCGGGCCCGAACAGGAAATCCCGCTGCGTGTCGCGAACCTGTCCGCAGCGCGGCTTGCCCGTGGCGAGCAGCGCTTCGAACGTGCGGATGTTGGCGTCGTCGGCCGGCAGCTTGCGCAGGAACGGCTCCGCTTCCACGTGGCTCAGCGAGGCGACGGGGCCGGTGAGCACGAGCGTGGAGTGGAACGCGTCGAAGTCTTCGCGAAGGCTGGCCTCGAGCGTCTGGATGGCGGCGGCCGGGTGAGGCGCGCGCAGCATGCGACGCGTGAAGCGATGGATGCGTTCGGCAAGCGTGTCGTTGGCACGCGCGACCGCGATGAATTCGGCGAGGCGGCGATCGGCTTCGCCTTTCTGTTCACGCAGCACTTCCACCTGGCGCTCGACGAGCGAGACGGTGGAACCGGTGCGCATGTGCGGCAGGCGCATGCGCGCGAGCAGTGGCTGGTGTCGTTCGAAGAAATCGGGGTTCAGGCCGAGGTAACGCTCGATGCGCTCTTCATCCGTTTGGCCCGCGGCCAGACCACGTGCGGTTTGCGTGCTCATGCTTTATTCATCTCCCTGGATTTCAACCCGGCCGGTGAAAGATACAGCGGTCGGGCCTTTCATCCAAATGTGTTCGCCGGGCGCGCCGAAGGTGATCTCGAGTTTTCCACCCGGCAATTCCACCTCGACGGTGGCGTCGAGGCGTCCGTGGCGTCTGCCGATGGCGACTGCAGCGCACGCGCCGGTGCCGCAGGCGAGCGTTTCGCCGACGCCACGCTCGAACACGCGCAGCCGGATGTGCGAGCGATCGACGATCTCCATGAATCCGACGTTCACGCGCTTCGGAAACCGGGAATGGCGTTCGATCGCCGGTCCCAGGCGGTCGACGGGCGCGCTGTCGACCGATGTGACCGTGAGCACCGCGTGCGGATTGCCCATGGAAACGGCGCCGATCTCGACTTCGGTGCCCGCGACGACGAGCGGATACACGTGAGCTTCAGCGGAGGCTTCGAATGGCAGCGACTTCGGATCGAAATTGGGTACGCCCATGTCCACCGAGATCAGGTTCGCGTCGTGAACCCGTGCGTGAATCGGGCCGGCGGGGCTGTCGAGCACGATCTCGCCCCTGGTGTTGGCGATGCTTCCGCGGCGGTGCAGAAAAGCCGCCAGGCAACGCACGCCATTCCCGCATTGCTCCACCTCGCCGCCGTCGGCGTTGAAGATGCGGTAGTACACGTCGGTGCCGGCGCGCCGCGCCGGTTCGAGCACCAGCGCCTGGTCGAAACCAATCCCGGTATGACGCGCCGACATGGCGCGCCACTGTGCGGGATTGGGTAACCAACCATCTCTCGGCGCATCGAACACGATGAAGTCGTTTCCGAGGCCGTGCATCTTGGTGAACTCGAGCTGCATGGCGCGGAGAATACCTTACGATTCGGGCCGATGCGTCTCGCTCCCCTCGCCCTGGCCGCGCTCGCGATCTTCTCGGCCTACAAGCTCTATTCGCGACGTGAAATCACGCGGGCTCCGGGCGTGGTGGCGGCCGGCGACCCGGAGCAACGTGTCATCGATTCCGGCGCCGTCGTGGAACGCGGTGAGTTCCGGCTGCGGCCCCGGGCGGAGTTCAGCGCTACCGTCCGGATCCTGCATCGCGAGGACTACTCCATCGGCGCGCTCGCGAAGCTCGTGCCCACGGACTTCGCGGTGGGCTGGGGTCCGATGTCCGACAGCGCGGTGCTGGCTGACATCGAGGTGAGCCAGGGCAACCGTTTTTATTTCTGGCGCACGGAGAACTGGCCGATCCAGCGCGCCGACATCGAATCCCATTCGGCCAACTGGCACGTGATCCCGGAGAATTCCGCTGTCAGCAGTGTCCTCGGCCGCCTTCGGGTCGGCAGCGTGGTGGAGTTCCGCGGCCAACTGGTGGACATCGAGGGCGGCGAAGGTGGCCTGCGAACTTCGCTGACGCGTACCGACACGGGCGCCGGCGCCTGCGAGATACTGCTGGCCGAGTCCGCGCGCATCGCGGAGCCATAGGCGAGGGGAGGCGATGAATGCAGATGTAGTTAGCCACGGAACGGCCATGCACATCCGGCGTGCCACCGTTGACGACGCGGAGGCGCTTTCCGAAATCGGTGCCCGCACCTTCTTCGAGACCTTTGCCGCCGACAACACTCCGGAGGACATGCAGATGTTCCTGGAGACCACGTGGCGTCCGGATCTCCAGCGCGCCGAAATCCTCGATGAGGGACTCGATACGCTCCTCGCCTGCGACGCATCGGGTGCCATTGCCGCGTTCGCGCAGTTGCGCGTCAACCATCCGCCGCCGGGAATCGTCGTTCGTGCTCCGGTGGAGCTGAAACGTTTCTATGTCGACAAGGCCTGGCATGGCCGTGGCCTGGCGCGTTCGCTCATGGAGGCTGCCGAGCAGGCCGCGCGGGCCCGCGGTGCGTGCGAGTTCTGGCTCGGTGTCTGGGAACGCAACGAGCGTGCACAGGCGTTCTATCGCAAGTGTGGTTTCCGCAAGGTTGGCACGCACATCTTCGTCGTCGGCACGGATCCGCAGACCGATCACGTGATGCTGCGCGAGATCGCATGAACACGCGCCTCGAGCATGTCGGCCTGTGGGTGGCGAACATCGACCGCGTGGCTTCCTTCTATTCGAAGTATTTCAGCGCCACGGTGGGCGAGCTTTATCGAAACGAGCGCAAGGGCTTCGAGTCCCGGTTCCTCGCGTTCGGCGGCGGCGCGCGCCTCGAAGTCATGACGCGTCGGGACGTCACGCACGCTGCGGCGGAAGAACAGCTTGGGCTCGCGCACGTGGCGCTGTGTATCGGAGACGAAGCGGCCGTCGATGCGCTGGCGGCGCGCCTGCGGGCCGACGGCGTAGCGGTGGACAGCGGGCCGCGTCGCACGGGCGATGGCTACTACGAATGCGTGGCGCGCGATCCCGAAGGCAATCGCGTCGAAATCACGGCGGAAAAATGAAAGCACGCTGGCGGTGTCTTGCGTTTGCGATGGTCGCGGTGTCCGCCATGCCCGCGATCGCACAGCAGCGGGAACCGGTGCCGAGACCGGCCTGGCCTGCGGTGACGGGTACCGCGAAACCCTGGACGCGCTGGTGGTGGCCCGGGAGCGCCGTCGACAAGGCGAATCTCACGAAGCAGCTCGAGGCCATTGCGGCGGCGGGCATCGGTGGCGTCGAGATCACTCCTATCTATGGTCCCAAGGGCGCCGAAGACCGCTACGTCGACTTCCTCTCGCCGAAGTGGATGGAAATGCTCGATCACACGACGCGCGAAGCTGCGCGGCTGGGATTGGGCGTCGACATGGCGACTGGCACGGGCTGGCCTTTCGGCGGGCCGGAGGTCAGCGCCGTCGATGGATCGAGCAGTCTCGCGTGGGTGGATGGCAAGCTCGTCGGCAAGCCGACAGAGATGAAGGTGAAACGCGCGGCGCCGGGCGGCGAGGGCCTGGTGCTGGATCCGTATTCCACCGCCGCGCTCGGTCGTTATCTCCAGCGGTTCTCGAAGTCGTTCGGCACGCGGACGAGCCGCTCGGCTCCGGGCGTGCACGCGCAATTCCACGACTCGTTCGAGTACTACAACGCGAGCTGGACGCCGTCGTTGCCCGAGGTGTTTCGCAAGATGCACGGCTACGACATCCAGTCGTTCGCCGCGCAGATCGCCGGAGAGAAGGCGATCGACGAAGACACGCTTGCGAGGGTGAAGGGCGACTACCGCCGCACGCTCGCGAAGATGCACCTCGACTACGTGAACGCGTGGGTGCGGTGGTCGCACGATCACGGATTCAAGGCACGCAACCAGGCACACGGCGCGCCGGGCAACCTGCTCGACCTGTACGCCGCGGCGGACATACCCGAGACCGAGTCCTTCGGTCTCACCCAACTACCCATCGTCGGCCTTCGCGGCGACGCCGTGGGCGTGAGTGTGGATCCTGATCCGCCGGAGGTGACGATCGGTCGCTTCGCCTCGTCGGCGGCGCATGTCATGGGAAAGCCTCTCGTCTCGAGCGAGACGTTGACCTGGCTGCGTGAAAACTTCCGAGAGAGTCCGTCGGCCGCGAAGCCCCAGCTCGACCGCCTGTTCGCCGCGGGCATCAACCACATCTTCTATCACGGCACGGTGTACTCGCCGGCCGACGCAGAGTGGCCGGGCTGGTTCTTCTACGCGTCGACGCAACTCACTCCGGGCAATCCGCTGTGGAAGGATTTCGGCGCGATGCATGCCTACGTGGCGCGCGTGCAGTCGGTCCTCCAGGCAGGCACGCCGGACAACGACGTCCTGCTCTACCTGCCATTTGACGACGTCGTCGAGCACGGCAAGGGGCTGATGGAGCAGTACGGCGTCCACGAGAACCAGTGGCTCACGGAATCGTCTGTCGGTCGGCTTGGCATCTGGATGGTTCGTGCGGGCTTCACGTTCGATCTCGTCTCGGACGCGCAGTTGCAGCGCGTGAAAGCGCAGGACGGTGCACTCATCGCACCGGGAGGCCGTTATCGCGTGATCGTCGTACCGGCGACGCGGCGCATGTCGGTCGAGACTCTCGGCAAGCTCGTGAAACTGGCGCGGCAAGGCGCACCCATCCTCTTCGAGGCGCTGCCGCAGGACGTTCCCGGGCTCGCCAATCTCGAAGCACGTCGCGCGAAGTTCGCGAAATTGCTCGCGGACCCTGCACTTCGCACGGTGAGCGGAGACAAACTCGAGACGTCACTCAGCGCCGTCACGCGGCGCGAGTGGGCCGGGCAAGCCGGCCTTTCGTACATCCGTCGCGCCAGGGCCGACGGGCACGACTACTTTTTCGCGAACCTCGGCACCGCGGCCTTCGACGGCTGGGTCGCGCTCGGAGTCGCTGCCGAATCCGCTTCGCTGCTCGATCCGTTGACGGGTCGGAGTGGAGACGCGGCCGTGAAGCGCAACGACCGTGGCGACGCGGGCATTTACCTGCAGCTCGCGTCGGGCGAATCCGCGATCGTGCGTACCTCGTTCGTGAAGCCCAGGCCGGTCACGCGGCAACCCTGGGCCTACACCCGCCCCATGACAGGAATTCCGCTCGCGGGCCCGTGGCAAATCGAGTTCCTCGAGGGTGGTCCGGTTCTTCCGAGTCCTGCGCGCCTCGATGCCCTCGCGAGCTGGACGACGCTTCCGGATGCCGAGTCCCGTCGTTTCGCCGGCACGGCCCGCTATCGCATCGAGTTCGACGCGCCGGCGATGACGGCGGATGCATGGGAGCTCGATCTCGGTGATGTGCGGGAAGTCGCGCGCGTCACGCTCAACGGCGAACGGCTCGCGACGGCGTGGAGCCTGCCCTTCAAGGTGCGTCTCGATGCGCTCAGGGCCCGGGGCAACGTCCTCGAGATCGAAGTCACGAACCTGGCCGCGAACCGCATCCACGATCTCGACGTCCGCAAGGTACCGTGGAAGTCCATGCGCGAAATCAATCTCGTCAGCGTGAAGTACAAGCCGTTCGACGCTGCCGCGTGGGAGGTGGAACCCGCGGGCCTGCTCGGGCCAGTCACGCTGGTCCCTCTCGCCCTGGTCAGCCCCTAGTTAGGCCTGGTCATTCCATCGTGGACCGGTCGCGGAACATGCACCGGTTCATGACGGTGAAGATGCCGGCGCCGCGCGCCTTCAGCGCGGCAGCTTCGTCGATGACCCCATCCTGCAGCCACAGCGCCGGTACTTTCAGGCGAATGCAGTCCTCCACGATGCCGGCGACGTGTTCCGGCCGGCGGAAGACGTCGACGACATCGATGGGGCCCGCGCCCGCGATGGCCGAGTCGAGGTCGGCCCAGGCGCGTTCTCCGAGGATTTCCGTCGCGGTCGGATTCACCGGGACGATGCGGTAGCCAAACTTCTGTAGCGCTTTGGCGACGTTATGGCTGGGGCGGCCCGGGGTTTCGGACAGGCCGAGGATGGCGACCGTCCGGATGCGCCGAAGAAAGGCATCGATTTCCGATTTCGCGGGATTGTCGAACATGGATAAGCCTCGGGTTGTGCTAGCGTCCCCCCGGAACTACCTGGGAGGGTTAGTGATGAGATTTGCCAATATTACGGGTGTTTTCCTCGTCTGCGCCGCGTTCGGCGCGCCGGTCTTCGCACAGGGTCAACCCAATCCGGCCGAACAGCAGCCCGAAGCGGCTGCGGCCCAGGAAGAGGCGCTGCCGGACCTCAAGTTCTCCACCGGCGACATCGTGCTGCCTAACAAGGTGGCGACGCTTCACCTCGGCGACAGGTATCACTACCTCGCACCCGCCGAAGCCAACCAGCTGCTGCAGATCTGGGGCAATCCGCCCGACGAAGAAACGCAGGGTGCGCTTTTCCCCGCCGACGTGAACCCGCTGAGCGAAAACGGCTGGGCCGTGTTCCTCACGTACACGGACGACGGTCACATCGACGACTCGGACGCGAACGAGATCGACTACGACGACCTGCTCAAGGACATGAAGGAAGGCATCGAAGACAGCAACGATGCTCGCAAGGAAGCGGGCTATTCGAAGATGCACCTTCTCAACTGGGCCGAGCCGCCGCGTTACGACGCCGCGGGCAAGAAGCTCTACTGGGCGAAGGAAATTTCGTCGGAAGACGGCGGTGGCAATTCGCTGAACTACGACGTGCGCGTGCTCGGCCGTGAAGGCGTGCTGTCGATGGAAGCTGTGGCTCCCATGGACCTGATCGCCCAGGTCCGCACCGACATGCGTCCGCTGCTCGAAGTTGCCGAGTTCAACGAAGGTTATCGCTACGCCGAGTTCAACGCGAAGACCGACCGCATGGCGGAGTACGGTCTCGGCGCGCTGATCGCGGGTGGCGTTGCCGCCAAGCTGGGCCTGTTCGGCAAACTGTTCGCGCTGCTGGTGGCGTTCAAGAAGGTCATCCTCGTGGGTCTCATCGCCGCGGGCGGCTGGATCGCCAAGCTGTTCGGCAAGAAAAAGGAAGAGGCCGCCTGAGCGACCCTTCACCGTCAGACTTTCACGTTCACATCGAGCCGGGCGGCCACGACATTCGCGTGCCGCCCGGCGAGAACGTGCTGACGGCCGCACTCGCTGCCGGCATTCCGCTGCCGTACAGCTGTCGCGCAGGACGCTGCGCTTCCTGCAAGGCGAAGCTGCTCGCCGGCACCATCGAATACCCCGAGGGCACGCCGCCCGGAATCACGGCCATGGAAGTGGCACGCGGTGAGGTGCTGCTGTGCCAGGCGCGGCCGCGCAGTGACCTGTCCATCGAATCCCGCCGCGTTCCCGTCCGCGCATCGAACGCTGCCACTGGCGAGATCGTGGCGATCGAACCGCTGCCGCTGCGCGCCTTGCGTCTCCGGCTACGGTTCGTCGAGGGGAAGATAGAGACGCGCCCGGGGCAGTTCGTCGACGTGCGCAATCACGCGGGAGACGTCGAGCGTCTCGCCGTCATTGGAATCGGCGTGGGAATCATCGAAGTGGAGTGCGGTGACGATGGCAGCCAGTTGCGCGCGTGGCTGGACGCAGATGGGGTGGCGGGATCCACGCTTCGGGTATCAGGGCCGTTCGATCGCCCGCGCGGATAGCTAGATCCGGAAGCGGTCCTTGAGATCGCCCGCCATGCGGCGGCTGACTTCCAGCGCGTCGGGCAGCCCGCGCAGGTGCACGAAGTGCTGGCCGCTGGCGTCGCGCGCAATGCGTTCCAGGTATCTCGTGTTCACGAGTGCATTGCGGTGAATGCGCACGAAGCTCGTCGCGAATTCTTCTTCCAGCGTCTTGAGTGAGTCCTCGATGAGATCCTCGCCCTTCTGATGCTTGACCGTCGTGTATTTCTGGTCGGCCTGGAAGCAGTACACCTCTTCGATGGGGATCAGCTTGAGGCCGTCGCGCCCGCGAACGCCGATGTGTGATCGCTGCGCGGGAACGTTCGTCGCGACCGCGACCTGCTGAAGCTGGCTGCGCGACAGGCGCTCGGCCTTGGCGAGCGCGGCACGCAGCTTCTCGGCGCGTATCGGCTTCAGCAGGTACGCCACGGCTTCCGAATCGAAAGCCTGCAACGCGTACTCGTCGAAGGCGGTGGTGAAGATGACCGCGGGCGGCACCGCGAGCGTCGCGAGATGGCGGGCCACTTCCAGGCCGTCGACGCCGGGCATGCGCACGTCGAGCAGCACGATGTCGGGCGTCAGCCGGTCGACCATGTCGATCGCCTGTTCGCCGTTGCCCGCTTCTCCGGCCACGGAGAATTCGCCGGCCTCCGTGAGCATGGAGCGCAGTCGCTCGCGCGCGGGCGGCTCGTCGTCGACGATGAGGACGCGCAGGCTGGTCATGCGACGGCGGTGGACGTGAACGGGAAGCGCAGCGTGACGATGTATTCCTCGTCGAAGCGGCCCGCCTTGACCGTGGCTCTCTCGCCGTACATGAGGTCGAGTCGCTCCTTGATGTTGGCGAGCGCCAGGCGGTTCCCGTCGCGCATCGTGAGGTTCGCCGCGGGCAGGGGATTGCGAACGACGATGGTGATCATGCCTTTGTTGAACTCGCCCGTGACCGTGACGACGCCGCCATCCGCTCGCGGCTCGATGCCGTGGTAGATGGCGTTTTCGAGCAGCGGCTGCAGCGTGAGCCCGGGCACCAGGGCGTCGTTGGGTAGCGAGTCCACCTTCCAGTCCACGCGCAGGCGATCGCCGAGGCGCAGCTGCTCCATGCGCTGGTAGGTGTGCGCGACGCTGATCTCCTCGGCGAGCGAAATCTGGTTGCGCTTCTCGTTGAGGTTGGCACGGAACAATTCGGCGAGATCGAGCACCGCCTCTTCGGCTCGCGCCGGGTTGCTGCGCGTGAGCGCCGCGATGGTGTTCATGCTGTTGAACAGGAAGTGCGGCCGGATGCGCGCCTGCAGCGCGTACACGCGCGCCTTGGCCTGCAACTCGACGTTGTGACGCCATTCATGCGTGACGTAGAAGTAGCGCAGCGCGAGCGCGGTGACGACGAAGGTGATGCCGGCATTGCGTCCGAGGAAGGACCAGTGCGCGTTCTGCAGCAGCAACCCGGAGCCGAAGTAATAGGTGACCGCCGATACCAGCGTCACGAGCGTGACCGTCATCGCGAGCACCATGGCGGCGCTCACCGCGACGCTCTGGCGGCTCAGGTAGTCGCGCAGCAGGCAGAGCAGCGCGGCCCCGCAGAGCGCGATCCACAGCAGGAACATCGAAGTCAGGCCGAGATCGCTCCAGAAGCCGAGCGCCGCCTCGTTGCGCGCCAGCGCGAGCAGCAGCGCGGTCAGCTCGCAGATCAGGATGATGACCAGCACGGTCGACGCAGAACAGAAATTGGGTAGATAGAGCTGGCGGGGTTCTTCGCCAGGGATTGCCGGTGGCTGCGGCGCGCGGTTCATGCCTTGGGCTTCGCCGCTTCCTCGAACAGCGCCCGCTTGAGACGGTGGGTCGCCGAGATGTCTTCGTCGCCGTAACCCTGTTCCATGAGCTCGGCGTATTCGGCCAGCATCGAATCCACCACGGGAAGCGACACGCCGAAACGTGCGGCCATGTCGCGGCAGATGCGCAGGTCCTTGGCATGGAGCTTGATGCGGAAACCCGCGGGGTAGGCACCGCGAACCATGTTGGGCGCGCGATGCACGAAGTACCAGCTCGAGCCCGCGCCGGCACCGAGTGTGGCGACGACGCGCTCGAGCGGCAGTTGGTGCGCTCCCGCGAACGCCATGGCTTCGGCGCAAGCGCGGATGATGCCGGCGCACATGATCTGGTTGGTGGCCTTGGTGGCCTGCCCCGCGCCCGCAGGTCCGAAGTGTTCGATGGTCTTGCCCATGGCCGCGAGGATGGGTCTCGCAGCTTCGAAGGCCGCGGCGTCACCGCCGGTCATGATGGCGAGCGTGCCCTTCTGTGCGCCTTCGACGCCGCCGCTGACCGGTGCGTCGATGAACTTCGCCGAACGGGCGGCGAGGAATTGTTCTGCCCAGCGCGCGGTTTCCGCGCTGACGGTGGAGCAGTCGATGACGAGAGCGCCGGGCTTGAGACCTGGGGCGAGGCCTTCGATGACGGCGCGCACGTCCGCATCGGCGGAGACACACACGACGACGGCATCGAGCATCGCGGCAAAGTCGGCCAGAGAGGTAGGCGCCTGGCAGCCGAGTTCGGCGGCCAGCGCGGTTGCCTTGTCAGTACTGCGATTCCAGACCGCATGCAGCAGCCCGGCACGATGGAGATTCTTCGCCATGGGAGCACCCATGGCACCGAGGCCCGCAAACCCGACGCGTTTCATGGGCGGGAATTATCACGGTCGGGGGCCCCAAATGAAATCGCCGCACCTTCTTTCAAGGAAGGTGCGGCTTTCAAAGAAGGGGCGGCGATTCCGAAGTCCTGGAGCGGAGTCTCAGCCTTGCGGGCCGCAGACGGCGTCGACCGTCTTCTTGGATTCCAAGCGCGCGTTGGCGAGTTCGGCATCGGACAGATATTCACGTTCGCCGTTCGGGCCGTTGCGGTACATGCGCAGCGAGTTGATGGAAGTGTCGTAGGCCTCGCGGGCCTTCTTGCAACGCTCGAGGCGCGAAGCTTCGAGGTCCTTGGCGACGGTCGCGGCGACGCGCTGGTTGTTCTGCGAATCGGCGATGCGCTGGTTGCTCTGGTTGAGCTGGCTGTTGGTGGCGGCCTGCGCGGCGGCGGCCTGGCGCTGGGCCACTTCCGGGGGACGCTGCGAACCCGTGCTCACGAGCACCGCGCCCGGAATCGGCTTGTCGGTGTACAGCGTGGCGCCGCGTTCGTCGACGTACTTATAGACGTCGCCTGCCTGTGCAGCAGCACAGCCAAGAACGCCCGCAACGACGGCAAGGATTTTCAAATGACGCATGGCCTTCCTCCGGTGCGCGGATTATGGCAGGGAGGGCCTATGAGAACCCTTGATGTCCATCACAGACAAGCCCCCTTTCGGGGGCGAAATCCCCAAAAGAGAGGGCCTCCCGAAGGAGGCCCTGTTTTCGAGGCATTCCCCGAGGCGGGCCGGGGAAACCCGGCCCGCGGGGGTGAGATCAGCCGTTGTAGGCGCGCTCGCCGTGCGACACGGTGTCGAGGCCTTCGCGTTCCTGTTCTTCGTTGACGCGCAGTCCGATGGTGAGGTCCACCAGCTTGTACGCGACCAGCGAGACCAGGCCGGACCAGAGGATCGTCGTGCCTACGCCCCAGAGCTGCGAGATCACGTGCGCACCCATGTCGTACGCGGCCGGATCCGGATAGGCATTGGCGACGTAGTCGTACACGTCGGTGCCGCCGAGCGCGGGCGAGTTGAACACGCCCGTCAGGATGGCGCCGATGATGCCGCCGATGCAGTGAACGCCGAACACGTCGAGCGAGTCGTCGTAGCCCAGCATCTTCTTGAGACCCGACACCGCCCAGAGGCAGATCAGCGCGGCGATGACGCCGATCGCGATCGAACCCATCGGACCGACCCAGCCGCAAGCCGGCGTGATCGCGACGAGACCGGCGACGGCGCCCGAAGCGGCACCCAGCATCGTGGGCGAGCCCTTGATGATCCACTCACCGAGCATCCAGGCGAGAGTCGCGGCAGCGGTGGCGAGCAGCGTGTTGGCGAACACCAGCGTCGCGAAGCCGTTCGCTTCGAGGTTCGAGCCGACGTTGAAGCCGAACCAGCCCACCCACAGCAGCGCCGAACCGATCATGACGTACGGCAGGTTGTGAGGCGGCAGGGCCGTCTGGCCGTAGCCGATGCGCTTGCCGATCAGGATGCACCCGATGAGGCCTGCGATGCCGGCGTTGATGTGCACCACGGTACCGCCCGCGAAGTCGAGAGCGCCCTTGTTGAACAGGAAGCCCGCGTTGACGTTGGCAGCAGCTCCCGCTTCGGCAGTCGTGTACGCATCCGGACCGGACCAGAACCAGACCATGTGCGCGATCGGGTAGTAGGCGAAGGTCAGCCAGATGATGATGAACACGAGCAGCGCGCTGAACTTGATGCGTTCGGCGAAGGCGCCGACGATCAGTGCCGGAGTAATCGCGGCAAAAGTCGCCTGGAAGCAGAAGAAGCCCAGCTCGGGAATGTTGGTGGCCTTGCTGAACGTGCCTGTCAGCGAATCACCGGTCATGCCCTTCAGGAAGATCTTGCTGAAGCCACCGAAGAAGCCATTGGGGCCTTCGGTGAACGCGACGCTGTAGCCGTAGATGGCGAACATCAGCACCGCGAGGCAGAAGATGATCATCACCTGCATGAGCAGCGACAGCACGTTCTTGCTTCGGACCATGCCGCCGTAGAACAGCGCGAGTCCCGGTATGGTCATGAGGATGACCAGCACGGTGCTCGTCATGAGCCAGGAAACGTCGCCCTTGTTAGGCGGCGGAGGCGCGTCCTGCGCGAATACGAGTGCCGGCAACATCATCAACAGCGCTGCGCCGAGACCGCGCATCACGCTGCTACCCTTCGTTCTCTTCTTATCTTCTTGCATGTAGTAGCTCCTCAACGACATCTCAGGCTGCCGCCGCGCCGGATTCACGGGTGCGTATCCGCACCGCTTCACCGACTGGCGCCAGGAAAATCTTGCCGTCACCGGTTTTCCCGGTGCGGCACACATTGCTGATGGCTTCGATCACGGACTCCGCGGAGGCGTCGTCGAGCACGATCTCGACGCGAAGCTTCGGTACGAACTCGATGCTGTATTCGGAGCCTCGGAAGTGTTCCGTGTGTCCCCGCTGACGGCCGTAACCGGTGACCTCGGTGACGGTGATCCCCTGCACGCCAAGGCGAGCGACGGCCATCTGAAGGTCGTCCAGCTTCCACGGGCGAATGATTGCAGTGATCATTTTCATCGCTTTGGCGTCGATATCCGATGGAGCGGGCGCTACGCGCCCGCGTATGCTCCGAGTTGTTCCGTGTGCAAAGCCTGTGTTCAAAGTGCAGGTTCCATGCCAGCCCCCTGTAGGCAAAGACAGGGCATTGCGGCGCGAAAGAAGGCGGTATTCCCGCCTGGGCGCCCAAAATTGGGGCGGTGGCATCGGGGGCGCAACAAAACGGGGCAGCAGGCCGTCAACTTGTTAGGAGAGCCGCCAGTGGAGATACCTCGAGTCGAAGAATTGCTACGCAGCCTGATGCAGGGGTTGCCGCCCGGGCTCGCATCCGGTGCCGGCACCCTCCGCGAGGACCTGGAAAACAACTTCCGGGCGGTGCTTCGCGCCAACCTGGGAAAGCTCGACCTGGCGGGTCGCGACGAATTCGACGCGCAGCGCAAGGTGCTGGAGCGCACGCGCGCGCGCCTGGAAGAGCTCGAGCAGCGTGTCGCCGAACTCGAAGCGAAGGCGGGGAAATCGGGCTAGTCGTGAACTGATCGGCCCTGATTTGCAAGGCAGGCAACACGGAAGTTGCCGCCTCTTCTTACGGACCATGGAGTGGTCATGGGTATCGCACGCGTC
>Ga0173480_10000396_pt1 | contig 14286 bp, 11 predicted proteins | sample NitcycUS209509C1_FD_122622 | JGI IMG/M metagenome (GOLD analysis project Ga0173480, IMG submission 122622) | Soil microbial communities from Arlington Agricultural Research Station in Wisconsin, USA - Nitrogen cycling UWRJ-S209-509C-1 (version... | ecosystem: Environmental > Terrestrial > Soil... | reverse complement strand
TGCGGCGAGATGACAGTCGGCATATCAGTTGATGGGGATTGAAATCTGGCCCCGAAGGTCCGTGTTGTTCGTGCCCGGCACCCAGTTCGTGGTCATCGGCAACCGCTGGAATGCGAGGTTCGCCGTGTCGGCAAACCCCACCACCGCCGCCTCATAGACGGTGCCGTTGAAGGACACCACAATGTTGGTCGAGGTGACGCCGTCCATCAGGTAGCCAGCGGGCAGTCGGCGCGTCAGGGCATAGGTTTCGCCGCCAACAATCGACGTGTTGATGAGACTGAAGGAATACAGCAGGTTGCGCCCGTCGAGGAAGAACGCTTCGGTGAAGAAGTCGGTCGGCTCCACCACCCATGACACGCCCGCGTTGCGCGTTCCGTAGTTCGCGGGATTGAAGATGCCCTGGATCGGTGCGCCCTGCCCGTGCGCGTCGATGCCCCACCGCTGGCTGGAGAGGTAGGTGTAGCTCGCCGTGCCACGCGGTCCCGAGAGCGGTGTCGGCCCACTCCCGACGAAGTTGGTCAGTTCGCCGCCCAGCGGCGCGGCGGCGTCTTGGTTGTAGAGCCAGATCGTGTTGAACGTCAGGTTCTTGATGACCAGCGTTTGTCCCGGCACGCCGCCGACGAAGCCGCGAATCGTCAGGTCGCCCGCTCCTGAGTACTCGATCATGTTCACGCCGGTTACGTCGATATTGCTGTAGTCACCCGGCAGGGAGATCATGAGCGCCGTCCCGCCCTCGCGCGACGGCGGCACCGCCAGGATGTTGTCCTGCGACCGGATGATGCCGCCGTCGAGCGGCTCCTCGATCTGCGGCTCGTGCAGCACGAACTTATAGCTCTGGCCCGGCTGCAAGTAGAGCCCGCCAGGGACGCGGCCTGCGCTATCGAGCGTGATCGGGAACGGATGCGCGATGCCGTTGGCGCTGGTGTAGACCGTCGCGGGCGTGGTCGTGCCGGCGGCGTAGATCGCCAGTTGTCCGTTGGGGATGTAGATCCCGCCATCGTCCAGGAAGATCAGCCACGGTTGCGGGGCGAGTGTGTAGAGCGACATCGATCCTCAGTTCTTCGTGCGCGGCGGCTTGGCTTTCGGGGATGCCTTGTTGGCGGCGTCCAGCTTCCATCGGAGCTCCCGCGTCCGTTGCAGGAGCGCCTTCGCCTCGTCCAGCGAGCCTACTTCTGTGAAGGCGATCGCGTCGTGTTCCGCGTCGAGCTCGCGGGCCGCGGCTTCGCTCACCGCGCCGCGCTGCCCCAGCGCCCTAATGTCCCTGGCGATCGTGTTCAGTTTGCTCGACACGTTCGCCACGTAGTCCTTGGTCGCCTTGTTCCCCTGCACGTCAGGTTTCCCGACCGTCGCCGGCGTTAGCGGGATCGGTTCCGGTTCCGCCGGCCGGTTGCCGAATAGATCCTGCGTCGTGCCTTCGGGGCGCTCACTTACGCCGCCGTCGAGGCTGAATGGTAGGTCGATCTTCGGCGTCTCCACGTCCTTGTCGCGCACGTTGCCGGCGCCAGGTAGGCGCGGCTGTTCCTCGCCGCTGTCGAGGATGTCCACCTTCGGGTCGTCGTCGGGCGGTTCGTCTACCGGCAGTTTCGGTTCCTCGTCAGGCCGCGGCGCCGCGCGCCCTCGCTTGTTCCAGTCGGGGCCGTCCTGGTGGAACAGGCGGTTGCCTTCCGCGTCCACCACCCAGCCATCCACGATGTCGTAGCCAGCACCGCCCTCGTCTGGCGGCGCCTCGACGCGGTCCTCTAGCAGATCCGAGAGCGTGAGCTCGCGGTCGTCGCCTGGCGGCATGTCGGCGTCTCCGTGCGGCGGCAGGTCGTCGCTGTGCGGCGGCAGGTCGTCGGCGTAGCGTGACGCCGGCTTGCCGCTATCGCTGCGCCACCAGGGGCGATCGAGGCTCACGCCCAGGTCGCCCAGTTTGTCGCTGCCAGGCAGGACACCAGACTCGTACTTCGGCGGGTTGTGCTGCAGCCGCCCGATCACTTCGATCAGGTCGTCTGGTCCCGTGATGTTGGCGAACGGGCTGTGCCCCTCGACCGGCGCATCCCGCATGAGCCATGTGGCAATTTCCTCGATGTCTCGGCCGCTCTTGCGGAACACGCCTTCGACGCCGGCCACGCGACCGAATTTCAAGCCTTCGGACGCCCAATCCACTTCACCCGCGCCGCGTCCTTTCGGATTCAGCCTGATGCCGCCCATTTCGGCAATGCGCTTCAGGAGCAGGAAGGGATTCTCCCCGCTTTCGAGATACGCCCCGACCTGGTCCTCGTAGACCGAGACACGCTCATCGAACGCCGCCTGGAGCTCGCCCACGTCCACATCGGGATCGACCTGCTTGGCGTGCGCCCGCACGATCTTGAACAGGTTGTCGTAGTGATCGACGTACCGGGCGTTGAACGCCTCGCGCACCGCGCGCCGGCGCCGGTTGTCGAGTGACCGCGGAGACTCGTCCTTCGCGCGACGGATGGTGCCAGGTCGGAGCTCCAGCCCTTCGGGCCGGCTGTCGCCCATCGCCACCGGGTCATCGACCGCGCCCGACAGCAGGTAGTCGCCCGTGACGCCATCGACGCCTTCCCGCACCGCCGCGACGGCGTCGTGCAGGTCGGACCCGGCGCGGAGCATCGTCTGCACGCGCTCGACCTGGCGCAACGAGAGCGTCACGCCCTGGTCGTGCAGATGCGCCTGCAGGCTGGTGCTGTCGAGATCCCGGCTCGCCTTCCGCGGCGGCTCCTTCAGCCGGTCAGCGGCCGGAATCAGATCTTTTTTTTTACCCTCTGGCTGTTCCACCAGGTCGTCGGCCGCGGGGCTGTCGAGCGCCTCTTGTGCGACTCGCCGGTCGTAGTCTGCGAGCGCCTTGGCAACCTGCTCGTCGGTCAGTTCCGCGACGACACCCTCTGCGCCTTCAAAGCCTTCCTGGGTCGCCAGCTGGATCAGGCGCTCCCGCTCCGGCGAGGTCGCCGCGCCAACCATGTCGCCAGCCACCGGCGGCGGCTCCGCGGGTTGGCCCTCGACGCCGCGTTCCATCAGCCGCGGAACGTTCGACCCCTCCGGGGGCGCGGCCTGCACCGCCGCGGTTTCCGGCCACGCCTGCTTGACGATCTCCAGAGCCTTGAGCACGTCGATGCTCCGCTCCTTCGCCAAGAGCTCCGCGCGCTTCAGCTGAATCCAGGCCGTCACGCGCGCCGGCGGCTGCTCCAGGCCGAAGGCCGCGGCGGTATTCGCCGGCGGCGCTGGCCCCGCGGGCGCGTTCGGGTCGCCGGAGTACTGGATCACTTCGCCGTTCGGCCCGCGCTCGACCACGCCGGCGCGCACCGCGCCGCCGCCGGAACGGTCAGCCGGCACCGGGGGCGGCGGCGTCACCAGGACGCGCGGCGGCGGCTCCAGCTGCCGCTGGCCGGGAATTGGCTGCGGCGCTGTCACCGGCACATCGACCGCGTTCGGGTCGCTGGAGAACTGAATCGGGTTGCCGTTCCGATCGCGCGCGACCACCGCGGCGCGTGTCACACCAGGCCGCGCCGGTTGCCGCGGCGGGGCCGGCGGCGGGGGCGTGACCAACGTGCGCGGCGGGGCCGGCAGCTGTCGCTGTCCGCCTGGCGGCACGATGGTCGTGTCCACCGCGTTCGGGTCGCCAGAGTATTGGATTGGACGCCCAAACTCGTCGCGTGCGGCGACCGCGGCCGGCACGGCGCCGCCACCAGAGGGGTCAGGGCCAGGCGTCGAACCAGGCGGCGGGCGCGGCGTGAACACACGGCCAGGCGGCTGCGGCGCCTGTGGCGCCTGGGGCGCCGGCAGCTGTCGCTGCACCGGCGGCGCGGTTGCCAGCTGCGGCGCCTTCTGGATGACCGTCAGGATCGCCTGCTGTGGATCGCGCTGATACCGCCGCATCAGCGCATCGGCCAGCGCCAGCTGTTCCTCGTTCAGCCACACGCCCATCCGTCGCGCTTCGGCATCCAGCGGCGAGCCCACCCAGCGCGAGCCTGCCTGCGCGCCAATCGGCCGCGGCGGGCGCTGCACAGTCGCCGGCGACGGACGACCGAGCCCTGGCACATTCGGTTCGGGCGCGGCCGGGGACGCCGGCGCTGCCGCCGCTGGCGGCTGCGGCTGCGGTGCAGGACGGCCCAGGCCAGGCACCATCGGACCTGGCGCGGGCGCGGGAACGCCAAGCCCTGGCACCATCGGATTCGGGCGCGGCGGCGGGGGCGGTGCGGGCGCCGGCCGACCGAGTCCAGGCACCATCGGGCCAGCGGCCTGAACCTGCGGTGCAGGACGCCCCACGCCAGGCACACGCGGGCCAAGCGCGGCCGAAGGTGGAAGGCCACCCCCGCCTCGCGGAACAGCGACAGCGGGCGCTGGCCCAGCCGCGGTCGGTAAGACGGGCTGTGCCGGCAGGGACGGATACGACGGGCGCGGGCCAGGTGTCGCGGCGCGGCGCCGGAACACCTGGGCGAGCAGGTCGTTGCGCTTCTTCTTCCCGGCGAGGATGTCAGCCGCCCCTGCCGCCGCGCGCCGCACCCGGTAGGGCGCCACCGGTGCCGCGAGGATGGCGTCGTGCGCGCCGCGGGGAAGCCCACTGCCGGGCACCTTCTTGGCGCCCTGGTGCGCGTACTGCCCAAGCACGTCGCGGAACTCGATCACGTTGCCTTCGGCCTTCCGCATGGCCGCAACGCCAGGAATCCCCGCGTCCTCCAGGCCCCCGTAGACGCCTTCGCGGAGGGCAATCATGGCCTGCTCGTCCGCGGCGAACTCGGCGTTCGTCGCGCGCAGGTTGCCGCGGTCCCAGCTGTTTTCGCGGAGCGCAGACCGATTCTTCTGCGAGAGCTCCCACCGGATCCGATCCGCGCGCTTCAGCGTCAGCTGTTCCGGGGTCCGCAGGATTGGGTACCGCTCCAGGAGCGAGTCGATGCCCTTCCGCAGAAAGGTCACGTCCTCCTGCTGCTGGAGCCGCGCCGTGGCGACCGCCAGCGGGTCCGTCCTGAGCCGCGCGTTCGGAGTCGCGTCGATCAGCTGCTCCGACCGCCCGTGCATGAACCGCACAGCGTTGTCGGCCGAGTCAATCGCCACGTCAAAGGTGTCGGCGCCCGTGGTCAGATCGCCGGTCGCGTGCGCCTCGATGTGGGGGAGCGCGTTTTCAGCTAACTCCTTGTCCCAATTCAGTTTCTTCGTTGGAGGCGCGGCGACAATCAGGTCGTCAAGCCAGCGGCCAGCCCTCCGCTGAGCGCGCGTGGTTGGCAGCGCCGCCGCGGCCCGCATCTGCGCCGGAGACATGCCTGGCGCGCTCGACACCCGCGCGCCACCGCCGGCCAGCGGACCCGCTGGAACGACAGGCGGCGTCTGTGGCCTGGGTGACGCGGCGCCGTTCGTCGGCTGGAACGTCACCTGGAGCGGCGCGCGCCCACCAGGCGGCGCACCGGGCGGCGGGGGCGGCGGCGTGCCGGCGGTCGGGCGCAACCTGGCCGCGGCTCGCTCTACTGCCGATAGAACGCGCGGCGTGCCGTAGACCGACGCCGGGATGCCGACGCCGAAGGAGGCGATGTCGGCTGCGAGTCCCGCCTGGTCCTCGTTCGCGCCCAGCATCCGCGCCGTGGGCTCCACGATCTTGTGCGTGCCGACGCCGGCGGCAGTGCCCACACCGATGTCAACGGCAGTCGCCAGCGGCGCGGCCACGGCGGCAGAGGCGAGGTAGGGCGCGGCGGCGATGCCGGCCGTGACCCCCAGCCCTTGGACCGCCTTCCGGCCACCCCGCGAGTAATTGGCGTCCTTGAACTCCTTGGTCGCCGCCTCGTTGAACATGTCATCGAGGCCGCGCTGGACTTCGATCGGCCCGTTCTTCAGCGCCCAATCGACGGCGCGCGCCACCGCCATCGTGCCCGCGGTCAACGGCTCGTTCTTCTCGTCCTCCGGCTTGACGTTGAACACGCGGCGCACCGCCGCGGCCAGCATCTTCTTGTCGTCGTCGGCAGGATCGTCCACGCGCCCGCGCGGCGGCGGCGCCTTATCGGGCGTGGACTTCCTGATCGTGAGCGGGCCGGCCACTACTCCAGCCTCATCAGCGTGCCGTTCGGCATCTTGCGCCACACGGATCCGTCCGAGAGCTCATGGATCCCTGGCGGCTGATCCTTCAGCAGCGCCGCCACTTCCGGCGGCGGCGGAATCGGGACGCGGGGCGGCACCTGTGGCCCAGGCCGCGCCGGCGCCGGCGTGTCGTACGAGCGGGCGAACCCTTCACGCGGCGGGACCGCCGGAGGGGCCACCACCGGCGGCGGGGCCGCGGGCGGACCCACCAACGCCCCGACCGTGGGCGGAGACTGCCGGCGCCTGGACGTGGGTGCGGCCGGTGCCGCGACCGGCGGCGCTACCGGAGCCACGCCAGGCGCCACCGGCGCCACCGGTGCGACCGCCGCCGGCGCCGCACCCCCGCGGCGTGTGCGCGTGCCGAACAGCCCGCCGCCGCGGTTGAGCGTGCCAGGCGCGGGCGCCACGGGCGCCGCCGGCGGGGGCGTCAGCGTCCGATCGGGAACCTCGGCCGCGGTGCCGACACGCCGGCCGGCCGCGCGCTGTTCCTCGATGAAGATGTCCACGTCCCGCTGCACGTCCTCTAACAGCTGGTCGATCTTGTAGATCGCCGTGCTGGGCGTGTCGAACAACGTCGCCAGGATTTCCTTGTACTTCCGTTCGTCCGCTTCGCGCAGGACGCCACCCTCTAGCGCCTTGCCGACGCGCTGCCGCACCCGATCCATGTCGGCCTTGGCCTTCTTCGCGTCCGACCACGGATTCAACGATTGCAGCCCAGACGCCGGCCCGATGTACTGCTCGTTGGCGACCACCACGCTCCGCAGATCCCGGAGCGCCGCCAGGCCGGTCTTGGACTCGGAGATTTTGACGATCGCGCTGTTCGTCAGCGGCTTGCCCTGGCCGGAGTAGCCGGCCACCGCAAGCGCGGTGCGGGTCGTGGGCGTCAGTGAATCCCAGAGCGCCGGGTTCTTGTCGATGTTCGCCATCAACGCTTGCAGCTGTTCCTGCGTCAGATCGCCATCGCTACCCGCGGCGGTGCCGCCGGCGCGTGCGCGCTGGTTCCGCATGTACTCCAGCGCCTTGATCGGGTCGCCGCCAGCCGCGGCCCAAGCCATCGACGCCTCGGTGGGGTTCGCCTGGCTGTTGTCCTTGAACTCCTTCAGCGCCTTGACCGTGGCGATCGCCACAGGATCACCTTGCGCGGCCCGCGCCACCCACTCAGCTTCGGTCGGCGTCTTGGGCTGGAGCGAGGCCGGGACCGCCTTCCGGGTTTCCCGGAAGTACTGGCTTTCGATGTCCTCGAAATTGACACCCGCGCGCTTGGCCGTATCCACCCATTCCGCCATCTGGGCTTCAACGGACTCGTCGCGCTGCTCCTTGGCGTACTTCTCGGCCTCGCGCTGTTCCGCCGCCGTGGGCTCCTTCGGGCGCCCCTTCCGCATGATCTCGCCGGTGCGGTCGTTGATCAGGTCTTTCTCTGGGTCCACCGAGCTAAACGTGTCGGGCTTCGGCTGCATGGCCGAGTAGAGCGAGTACGCCTCTTTCGTCGCCTTGATGCCGTACTTGGCGACGAGCGCCTGGGCGTCGAACGGCTGGCCCGATGCGAGGATGGCGCCGATCTCCTGGAGCGCCTTCTTCTGCTGGTTCGCGTCGATCATGTCGAACGCGGTGCCGGCAATGCCGCCGACCAGATCCGACACGGCCATCCGCCTGTTGTATTTCCCCTGCGCCTCGATGCGGCCGGTATCGCGGATCATGTCCGCGATGCGGAAGGCATCCTGGAGCCGCCCTTCTGGCGGTGCCCACGGCGAGGTCAGCGGTCCAGCCATCAGTCGTTGTCCTGTTCCAGTTTCTGCGCCGCGTCGAACAACTCTTTCCACACGTTGTAGCTGGTGAGATAGCTCTGGTACGCCGAGTCGTAGATCGGCTTGTACTCAGTCTCGGCGGCGTGCGTCTGCGTGTTGAACAGGTCTTGCGATGCCTTGTAGCCCTCTTGGTACTGCTTCAGCCCACCGGCGCTGTCGTAGTCGAATTTGTCTGTTTTCGTTTTGTAGTCGGTGTCCCAGATCGACTTCGACAGATCCTTATTCGTGGACCACAGGTCCTGCGAGCGGTTGAACACGTTGTTGTAGTTCAACTCGCCCAGGCGCTGGCCGTAGCCGATCAGATCCTTCAGCGTGCCGCCGGTGTTGAGCGTGCCGCGCGCGGACGCGCTCTGCTCCAGGGCTTTCATCCCTTCTTCCATCGCGAACTGATAGCCGGGCTCGTTCTTCGCTTCCTCTAGCGTCGGCTGCTCAAACGCCGCATACGTCCAGGGCTCCGGCTCCTGGAAAATCGGCGCGACGTATGGCGGGGGCTGGTTCCAGACGGGCGCGTGATACGCCGGGGCGACGAACGGCCCAGGCGGATCGAGCGGCCTGCCACCGCCGCCACCACCGCCACCGCCACCACCGCCTGACCCGCCGCCCCCATCGGTAACGTTCGGCGTCTGGGTTCGCCAGTCCTCGTAGTTGTCGTCGCTGTAGTACGCCTCGGTGATCCGGTTGTAGTCGTTCGGATTGCGGGCGATGAAGGCATCGAGCCAGCCCTGCGGAACGCCCTGCGCCAGCGCCGATGCGATATAGGCGTCTCGTTGCGCGGGCGTGATGCTGCTGCCCGGCGCAATCGTGTCTCCGATGCCGTCGATGTGCCCACCACCAGGGGGAGGGGTTGATCCACCACCCGCCCCTGGCGTAGGCGGCGGCGTCACCCCAGGTGACGTGGCCGGATTTTCGACCCCCCCAGGCCAGTAGGTCGGATCGTCGTCATCAATCGGCCACTGGGTGGATTCGTCTATGTCTCGTCCTCGCGCCATAGCTACACGTCCTGCTCAATGCCGAGCACGCGGCGCAGTTCCTTGAGCGAGGCCAGCGATGCCTGCCGGTAGGGCACGCGCCGCGCTTCGTTCGCGTCCCAGCGCTCCTGCTCTTTCTTGTTCTGTTCGTCGTAGGCTCGCTTGGCGAAATCCAGCGCGTCTTTTGCGGCTTGCAACTGCGCCTCCGTTGCCCCTTGTTGGGCCAAGTAGTTCAATGCCTGCTGCACCCCGTTGACTCCCTGTTTCACCCAATCCAGGAGGTTGCCAGGAAGATGAAGCCCATTCCCGCCAGGGCTGTTGGGGGTACTTGGCGGTGGACCGAGCAGGCTATTGACGACTGGCGCCCCATCACCGGCGCCCGGTGTTGGCGGCAGGTTCGCCAGGAACGGACTGGCGGTATTCACCAGCGGCTCGACGTACGGCAACCCGGCTAACGCCCCCGTGACGGAAGGAATCGCCGCTTCTCCAAATGGCGCGGCGGAAGGGAGCGTGGCGGTCCACGGCGCGGCAGTGTTCACCAGGAGCGGCGCCGTCGTGTTCGCGGCGGTGGGCACGGTCGCTGGCGCCGCCGCCCCAGGGCCGCCGCCGAACAAGCTCGAAACCACCGGCCCGAACGCACCCGTCGCCGCGCCATAAACCATCCCCGGCGCCGCCGCTACCGCGCCCATCACGCCAGGATGGTTGCCCATCCAGCGACCGAAGCCGCGATCTGGATCCTCCAGAATGCCCGTCTTGGGATTGAGGTAGCCCGACTGGATCCGTATCCCCGCCCGCGCCGCACGGTCCCGCGCGTTGATCACGCGCTGCCCATCGTTCACCGGATTGGGAAACGGGTCGTTGGCCGTTGTCGGCGCAAAGAGGAAGCGGCTGTAGTTGTTCCCGAACTCGTTGTGCGCGGGCCGCGCGTCGTTCTCAGTGCTACCAAAGATGCCCATCTACTGACCCCCCAGGCTTTCCAGCACGATCCGCAGTTCGTACGTCATTTCGTCGGCCGGAACAGAGGCGTAGCCCACCGAGTAGGCAATCGGCGTGTTGTAGTCCACGCGGATCACGATCACGCCGCTCCCGACCGTTGAAGTCGTGTTGGTCGTCAGCGCCGGAATCACGCCCTGCGAGCAGGGCACCGCGCCATCGGTCCAGTGCAGATCGACCTGTCCCAAGGTCGAGGACGTAGTCGCGGGCGTCGTGACGCGCACCGACACCGAGACGCGATAGACCCCTGGCGCGAGCAACGTCACCGGCAGCGTGGCGAAGTTGATCACCCCCGTCTGCGGCGGGATCTGAAGGACGGTTTCTTTCGACGGTGCGGCGGCAATCGTCGTCTGCACTTCGCGGAAGTGCGTCTGCCAGGGGCCGGTCATAAACCGGTTTTCGTCTACCAGTTCCGAGTGCGCGAGGCCGGATGTGAGCGCCATTACGGTCCCACCAGATGTGACGCCATCGGCTTCGCCCACGGCTCGTAGCGCCCACGGGCGTAATCCTCATGGAGCTTCTTCGCGGCGGCATTGGCTTCGGCCACCGTGTCGAACATCCCCAGGTGCCGCCCGGTCTTGCGATACTCGTCCACGATCTCATCGTCGGTCTTGAGATGCCGCCCGTCCGGTGTCACAGACGGCAACAGCACTTCGACGCCGTCGAAGTTGTACGAGCGCGAATCGACCGTGCTGGTGGACCCGTCAGGGTTCTTCACCTTGGGCTGGCGATACAGATCGATGTTGCCGTCGCGTGGCATCAGGCCGCTCCCCTCCGCTGCTGCGGCGAGCGCAAGTACGCGGCGGTCACGCGCCAGTTCCGCACCGGGTCGGACACCGTGACTTCGATCACCATCTGCCGCGCCTGTCCGAGTCGCGCCCAGGACACGTCCGTTTTGTAGAAGCCCTGGGCGCCGGCACTGGCTTGCCGCTCGTCGCCCCAGGTGCGCCCGCCGTCCTTCGACAGCCGCATCATCACCTTCGGCGGCGGTCCCATCGGGGCCGCGTCCTGGCCGATGCCGGTTTCCAGGAGCAGTTCAAACCAGTTGTAGACGATCAGCTGGTTCTCGACCTGGGCCGTGGGCGAGCGCCGGAGCCTGCGGATTACGCGGTTGTCCACGTCCTTCGGGAAGCGGTTAGAAACGTGATAAATCTGGTTCGTCTCCCGATCCGCCATCAGGTGTTTGTTGAACGCGAAGCAGTGGAACACCGGGCGCCAGTAGTCGTACACGCCCTGCTCCGAGATCCACGTCCCGCGCTTGTGCCAGCGCCGGCCCTCGGGCGCGTTCCCGTCGTAACACCACGTCACGTTGGCACTGGGGAACGTCAGCAGGTAGAACGTGTGCCCCTGCTCCGTGTACGACTGGCCGATAGCGTCATCTACACGCGGGTAGCTCGCGCCCTCATGCTCCATCGCGTGCGTCGAGACGCGCTCAGGCTGATAGCCCTTCGCCCGCATCACCTGGAAGCCGCCGTCTGGTGTCTTGCCCAGCCACATCGTGGCGTCCCCGACGACCGCCGTGGAGAACGTCGCGCCACAACCGAACGGCACCGAGCCTGACCGGTCTGGGACAAACGGCGTGTTGCCGGTGCCTTCGTTGAACCACGCCTCACCCGTCTGCGAGCCAATCAGCTGCACCTGGGCGTAGGGCGTGATCACCATCGAGCGCCAGGGGTCCGCGCCAATCGTGCGCGCGATGACGTTGCTGCCGGGCCAGCTGAGCGCGTTCTGGAGCGAGCTAAACCGCACCTGTCCGTTGACGATGTCGAACGCCAGGAAGTAGCCATCGACCCAGCCGCCCTGCGTGGCGACCAGTTCAGGAATCTCCGTCAGCGTGTTCGCGGTCAGGTCGAACACGTAGCCCTTCGATCCTGATGTGATGAACAGGTGCCCGAGTAGCGCGCCGTCACCGGTAATCGTGGCGGGATGCGCGTCCACAGCGACCGTGCCCCAGACAGTGGTCACACCACTCTCATGGATCTCCTGGAACTGGTCCCCGAACACGCAAAAGGCGCGGCCCTTGTCTGACTGTGTCGCCTTGGCGACCGTGTTGCCCCAGTACATTGCGCGGCCTCCAGCCACGCTCGCTGTCGCGAAGGGCGTCACCCCTGGTGTCGGATAGAGCGAGGCGACAGACGTGGCGCCCGTGGACTCCATCGCTTCGACGTACCAGTTGATCAGTTCCTCCTGGTCGGAGACAGGGGACTGCGACCGATACGACGCGCCGATGAACGTCGAGAAATCAGCCATGCGTCGTGCCGGTGTTGATGTCGTAGCCGGCGCCGCGGCCGAACGTGAACATCGGGTCGAGCGCCACGTCGGTGAACTGGTAGTTGTTGCGCTTCATCGACGCCATCGACTTTGCCGCCATCATCACCACGTAGGCGGGCGGCTCCACCTGGAACATCGGCGCCAGCGCCATCGTGAGGTTGTGCTGGATCGCGTTCGCGAGGCCGTCCGGGACCGGGTAGGACGTGGTCAGGTTGGCAAACGTCGGGATCGTGCGCTCGATGTAGAGCACGATGGGATGCGCCTCGGTCGGGATCGGCCAGAGGATGACCACGCTCGCGCCAAACACCGTGGTGCCCGGCGGCGGCGGCGGGGTGGAGTAATTCGCCGTCCCCCCAGGCACATAGATCACATGGGTGAACAGCGGGCTCCGCAGCGTCTTGACCCGAAGCGCGGCCCACTGGTCATCCGTCATCATGCCGACCGGGATCTCGACCTCGTTGGGTTGGCCCTCGTTGAGGATGAGGCCCGCAGCGTTAATGGACGGCTGCGCCGCAGGCCGCTGCGTGTCGAAGTCGAGCCCTGGCCCGATGGAATAGTGCGACTTGCCGGGCACGGTGGGAAACCGCTCGCCCTGTGACCGCACGGTGGTCAACGGATCGAGCGACCAGCCGCCGATCATCAACTGCAAGCGGCGCAGGCCATCGGCCATGTGCGAGCCGTCTGCGGGCTCGCCCGCACCCAGCACGCCCAGGTCCTGCATCGCGGTGCGGATCAGGCTCGCCGCTGTTACCCCCATCGTGCTCCCTCGCCGCCTGGAGCGGCTACTCGATGGTGCGCTTGCCGGTCTTGGTGTTCAGACGCGGCACGTCCGCGACGTGTGACGCGGTCGCATCCTCAACCTCGGCCTTCTCCGCGAGCGCCTTCACCGACATCAGGCGATCCGCGAAGTTCGACTCGGCCGCGGCGCGCGCCATCTCTCGATCGCGTTCTTCCTGCTTGGTGATCGCGCGCTCCTGGCTGGCGTCGTAGCCGGCGTGTTCCAGCGCGGTGCGCTCGCTGTCGTTGTGCGCCTCGCGCCAGTCGGTGATCTCGACCTTGCCGGGACGGCCCGGCGGGTGCCCGGCCAGGAACATCGCCCGCGGGTATTCCTCGTACGTCCACTGCCGGCCAGGGGGGCCGAACTGCGTGAACGTGGATTCCCACTTCCGCATCTCGACCGCGTAACCGGACGCCGGGTTGATCTGGATCGCTGGCCCGTCGTAGTGCTGTTCCGCCATCTGTGGAAATCCTGTGGAAAGCGCAGGACGTGGCGACGGTTGACTACTCGGCACGTTCCCGTGCCGATCCTCTCGCGCCGCCGCGCCCTGCGTAGGTGAATCCTAAGCGATGGTGACGCCCGCCGCGCCGCGCGCGTTCCAGAGCCCGCCCGCCGCGACGAGCGACAGGCCCGCCCCGGTGAACGCGCCGAACGTCGCCGTGCTGCCCGGTGCCGCCGTGCCCGTCGCAAAGTTGCCCGTGGACGTGATGACGTGCGCCACGGGAGCCGCCGACGAGAACGACACCACCAGCCCATCCTGCGCGAACGTGGGCTTCGCCAGCGTGATGGCCGCTGGGGTCAGCTTGTGCAGCAGGAACGAGGTGTTCTCGCCCATCGCCGCGATCATGTCCGACGTGATGACGAGATCGCCGCCAATGGTCTTGAGCGTGGGATCCCAGATCGGCGGGTTGGTGAGGGACGCCGGGGCCAGCGCGATGATGTCGAACGGCGAGCCTGAGAACACCACGCTCGCGTTGGCATCGTGCTGCTGCGTGAAGGTGCCCTGGTCGCCGCGCCGCTTGACCTTGATCACCTTGTCGAAGGGTTGTCCGTCCGCGAGCATCCACTCGCTGTCGATGCGGACGCGGAAGTTCTTCGTTCCCGAGACGCCAATCGCTGGGAACCCGGTCCCGCTGGCAACGGCGATGGTCACATCGTCCTTCGTCACCGGGGCCGCTAGAGTTGTGGACTGCCAAGCCATATCTGTTCTCCTGTCCTCTCTGCCGTTTAGGTCATCACCCGAACGGCGAAGTACGGCTGGATGGCCGCGACCCCGATCAGAATATCCACCCGCGACGGCTTCTGGTCCGTCTGGATGTTCCACTGCTCGGCCCACCGCATGGACAGCTTGACCTCGCCGTTGGTGACGACCTTCGACCGCGCGCCGGGCAGGTCCGACGTGAGC